>Ga0126307_10001425_pt1 | contig 15792 bp, 14 predicted proteins | sample Plot28_FD_89955 | JGI IMG/M metagenome (GOLD analysis project Ga0126307, IMG submission 89955) | Serpentine soil microbial communities from UC McLaughlin Reserve, CA, USA - Plot28 | ecosystem: Environmental > Terrestrial > Soil > Grasslands | place: USA: UC McLaughlin Reserve, Lake County... | reverse complement strand
TCGAGGCCGACGTGGCCGAACGCGATCTCCGAGAACTCGCGCACGGAGTGCGTCTCACCCGTCGCCACCAGGTAGTCCTCGGGCTCGTTCTGCCGGAGCATCCGCCACATCGCCTCGACGTAGTCGCCGGCAAAGCCCCAGTCGCGCTCGGCGTCGAGGTTTCCGAGTCGCAACTCGTCCGCCAAGCCGAGCTTGACGCGGGCGACGCCGTCGCTGATCTTCCGTGTCACGAACTCGAGCCCCCGGCGTGGTGACTCGTGGTTGAACAGGATCCCCGAGACTGCGAAGAGGCCATAGGACTCGCGGTAGTTCACGGTGATGTAGTGCCCGTACGCCTTCGCGACGCCGTACGGCGAGCGCGGGTGGAACGGCGTCTGCTCGGTTTGCGGCACCTCTCTGACCTTCCCGTACATCTCCGACGAGGACGCCTGATAGAAGCGGATGTTCGGGTCGACCGTCCTGACCGCCTCGAGGAGCCGCGTCACGCCGACGGCAGTGAACTCCGCCGTCAGCACGGGCTGGTTCCAGGAAGTCGGCACGAAGCTCTGCGCAGCGAGGTTGTAGACCTCCGTCGGCTCTGCCGTCCGGAGGGCCGAGACGAGCGAGTGCGGGTCGAGCAGGTCGCCCTGGATCAGGCTGATTCGGTCCGTGAGATGGCCGATGCGCTCGACGTTCTCCGTCGAGGCGCGGCGCGTCATCCCGAACACGTCGTAGCCTTTCTCCAGCAGGAGCTCGGCCAGGTAGGAGCCGTCCTGCCCCGTGACTCCCGTGATCAACGCCCGCCGATCCGCCACCGCGCGAGACCCTATATGAGGGTTGGAATCAGTTTGTTAACGCTGGTTCCAGGAGTTGTCGGCGGCTCGGAGACCTACGCCCGCGAGCTGGTGCGTGCGCTCGAGCGGGTCGGCGAGCACGAGTACCGGGTCTTTGCCCCGTCGATCGTGGACGACCTCGACGGGCAGCGTGTCCGTTCGTACCGAGCCAGCCGGTCGTTGCCCGGTCGCCTTCGCGCGATGACGGCGGCCTATGTCCGGCCCGGCCCGATTCGGCGCGAGCTGCGGCTCGATGAGTTCGACGCGGTGCATTTCCCGCTCACGATCAAGATTCCCCGGTTCGACGAGCCCCCTGCTGCCGTGAGCCTGCTGGACATCCAGCACCTGTTCTACCCCGAGTTCTTCTCCCGGGCCGAGCGTCTCTACCGCGGGTTCGCGTACGGCCGGTCGCTTGCCCAAGCTCGCACGGTGATTGCGATCAGCAGGCACGTGGAGAAGTCGCTCGTCGAGCTGATGGAGGTGGAGCCTGGGCGGATCGAGGTCATCTACCTCGGTCTCGACCACGAGCTGTTCCGACCTGGCGATGAGCCACGCGAGCCCTTCCTGGTCTACCCGGCGAACCCTTGGCCGCACAAGAACCACGAGCGCCTCTTCGAGGCGTTCAGTCGCCTGCGGCGCGAACGGTCGGACCTCCGGCTCGTCTTGACGGGCTCCGGCCTCGAGCGCCTGTCATGTCCGCCCGGCGTCGAGGTCAGGGGGCGAGTGCCGCGCGAGCAGCTCGCCTCGCTCTACCGGCGCGCGTCGGCGCTTGTCTTCCCAAGCCTCTACGAGGGATTCGGCCAGCCGCCGCTCGAGGCGATGGCATCAGGCTGCCCCGTCGCCTGCTCGACGGCAGGGGCTCTCCCGGAGGTCTGCGGCAACGCAGCGCGCTACTTCGACCCGCGGTCGGTGGACGAGATTGTCGAAGCGGTGCTGACGGTGCTCGACGACCCGGAGCGCCTCGTCGAGCGGGGTCTCGAGCGGGCGGCGGCGTTCACTTGGGACGCCTGCGCCCACGAACACGACCGCGTCTACCGCGGGCTCGCCGCCTGATCCCTGAGCAGCTCGACGTCCGCCTGCACCATCAGGCGGACAAGGTCCCGGAACCCGACCTCGGCCTCCCAGCCCAGCCGCTCGCGCGCCTTCGACGGGTCGCCAACGAGCTCCGGGGAGTCAGCCGCCCCGCGCGCGAACGACTCGTCGAAGCGGACGCGCTCGCGCCAGTCGACTCCAACCTCCTCGAACGCCGCCGCCACGAACTCCTCAACCGAGTGCGACTCGCCGGTCGCGATCACGTAGTCGTCGGGCTCCTCCTGCGACGCCATCAGCCAGAGGGCGCGGACGTAGTCGCCCGCGAAGCCCCAGTCCCGGCGAGCGGAGAGGTCGCCCAGCCGCAGCTCGTCCTCAAGCCCGAGGCTGATCGCAGCAGCGCCGTATGTGACCTTCCTCGTGAGGAACTGCGTCGAGCGCCGCGGCGACTCGTGGTTGAAGAGGATCGCCGAGGAGGCGTGGAGCCCGTACTGACGGCGGAACGCGCCCGTGAGGAAGTGCCCGAACGCCTTGCCTGCGCCGTACGGTGTCTGCGGCGTGATTGGCGTCGCCTCGTGCTGCGGCGTTTCGGTCGGCGAGCCGAAGATCTCGGCGGAGGCGGCGTTCACGAAGCGTGCCTGCGGCCGCTCGCGCCTAATCGCATCGAGCAATCCCGAGACGGCGGCAGCGGTTGCCTTGGAGGTGCCCACCGGGTCCTCCCACGAGGCGGGCACGAACGACGCGGAGGCGAGGTGGTAGACCTCGTCGGGCTCCAGCTCGTGGATCGCTCGGCCAACGACCTGGGCGTCCTCCAGGTCGATGTCCGCAAACCGGATCTGGTCGCGAATCGGCGCGATGACCTCGTACTGGTCCGGATTCCCGAGCACGGTGCCGACCACCTCGTAGTTCCGCCTGAGGAGCTGCTCGGCGAGGTAGGACCCGTCCTGGCCCCCGATGCCGGTCACGAGCGCGCAGCGCGCCATCAGCCCGGACGATAGATCGGCCGCCGCCCGACATACGTGTACTCGCTGAAGAGCACGCCGTTCAGCCACGACATCGGCGGCAGGAGGAGCGCTCTCGCCTTGACCGAGTCGAAGCCGCCCGAGGCGGAGACTTTCGCGGCCTCGAACCCCGCCTCACGGAGAAACTCGACGTAGGCGGCAGGGCGGTACTCGCGCTCGAAGGAGCCGTGCTCATCTTCGACGCCGTGATCGCGCCTGCCGCGGAGCGGCGTCACGGTGGGCTCGCGGAAGAGCACGAGCCGGCCGCCCGGCTTCAGCAGGTCGTACCCGACCCGCGCCATCCGGACCGGATCGGCCGCATGGTGGAACGCCGCGTCCGTGAAGACCCAGTCGGCGATTCCCTCACCAAGGCCGTGGTTGTAGAAGTCGGCGCGGACCCGGTCAATCTTCTCCGCGGGCGCGTCGAGGTATGCGATCGCGATCGGCGCCAGCTCCTCGAGGCGGCGGCGGGAGAACTCGATCGCGATGGCCCTCTCGACCCCCGGCCGGCGAACGAGGGCGGCGGAGAGCCAGCAGGTTCCCGCGCCGAGATCGACGATCGTCCCGGCTGGCTCGAGCCCCCCACGCTCCAGCGAGTACTCAAGCTTGCGCACGAGCTCCTTCCCCCCGATCCACCGAGGGATGTCGGCCTTCGGCTCGGGATAGCCCTCGACCTCCTCGCGGAAGCGAAGCTCATTGGTGTCCGCGAGCTCCGACATCGCCGGCCCGATCCGTAGGGGGCTGGCGGACGCGGCGCTGGCGATGTCCGCGTCCGTCGGAGAGGTCATGGCCACAATACGCCGATGCCGGCGGCCGTCGAGCCGAGAGACACGCCACCCACCGTCTTCCTCGTCGCGCACATGGGGTTCGCGGCACGCTACCTCCTGCGCACGGACATCTTCTCGACGCTCAAAGCGGCCGGAGCCCGGATCGTGATCCTCACCCCGAACGCCGGCGAGCAGTACATGGCAGACGAGTTCGCCGATACGAACGTCACGCTGGAGCCGCTGCGGGTCGACTGGAACGACTTCAGCCTCGTGACGAGCTCGCGGCTCTGGTCGCTCCTCTTTTATCTCCGTTCCTACACCATCGCGGACGGCCACCGAAGCGAGGCTCTTCAGGACAAGTACCGCGTCTTCGAACGTGTGCTTCGCGCACGCAGTCGCGCCCTCGCGGCCGGCTTCCGGCTCGCGCTCAACGGCCTCTGGCGGTCCCGGTCGCTGCGTCGGCTCCTGCTCGGCCTGGAGACGCGGGTCTTCAAGCGCCCCGTGCACACGAACGTGTTCGACCGATACCAGCCGGATCTCGTCGTCACGACGAGCCCCGGCTGGTTCTTCCCCGACGCGGTCGTGCTGCGCGAGGCGGCTGGGCGCGGGGTCTCGACCGCCACCGTGGTGCTCAGTTGGGACAACCCCACCAGCAAGGGCTATCGGGGAGCGGACCCAGACCGGATGATCGTCTGGTCCAAGGAGATGGCGCGGCAGGTGGCCGAGCACCACGACTATCCCCCTGAGCGGATCGTCGTCGCGGGAGTCCCTCATTTCGACGACTACGTCCGCGACGGAGCCCTTCCAACGCGCGAGGAGCTCGGGCTCGATACTGACCGCCGCCTGATCGTGTTCGCGACCGGCGCTCCGGCGACGTTCGGCGCCAACCTCGCCGTCGCCGAGGCGCTCGCGAAGACCGTCGGATCTGACGCGCTCGGCGTCCCTTCCCAGCTGGTCGTGCGCCTCCACCCACTGTATTTCCGGCCCGGACACGAGGCCCCGCTGCAGGAGTACGAGCGCCTCGCGGCCACCTACGGCCACACGCGGCTCGACATTCCGGACATCCGCTCCGAGAGCCTGACCGTCGACATGGCGGATTCCGACCGTCGCCGCCTCGGCGCCCTCATCAAGAACTGCGACGTGCTCGTCAACGTCTTCTCCACGACGACGCTCGAGGCGTTCCTCGTCGACCGTCCGGTCGTCCTCGTCAGCTCGGACGTGGACGCCGACCGGGCCGCAGCCGACGGGCTGCGAGGATTCCACGACTACGAGCACGTGCGCGCCGTGATCGACGAACGCGCTGCGAAGGTCGCTCGGACGATCCCGGAGGTCCTGGAGCACGTCCGCGAGTACCTCGCCGACCCGACGCTCGACAACGAGGGCCGCAGACGCGTCGCTGTCCGCGAGCTCGGCCCCACCGACGGCTCGGCAGGGCGGCGCGTCGGGCAGTCGCTGCTCGGATTCTTGGGGCTAGCCCCGGCGGCGGAGCAGTGGGCCGAGCTCAGAACGAACGCTCCGAACCGTCCCTAGGCCCAGACGGCGGAGTCCGCGCCCGACCTTCCCGGCGGGTGCGAGCACGGGATGGGTATCCCACTTCAACCAGGACCGGTAGTAGCCCTCGTCGTACTCGCTCTTGACGGTCACCGGTCCGGACCCGTTGTCCGAACCGGTCCGGCGCAGCACCGCGTCCAGATAGAGCGGCGAGGCGAATGACGGGTGGTAGTCGTCGAACACGTCGACCGACAAGCCGCCGGCCCGGTTCACCAGCCCGACCAGCGTGTCGCGGGTGAGCAGGTTCATGTGGAAGTTGTTGAAGACGATCTCGAGCGGCATGAACTCGCGGTAGGCCGGCGTGTTCGGCTCCCAGAAGAGGACGGCCTTCCCTTCGGGGGACAGGTGGTCGCGGATCCAGTTCAGGAGCCCCACCGGGTCGCGTGAGTGCGTGAGCGCCTCATACCCGAGGATCAGGTCGTATTGCGGGCGGGAGGGCTCGAACTCCGAGGGCGCCTGGGCGAAGCTGAACGGAGTCAGGCTCTCGATGCCAAAGATCCGGCGAGCCAGCTCCCCGTCGAACTCCTGGATGTAGCCGCCCTCGACGTGGGTGACTGCGCGCTCGCGGAGGATCGCCAGCAGCCCGCCACCGTAGGTCCGCAGCTCGAGCGCCGACTCAACGCCGTCAAGGAGGCCGCGCTCGTCCAGGAACTTCAGCGCCTTGGCCGGCATCTGAACGTAGTCCTTCGAGTTCTCCGCGAGGAAGTACTCGACGGCCGTCTCCGAGGTCGGCGTGACCTTAGCGACGGTCCCGGCGAAGTTGGCGTAGAGCCGCTCCAGCCCCTCCGGCACTGGACGCACTGACTGGAAGACGTACGAGCAATCGGCGCAGACGGAGATCTTCTGGTCCAGGAAGAAGTCGTCCCGGACCAGCTCGGCGAGCCTTGCCGCACGCTTCGGGTCACGGCTGTTGAGGTTGCGGGCCGGCAGCTCCTGCAGCCGCTCGGAGCCGCAGAGCGGACAGGCGGTGACGCGTTCGGTCAGTGAGTCGGTTGCCGTTGCCATTCCGCGGCCGGATCCTAAAGACTGCAGCCCGTGAAGGGGCGGAGCGACCGGATCGAGGCGGTTGCGTACGACTACGACGGGCGAGAGAAGGAGCTCGTCCTCCGCTGCAACCTCTGCGGGTCCGAGGACACCGTGGACGCGTCTGCGGTCGACCGGTACGGCTTCGACCAACCGCTCCGGCTGTGTCTTCGCTGCGGGCTCGCGTTCCTCTCGCCCCGGCTGACCGAGAGCGAGTACTCCGACTTCTACGACGACGTCTATCGGCCGCTCGTGTCGGCGTACCACGGCCGGCTGATCGACGCAGAGACCGTGCAGGACGAGCAGCGGGACTATGCGGACGAGCTCATCCCCTTTCTCCGTTCCGCGCTCGACCGTGCGCCGGAGACGATCCTCGACATCGGCGGCTCGACGGGCGTCGTGTCCGGCGCCGTCGCCGAGGCGTTCGGCTCGTCCGCGACCGTTCTCGACCCGGCGCCGGACGAGCTCGCCGTGGCCGCCGAGCGTGGGCTGGAGACGGTCGCCGGCTTCGCGGAAACCTACGACCCCGAGGGGCGGACGTGGGACCTCGTCCTTCTCTGCCAGACGATCGACCACCTCCTCGACGTCTCGGCCACGGTGTCCTCGGTCGCCCGGATGGTGGCGCCGGGCGGGTACGCGTTCATCGACGTCCTGGACTACCTGATCATGGCGCGAGGGCGAGGAAGCCTCGAGGGCGCGGTGAAGGTCGACCACCCTTACTACCTCACGCGTGAGACCGCGATCGCGTACTTCGACAAGGCCGGCCTGGAGGTGGTCGCCGAACGGCTCACGGAGGACGGGCACCGCGGCTTCGTGCTGCGCCCCGGAACGCCCCGCGAGCCGGACTGGGACGCGCTCGGTCGCGCCGCAGCGGACGCGCGCGCGGAGCTGTCGGGCCTCGGCTCGGCGGTTGGCTGACATGCGCGTCCTGGGGCTGATCCCCGCCCGGGGTGGCTCCCGCCGCATCACGAACAAGAACCTCGCAGTCCTCGAAGGCAAGACGCTCGTCCGGCGTGCGCTCGAGACCTCCATCGCAGCCGGATGCTTTGCGACCGTCGGGCTCTCGAGCGAGGACCCGGCGATCCTCGCGGAAGCCGACGGCCTGCCGGTCGAGCTCCTGGAGCGGCCGCCCGAGCTCGCGACGGACACCGCACTCACGTACGACGTCGTCATCCATGCGCTTTCGGCGCTGGACGGGACCGCTTTCGACGCCGTCGCCGTCGTCCAGTGCACCTCGCCGTTTACCGCGCCGGAAGACCTCGCTGGCACCGTCGAGCTGCTCGAGCGCACGGGTGCCGAGTCGGCCGTCTCGGTCACCGAGCTCGAGTCCGGACTGCACCCGTGGAAGCTGAAGCGCCTCGAAGGCGACCGGCTCCTCCCGTTCATCCAGGACGACGAGATGAAGCCGTCGCACGAGCTCCCGCCGCTCTGGATCCGCAATGGCTCCGTCTACGTCAGCCGACGGTCCGTGATCGACGGCGGGCGCCTGGTCTCCGACGACGTGCGTGGCTACCCGATGCCGGCGGAGCGGTCGCTCGACATCGATACCGAGCGCGATCTCGAGTTCGCTCGTTTCCTGCTCGAAAGAAAAGGCCGCGGCTAGGATCACACCCTTCATGGACTTCGCTGGACGCGCGCTCGGTCCCGGCAGGCCGACGCTGATCGTCGCCGAAATCGGGAACAACCACGATGGAAGTCTCGGCCAGGCACGGGCCCTCATTCGCGCTGCCGAAGAAGCCGGCGCCGACGCCGTGAAGTTCCAGACGCACATCGCGGACGCGGAAATGCTTCCCTCGACGCCGACGCCGCCGCACTTCGACGAGCCGCGGTACGAGTTCACCAAGCGCATGGAGCTGTCGAAGGACGACCACCTTGCCTTGAAGGCGGCCGCCGAGGAGCTGGGCCTCCTCTTTTTCTCGTCCCCGTTCTCCGTGGCGGCGGTCGAGCTCCTCGAGGAGGTCGCCGCGCCCGCCTACAAGATCGCATCCGGCGAGGTGACGAACCCGCCGGTCGTCGAGGCGGTCGCTGCGACCGGCAAGCCCGTGCTCGTCTCCACCGGCATGTCGGGCCTCGAGGACATCGACGCCGTCGTCGCGACGCTTCGCGAGTCCGGCTCTCCGTTCGTGATCCTGCAGTGCACCTCGAAGTACCCGTGCCCCCCGGAGGACGTGAACCTCCGTGCCATGGAGGGCCTTCGCGAGCGGTTCGACGCACGGGTCGGCCTCTCCGACCACACGCCCGACATCTACACGTCGATCGCGGCGATCGCGCTCGGCGCAGTGGTAATCGAGAAGCACTTCACGCTCAGCCGGCGGCTGTACGGCCCCGACCACCATGCGTCGCTCGAGCCCGACGACCTGCGACGGCTCGTGGACGGTGCGCGCCAGGTCGAGGCGGCCCTGGGCACCACGGAGAAGGTGCGCGACCCCGACCTCGATCCTGCCCGAGCGACCTTCGAGAAGAGCGTCGTCACGACGATGGCCGTTAGCGAAGGGGCGGTGATCGAGCCGTCTATGCTGACGACGAAGCGCCCGGGCAACGGGATCCCTGCCGTCCGTCTGAAGGAGCTCGTCGGCCGTCGCACCGCGCGCGCGCTGGAAGCGAATCATCTCCTCGAGGAAGCCGATGTCGTCTGAGCGCCGGAAGATTTGCGTGGTCGTCGCGAGCCGCGCGAATTACGCGCGGATCAAGACCGTCCTCGAGGCCGTCCAGGCGCACGATCGCCTCGAGCTCCAGCTCGTAGCCGCCGCGTCGACCCTCCTGGAGCGGTTCGGCTCGTCGGTCTACGTCATGGAACAGGACGGTTTCCGCCCCGACGCCACGATCAGGCTGATCATCGAGGGCGAGAACCCGACGACGATGGCGAAGTCGACCGGGCTGGGGCTGCTCGAGCTCCCGACCGTGTTCGAGTCGCTCCAGCCGGACATGGTCCTCACGGTCGCCGACCGCTTCGAGACGATGGCGACCGCGATCGCCGCGGCCTATATGAACCTACCGGTCGCACACACGCAAGGCGGCGAGGTCTCGGGCTCGATCGACGAGAGCGTCCGGCACGCCGTGACCAAGCTCGCGCATCTCCACTTCCCCGCCACCGAGCTCTCCCGCCAGCGGGTGATCGCGATGGGCGAGGACCCGGCGACCGTGTTCAACGTCGGCTGCCCGTCGATCGACATCGTCGCCCAGACCGACCTCGGCACGCCGAGAGAGGCCCTCGAGACCTTCGGCGGAGCGGGTTCGCCGATCGACCCCGAGAAGCCGTTCCTGCTGATGATGCAGCACCCAGTGACGACCGAGTACGGTCACGGATTCGAACACATCAACGCCACCCTCAACGGCGTCGCCTCTATCGGGATGCAGACACTCGTCTTCTGGCCGAACGTCGACGCAGGTTCTGAGGACGTCGCGAAGGGGATCCGGCTGTTCCGCGAGGCTGGCCGCGACGAGAACTTCCACTTCTTCCGCAACCTCCCGCCGGAGACGTTCGTCAGGCTCATGGCGCACTGCTCCTGCATGGTCGGCAACTCGTCCGCCGCGCTGCGCGAGGGCGCGTTCCTTGGAACTCCAGCGGTCACGGTCGGCTCGAGGCAGCAGAACCGCGAGCGCGGACGGAACGTCGTCGAGGCCAGCAACGACGCCGACGAGATCGCGGACGCGATCCGAGATCAGGTCCGCCACGGGCCGTACGAGCGGGACGAACTGTTCGGCGACGGAGCCGCCGGCGAGAAGATCGCCGAAATCCTCGCCGTGGCCGATCCACGCGTTCAGAAGAAGCTGCATTACGACGTGGAAGAGCTCGCCGCGCTCGACAGGTGAGAGCCCGTGCGCTTCCTCTTCACGACGATTCAATTCCAGGAGAGCGACTTCTACCGGCGCGTCTCACTGGCGCTCGCGGAACTCGGCCACAGCTCGACACACGTGACGATCTCCCGCCGGTCGGCGGGGGAGCTCCGTGCGTCCGGGCTCGAGACCCACTGCCTACCCGACCTCCTCGCAGCGGCAGCTGACGTCAACGTCGACGCGGAGCTGGCCCGCATCGAGAGCCGGTACGCCATCCCCTCGGTCCGGGACGTCTACAGCACCGATCCGGTCTGCGCCGGGCACTCGGAGCAGTGGTGCATCGAGCGGACGGTCCGCCACTTCGTCGCCCTCGAGCGGGTGTTCGACGAGGCCCAGCCCGACGTCGTCGTGCCGGAGGTGGGAAGCGAGACGATGCGCACAGTCGCCCACCTGGTCGGACGAGACCGTGGCGCCACGGTCTTCTTCCTCTTCTACACGATCTTCCCGCAACCCTTGCGGCTGTACGCCGACGACTACCACAAGCCGATCGTGCCGCGGGCAGACGTCCGCGAGCTCACGCCCGAGGAGCGCGACGAGGTCGAGACGTTTATCCGCGACTTCACCTCCTCTGCCAAGCCGATCCTGGCGCATCGCCGATCGGTGCTGAATCGCAAGAACCTGCGCGACTTCGCGCGCCACACGGTGACGAGCCTGACGGCAGACCGGGACAATGAATACCTCCGTCCCTCGAAGTTCGTGACGGGCTACCTCCGCACGAACACGCGGCGGATCGCGGCGCGCCGGCACTACGAGAAGCGCGACGCCGGCCGCCCGTTCGTCTACTTCCCGCTCCACGTGACCGAGGACTTCAAGGTCAAGCGCGTCATCCCGCACTGCGCCGACCAGGAGTACATCGTCAAGCAGGTCGCCGATGCGCTGCCGCAGGGCTACGACCTCGTCCTCAAGGAGCACCCGGTCTCGATCGGCCGCAACCCCTCGGGGATGCTCCGGCGCCTGACGCAGCGCCAAAACGTCCGCCTCGTCTCGCCTTACACGAGCTCGCACGAGCTGATTCGCGAAGCGGCCGCCGTCATCGTCATCAGCTCGACCGTCGGCCTCGAGGCGCTGCTCTACGGTCAGCCGGTGCTGACGATGGGCCAGCCGTTCTACTCCGGCTATGGCGTGACGCTGGACGTGGACAGCTTCCGCGAGCTGCGCGAGGCCGTTCCCGCCGTCCTCCGGTTCCAGCCGGACCGAGAGCGGACGCTCCAGTTCCTTCATGCCGCGATGCGAAGCACCTACGAGGGCGCGCCGGGCGGGGTCGATCCGTCGGACGAGAACGCCGCTCGCGTCGCGGCTTCGCTCGACGAGGCGGCGCGAAACCTCAAGGCTGGAGCTGCGGCGCCCGAAGTCGTCGGCGCCAGCTAGAGCCCTCGCATGAGGGTCGGCTACGAGGTCACGGGGCTGGAGCTCGACGCCGCCGGCTCCGCGCGGTACATCGAGTCGCTTCGTCCTGAGCTGGAGCGCGTCGACGGCATCGAGGTAGTGCCGCTCCGACAGGACGGCGGGGCCGGCGGACGGGTGTTGCGTGGGCTGCGCCGTGAGCTCCTCTATTTCCCGTTCGAGCTCCCCCGGCGTGCCCGCCAGCTTGGTCTCGACGTCCTCCACTGCACCGCGGCCGTCGCGCCCGTGCGCTCCTCGGTCCCGACGGTGATCACGCTGCACGACGTCCTCGGGCTCGAGCATCCGGAGTGGTTCACGGGGGCGCTCGGCCGCCACGCGAAGCTAGTGCTCGCTCCGGCGGTCCGCCGGGCCTCCGTGGTGCTCGTGCCGTCGACATACACGCGGGACCGAGTCGTGGACCGGCTTCGGGTCGATCCACAGCGTGTCCGGCTCGCGCCGCTGGGAATCGACGAGCGGTTCTCACCCGGAGAGCCGCGCGATGGCCTCCGCGAGCGGTTCGGTCTCGCGGGCCCGTTCGTCCTGACCGTCGGGACGCTCCAGCCGCGCAAGAACATCGAGGCGGCGCTGAACGCATTCGAGCGGGTGGTCGCCTCGGGGGCCGAGCACCGCCTGGCGATCGTCGGCGGACGCGGCTGGCGGGACGAGCCGCTTGCAGACCTGATCCAGAGCTCCGCGGCGGCCGAGCGGATCGTGATGACCGGCCGCGTGACCGACGACGACCTGATCGGCCTCTATCGGGCCGCCGATGTCTTCGTGTTCCCCTCGCGCTACGAGGGCTTCGGTTTTCCGCCGCTCGAGGCGATGGCGTGCGGAACGCCGGTGATCTCGAGCAATCGAACCAGCCTCCCCGAGCTGATCGGCGACGCAGGCGTCCAAGTGGATCCCGACGACGTCGACGCCATCGAGCGAGAGCTGTCCGCGCTTCTGGCGTCGCCGGAGCCTCGCAAGGAGCTCGTCGAGCGGGGGCGGCGGCGAGCCGCCGAGTTCACCTGGCGGCGCTGCGCAGAGCTGACAGCCGAGGCATACCGCGCGGCGCTCCGACGCAAGGAGGGTTTGGCGTGAAGGTCCCGGCGCGGCTTACGCGCCTCGGGCGCGCTACTTGACCCAGACCGGAGGGCGGTCTCCCGGGTATCGAACCACCACTGGGAGCGAAGGCTCGCTGTTCTCCACCTCGAGCGTCAGGACCCGCGTGCTCTGGAGCGCAACCCGCCCAGTGAGCCTCCTCCAGACAGCCGCCGGACGCGGTGGGAGCGCTCCGGCGATGGCGAGCGCCGCGCGTGCGGCTCCGATTTGGGGCGCGCCGCGCGAGACCGTCCTCGACTCGTACAGCTCATTGGCGGCGCGCGCCTTTTGCCAGATGAGCCCATGCCGCCCCGGCGGCCCGAAGGGAGTGCGTGCCCAAGCGCCCAGTCGGGGCTCGAAGGCGTCTTCCGAGCTCAGAGCACCCTCCGCAGTCCCGGCGACGGCGAGCACCTGCAGCTCGACCGTCTCCTCGCTGCGCAGTGCACGGAAGCCCGCCCGCGCGAGCAGCCGGCGGAGCGATCGCAATGTGAACACCGACAGGTGCGGAACGAAGTGGAACGTCTGGGGCGCAAACTCGTGCCAGAGGTTCGGAACGGCGACGTAAAGCCGCCCGCCCGGGGCCAGCATCGCGGCGGAGGCCTTGACCGCCGCGACCGGGTCGTGGACATGCTCGAGGACGTGGTGTGAGAACACCAGGTCACGGTCTGCAAAGGTGCCGGCGGCCTCCTCGATCGGCGCCTCGACGCAAGGGATACCGAGCCGCTCACGAACGTAGCGCGCGCGATGCGCCGAGGCCTCGAGCCCGGCGACGTCGTGGCCTCGCTCCCGGAAGCCAAGCAGCTGCTGCCCGAAGCCTGCGCCGACGTCGAGCACCCGCGCGCGATCCCCGAGCTCATCTGCGCAGAAGCGGGCGACCTTGTCGTCGGCCCGAACCTGCACGTCACGCTCTGAGCGCGCGCGTCCGGCAGCGTCCCAGCTCCCTGCATAGAAGTCGGCAAACCACGCTCGGGAGGGGCGCCTTCGCATAAAGACGTACTCGCAGTCGAGGCACGCTGCCGTCACGGCTCCCTGCTCGGCGGCGCGTAACTCGCCGACATCGCTCAAGCGGTCACCGGTGCCGCAGATCGGGCAAACGTCGAGCTCCTCCCAGACATCCTCGGCGACCTCCTCGGCCCGCAGGCCGCCGAGAAGCGCTGCCAAGACAGTGACGCGCACTCGCGCTAGGCCGAAGCGAAGATCGGCGCTGAGTGGTCCATCGAGACGACCGGGTTTCCGCCCTTCCGGAAGCCGAAGTAGGGAAGTAGCCGGTGGTTCGAGAAGATCGAGAGGCTGCCGACCCCGTCGCTGTCGAGCAGCATCCGGTGGATGCGCGGTATCTCGTCCGAAAGGTCCCTTCGCCAGGCGGACCACGGCCCCACTTCGAACGGCTCGGTCTCGGCAACAAGCCCGTCGGGCGTCGACGCGACGAGCCTCACCTCCACTGGCTCGTCGATCACGTTCAGGAGCACGAGCTCGGTCTCAACCTCGCGGCTGGCGATGATCCCCGGAATCACTTGCAGGTCGTCGCGCTTCACTACCTTCCTCTGGCCTCGGATCGGGATCGTAGGGATGACGTAGCCCCCTCCCCGACGGCCGATGGCGTCGATCCACATGCCGTTGAAGCCGATTGTGCCCTTCGGCTGCCTGTCGAGGCGGACGGCATGGACCTCGAGGATCCCGCCCTCCGGCTCCGGCGGAGGCGGGACGGAGATCGCGTCGAGCCGGATGCCCCGCTGGCGCCCGAACGGCAGGATGCCGACATCGTGCTCCCAGACCGGGTCGAGCGAGCCGGCGTAGCCGCGCAGCACGAATCGAAACCGGGCCTCGGGCTCAATGGCAGAGTGGTACGGAGTGAGAATCGCCGTCACGTCGTAGTCGGACGGCGGCGGCCACCAACCGTACGCGGGCAGCCAGGGCGACTCGTCTAAAGATGCTGGACGCGCCATCGGTCGCCTTCGTCGTCGTAACGGAGGATGAACCCTGCGACCTTGTGCGTCGCCGGGACGAGCCGCACCGTTCCGGCGAAGCGGCCCGAGGCGAGGTCGGGGAAGTGCTCGTGGAGCGCGATGCATGCGCTCTGGTCGAGCTCCAGCGGGGGGAAGCGGGTGCGCTCCTCGCGCTCGCTCTCGTCCTGCCAGACGAGCTCGTGCCCCTCCATCGGCCGCGCCTGTGTGTTTGTACAGAAGAGGTAGGCCTCCTCCTGGCGCTCCGAGAACCCCACCGGAAAAACCCAGTGGTACGGGCGCCTGCGCTCGATCGCGCTCGGGTCGGCGGGACCGGCCTTCTCGTGTGTCGACGTGATTCCCCCGGGGCTGACGAGGTGGAAGTAGGGCCGCAGCGAGCCGAGCTCCGGAGCGTCGAGGACGAGCTTGAACGCCCCGACGCCGCCCTCGAGTTCGTCCGGGAGGAGCTCACCCGCCCCAACGGCTGCCGATCCACCCGGCGGCACCGAGTGCTCCCAGACGGCTCGCCGTGTTCCGTCGAGCGCGAGCAGGTCTGCCCGGACGGTCACCGCCGTTCCGTCGGCGGAGCCGCCAGCCCAGTTGAAGAGGACGACGCGCGTGTCGACGTCGCGGCCGCGGAAGCCGGCGAGCGCCGGCATGTACATCCGGCGTGGCAACACCGACCTGCCGCGCACGCGCGCGGCTAGCCGCCGCAGAAGCGACGACTCGCCAGGGACGCGGGCCACGAACTCGGTCGGGCGGTAGCGGTCTCCCAGCCGCTCCTCGAGCATCCGCTGCAGCTCGAAGCGGCAACCGAAGCAGCGGGTGCAGGCCGTGGTCTCGCGCTGGATGTCGGCGAGCGAGCTGGCTCGGCCGCTCTCGATTGCGCGCCGCACCGTCTCGTAGGGCACGCGGCGGCAGTGGCAGACGACGGCTGGCGGCGAAGCCATGACGACCCGGCCCGGTTTCGATGACACGGCGCGCAATCTAGTACGCCGCACGTCGAGCGAGTAACTGCCGGAGGCGCCGGGCGATGTGCTCCCGCGCCCCTAACGATCCGGCGCGGCCATGCAAAGGGGCAGGGCAAGGATGCAGGGACGCGGACCTCGGAGGAAGCAGCGCAGCCTGGCGAAACAACCGGTCTTCGGTCAGACCTCCTAGGCCGGCTTCCGCACTGTCCAGATGTCGTGGACGCCGAGGCCCGGTGCGCCGCCGCGCACGAGCTCCAGCACCTCGAGCCCCGGCACGAGCGTCTCGCGAACCCAGTCCTCGGGGTGGAAGGCGGAGCAGAGGTTCGAGCCAGGCGTGCCGGCGAAGCGCACGGCGAGCTCGCCGCGGTCGTAGCGCTCCGCCACACTGGGTT
>Ga0126307_10001424_pt1 | contig 15796 bp, 12 predicted proteins | sample Plot28_FD_89955 | JGI IMG/M metagenome (GOLD analysis project Ga0126307, IMG submission 89955) | Serpentine soil microbial communities from UC McLaughlin Reserve, CA, USA - Plot28 | ecosystem: Environmental > Terrestrial > Soil > Grasslands | place: USA: UC McLaughlin Reserve, Lake County... | reverse complement strand
TTCAGGTTGCGGCTGAAGCGGGGGAAGCTCGAGCTCGTGACGTCGAGGCGGATGCGGTGGCCCGGCCCGAAGACGTTCGCGATTGGGTAGCAGCGGATCCGGTACTCGGCGACTTCGCCTGGCTCGAGCAGCTCCGTGCTGTCGCCCTCGTTCGAGTTCCGGTAGCGCGCCCGGAGCATCCCCTCCGTCAGGAAGATCGAGCGCCCGTCCGGCTGGACGTCGCAGACGCGGACGATGAAGTCGGTGTCCTTCGCGCTCGACGCGGCGAAGAGCACCATCTCCACGGGGCCGATCACCTCGAGATCGGCGTCGAGCTCGTCGCTCGTGTACGAGAGCACGTCGGCCCGCGCCTCCAGCTCGCGCTGGTCCCACGGGCCAGGCAGGATCGGCTTCGCCGCGCCCTGCGTCATCGTCAGCACGGAATTGACGCCGCCGATCGTCGGCACCGGGTCGTCGGGGTCGTACGCGTAACGATCCGCAGGCTCGTCCGATCGCGGCACGTCGCGGTCGAGCCGACTGCCGCTGCGCAGGAAGAACGACGTCGGCTCCGTGCCGGCGGGCGGCCACTCGCTCTCGCCGCGCCACTCGTTCCGGCCGAGTACGAAGAGCTCGAGCGGCGGCCGGTCCTCCCAGTCGTTCCCCTCGTCACGCAGGTAGCGGTCGTAGAAGGAGAGCTCGTGCTCGCGGATGACCGTCTGCGAGGCCGACAGATCGACGTCGCCGCGGAAGGTGTCCACCTCTTCCTCGTGCGACCACGGTCCGATCAGGACGCGGTTCGGCACGCGGTTGCCGATCGCCGCGAAGGAGCGGAGGTGCGAGCCGGAGTAGGGGTCGAACCAACCACCCTGCTGGAAGATCGGCACGGTGACGGCGTCGGGCCGGTGCCGGAACTGCTGCCAGTACGCGTCGTTCTCCTGGTGCTTCCACCAGTCCCGCCAGTAGCCAACCCTGCGGCCGATCGCTACCTCGTCGAGCTCGATCAGGGGCAGGTGACGGAAGACTCGGTCGTTCAGCATCAGATCCCCGGCGCTCGGCCCGGTGATCAGGCTGATCGCGCTCGTCCAGAGCACGGCGGCCCCGAGCGTGAGGGCGAGCTGGAAGGCGCCGCCCGTGAAGTACCCGTCCCAGAAGTAGTCGTCGTGGATCACCTGCGGTGCGATGCACTCGAGGTTCGGGTGGCCGAGGTGTATCAGCTGCCACTGCACGAGCCCGCCGTAGCTCCTCCCCCACGTCCCGATCCGCCCGTTGCACCAGGCTTCCCCCGCGGCCCAGGTCAGGGAGTCCTGCGCGTCGGCGCCGTCCCTGCTCCACGCTTCGAACTCGCCCTCCGACTCGTAGCGACCGCGCACGTCGGAGACGACGGCGGCGTAGCCGCGCTGGGCGAACCAGACGCCCCAGCCGACGAAGCGTTCCCGCGTCGACTCGTACGGCGTCCACTGATAGATCGTCGGGTGCGGCCCGTCCGCGAGCGGCAGGTAGACGTCCGCCGAGAGCGAGATCCCGTCCCGCATCGGCACGCGCTGGTCGTGCAGGAGCCGGACGTCGTGCGTCACGCGGCCGGCGGTCGCGTCCCGTCCAGCGGGGTGCCCGCGAAGTGACAGGCCGCGCCGTGGCTCTCCCCGTGATCCTCGAGCAGCGGCTCGACCTCCGCGCAGATCGGCTGCGCGATCGGGCAGCGGGTCCGGAAGCGGCAGCCGGAGGGCGGGTTGATCGGGCTCGGCACGTCGCCGGAGAGCACCACCCGTTGTCGCTTGCGTCCCGGCACCGGCTCCGGGTTTGCGGAGAGCAGAGCCATCGTGTACGGGTGCAGCGGCCGACGGAAGAGCTCCTCGGACGTCGCCAGCTCGACGATCTTGCCCAGGTACATGACGGCGACGCGGTCGGAGATGTAGCCGACCACGGCGAGGTCGTGCGCGACGAAGAGGTAGGTCAGGTTGAACTCCTGCTTCAGCTCGACGAGCAGGTTCAGCACCTGCGACTGGATCGAGACGTCGAGGGCTGAGACCGGCTCGTCCGCGACGATGAACTTCGGCCGCAGCACGAGCGCGCGCGCGAGTCCGATCCGCTGGCGCTGGCCGCCGCTGAACTGGTGCGGGTAGCGGTTGGCGGCCTCGGCGCTGAGACCGACGCGCTCGAGCACATCGACGACGGCCTCGTCGCGCCGCTTGCTCTCGAGCCCGTGGATTCGCAGCCCTTCCCCGACGAGGTCGCTCACCTTCATCCGCGGGTCGAGCGAGCCGACGGAGTCCTGGAAGACGATCTGCATGTGCCGGCGCATCGCCTTCAGGTCGGAGCCGCCGAGGCGGCGCACGTCGACGCCGTCGAACTCGATCTCGCCGGCGGTCGGCTCGAGCAGGCGCAGCACCGTACGGCCGAGGGTGGACTTGCCGCAGCCGGACTCGCCGACGAGGCCGACGGTCTCACCGCGGAAAATGTCGAGGTCGACGCCGTCCACGGCCTGCAGCTGGCCGACGGTCCGCCTCAAGATGCCCTTCCGGACGGGAAAATGCTTCTTCAGCCCACGCGTCTTCAGCAGCACGTCCGCCGGCTCGCCGCCCGTGCCGAGGTCAAGCCGGCTCGTGCCGACGTCGAGCGTCACGCGATCGCCTCGGCCTCGCGGGGAACGCGGCGGCCGTTCTCGCACAGCCAGCAGGCCGACTCCTGCGGCGGCACCGGCAGGAGCGGCGGGTCCTCGGCGAGGCACTTGGCGAACGTGTAGTCGCAGCGCGGGGCGAAGCGGCAGGCCTGCGGCCACTCGAGCGGGCTCGGGACGACGCCGCGAATCGCCTTCAGCGGCTGCGAGTAGCGCATCCCGAGCAGCGGGATCGAGTCGAGCAGCGCCTCGGTGTACGGATGCTGCGGGCTCGCGAAGATCTCCGCAACCGGGCCGCGCTCCACGATTCGGCCCGCGTACATCACCGCCACCTCGTCGACCATCTCGGCGACGACGCCGAGATCATGGGTAATCAGCAGGATTGCCATGCCGAGCCGCTCGCGCAGCTCCTTCATCAGCTCGAGGATCTGCGCCTGGACGGTCACATCGAGCGCGGTCGTCGGCTCGTCTGCGATCAGGAGCTTCGGGTTGCAGCTGAGGGCCATCGCGATCATCACGCGCTGGCGCATGCCGCCGGAGAGCTGGTGGGGGTAGTCGCGGACGCGCTGGGCCGGCGACGGGATGCCGACGAGCTCCATCATCTCGACCGCCCGTTCCATCGCCTCGTCGGCGCCGACCTGCTGATGCAGCTGCACGGCCTCGGCGATCTGATCGCCGACGGTGAACACCGGGTTCAGCGACGTCATCGGCTCCTGGAAGATCATCGAGATCTCGTTGCCGCGGATCCGCTCGAGCTCGGCCTCCTCGAGCCGGATGAGGTCGCGGCCGTCGAAGAGGATGCGCGTGCCCTCGGCGATCCGGCCGGGCCGGTCGATCAGGCGCATCACCGAGAGCGCCGTCACCGACTTGCCGCTGCCCGACTCGCCGACGATCGCGAGCGTACCGCCCTGTTCGATCTGGAAGTCGATTCCGTCGACCGCACGTAGGAAGCCGTCCCGCGTGTCGAAGCCCGTGCGGAGGTTCTCGACGGTGAGCAGCGGGACGGTCATGCGCGCCTGACCTTGGCGGAGACCTTCGGCGCCGCCGCTGGGGCGGGGACATCGATGTGGCGCTCGAGCTGGTCCAGCACGATCGCGGGATCGCGCGTCTGCAGCGCCTCGAGCAGCACGCGATGCTCCTCCACCGTCTCCTCGAAGCTGCGGAAGCGCTCGTAGCGGTAGAAGTAGGCGCGGATGCGCGGCGCGATCGTCCGCCAGATCTGGACGGTGTGCTGCTGCCCTGACGCCGAGATGACGACGTCGTGGAAGCCGAGGTCGGCCTCGACGAGCTTGAGCAGGTCGTTCGCCTTGCCCGCCTCTTCCAGCAGCCAGATCTGCTTCCCCAGCTCGGCGAAGTCCTCGTCCGTCATCACCTCGATCGCACGCGCGAAGCTGTAGCGCTCGAGGGTGAGACGGATCGGGATCAGGACCTCCTGGACCTCCTCGTCGGAGACGCCCAGGACGACCGCCCCCCGATAGGGGAAGGACATCACGAGGCCTTCGTTCTCGAGCTGCCTGAGCGCCTCGCGCACAGGCCCGCGGCTCGTCCCAAGCTCCGCCGAGAGCGTCGACTCGATCAGCCGGTCACCCGGCTCGAAGCGCCCGTGGATGATCGCCGAGCGCAGCACCTCGACCACCTGGTGGCCGCGGGGACCGGCCTTGGCGCCCGCCTCCGAGATCGGCGCGAGCTCGACGCCCGGACGAAGATCCGACGGCTGTGAGGGGGTCATGTCGACAATTTCGAGATGGTTGACAATCTCTCGCTGCGCGCCGTAGTCTACTGATCTCGGTGCGGATCACCAAGATCGAAACGACGGCGGTACGGACGCCCATGAGGGAGCCTCTCGTCTGGCCCGGCGGGACGAGGCACTCCGCATCCGGCCTGCTCGTCCAGATCCACACGGACGAGGGGCTGGTGGGGGTCGGCGAGGCACCCGGCCCGACGCTGCCGACGATCCGAACGATCATCGACGCCGAGCTGGGCCAGTTCCTCGTCGGCCAGGATCCCCTGCGCGTGGAGTGGCTGGTCCACCGGATGGAGGAGTTCACGCGCAACTGGAGCCGGATCGGCGCCTACGCGATCGCCGGGGTCGAGATGGGACTGCTCGACCTCAAGGGCAAGGCGCTCGGCGTCCCGGTCGCCGAGCTCCTCGGCGGGTTCTGCCGCGACCGAGTCCCGGTCGTCGGCTACCTCTTCATCGGCTCGCCCGAGGCGAATGCACTGAAGGCGGGCGCCTTCGTGGACGCCGGCTACACCGAGCTCAAGCTCAAGGTCGGGCGTGACTTCGAGCAGGATCACGAGAGCCTCGCGGCGATCCGGGACCGCGTCGGGCGGGACGTGAAGATCCGGATCGACGCCAACATGATCTGGAGCGTCCCGGCGGCGATCAAGTGGATCAGGGGCCTCGAGCGCTTCGACCTCCAGTACGTCGAGCAGCCGGTGCCAGACTTCGACGTGCAGGGCCTGGCGCAGGTGCGTCGCTCCGTCGCCGTCCCGATCGCCGCGGACGAGGCCTGCACCGACCTGCGCTCGGTGCTCGAGCTGATCAAGGCCGATGCCTGCGACGTCCTCGTGGTCTACCCGTCGGAAGCGGGCGGCCTCCGGCGGGCGCACCAGATCGGCGCCCTCGCCGACGCGGCGGGCAAGTGGTGCGCGATCGGCAGCTGGGCGGAGCTCGGCGTGGCGACCGCGGCGAACGTGCACGTCGTCGGCTCCTCGTCGAACTACCCGTTCGCAAGCGACACCCATTACCCGCTGCAGGAGCTCGACGTCCTCGTCGAGCCGTTCGCGATGACGGACGGCCTCGTCGAGGTCCCGCGGTCGCCGGGGCTCGGCGTCGAGCTCGACCCGGAGTCGGTTCAACGACTTTCCAACTTTCAGGTCCGTGAGTCCGTCTTCTATGACGACATTCACGGGGAGGCACCAAGGGTCGGTCAGATCCTCTGACCGCCCTCGACGCATAGGAGGGGCAACACGATGTCGGACGAATCGTCTGGTGGCTCGGCTGGCGGGGAGATTGATCGGCGAGAGCTGCTGAAGAAGGCTGGTGCGGTCGGTGCGGGCGCCGTTGCGGCGAGCGCGCTCACGGGCACCGCGAAGGCCGCGACCAAGCGGCCGCGGGCCACCCCGATCAAGCGTGGTGGCCGGATCGTCTGGGGCCTCGAGTCGGATCCGGCGCACGTGGCGCCGTTCGGGGGGATCCTGACCGCGAACCACTGGGCGAAGGAGTTCGCGTACGACTCGCTCGTCGAGTGGGACCGCAACCTCAACGTCAGGCCGGCCCTGGCGGAGAAGTACGAGATTCTCAACAAGACGCAGATCCGCTGGACGCTGAAGAAGGGCGTTCGGTTCCACAACGGCAAGGAACTCACGGCGGCGGACGTCAAGTACTCGGTCGAGAGAATGCTCAACCCGCCGCTGCCGGGCAGCATCTCCACGGTCGCGCAGGTGCCGGCGATCGACAGGGTGCAGGTCGTCTCGAAGTACGTCTTCATCCTGCACCTGAAGCAACCCGACGCGCGCGTGATCGGCTTCTTCGCCTGGCAGCGCTACGCGCCGATCGTCCCGGAAGGCCTCTACGACCAGATCAACGTCGCCCGGAACGCGATCGGCACCGGCCCGTACCGGATGCTCGGCTACGAGCCCAACGACCGCGTCGAGTACGTCAAGTTCGCGCGGCACTGGAAGACCGGCTTCCCGTACATGGACTCGATGCAGCTGAAGATCCTCGGCGACGAGCAGGCTCGCGTCGCGGCTCTGCGGGCCGGAGCGATCGACGGCGCGACCCTCTCGGTCGAGGTCGCCCGGTCGCTTGCCAACAACCGTGACCTGACCGTGCTGAAGGGCCCGAACGCGGCGTTCCGCGAGCTCCAGATGACGATCAAGCGGGGCGAGGACAAGCCGTGGCACAAGAAGGCCGTGCGGCTCGCCGTCAATCACGCGATCAACCGCGCGGACATCATCCGCCGGGTCTACAGCGGCGAGGCCGAGTACTCGGGCCACGTGCCCCCCGGCTACGGCCCCTGGCCGCTCTCGGACAAGGAGCTGCGTGAGAAGTACGAGAAGTTCGACCTGCCGCTGGCCCGGAAGCTGATGCGGGATGCAGGGCATGCGCGTGGCTTCTCGGTCACGATGACGACCTTCGCCCTGCAGGACTACCCGCTGATCTCGGCGGTCGTCCAGTCGCAGCTGAAGGCGATCAACATCGACGTGCAGATCGTGGCCCAGGAGGCCGGGACCTTCGCCGCCAACAACGGGCGGGGCACGTTCGACTGGGATCTCACCGGCCGCGGCATGCGCGGCGACGTGGACGGCTACGTGGCCGAGTTCCATCCGGCCGCGCCCGTCTTCAACATCTGGTACCCGGAGTACCGGAACCCCAAGGCCTGGCGGGGGATCGGCAACGGCCGGATCCAGCTCGACCCGGCCAAGCGCGTGCCCATCTACAAGGCCGCACAGCGCGAGCTCATGCTCGACCCGGTGCAGGTCCCGCTGGTGGCGATCAAGAAGTACCAGGTCGTGCGCAAGCGCGTGAAGAACATGTACGTCGCGTTCAGCGACTTCAACACGGGCCTCCGGAACGTGTGGCTGGACAGGTGACCGAGGGCGGTCCCGTCGACCTGGAGGGGCGCCGCCTCGGCGGCGTCCCTCCCACTTTCCACACGCCGTAGCGGCCGGTGGTGAGCTACACCCTCAGGCGGATCGCGTTCGCGATCCCGACCTTGATCATCGTCTCGATTGGCATCTTCCTGCTCGTCCGGCTGCTGCCGGGCGACATCATCGACATCCTGTTCGGCGGCGACCAGACCGCGAGCGAAGAGGTCAAGCAGCAGGCGCGCGAGCAGCTCGGGCTCGACGGCTCCTATGCGGAGCAGTACTGGAACTGGATCAGCGGGGTCGTGCAGGGCGACTTCGGGTTCTCGCTCCGAAACGCCGAGCCGGTCTCGAACATCGTCTTCGACGCGATGACGGTCACGCTCGAGCTGGTCATCCTCGCCCTGCTGATCGCCACCATCGTGGGCGTGCCCCTCGGCGTCCTCTCCGCCGTCAAGCGCGACACGGGCTGGGATCTCGGGGCGCGCGTGGGCGGGCTCGTCGGGCTCAGCGTGCCGAGCTTCTGGCTCGCGACGCTGCTGCTGCTCTTCACGTCGCGCGCGTTCGGCTGGGTGCCGCCCCTCGTCTACATCTCCCCGTTCGACGACCCGGTCGCCAACCTGAGCCAGTTCATCCTCCCGGCGCTCTCGATCTCCGTGTTCACGATGGCGATCGTGATGCGGATGGTGCGGGCGACGATGCTGGAGGTGCTGGGCCAGGACTACGTCCGCACCGCCCGCGCGAAGGGCGTCGGCAGGAAAACGGTTGTCTCGAAGCACGCGCTGCGGAACGCGTTGATCCCCGTCGTCACGATCATCGGCTTCGAGATCGGCGTGCTGATCGGCGGCGCCGCGATCATCGAGACGATCTTCGGGCTCCCCGGGGTTGGCTACGTGCTCCTGCAGGCGATCTTCGGGCGCGACTACCCGGTGATCCAGGCGATGACGCTGCTGATCGCGTTCACCTTCATCTTCGCCAACCTGCTCGTCGATCTCCTCTACGGGGTCCTCGACCCGAGGATCTCCCAGGAATGAGCACGGCCGCGGAGTCCTGGGGCGAGACACGGCAGCGCCGCTTCGCCTGGCTGGGGAAGTGGCGCAACCCGATCGGGCTCGCAGGCGCCTTCATCGTCCTCTTCAACGTCCTCGTCGCCCTCCTCGGGCCGTATCTCTGGACCATCGACCCCGACGCCATCGCCTACCTCCGCTTCGAGGGGCCGAGCTGGGCGCACCCGATGGGCACGGACGAGCTCGGGCGTGACACGCTCGCGCGCATCATCCACGGCGCCTGGGTGTCGCTCCAGGTCGGGTTGATCTCGGTCTCCATCGCCTTCGTCGGCGGCGTCGCGTTCGGCTTGCTCGCCGGCTACTACAAGGGGATCCTCGACACCGTGCTGATGCGGATCGTCGACATCATGTTCTCGCTGCCGGGGATCATCCTCGCGATCGTGATCGCCGGCCTGCTCGGGCCGAACCGCCGCAACGCGATGATCGCGATCGGGATCGTGATCCTGCCTGCCTTCGCGCGGGTGGTGCGCGGCGCCGTGCTCGAGGTGATGGGGTATCCATACACCGAATCGTCACGGGCGCTCGGAGCGAGCGGCATGCGGATCATGGGCAAACACGTGATCCCCAACATCGCGGCGCCGCTGCTCGTGCTCGTCTCCGTCTACCTCTCGGTGGCGATCCTGGCCGAGGCCGCGCTCAGCTTCCTGGGGCTCGGCACCCAGCCGCCGGAGGCGGCCTGGGGCAGCATGCTGAGCACCGCGCGCACCTACATCGACGTCCAGCCCTGGCTGTCGATCTTTCCGGGCGCCGCGATCATGCTCGTGGTGCTGGGCTTCAACCTCCTCGGCGACGGGCTGCGGGACATCCTCGATCCCCGGCTCGGCCCGACCGTCGGCGACACGCCGACGAAGAAGTGATGCTCGACGTCCTGATCCGAGGCGGGTGGGTCGCCGACGGCACCGGCAGCCCGCCCTACCTCGGCGACGTCGCGATCGAGGGGGGCAAGATCGCCGAGGTCGGCCGGCTCGGTCCGGCCGCGAACGCGAACCGCGTCATCGACGCGACCGGCAAGGTCGTCTGCCCCGGCTTCGTCGACCCGCACAGCCACAGCGACTTCTCGATCCTCGCCAACCCGACCGCGGAGAGCACGATCCGCCAGGGCGTGACCACCGAGGTGGTCGGCAACTGCGGCTGGAGCTACGCGCCCGTCACGGCTGCGTCCGAGCCCGTCATCCGCAGCCGCCTGCACTCGTTCGCCTTCGACAAGCCAACGATCCCGTGGTCGACCTTCGGCGAGCACCTCCAGTTCCTCTCGGGCGTCGGCCACACGCCGAACCTCGCGTGGTTCGTCGGCCACAACGCGATCCGGCTCGCAGCGGGCGTCTCCGGCCCGGCGCCGAGCCCCGAGCAGCTGACGGCGATGGAGGGGTTCGTTCACGAGGCGATGCAGTCCGGGGCGCTCGGAATGTCGACCGGGCTTGAATTCAACCCCGGCCGCGAGGCGACAACCGACGAGCTGATGCGGCTGAACGCCGTCGCCGGCGAGTACGACGGGATCTACACGAGCCACATCCGCAACCGAGACTCCGGCCTGCTGGCGGCGATCGACGAGTTCCTCGCGGTCGCGCGGGCGGGAGGCACGAGGGCGGAGATCTCGCACCTGAACGTCCGCCACAACACGAACGCGCCCGAGCGAGGCTGGGAGCGCGCGGTCGAGCAGATGGCGGCGAGCCGCGAGACGGGCCTCGACGTCCTCGCGGACACCACGCCCTTCCGCGAGGGCCTCGGCCAGATGGCCGGGATCCTGCCGCCCTGGGTGGCCGAGGACGGCCCGGAGGCCGCGGCTGCCAAGCTGCGCGACCCGGCGCTCCGCGAGCGGATGCGCAACGAGAGCGACCGCTACTGGCGCTTCATCCACAAGGGCGAGTGGGAGCGCGTCTACTTCCAGGCGACGCCCCAGCATCCCGACCTCGGCGGCCTCAACTTCCGCCAGATCTCGGAGCGCCTCGGCAAGGACCCCTGGGACTGCTACCTGGACATCCTCGCCGACGCCGGCACGGACTACGAGGCGATCCTGACGGTCGGGACGCTCTTCACCGACGAGCACCTGGCGGAGATGATCGGCCACCCGCTCTTCTGCCTCGGCGTCGACACGTTCACGGTCAAGGACACCGGGCCGCTGAGCGAGATCATGAGGCACCCACTCGGTTTCGCCGGCCACGTCCACTACCTCACGCACCACGTCCGGGAGCAGGGCACGCTCCGGCTCGAGGAGGCGATCCGGAAGATGACGAGCATGCCCGCCGCCCACTTCGGCCTCTGGGACCGCGGGCTGCTGCGCGCCGGTTACAGCGCCGACGCCGTCGTGCTCGACTGGGACGACCTCGACGACGTCTCGACGCGCGACAATCCGACCGCGTACGCACGGGGGATCGAGCACGTCCTCGTCAACGGCGTCATCGTCGTCGACGGCGCCGAGCACACCGGCGCGCGCCCGGGCCGCCACCTGCTCCGGCGGTGAGCGCGGACACGATCGACCTTCGCTCCGACCTGCACGCGCCTCCGACCGAGGCGATGTGGGACGCGATGCGGTCGGCCAAGCTCGGCTGGGCGACCTACGGCGAGGATCCCTCCGTCAACGAGCTGCAGGAGCGCATGGCCGCGCTGCTCGGCAAGGAGTCCGCTCTCTGGGTGCCGACGTGCGGGATGGCGAACCTCGTCGCCCTCCTGACGATCGCGCCGCGGGGCAGCGCCGTCGTCGTGGAGGCCTCCTCGCACGTGCTCACCTCGGAGGCGATGGGGATCGAGGAGGTCGCGGGCCTCGACGTGCAGTCGCTCTGGGCGGACGACGGCCGCCTCGATCCCGCGGAGGTCGAGGAGCTGATCGTGGACTCGGGCGCGCTCATGCTCGTGCTCGAGAACACGCACACGCGGGCCGGCGGCACCGTCCTCTCCCCCCAGCTGACCGCCGACCTGGCCGGCGCGGCGCAGCGTCACGGCGCGTACGTCCATCTCGACGGGGCGCGGCTCTTCAACGCCGCCGTCGCGCTGGAGGTCCCCGTGGCCGATCTCGCCGGGACGGTGAACACTGTGGCGGTCAGCCTGAACAAGGGACTTTGTGCACCCATGGGAACGATCCTCGCCGGTCGCACCCGCGTGATCGAGCTCGCGCACGAGACGCTCCGCCGGCTCGGCGGGGCGAGCGTGCACAAGGCGGGCATCGCGGCCGCCGCCGCCCTCGTCGCGCTCGACACGCTCGTCGACCGCCTCGCGGACGATCACAGGCACGCGCGCGAGCTGGGCGCACTGCTGCAGGAGATCCCGGGAATCGAGGTCGACCCGCGCCGGATCGAGACGAACATCGTCCTGGCCGAGGTCAGTGGCACTGAGCACACCCCGGACGAGTTCCTGGCGCTGCTCGCCGAGCACGGCGTCCTCGGCGTCGTGCGCGACACCACTCGCGTCCGCTTCGTCACGCACCGGCTGATCGGCGACGAGGAGGTCGCGCAGGTGGCCGAGCGCGTCGCGCTCGCGGTCGCGGCCGATCGCTGATAGTCGGTGCCGAACAGGAGCCTGGTCTCGCCGTGTGGACCTCGACGATCACGTGTGCCACGCGCTGTCGCTCCACCGCCAGCGCTGCTCGTCCGGGGCGAACACCGGATCGGTGACGGCGATCGGGCCGAGGCGCCGCGCCGTGTGCCGGACGCTGGTGCCCCCGATCTCGATGAGCGTGGCGTCGAACGGCGGCTCGATCAGGGCGCCGACCGTGAGCTGCAGCAGCTGCCCGTCCTGTCTCGAGCAGCGGGCGTGGATGTGCCCGCTGAGGAGGAGCGTCGGCCGCGGGTCAGCGCGCAGCTGGCGCTCGAGATCGGGGCGGTTGACGAGGTCGCCGGCATAGGGCAGGCCGGCCGCGGCGACCCTCGACGCCTCGGACAGGAGCGGAAAGTGCGACGCGACGACGGTCAGGTCGCCTGTTTCCGCCCGCCCGTCGAGCCGGCCGACGTACTGGGGCGGGGCGGGGCCGCGGACGAGGCCGACACCGGTCACCGCCTCGAACGGCTCCTCGTGCAGCAGCCGGATCCCGTAGGCGGCGGCGCGATCGGCGAATGCGGCCTCCAGGCGAAGGTCGTGGTTGCCGCTCACCGTCGCGAGCGGAGCGACCTCCGCTGCCGCCAGACGCGCGAACACGTGCTCGAGATCACGCCAATTCGGGAACTGGACGACATCTCCCAGCAGGAGGATCAGGTCGACTGCGGCCTCCGAGAACCAGGTCAGAGCCGCATCGGTGCGCTCGTCCAGGTGCTCGGGCTCGAAGACGTTGATCCAGCGCGAGCCGGACGGCTCGAGCTCGCAATGGAGATCGCTGAGAACGCCGATGCGCACGGTCGGGAATGGGCTCAGGTGACGCGGATCACCGAGATCGAGACCCTACCCGTGGGCCTAGGCGGGGCGGGCCCCGCGCGCACGTCGGCGACGTGACACCGCCCGCCGATCCCGAACCACTGAGCTACGGCCGCAGCTCCTCGAGCGCCTCCGCAGCCGCCTCGATCGTCTGCTCGAGGCAACCCGGCGCGAATGGCGACTGCTGCTCCTGGTAGAGGGCCGTGCCGTACGTGTCCTCCGGCGACAGATACCCCATCGTCCTGTTCGTCGTCCCGAGCACGAGCAGCGGCGTCCCGGCGAGGCGCCGGCGCAGCTCGACCTGGAAGACGGAGTAGGGCTCGTTCGGGACCGCGACGAGCAGCGCTTCGCCGAGCCGCCAGAGCCAGAGCGGCATCGTGTACGTCGGCCTGTCTCCGAGTGCCTGCGCGAGGAAGCGGCGCCGCAACGCCTTCTCCCGCTCCTGAACCGAGTCGTGAGCCGCGCCCGTGGCGCTCTCGACGACGCCGATGTCCTCCTTGCGGCGCAGCTCGACGGGGCTCACGCGCGCCGCCAGGTGCTCGCTGGCTTCTCGCTGCGCTCCGTCGCACGGCTGGTACTCCCACGCGCCGAGGTTGGCGCCCGACGGGACGATCCCGGTGTAGACGAACTGCGTTCCGGCCGGGGGCAGGCTCTCGATCGCGGCCGCTGCCGCGTAGCCGAGCTGGCGGCCGTTGCGGTCGGCGATCGACGTGTCCCCGACGTAGTCGTCGCGCGGCGCGAGATCTCCCGAGGCGCCGTGGAGGAAGAGCGCCGGCGCGCCGAACGCCTGCTCGAGCACCTCACGGGCGGCGCCGATGTAGTCGGGCGAGAGCAGCGTGTTCTCCCAGGCGAGAGTGGTGGGATGACACGCGTAGTTGAAGAGCGTCGCCTGCACCTCGCCGCTTTCGCCGGTGACCCGCGCGACCACGAGCGTGTCGTCGGCCGGCACGTCCGGGTTGTAGCCGCAGGCCCAGCGCTGCGCAGACTCGTCCCAGAGATCGCGGTTGGTCGCCAGCGCGCAGCGACCGGTGCCGTACGTGATCCAGGCGGGCGCTGCGGTCTCGCGTGCGTCGAGGATGGCCGCTCCGAGCTGCTCGGTCAGGTGCTCGATGTAGGGCTCGATCAGCTCGGCGCCCGGCTTGTCGGTCAGCTGCGAGTTGACGTTGGCGCCCGAGTGCGTGTGCGACATGTTGATCAAGAGCGACGACTCGTCCAGCCGTGTCCGTTCCAGGATCGCGGCGCGCAGCTGCTGCTCGTCCGGCACGTGCTGGAACCAGCCGAGGTCGACGGCGACGAGCGCCAGGGTCGGCCCCTCGCCATCGATCTGCGAGAACACGGCCGCCGTCGCCGCGAACGGCCGGTGGACGCCCTCCGCGGTGTCGTGCGTCGCAGCCCCCCAGCTGCGCGCGTAGATCCCGACCGGCGGCGTCACCTCCCGCGTGGCGACGCCGACGTTGCAGTGCGTGTAGCTGAAGGTCTTGTTCATGATCAGCCCTCTCCCTCGCTTAACGATGGTTGCCGTACACGGCCTGTCGCCGCCGGCTTGCCCGCGAGCATCACCGCCGAGCCGACGACTGCGACGATGACTGCGCTGGCCCCGGCGACCGCGAACGCGAGCTGCGTGCCGCCCCGCGCCGTGAGCCAGCCGGCGAGCAGGCCCCCAAGCGGCGCGCCGCCCATGAACGCGAACATGTAGAGGCTCGCCGCCTGCCCGCGCAGGTGCTCCGGGGCGGCGAGCTGCAGCGCTGCCAGCGCGCTCGCTCCCCAGAGCAGGTAGCAGCCGCCGGTCAGGAAGAGCAAGCCGCAGATGACGGGGAGGCTCGTCTGCGGGGCGAGGGCCAGCTCGAGCACGCCGAAGCCGAGCGCTCCAGCGAGGAGGAGGCGAATTCGCGCCTTGCCGAGCGTCGCGAGGAAGAGCGCGCCGCAGAGCGCGCCGGCGCCGAAGACGGATGCGATCAGGCCGAAGACGTCCGCGTCCGAATCGAGCGTCTCGCCGGCTAGGAGCGGGAGCAGCACATCGAAGTTGAACGAGATCGTGCTCAGCGCGAGCACGGCGAAGAAGGCCACGGCCACCCTGCGCGAGCGGCGAACGAACGAGGCCATCACCCGGAGGCTCCGGCGGAGCCCCGGCTGCACGGCCGGCGGCACGTACGGGCGCAGCTCGCCCACCCGCATCGCGAGCAGGGCGATCACGACGGCGCCGTAGCTCGCAGAGTTCACGGCGAAGGCGACGCCGACCCCGGCCAGGGCGACGACGAGACCGCCGAGCGCCGGCCCGACGATGCGCGCCGTCGTCCCCAGCGCCGAGCCGAGCGCGACCGCATTCGGCAGGTCGTCCTGCCCGACGATCCGGAACACGAGCGTGTGCCGCGCCGGGTTGCCGAACACGAGGACGAGGCCCTGGAAGATCGCAATCACATACACCTGCCAGAGCACGATCGCGTCCGTCAGCGTCAGCACGGCGAGCACGCCGGCGGCGACGATCGAGAGCGACTCCGTCACGAGCAGGAGGCGGCGGACGTCGAAGCGGTCGATCATCGAGCCGACCGGGAGACCGAAGAGCGTCACCGGCAGGAGCTGGGCGAGCGCGAGTGTTCCGACGGCGAGCGGCGATCCGGTCAGGTCGAGCACGAGCCAGTACGCGGCGATCTGCTGCATCCACGTGCCGATGAACGAGACACCGTGGCTGAGGAAGTAGAGCCGGTAGTTGCGGTGGTTGCGGAGGCTCGCGAACGTTCGTCCGCCGAGCCACGCGAAGAGCCTCACGTCAGGCGAGCTCGGCGGCGGCGATCGGCTGGCCGGTCGTGAAGAGGCCGTCGCCGGCCTCGGTCGCCGGGATCGAGCGGATCACGGCGAGGACGCCGTCGAGCGGAGCACGCAGCACCTCCGGCGCCCGGCCGGGCGTGTCCGGGAACCACAGACGTGCGACCGCGTCGCCGGCCTTCACCTCGGCCGGCGGCTCCAGCAACGCCTCGAAGATGCCGTCCTCCGGCGCGATCACGTAGTTGGCCGGGTCGCGCCCGTCGAGGATCACGGCCTCGGGCCTCCCGAGAGAGGCGCGGGTCTCAACCTCCCCCTTGAGCACGCCGACGTGCCGGAGCACGTTGGTGAGGCCGCTCCAGGCGAGCTCGTGGACGGCGGGTGGCACACGGCCGCCGCCGCCGAGCTCCGTCGTGATCACGAGCTTGCCCTGGTTCTCGGC
>Ga0126307_10001423_pt1 | contig 15796 bp, 20 predicted proteins | sample Plot28_FD_89955 | JGI IMG/M metagenome (GOLD analysis project Ga0126307, IMG submission 89955) | Serpentine soil microbial communities from UC McLaughlin Reserve, CA, USA - Plot28 | ecosystem: Environmental > Terrestrial > Soil > Grasslands | place: USA: UC McLaughlin Reserve, Lake County... | reverse complement strand
GACCGCCCGCCATGTTCCCTGCGCCCACGAATCCGACCTTCATGGCGGCGAACTCTATTCGGCGCTCTGCTGCGCCTCGCAGAAGTCCCTGATCGCGGTGGCGAACTCCTCGCTCGCCGAGCAGGCCTTCTGGACGCTCACCCTGACCGCGTCGGGCACCGCGGATGCCAGGTCCTCGTAGCCCTCTGGGGTGAACACGATGCATCCCTCGTGCTTCGCGAGCAGCATCGGCACCTCCAGCTCTCGCAACATCTCGCCGACTGGCTCGGGCTCCGTGACGTTCATCTCCCAGACGCGCGAGGCCAGTTCCATGGGCGGAAAGCGCTCGACCATCCGGGCCGCGGTTTCGTCGTCGAATCCTCCCTGGGTGAACTGCGTCAGCCCAAAGCGGACGAATGAGTCGTAGTCGGAGCGGAGCAGTTGCGTCATCGCGGCGACGAGCTCGCCGTTGACGGCAGGGCGCCGGCCCTCCGACTCGTAGCTGACCGATGCGTGGCCCAGAGCGATCCCGAGCACCCGGTCGGGGCGAGCGAGGGCGACCCGCACGGCGGTGGCCGTTCCCCAGGCGTCCCCAGCGACGAAATACGAATCCCAACCGCGGCGCTCGACCTCCTGCAACGCCCGATCGACGATGACCGCGCGCTCGATGCCGGCCGTGCCGCCTGCGGGTGGCGGCTCCTCCCCCACGCCCGGCGCGTCGAACTTCGCCACCTCCGCCCACTCCGAGAGCAGAGGCGCAATTCCCCATTCGACCTCGGTGAACTGGGGGCAGAGCAACAGGCGCGCGCGAGACACCTGCTCAATCTCTCATATGAGGCCGATTTGCCAGTAGCTCCGTGGGGTGCCGTGCGGGGGGGCAGGGCAAGGCCAGCGGATCTCACATAGCGGCTCGGTGCGCCGCCCCTTCAGTGTTGTCGTCCAGCCCCAGTTGCCGATGCATTGCTTCCGCCAGCGCCGTTAGCCCTGTAAGCGGCCTGACCATGACATACATCTCGTCGATTAGGCCGTCGTCGTTGAGGTGAATGAAGTCACATCCTTCGACTTCGCGATCACCCACACGAGCGCGAAAGACAAGCGCCTGATCGGCTGTGGCCGGGGCTCCGAGCTCTCGCGTGTAGCGGAAGTCCTCGAGTACCTCACCCACCGCCCGGAGCAGGGGCTTGAGCTGCTCACGGCCGTGGTAGGGGGAGTGCACAACGGGGCTGCGGAAGACGACGTCGTCGGCAAGGAGAGCGATCAGGGCATCCAGGTCGTGGTTCTCAATGGCATCGCGAAATTCGTGCATCGGAAGCTCCTCAGTAATTTTTCATTACATACGGGAACGTATCATACGTCTGCGTATAATTGAGAGGATGGCGCGTCCAATACGCACACCTCCCAGCAAGTGGATTGAGGAGGGCCTCCGGACGCTCGCCATCGGTGGCCCGGATGCCGTTCGAATCGAAGCACTGGCACGGGCCCTGGGGGTGACCAAGGGCGGCTTCTACAACCACTTCGATGACCGGCCGGCGCTGCTCCACGAGATGCTCGAAACGTGGGAGCGGGTGGGGGTCGACGAGGTGATCGACCGCGTCGAGAGCGAAGGCGGGGACGCGAGAGCCAAGCTCGAGCACCTCTTCGCACTCGTCTCATCCACCGGCAAGCTGGTGAAGATCGAGCTCGCCATCCGCAATTGGGCGCAGCGCGATAAGGCGGTGGCCAGGCGAATCAGGCGCGTCGACAATCGCCGCATGGACTACATGCGCTCCCTGTTCGCGGCCCTCTGCCACGACGAGGACGAGGTCGCGGTCCGCTGCCTGATGGCCTACTCGCTGTTCACGGGCACCCCGCTTATCGCCGCCGATCAGAGCGGGCACCGGCGCGGCGACTTGGTCAAGAGCGCTCAGAAGCGCCTGTTAGACGGCTAGCGGCTCCACGTCCTGGGCCGCCGCGGTCGCCTAGCTCTGGTTGAAGAAGCCGCCCTCGAGCAGGCGGGCCTTCTCTTCGGCGGAGACCTCGACGTTCTCGGGTGTCAGCAGGAAGATCCCCTGGGAGATCCGCTGCATGCCTCCGCCCAGGGCGTAGGTCATGCCGGATGAGAAGTCGATCAGGCGCTTCGAGAGCTCGCGGTCCGTCGACTGAAGATTGATGATCACCGGCTTGGAACGCTTGAACTCGTCCGCGACCTGCTGGGCGTCGTTGAAGCTGCGCGGGGTGACGACGTGCATCGAGGCGACGCCTCCCCCGTTCCCGGCGGGCGCGCGACGGCGGCCGCGACGCGGCTGGGGCTCCTCGGCGGTGTCATCGACCGCGCGAATTCGCCCGCGTCGCGGGGCGGGCTCGTCGTCGCCGAAGATGTCGTCGATGTCCTCCTCGCGACCACGGCCGCGACGCGAGGGCGTGCTGCGAGCGGGCTCGCGCGGCGCGACGCTCGGGTCGAGCGCCATCTCGCTGCCGGTGTCGCCCTCGTCGTACTCGCCCTCCTCGATGTAGTCACCCTCAACGAGGCCGAAGTACTCGAGTGCGCGTCTCCATGTGTCCCTGATAGCCATTTCGGCTCAGATTCGGCTTGACGGTCGTTATTCCTCCAGCCGATGTTCACCGATTATGAAGAGTTCTACCGCGGACGGGCCGGTTTACGCCCAAAGGGTGGATCCAATGCGGATGATCGTCGCCCCCTCCTCGACCGCGACCGTCCAATCCTGACTCGTGCCCATCGACAGGCGCTGCAGTCCGCGCTCCGCCGCGAGCTCAGCGAGGCGGGCGAAATACGGCCTCGACGCCTCCGGGTCCTCGGTGAACGGCGGCATCGTCATCAGCCCGGAGACCCTCACCGGGCAACGTTCGATGAACTCGTCCAGGGCCTCGGGTGAGATTCCACCCTTCTCCTCTTCGCCCGAGAGATTCACTTCGAGAAGGACCTCGCTGTCCGGGGCGCCGTGGCGGCCGAGCTGATCCAGCGCCGAGTCCGTCGCCACCGAGTGGATCAGCCGAACGAGCGGCAGGATTCGCTTCACCTTGCGACTCTGCAGGTTCCCGATGAAGTCCCAGGCGAAGCGATCGCTCCAATCCTCCTGCTTGGCCTCGAGGTCCTGAAGGCGGTTCTCCCCCACCAGGTCAACACCGGCGTCGGCCAGGATTCCCATGTCCTCGGTGCGGATGTACTTCGTCGCCACGAGGATCTCGACGTCGGCCCCGGCCCGCTCGCGGATTTCGGCGAGGTTGGAGCGGACCCGCTCGCCATCGAGTTGCGTGACCGGCTCGACCACCGTCAATCCATCCAGACGAGGCCCGCCTGGCGACCCGTGCGCTCGCCGTCGCGGCGGTGAGAGTAGAAGAGCTCGGGGTTGCACTTCGTGCAGAGATCGGCCGACTCCGTGGCGCCGACCCCTGCGCGCGCCAGGAGCGCGGCGGCGACCGCGGGAAGGTCGAGCATCCGGCCCTCCGCCACGCCGTCCAGGTCGGAGAACTCCGTCAGGACCTCCTGGCCGACCTCATAGCAGCAGGGGCCGATCCCGGGCCCGATTGCAGCTGCCTGCGCGCCGGTTGCCCCGACAGCCCTCTCGACGATGCCTCCCGCCAAGCCGCGCCAGCCGCAATGGGCCATCGCGACTCCGGCCGGGCCCACCATCGCCACCGGGAGGCAGTCGGCCACCATCACGAGCGGGGTGAGACCCCGGCGTGACGTCGCGTGGGCATCGACCTCATCGGGACTGGCCACGACTTCCGCGAAGACCCGCGGCTGCTGTGGCTCCTCATGTGACTTGAGCTCCGCGCCGTGCACCTGCCGCCCCATCACCACCCCGTCGGGCTCCCGTCCCAGTGCGGTTGCCAGTCGGCGGCGGTTCTCCCGCACCCTCTCTCGCTCGTCGCCGGTCATGATCGCCACGTTCAGCGCGTCGTAAGGGGCATCGCTCACGCCACCCACCCTCGTCGAGAACACCGCGCGGGCGCCGGATAGCTCCGCCTCGAGCCAGCGAACCCCCCCTTGCTCGCGCCACTGCACGTCAGTCCTCCGGGATCTCGCCGCGGGCGGTCGCAAGGGCGATCCGGAGCTCCTCCTCGCGGCCGGAGAGCTCTCCGTCGAGCTTGCCCGAGATCGCAGCCTCGAGGCCGTGGCCGATCGCCGGTCCCTCCGGGATCCCCTCGGCGATCAGATCCTCACCCGTGATCTCCAGGTGCACGTCTCGCCACTCCGCGGCGTACTGGTCGAGCCACTCGGCGCCCTGCGCGCGTGCCACCACCAGCTGAGAGGGATCCCACGGCACCGCCAGACGGACCGCCTCAGACGGGCGCTCCGGCGTCGCGGCAGCCAGCTCCCGGATCTGCGGCAGCGGCCGAACGGTCGCCAGCTCCACCGCGAGCTCTCGGTTCGCCCAACCGGCCCAGGGCGGGTTCGAGACCAGTCGCGTCACTTCCGCGACCCGGCCTGGGGCAGCCAGATCGAGCGTCGGCAGGACGCTCCAATCGATGATCAGCTGGAGCGCGCGGGCCGGCTGGTCCTCCGCCGCGATCCGTCGCAGCTCATTCTGGATGCGGTCCTCCGAGACCGTGGAGAGGTCGGCTTTCGCGAGGAGCCTCGCCGTCTCCGGCTCCACCTCGAATCCGAAGCGGGCCGCATAGCGGGCCGCGCGCAGCGCGCGGGTCGGATCGTCGATGAAGGACTCGTCATGGAGAACTCGGAGCCGGCCGGCCCTCAGGTCCTCGAGCCCCCCGTGCGGGTCGATCAGCCGGGCATCACCGGCGATCGGGAAGGCCATCGCGTTGACGGTGAAGTCCCGGCGGGCGAGGTCTTCGCGGATCGACGCCGGACGAACCTCCGGCAGCGCCCCCGCACGCGGATAGGTCTCGGCGCGAGTCTGGGCGACGTCGATCTTCTGGTCGCCCACCTCGAGCCTCCCGGTGAGGAAAAGCTCGTCCCGCTCGGGTTGGTAGCCCGGGATGCCCGCGAGCGCCGCGGCGTCTCCCTCGATCGCCACGTCGAGGTCGGCGCCATCGGCACCCAGCAACAGGTCGCGCACCGCTCCACCGACCAGGTACGTCGGGACCCTCTCCGCGATCCTGCGCACGGCGTCGATGCCCGGCAATGCGTTGATTGCCTGCGGCAGTCGCTCTGGGTCGATTTGGCTTGACTCCGGCATCAGCGCGCTCTCATACCCTTCGGGATCGTATGCGCGACCGCCTCAACGACCTCTGGACGAATCATCGCTGGGCGACCCTCGGCACCGCGGCCGGCATTGGCGCCGTCCTGATCGCGCTGGTCGGCTACCTGATCCTGAAGCGGCCGGCCGACAAGTCCTGTCCCGACCCATGCACGATCGAGACGACGACCGATGCCGGCCCGGTCACCAAGACGGTCGACTGGCCCTTCTACGGCCGCAACGTGGAGCGCACCCGCTTCCTCGACGCGCCCGGCATCAAGCCTCCGTACTCCACGAAATGGAGCTTCAAGGGCCGGCGTCTGCTCGAGTACTCGCCGATCGCGGTCGGGGGTGCGATCTATGGGATCAACAACAACGGCATGGCGTTCGCGATCAAGAAGCGGACCGGAAAGGCGCGATGGACACGAGAGATCGCCAGCCGGAACGCGTCGGCCCCGGCCTACAGCCGGCACAGCCTTTTCATCTCCAACCTCGAGCCCGGTCAGGTGATCTCGATCAGCACGAAGAACGGAGCCACACGATGGCGCCGGGCGCTCCCCGGGCGCACCGAGTCCTCGCCGGTCGTCGTCGGGAACAAGGTGATCGCGGGCTGTGAATGCGGGACGCTCTTCGCCTTCGACGCCGACACCGGCAAGACGCTCTGGCAGACCAATCTCGGCGGCGAGCTGAAGGCGGCGCCGGCGGTCTCCAATGGGGTCGCGTATATCGGCGACTACTCAGGCACGATGAGCGCCGTCAACATCGGCAACGGCTCGATCAAGTGGCAGTCCGACTCACAGGGCACGGGGGTCTCCGCGGGCGCGTTCTATGGAACGGCCGCCGTCGCTTTCGGCCGCGTGTACGCCGGCTCGAAGGACGGACGCGTCTACAGCTTCAGCAAGGACAGCGGTGACGTCATCTGGAGTCACACGATCGGCGGGGAGGTGTACGCGGGAGCGGCGGCCGCCGACACGCCGAACAGCCCGCCCACGGTCTACTTCGGGACGTACGGCGGGACGAGCTTCCACGCCCTGGACGCGCGCGACGGCGACGAGCGCTGGTCCGCCGACGTTGGCGGCTCCGTGATCGGCGCCGCCAGCGTGATCGGGAACGTCGTCTACGTGGCCAACCTCGGGACGACGGAGACCGATGCCTTCGACACCGCCAACGGAAAGAAGGTCTGGAGCTTCAAGGATGGCGCCTATAACCCGGTCATCTCGGACGGGCACAATCTCTATCTGACGGGCTACAAGACCGTCTACAGGCTAAAGCCGCGAACGGCAGCAGACGTGAAGCGCAAGGCCGCGAAGGCTGCGGCCAAGCAGAAGACGAAGAAAAAGAAGAAGGGCACCGGGAAGAAGAACGGCTAGGAGATCCGCACTGGGATCCCGGCGTGCGCCATCCGCTCCTTCGCCTCGGTGACCGTGTGCTGGCCGTAGTGGAAGATCGACGCGCAGAGGACGGCGTCGGCGTGCCCCTCCTCGACCGCCTCGACCAGGTGGTCGAGCTCGCCCGCTCCGCCTGAGGCGATCACCGGGACGCTGACCGCCTCGGCGACAGCGCGCGTCAGCTCGAGGTCGTAGCCGTCGGTGGTCCCGTCGCGGTCCATGCTGGTGAGCAGCACCTCCCCCGCCCCGAGCTCGGTCGCCTCGCGAGCCCATTCGACCGCCTCGCGGCCCTCGGCCTTCGTGCGCCCGCCGTGGACGTAGACGTCCCACTCGGCGTCCCCGAAGTGACCTGGCGGCGCCTGGCAGGTCTCCGACTCATCACCGGCGCCGCGCCGCTTGGCGTCGATCGCGATCACCATGCATTGGGAGCCGAAGACCCCGGCAAGCTCCGAGATCAGCTCGGGGCGCTCGAGCGCGGACGAGTTCACCGAGACCTTGTCGGCTCCGGCGTCGAGAACGGCCTGCGCGTCCTCGACCGAGCGGATCCCGCCTCCGATCGTGAACGGGATGAAGACGTTGTCCGCGGTGCGCCGGGCCAGCTCGACGATCGTGTCGCGGCTCTCGTGCGAGGCGGTGATGTCGAGGAATACGAGCTCGTCGGCGCCCGCGGCGTCGTAGCGCTCGGCGAGCTCCACGGGATCGCCGGCATCGCGGATATCGACGAAGTTCGTTCCCTTGACCACGCGCCCGTTGTCCACGTCCAGGCAGGGGATGACGCGCTTCAGGACCATCCTTCGAGGGTAACGCCGCCTCGATGGCCGAGACCGATGTCTGGCCTTTCAGCGCCGCTTCTTCGTGAATTTGGCCTTGACCGTGATGTTCGCGATCGGCGTGAGGCTGCACTTCGGCTTCTTCTTGCACCCCGGCACTCCCTTCCAGCGGGCGAAGGAACTCCCTCGCTTCGGCTTCGCCTTGAGGGCGATGCTGGTGTTGCTCGGCACGGCTGCGCTGCAGGTCTTGCCGCACTTGATGCCGGCGGCGCTCTTGACGGCTCCGGAGCCCCGTCCCTTCCTCTTCACCACCACCGTGTGCCGGCCGAGCACATTGCCCGTGTTGCGCGCCAGCCTGGCCGCTGCCGAAATGGGATTGATCTGGGCCGGCGGCGCGTCACCGTCATAGCCCGGAGTCGAGGTGACCGAGACCACGCGGCCTTTCGTCGCGATCGCGTTCCTACCGTCTGTGTACTTCGCGAGCAGCGTCGCGCCCGGCGTGAGAGCGTCCGTGGTGTTGAGCCCGGTGCTGAAGCTCGTCACCCCGGCGAGGAGCGGGCTGGTCGGGACGAGCAGCTCCCCGAGGGTCGTGTCGTCGTTGTCGTTGGGGCCGGGAATGAACGGCGGATACCCCCCGGACTCGAAGCGCCCGGTGGGATGAGCGCCATCGTTGTCCCAGTTGTCGTAGGCGAACTGGATGACGGCACCGCCGGCATCGATGTAGTCGGCGAGGCGGTTGCCGTAGAGCGCGGCATCCTGATAGTCGGAATCTCCGGTTGAGACGATCAGGTCGTAACCCGCCAGCGTCGATGCGTTAGGAGTGCTTGCGTCTGCGTCGAAGGCGTCAACGGCGGCGACGCCCGGCTCAGCCCTCAGCGCCGTCGTGAAGTTGCTGAATTCGGTCGCGCTCTGGGTCTCGACCAGCAAGATCCGCAGGCTTCCGGGAGCGGCCTGCGCGCCCGGTGCGAACGAGAACGCCGCGGACGCCACGAGGGCGATCGACAGGGACAACATTGTTCGGACGCGCATTCGGACCTCCCGGGTAGTTCGGCGCCGAGATCCTCTCAGATCCCGATCTGAAAGCGGACGCTAATCCCAATCCCCGGCCGCGTAAGCCCAGGCGATGAACAGCAGCTGCACCGGGAGGCGGCCATAGAGCGCGGCGCGGCCGCCGGGAGTGGACTCCTCGTAGCGCTCGGGGTTCAGCGCCATGTGGAGGTTCGCGGGGAAGACGGCCACCAGGGTGGCGATGCTCCAGACGCTTCCCGCCCTACGCGTGGCGGGATGCATCGTCAGCAGCCCACCGGCGATCTCGGCCACCCCGCTCACGTAGACGACCTCGCGATGGCGCGGGATGTACGGCGGCATGATCCGCTCGTACCAACGCGTCCTGACGAAGTGCATGATGCCCGCGAAGACGAAGAACGGGCCGAAGAGTCTCCCCATGCGCGGATCCTACGGCCCGAGGATCAGCCGGGCCTCGCCGACGGTGAAGCGCTGCTCGTACAGCGCCCTGCCGACGATCACTCCCTCGAGGTTGGCCAGATCCAGTGCGGCGAGCGCGCGGAGATCGTCCAGCGAGCCGACCCCGCCCGAGTAGATCAGCTCGCCGCCGGTCGCCTTTGCCGCCTCACGGAGCGAGTCGAGGTCAGGGCCCTCCATCAGCCCGTCGACCTCGACTGGCGTGTAGACGAAGCGGCTGATGCCGCGGCCCGACAGGGCCTCGATCACCTCAGCGGTCCCGAGCTCGGAGGCCTCGGTCCAGCCCTCGGCAGCGACCTTCCCCGAGCGCGCGTCTACGGACGCGACGACGCGGTCGCCGTGCACTGCGGCGATCGCCTCGGCCATCTCGGGGTCGCGCACGGCGGCGGTGCCGAGGACCACGCGCTCGGCGCCCGCGGAGAAGGCCTCCTCGACCTTCTTCGAATCGCGCAGACCGCCCCCGAGCTGGACCGGAACGTTGACCGCGGCGACGATCCGCCTGACGTGGTCGAGGTTCACGGGCTCGCCGGCGCGGGCGCCGTCCAGGTCCACCACGTGAAGCCATCGCGCGCCGCCATCGACCCAACGCCGGGCCGCGACGACCGGGTCGTCGTCGTAGGCGGTCTCCTGCTCGTAGTCGCCCTGGATCAGCCTGACGGCCTTGCCGTCGCGGATATCGACCGCCGGGTAGAGGATCAACTGCAGATGCGCACGAAGTTGGCGAGCAGGCCGAGCCCCGCGGAGCTCGACTTCTCCGGGTGAAACTGGACGCCGTAGAGGGGCGGCCGCTCCACGGCGCAGGCAAAGCGCTCGCCATAGGCGGCGGTTCCGAGGACGTCGTCGCCCACGGGGCGCGGGGCGAATGAGTGGACGAAGTAAAAGGGGGTCTCCTCCCCGAGGCCCTCTGTCAGCCGCGAGGAGTGCTCCCAGCGCACCGGCGACCAGCCGATGTGCGGGATCTTGTAGCCGTTGGCATCGAGCGGCGCCACGATCCCGTCGAGCAGGGAGAGCCCGGTCGCACCCTCGTTCTCAGCCGAGGACTCGAAGAGCAGCTGCATGCCGAGGCAGATCCCGAGTACCGGAACACCGGCCTCGATCCGCCCGGCGACGAGTGCGTCGAGTCCGATCTCGTGGATGCGGTCCATCGCCTTCGGAAAGGCACCCACCCCAGGGAGAATCACGCCGTCCGCGGACTCCACACGATCTCGGTCCGCCGTGATCTCGGCCTCGGCTCCGACCCGCTCGAGGGCCTTCTCGACCGAGCGCAGGTTCCCCATCCCGTAATCCAGGATCGAGACCCTGGTCATTCCGTCAGCGTTCCCTTCGTCGACGGGACGCCGCTCTCATCTGGATCGATCGAGACGGCCTCGCGCAGCGCTCGCGCGAATGCCTTGAACGAGGCCTCGATCATGTGGTGCGCGTTGGATCCCGAGCGGACCCAGAGGTGCAGTGTCATCTTGGAGTTGTTGGAGACCGCGCGGAAGAACTCCTCGGTCAGCTCGGAGTCGAAGCCGGCGATCGTCACGTCCGGAAGCTCCGCGTCGAAGGCGCAATAGGGCCTGCCGGAGATGTCGATGGCGCACTCGCCGAGCGCCTCGTCCATCGGCACCAATGCCGACCCGTAGCGCCGGATCCCCGCACGATCGCCGAGCGCCTCGTCGATCGCCTGTCCGAGGCAGATCCCGACGTCCTCGGTCGTGTGATGTGCGCCCGTCTGGAGATCGCCCGATGCCTCGACCTCCAGGCCAAGGCGGCCGTGGCGCGCCAGCAGCTCGAGCATGTGATCCAGGAAGCCCAGGCCGGTTGCGACCTTCGCCTCGCCCCCGTCCAGGTCGAGGCGCAGGTCGACCTTGGTCTCCTTGGTCTCGCGGCTGATCTCTGCTGTGCGGCTCAATTCACCTAGTCCTCTGCCCGTGCCTCTGCGGACTCCGCATGGAGCGGAAATCCCTCCGCCCGGGCCAATGTAGCGACCGTCGGCGCGAGCGCCCGGGCCGCGTCCTGCGTCATCTCGACGGTGGCGATCCGGCGCCGAAAGGCTCCTGGGCCGAGGGGTCCCTGGAAACGCCCGGCGCCTCCCGTCGGAAGCACGTGGTTCGAGCCGGCGGCGTAGTCGCCGAAGGCGGTTGCGCTGCGCTCGCCGACGAAGACGCAGCCGGCCGTGGCCACCCGGCCCGCGAGCAGCTCCGCGTCCTCGGTGAGGATCTCGAGGTGCTCCGGGGCGATCGCGTTCGCGAGTGCCACCCCGGTTTCCGTCTCCGGGACCGCGACCAGTGCGAGAGCTGCCTCGTCCGCGATTCGCCTGTCGGCGGCGATTCGGTTCACGCTCTCCCCGATCGCGTCGAGGATCACGGTCTCGACGGCGGCGGCCACGAGGAGCCCGTCGGGCCCGTGCTCGGCCTGCGCGCAGAGATCGAGTCCCATCCACTCGGCGTTCGCTGTGTCTCCGGCGATCACCATCAGCTCCGACGGCCCGGCGATCCCATCGATCCCGACCTCGCCCGCCAGCTGGCGCTTCGCCTCCTGCACGTAGCGGTTGCCCGGTCCCGCGATCACGTCGACGGGCGCGATGCGCTCCGTGCCGATGGCGAGTGCGGCCACCGCTTGAGCGCCGCCGACTGCGTACACCTCGTTCGCGCCACCGATGGCGGCAGCGGCGAGCATCAGGTCGGACACGCCGCCACCCTCGCCGGGCGGCGTCACCACGACGACTCGCTCGACACCGGCGACCTTCGCGGGAATGCAGCCCATCAACGCGGTGGACGGATACGCGGCGGTGCCGCCGGGCGCATAGATCCCGGCGGAGACGACAGCGACCTCGCGGAGCTCGACGGACTGTCCCTGCACGAGATCGACGCGGCGCTGCTCGGCGAGCTGGGTCTCCGCCACTGCGCGGATGTTGGCCGCAGCGGTCTCCAGGGCCTGGACCAGCGCAGGGTCGAGTCGGTCGGCTGCGGAGCGGATCGTCTCGTCCGACTGGCGGAACGCGTCCGGATTCACAGAGTCGGCGCCGAACCGAGCCTCGATCTCGGCCAGCGCCGAGTCGCCGCCTCGGCGCACCTCGGCGATGATCTCCGTGACCGACTCGCTCACCTCGCCAAGTGGAGGCTGAAGCGCACGGATCTCCGCGGCGAGGACACGGGGGTCGCTCCCGTCCCAATGGAAGTGCTGGATCTTCATCCGCTCTTCTCGGGGCGCAGGCGCTCGACCAGGTTGTCCACCTCGGCCGCCCGCAGCTTGTGGGAGACGCGGTTGGCGACCAGCCGCGCTGTCGACGGGGCGATCTCCTCGCGGATCTCGAGGCCGTTCTCCTCGAGGGTGCGGCCGGTCGCGACGAGGTCGACGATCCCGTCGGCCAGCCCGACCAGCGGGGCGAGCTCGACAGAGCCCTTCACCTCGATGACCTCAGCCTGGCGCCCGGTCTCCTCGAAGTAGCGCTCGGCGATCCGCGGGTACTTGGTGGCGATCCGCATGCCGCCCAGGCGTCGCTCGGTCTCCCCGAGGCTCTCGTCGCCCTTGCGGCCGGCGAGCACCATCCGGCAGGCGCCGTAGCCGAGGTCGAGGATCTCGTAGACGACCCGGTCGGTGTGCTCGAGCAGGACGTCCTTGCCGGTGATCCCGAGGTCGGCAGCGCCCGACTCCACATAGGTCGGGACGTCGGAGGGCCGCATCGTGACGAGGCTCATGCCATCCACGCTGAAGATGAGCGACCGCGAGTCGCCGCGCATCTCCGAGGTGTCGACGCCGATCCGGTCGAGAACATCGAGCGTCTCGCTCCACAGCGCGCCACGAGGAATCGCGAGCTTGAGCGGCCCGCCGAGGCGGGCACGTGGGGCCTCCACCGTCGGCGTCATCCCTTTGCCTCCCTCGCGAGGCGCTCCTCCTCCATCTGCGCGAGGTGGACCCGCTCCAGATAGAGGCCGAAGCCCGCCGCCGGCATCGCTCGGCCGAACCGGCCGACCAGATCGTCGTAGCGGCCGCCTCCGCCGAGGATGTGGCCAAGCGCCGGGTCATAGATCTCGACGATCGCGCCGGTGTAGTACCCGAGGTCGCGCAGCAGGCTGAGGTCGACCTGGACACGTCCGGCGACGCCGCGCTCGACGAGGAGGTCATAGGTCTGCTGGAGGCGCTGGGCGGCGCGCTCGACAGCCGCACCACCGAGCTCACGGGCCTGCTCGAGCACCTCCGCCCCACCCCTCATGCCGGGCAGCTTCAGGAGGGTCTCGCGTCCGTGAGCGTCGAGACCATCGACCTCGTCGACCGCCATCTCGAGCCCGACGAGGTTGTGCTCGGCCAATCGGTCGAGGATGCGGGCGCGGTGTTCGCCCTCGACCCCCAGCTCCGTGAGCAGCTGGCGGTAGAGGTCGGCGTCCCCGAGCCCGAGGACCGCGCGGTTCAGCCCGACGGCGTCCAGCGATGCGCTCAGCACCTCCAGGACGTCAACCGTGCCCTCCGGGGCCGGAGACCCGAGCAGCTCGATCCCGGCGTGCAGGAACTGCCGTACCTGGCCACGCTGGGGTCGGACGATCCGGTACGCGTTCCCCACATAGGAGAAGCGGTGCGGGGGCTTCGCATCGGCGAAGCGAGTGGCCACTAGACGGGCGATGGGGATCGTCATGTCGGAGCGCAACGCGAGCAGCTCCCCCCGCTCGTCGAAGAAGCGGTACGCCCCGACCCCGCTGCGCCCCTCGCCGCGCTGCAGCACCTCGTCGTACTCCAGCGTGGGCGTCGCCACCTGGCCGTAGCCAAAGCGCTCGAAGACCTCGAGCAGGGTCGCCTGGAGCGCGCGGAGCTCGCGCATCTCGTCAGGCAGGATGTCCCGGGTGCCCGGGGGGATCGGGTGAATCATGAGCCGCCCATCATCCAGGGCTGGCCGTTCACAGGCTGCAAGCTTGTCCGCGAGTGAATCCGTAATAGGGTGGACGGCAGGGGCAGCACAACCGGAGGAGGCGATTTCAATGGCAGTAGTGGTGATCCAGGAGTTCGAAACGACTCCTGAGAATTACGAAGCCGTGAACGAGAAGATCGGCGATGCGACGCCCGAAGGACTGATCGTCCATACCGTCTCCGATCTGGGCGGCGACAGGTGGAAGCTGGTCGACGTCTGGGAGTCAGCAGAGAACTTCCAGAGCTTCGTTCAGAACCAGCTGATCCCTGCGATCGCCGAGGTGGACCCGGACGCGCCCCAGGCGCCGGAGCCGGAGATCCTCGAGGTCCGCGACCTGCAGCAGGCCTGAGCAGAACCAACCCGCCATCGCTTTTCAAGGAGAAGGAGGAATCATGGCTGTATTCGTGGAGATGGATTTCGAGGGGTTCGACACTGACCAGTACGACGCCGTTGACAACGCGCTCGACCCCAAGGGAAACCCGCCCGACGGGCTGATCGCCCACAGCGCCCGGATGGATGGGGAAACGCTTCGCATCCTGGACATCTGGGAGTCGCCCGAGGCCTTCGGCGCCTTCGCGCAATCGAAGATCGGGCCGACCATGGCCGAGACGCTTGGCGACGATGCCCCCGACGTCCCGGACCCGAAGTTCACCGAGCTGCACAACGCCTACAGCGTCTGAGAACGATCTAGGCAGGCACGCGTTCTGAGGCGACCCGCTCGATGCGGGCGCCCAGATCGCGCAGCCGCACGTCGATCCGCTCATAGCCGCGGTCGATCTGCGCGACGTTGCCGATCTCGGAGGTTCCCTCCGCAGCGAGCGCCGCGATGAGCATCGCCATGCCGGCGCGGATGTCGGGGCTCTCCAGTCGAGCGCCATGAAGACGGCTCGGACCACTGACGACCGCCCTGTGAGGGTCGCTGAGGTGGATCCGAGCGCCCATCGCGACCAGCTTGTCGACGAAGAACAAACGGTTCTCGAACATCTTCTCGTGGATCATGATCGTCCCGTCCGCCTGCGTGGCGAGGGCGAGGGCGATCGAGGTGAGGTCGGCGGGGAACGCGGGCCAGGGGCCGTCGTCGATCTTCGGGATCGCGTCGCCCTGGTCGTCGCGGATCGTGAGCTTCTGCTCCGGTGGCACCAGCAGGTCACCGCCCTCGAGCATCGTCTGCAGGCCGAGCCGCCGGAAGTGGCGGCGAATCCCCTCCAGGTCCTCCTCCACGACGTCGCGGATGCGCAGCTCGCCGCTGGTGGCGGCGGCCAGCGCCATGAAGCTCGCGATCTCGATGTGGTCCGAGGAGACGTCGTGCTCGGTACCGCCCAGCTTGTCGCGGCCGTGAACAGTCATCACGTTTGAGCCGATCCCGTCGACCTCTGCGCCCATCTTGCAGAGCAATCGGGCCAGGTCCTGGACGTGAGGCTCCGAGGCAGCGTTGGCGATCGTGGTCGGCCCCTCGGTGAGCGCGGCTGCGAGCAGCGCGTTCTCCGTGCCCATCACCGATGGCTCGTCCATGAAGATTCGCTTTGGCTTCAGGCCGTCCGGCGGGGCCGAGAGCTCGATCCACAGGTCGCCGTCGACTTTGGCGCCGAGATCTCGGAAGGCGTCGAGATGCGCGTCGAGGCGGCGGCGCCCGATGGAGTCTCCACCGGGAGGCGGCATCTTGACCTCGCCGCTCCGCGCCAGCAGCGGGCCCGCGACGAGGAAGGAAGCCCGGATGCGATTGGCCTGTTCCTCGTCGACCTCGTTGCTGGCGATTGTGTCGGCCTGAAGCCTGACCTCGTTGTCGCCGGTCCAGGCGACTTTCACGCCGAGGAGCTCGAGAAGGCGAAGCATCGACTCCACGTCGCGAATCCGCGGGACGTTGCGGACCAGCAGCTCCTCGTCGGTGAGCAGGCAGGCAGCGAGGATCGGGAGCGCGGCGTTCTTGTTGCCCGCCGGCACGATCTCTCCGGAGAGCGGGACACCTCCCTGAATGATGAATTTCTCCATGGGCGCCTAGAGTAGCCAGCCGCATGGCGGACGTCTCACGAGAGGATGCATGGCAGCTCGTGACCGAGTGGATCGACTCCGATTCGCTCAGGAAGCACCTTCTCGGAGTCGAAGCGGCCATGCGCGCGTACGCCCGGAAATGGGATGAGGACGAGGAGCTCT
>Ga0126307_10001422_pt1 | contig 15797 bp, 17 predicted proteins | sample Plot28_FD_89955 | JGI IMG/M metagenome (GOLD analysis project Ga0126307, IMG submission 89955) | Serpentine soil microbial communities from UC McLaughlin Reserve, CA, USA - Plot28 | ecosystem: Environmental > Terrestrial > Soil > Grasslands | place: USA: UC McLaughlin Reserve, Lake County... | reverse complement strand
CTGGCTGATCGTCTCGCGGATCCTGCTCCTGCCGGTGATCGCCGGGATCGCCTACGAGATCATCCGCTTCGCCGGCAGGCGCGCGCAAAACCCCGTCCTGCACGCGGTGCTAGCCCCCGGCCTCTGGCTTCAGCGACTCACGACGCGCGAGCCCTCCCTCGACCAGATCGAGGTCTCGATCCGTGCTCTCAGAGAAGTTCTCCGTCTCGAAGGACGGATTACTCCGGAGGAGCGCAAAGTCGAGGTAATGGCCTAGCCGCTCGGCGGTTCGTCCGGGTAGCGCGGCAGGCCGTCGTCCGGAAGCTCGTCCCACGGCGCCTTCGAGTCGACGTAGGTGTGGAACTCCGGCCGGATGCCGGGGTCGGCGTCGAGCGCTCCGAGGCGGACCGAGATCTCGGGTCCTTCGGGCCACGTCCTCCCAAAGAGGCTCGATCCGCACTGCGAGCAGAACGCCTTGACCCCGGCGTCGTCGGCAGGCCGGTAGACGCGGATCAGCTCCTCGCCCGAGATGAGCTGGAAGCCTTCGCGCGGGACGCGGCCCTGGGTCTCCCCGAACGTCCCCGAGTGCTTGCGGCACCGGGAGCAGTGGCAGTGGTTCGCGTTGAGAAACGGCTCCCTGATCTCGAACCGAACGCCTCCGCAGAGGCAGCTTCCCTGCAGCGGTTCCACCACGGCCTGAGTCTATGCTGATCGCCGTGAGCCAGATAGACAGCCTGATCGAGGAACTGGAGCGCTCCCACGCCGACGCGCAGGAGCGGATGAGCGACCCTGCGATCTTCGCCGATCATCATCAGGCGGCGGATGCGGGCCGTCGGCTCAAGGAGCTCGAAGGCCCGTACAAGCTCGCGCAGGAATGGCGCTCGACGCGTGACGATCTGGAGGCCGCGCGCGAGGATGTGGAGCTTCGGGGGCTCGTCCCCGAGCTCGAGCGCCGGCTCGAGGAGCTCGAGGACGAGCTCAAGCTCGCGCTCGTCCAACGCGATCCCAACGACGAGAAGGACGTCATCGTCGAGATCCGCAAGGGCACCGGCGGAGACGAGGCGGCCATCTGGGCGGGCGACCTCTTCCGCATGCTCACGCGCTACGCCGAGTCCCGCGGCTTCAAGTGGGAGGTGCTCGGCTCCAACCCGAGCGAGAGCGGCGGCTACAACGACATCACGTTCGCGATCAAGGGGGAGGGCGCGTACTCGATCTTCAAGTGGGAGGGAGGCACGCACCGGGTACAACGCGTGCCGGTGACCGAATCCCAGGGACGCATCCACACGTCGACGTCGACCGTGGCCGTCATGCCCGAGGCCGAGGAGGTCGAGGTCGAGATCGACCCCAACGACCTGAAGATCGACGTCTACCGCTCGACCGGGCCGGGTGGCCAGAGCGTCAACACGACCGACTCGGCCGTGCGGATCACGCACCTTCCGACCGGCCTCGTCGTCGCGATGCAGGACGAGAAGTCCCAGCTCCAGAACAAGACGAAGGCGCTGCGCGTCCTCCGCGCGCGCCTGCTCGAGCTCGAGCGCGAGCGCCAGGAGGAAGAGCTCTCCGAGGCGCGCCGCTCGCAGATCGGCCGCGGCGAGCGGGCCGAGAAGATCCGCACCTACAACTATCCGGACAACCGGGTCACGGACCACCGGGTCAACCTGACGATCAAGCGCCTCGACCGAATCGTCGAGGGGGACCTGGACGAGTTCACGGAAGCGCTCGCCGCCGAGGAGCGGCGGCAGGCTCTCGAGAGAGCGGCGGCGTAAGAACCACGTGACTCTCTGCAGCGAACAGGTTGTGATGCCACTGGAGACCGTCCACGGGGTCGAAGGCCGCCTGCGCGCCGCCGGCGTCCCTTCCCCGCGCGTCGATGCCGAGATCCTCGTCGCGGACGTGCTCGGGCTCGCGCGCTCCGAGCTCTACTCGTCCGGGCGCTCGGTGAGCGCCTTCGAGACGGAGCAGCTGGACGAGCTCGTCGGGCGGCGCCTGCGGCGCGAGCCGCTCGCCTACATCCTCGGCGAGTGGGGTTTCCGTCGGCTCCTATTGAAGGTGGACGATCGGGCGCTCATCCCGAGGCCCGAGACGGAGGTCGTCGTCGAGCGGTGCCTCGCCTTCCTGGGCGAGCTGGCAGAGCCGCGCGTTCTCGACCTCGGCGTCGGCTCGGGCGCGATCGCGCTCGCCATCGCCGACGAGCACGAAGGAGCGCATGTAGTCGCCGTCGACAGCTCCGAGCAGGCCTTGTCTCTCGCCCGGGAGAACCAGGCCCGTGCCGGGGTGAACGGCCGCGTCCGGCTCGTCCAGGGAGACCTGCTCACCGAGGTCGACGGGCCCTTCGACCTCGTCGTCTCGAACCCGCCGTACGTCACGCCCGAGGAGTACGAAACGCTTCAGCCCGAGATCCGCCTCTACGAGCCCCACGAGGCCGTGGTCGGCGTCGGTGTCGGCACGCAGGTCGCCGCCGAGGCGCGTGCGCTCCTGCGGCCGGGCGGCCGCCTCGTCCTCGAGTGCGGGGACGGGCAGGCGGCCGTGCTCGCGGAGGCCCTCCGCTGCCCCGGTTACGCCGAGGTCGTGGAGACGAAGGACCTCGCAGGCCGCGACCGGGTAGTCGAAGGAACCTGGAACGGATCGTGATCGCGACACAGTCCGTCGACACGGCAATCGCCGCTCTCCGCGGGGGCCAGACGGTGATCCTTCCGACCGATACGGTCTACGGCCTCTGCGTCGACGCCTACCACGAGGCGCCGATCCGGCGGCTCCTCCGCCAGAAGAAGCGCCCGCCGGAAATCCCTGTTGCCCTCGTCGCCTCGGATCTCGAGGTGATCCTCGACGCCGTGCCCGAACTGCGTGGACGCGCGGCCGTCATGGCCCGAGCCGTTCTACCCGGGCCGTACACGCTCGTCCTCCCGAACCCTGCGCGCCGCTACCGCTGGTTGACCGGCACTCGGCCGGACACGATCGGCGTGCGCGTGCCGGACCTCCAGGCCGGGGCGAAGACGGTGCTCGACGGCTTCGGTGCCGTCGCGATGACGAGCGCGAACGTCCACGGCGGCCCTGACCCGGCACGGGTGGAGGACATCCCCGACGGGATCCTCCGCGCGGCGGCTGCTGTCGTCGACGCGGGCAAGCTTCCGGGCACCCCCTCGACGGTGATCGACGTCACCGGACCAGAGCCCGAGGTTCTCCGCGAGGGAGCGGTTCCCGCGCCCGAGGCTCTGGCCAAGATCGGTCGCGCGACCACCGGCTGAGAGGCCCGGCCTGCGCGGCCGGGTGACGCGGTATGGTGGACCCGTGGCGATCGCGCAGGAGACGCTGCAAGAGCTCCAGCGGGCCGGGTTGGCCGAGATCGATCCCGACACCGCTGCCCTCATCGAGCGCGAGCTCGAGCGCCAGCGTGGTCAGATCGAGCTGATCGCCTCCGAGAACTTCACCTGGCCGAGTGTCCTCGAGGCCATGGGGAGCGTGCCCACGAACAAATATGCGGAGGGCTACCCCGGGCGCCGCTACTACGGCGGCTGCGAGGTCGTCGACGAGATCGAGCAGCTGGCCATCGACCGGGCGAAGGAGCTTTTCGGCGCCGAACACGCGAATGTCCAGCCGCACGCGGGCGCACAGACGAACATGGCGGTGTACTTCAGCTGCCTCGAGCCGGGGGACACGGTCCTCGCCATGCGGCTCGACCACGGCGGCCACCTCACGCACGGCCTCAAGGTCAACTTCTCGGGCAAGCTCTACAACTTCGTCGGCTACGGCGTCGACCGCGAGACGTCGCTCGTGGACTTCGACGAGGTCCTCACGGCCGCGAAGGAGTGCCGGCCCAAGCTGATCGTCTGCGGCGGCTCCGCCTACCCGAGGACGATCGAGGCGGACCGCTTCCGGGAGATCGCGGACGAGGTCGGCGCGCTCCTTCTCTGCGACATGGCCCATTTCGCCGGGCTCGTCGCGGCCGGCATCCACCCGAACCCGACGCCGCACTGCGACTTCGTCACCTCGACGACGCACAAGACGCTCACGGGGCCGCGCTCGGGCTTCGTCCTCTGCAGGGAAAACCACGCACAGGCTCTCGACAAGGCCGTCTTCCCGGGGGTGCAGGGCGGCCCGCTGCTCCATGTCATCGCCGGCAAGGCGGCGTGCTTCAAGATCGCGGGCTCGGGCGCCTTCCGCGATTATCAGTCGCAGATCCGAGTGAATGCGGACGCGCTCGCCGAGACGCTCATGGCGAACGGGCTCGACGTCCTCACCGGCGGAACCGACACGCACCTCCTGCAGATGGATCTTCGCGCCGGCGACTGGTCGGGCAAGGCCGCGGAGGAGCGGCTTCACGAGGTGAAGATCACGGCCAACCGAAACACCGTTCCCTTCGACGAGCGCCCGCCGATGGAGGCCTCGGGCGTGCGCCTCGGCACTCCCGCGGTGACGATGCGCGGGTTCGACGAGGGCGACCTGCGCGAGGTGGGCGAGATCATCGCCGGTGCGCTCGCCTCGGATGCTGACCTGGGCGCCCTCTGCGAACGCAGCGACGCGCTGTGCGAGAAACGCCCGCTCTACCCGGGGTTCAGGGGATACACGACTTACCAGGCATGAGCGTGGCGACGGAAAAGCTCGTGGTCGTCGACCACCCCCTGGTCCAGCACAAGCTGGGAATGCTGCGCGACGACTCGACGCCGACGCATCTCTTCCGCCAGCTCGTCGACGAGGTCACGCTCCTCCTCACGTACGAGGCAACGAAGGGCCTCGCCACCGAGGAGATCGAGATCGAGACGCCGCTCGAGCGCACGACCGTGCAGCGGATCTCCGGCAAGAAGGTGGCGGTCTGCCCGATCCTCCGCGCGGGTCTCGGGATGCTGGACGGCGTGCTCAGCCTCATCTCCGGAGCGCGCGTCGGGTTCATCGGCCTGTACCGGAACGAGGAGACGCTTCAGCCGGTCGAGTACTACGTGAAGCTCCCGGCCGATGTCGCCGAGCGCGACGTCATCCTCCTCGACCCGATGCTCGCCACGGGCAACTCGACCGCGGCCGCGGTGACGAGGGTGAAGGACGCCGGGGCGACCTCTGTGCGTCTCATCGCCATCATCGCCGCGCCGGAGGGGATCGAGCGCCTCCAGTCCGAACACCCCGACGTCAACGTCGTCGTCGCGGCCGTAGACCGGGGCCTGAACGAGAAGGGCTACATCGTCCCGGGCCTCGGCGACGCAGGCGACCGGCTGTTCGGGACGAAATAGATGTTCGACACGTTGAGGGACCACCTGGACGTCGTGTGGGGCTTTCTCGTCGCCCTCGCGGTCGTCCTCGTCCTGACGCCCGCGGTCGGCCGCGTGGCGCGCGTGCTCGGGATCGTGGACGAGCCGCTGGAGCGACGCCGCATCCACCTGCAAGCGGTTCCGCGCCTCGGTGGCCTCGCGCTCTTCTTCGGGGTGTTCGTCCCCGCGCTCGCGTTCCTCGACCTCTCCGGCCCCTACCGCGGCATCCTCCTCGGCGCCGCGCTGGCGACCACGGTGGGCATGGCGGACGACTTCCGCGGCCTTCCGTGGTGGGTGAAGCTCGGCGGCCAGACCGGTGCGGCCGCGATCGCGATCGACTTCGGCGTGCGGATCGATCGCTTCACGTTCCCGATCGTCGGCATCCATGAGCTGCCGTTCTGGGCGAGCGTCGCCTTCACCCTCGTCTGGATCGTCGCGATCATGAACATGGTCAACTTCCTCGATGGGCTCGACGGGCTCGCCGCAGGGATCTGTGGGATCTCGGGCGTGACGTTCGCCGTCATCGCGCTCTCCCTGGGGAAGCCGGAGGCAGCCGTGCTCTCCGCGATCATCGCAGGCGCCTGCCTCGGATTCCTTCGCCACAACTTCTATCCGGCCCGGATCTTCATGGGCGACTCGGGGGCGCTCCTCATGGGCTTCCTGCTCGCCACGGTCTCGATCCAGGGTCTCGTGAAGACGGCGGCCACCGTCGCCCTCTTCTTCCCGCTCATGGCGCTCGCCGTCCCGATCTTCGACACCTCGTTCGTCCTGCTTCGCCGGCTCAAGCACCGCGAGCCGCTCTACCTTCCGGACCAGGCGCACCTCCACCACCGCTTCCTCCGCCGCGGCTTCACGCAGCGGCGCGCCGTCCTCTACCTCTACGCGTGGTGCGCGATCCTCGGAGGCGCGGCCCTCGCGACGCGGTTCGTGCCCTTCCGCGAGTCGGGCGAGTGGCACCTCTGGCCGACGATCGCGGTCGCGTTCGTCGGCGCGATCGCCGTCGGGGCGACCTTCTACATCGTGATGGTCCTCGAGATCCTCAAGCTGACGCGCGTGCGTGCCTGGGCGGGCCGAAGGCGCGAGGCCAAGGATGAACAAAGTAAGGCGATTTCCGCTTAGTTAGGCCGTTTTCGGCGTCACGAAGTGCCCCGGTGCTGATACGCTTGGGCCGAATAAGATGCTGGCGAGCGTGGCGGCTGGACGCACTTCGATGGATCCGCTGGGCGCGGGAGCGCTTCTCGCGGGCGTGCTCTTCGCCTGCGTGGGGCTCGGCGCCCTCCTCGGCCTCGCGATCGGATCCGTCGGAGTCGGGATCGCGATCGGAGCCGTGATCGGGATCCCGGCCGCGATCGTCTCCGTCTACGCCCGCTACAAGGACTCCTTCTGATCCAACCGATGCCGACCACCACCCTCACGCCCCGACCGATGCCCGAGCGGCGCCTGCCCGTGATCGCGGGCGGAGCGGTGGTCGCCCTGGCGCTGCCCATCTTCCTCGTCGCCGGCTGGCCGGTTCGGGGTTGGGCCCTCGGCGCCGTCCTCTGGGCCGCGAGCCAGCTGCTCGGGCTCCTCTTCAACCGAGTCGGGATCGGCGAGCCCAACCTGCGGGGCTCGGGGGTGGTCGCGTTCGGGATGATGGCGCGCGGGATCCTGCTCATGATCGTCGCCGTGGCTGTGGCCGCCACCAATCCGACGCTCGCGCTCGCGGGCGCGCTCGTCTACGCGATCGCCTACTCGGTCGAGCTCGGTCTCAGCCTCACGATCTACTTCTCGGGAGAGGCGAAGCGGTGAACGCTCTGTTCGGCGCCATGAACCTCGTCCTCGCGGCCTCGGAGGACTTCCAGCCGCAGGATGAGTTCGAGCTCCCCGCATGGGTCTCGATCCACATCGGGCCTCTCGACATGTCCATCAACAAGGCGGTCGTCTACCTGTTCGTCGGCGCCGCCGTCACCTGCATCCTCGGCATCTGGATCATGCGCTTCGGGCTCTCCCTCCGTCCCAACCGGAGGCAGACGATCGGCGAATCGCTCTACGACCTCATCTACGGCCAGATCGCGGAGTCGAGCCTGCCGACGAAGGGGATCCGGACGTGGTTCCCGTATGTGGCCGCGCTCTTCCTCTTCATCTGGATCCTCAATGTGATCGGGTTCATCCCGTTACCGATTTCCGACGAGCACGTCCACGTCGCCGGGGTCGAGCTGCCGACCTGGGGGATCTACGCGGCGACCGCGAACCTCTCGGTGACGCTCGCTCTCGCGCTGCTCACGTTCGTCGCGACGCACTTCGAGGGCATCCGCTTCAACGGGCCAATCCGCTACTTCAAGAGCTGGGTGCCCCAGGGGGCACCTGGGCCGCTCCTCCTCCTCATCGTCCCGCTCGAGGTCATCTCGCAGTTCATGCGTCTGATCTCGCTCTCCGTGCGACTCTTCGCCAACATGCTCGCGGGCCACATGCTGATTCTCGTGATGATCGGCCTGATCTTCATCTTCGAGTCGTACGCGTTGATCGTCATCGCCGTGCCCGCAGCAACGGTCGTGTATCTCTTCGAGGTCCTGATCGTGGTCACGATCCAGGCCTTCGTCTTCGCACTCTTGTCCGCCATCTACATCGGCGGCGCCATCGAACCCGAGCACTAGGAGGCTCCACCTTGACCACAGTTCTTGCAGCTCTCGACGGCAACGTCGCCGACATGGGGAAGGCCATCGCCTTCGGCGTCGGCGTGGGTCTCGGCGCGGTCGGCGCTGGCATCGGCATCGGCAACATCTTCGGCTCGATGATCCAGGCCGTCGCCCGCCAGCCCGAGCTCCGCGGCGAGCTCACCGGTATCCAGTGGCTGGGCTTCGCCCTCACCGAGGCGGTCGTGTTCTACGCCCTCCTCGGCGGCCTGCTCGCGTACGTCCTGGTCTAGACGCGGATGCTCTTCGCCGACCTCATCTCCGTCGTCCCAGGCCTCATGGTCTGGACGATCATCGCGTTCGGAATCACGTTCTTCGTTCTCCGCAAATTCGCCTTCGCGCGCATCCAGGGAGTCATCGAAGAGCGGCGAGACCGGATCCGCGAAGCCCTGGACGAGGCCGACAAGGCCCGGCAGGAGGCCCGAGAGCTCCGCGAGCTGACGAAGAAGGAGCGCGAGGAGGCGAAGGCCGAGCGCGAGCGCATCCTCGACGACAGCCGCCGCCAGGGGCAGGCCCAGTTCGAGCAGGCACGGGCGCAGGCGGACGAGGACCTCAAGCGCCGCCTCGAGGAGAACAGGCGGGAGATCGAGGCAGAGAACCGCCGCATGGCGGAGCAGATCCGCCGCGACGTCGTCGAGCTCACGCTCCTCGCCGCCGAGAAGGTCACCGGCAAGTCGCTCGACGCGGACGACCAGCGGCGCCTGATCGACGAGACGATCGAGGAAGTCGACGTGAAGAGGCTGGTCTCGGAGAACTGATGGCAGTTGTCCAGCGCGTGTATGCCGAGGCCCTTCTCGAGGCCTCCAGGGACAAGGACTCGATCGCGCAGGTGCGTGAGGAGTTCGACGCGTTCGCGGCCGCGCTCGCCGAGTCCGACGATCTGCGCGGCTTTCTCCGCAACCCGCAAGTGGAGACCGAGACGAAGCTCTCGGCGCTCGACGACCTCCTCACTGGCGCGGACAAGACCTTCCTCAACTTCGTCCACCTTCTCGCCGAGAAGGGCCGCATCGCCGAGGCCGAAGCCGTCCACGAGGAGTTCGGCCGGCTGCTTGCGCGCGAAGAACACGTCCTCGAGCTGGAGCTCACCACCGCGGTCGAGCTCTCCGACAAGGAGGCCGCCAAGGTCGTCAAGCAGATCGAGGAAGCCTCCGGCCGGAGCGTCGTCGCCACTCGGACAGTCGATCCAGACATCATCGGGGGCATCGTCGTCCAGGCCGGCTCCCGGCGCGCCGACGCGAGCGTGCGCGGCCGCCTCGACCAGCTCCGCGAAGAACTGATCAACCGCTAAGGAGAGAACTTGAAGCTACGCCCTGAAGAGATCACGTCGATTCTGAAGCAGCGGATCGCCGAGGCCGACGTCGAGACCGACCTAGCCGAGGTCGGCACCGTCCTCGAGATCGGCGACGGCATCGCCCGCGTGTACGGGCTCGAGAACTGCGTTGCCGGCGAGATGCTCGACCTCGGCGCCGATGTCACCGGGGTGGCGCTCAACCTCGAGGAAGACAACGTCGGCGTCGCGCTGTTCGGCGAGTGGGAGAAGATCGGCGAGGGCGACGCGGTCAAACGCACCGGCGCCGTCATCAGTGTGCCCGTCGGCGACGAGCTCGTGGGCCGGATCGTGAACCCGCTCGGGGTCGCCGTGGACGGCGGCGAGCCGATCAAGGCATCCGAGCAGCGGCCGCTCGAGTTCAAGGCGCCTGGCGTCGTCCACCGCCAGCCCGTGACCGAGCCCTTGCAGACGGGCGTCAAGGCGATCGACTCGATGATCCCGATCGGCCGCGGTCAGCGTGAGCTGGTCATCGGCGACCGCTCCACCGGCAAGACCGCCATCCTCGTCGACACGATCCTGAACCAGAAGGGGCAGGACGTGATCTGCGTGTACGTGGCCATCGGCCAGAAGGCCTCGACGGTCGCGCAGGTCTACGAACGCCTCCGGGACGCAGGGGCGATGGACTACACGATCATCGTCACCGCCTCGGCGACCGAGGCTGCGCCGATCAAGTGGATGGCCCCGTACGCAGGCTGCGCCATGGGCGAGTACTTCCTCTACAACGGGCGCCACGCGCTCTGCATGTACGACGACCTCTCCAAGCACGCCGATGCGTACCGGCAGATGTCGCTCCTGCTTCGCCGCCCGCCCGGCCGCGAAGCCTTTCCGGGTGACGTCTTCTACCTGCACTCGCGGCTCCTCGAGCGGGCGTGCAAGCTCTCGGACGACCAGGGCGGGGGCTCGCTGACCGCGCTGCCCGTCATCGAGACGCAGGCCGGGGACGTCTCCGCCTACATCCCGACGAACGTCATCTCCATCACCGACGGGCAGATCTTCCTCGAGTCCGACCTCTTCTACTCGGGCGTGAGGCCCGCGATCAACGTCGGCATCTCGGTCTCCCGCGTGGGCGGCAACGCCCAGGTGCGCGCGATGCGGAAGGTGGCGGGGCGCCTAAAGCTGGACCTCGCCCAGTACCGCGAGCTAGAGGCCTTCGCGCAGTTCGGCTCGGAGCTCGACCCTGCGACGCAGAGGACGCTCGCCCGGGGGGAGCGCATGGTCGCGACGCTGAACCAGCCGCAGTACCAGCCCTGGCCCGTCGAGGAGCAGGTGGTCGCGATCTTCGCGGGCATCAATGGCTACCTCGACGACATCCCGACGGCGCAGGTCTCTCGCTTCCAGGACGAGCTGCGCGAGTACCTGAGAACGCAGGGCTCGGTCTACGGCGAGCTCCGCGAGGAGAAGGACCTTTCCGACGACCTCAAGGAGAAGCTCACCTCCGAGATCGAGAATTTCAAGTCGAGCTTCGCCGTCAAGGAGGACGCCGGCCTGGTCGGGGCCGCGGCCGAATAAGCCTTGGCCACCGTTCAGGACATCAAGCGGCGCCTTCGCTCCGTCCGCAACACGCGGAAGATCACGAAGGCGATGGAGCTCGTCGCCGCGGCGAAGCTCCGGCGGGCGGAAGCGCGCATCCAGGCGCTGCGCCCGTACGCCGACCGCATGCGCGAGCTGATGATCGGGACCGCGCGGGCGACCCCATCCCGGCAGTTCCCGCTCCTCGAGGAGCGGGAGGTACAGACCGTCGCGGTGCTCCCGATCACCGGCGACCGCGGCCTCGCCGGCGCCTTCAACGCGCAAATCCTTCGCAGAGCTTTCGCCCTCGAGCGCGAGGCGCGCGGCGAGGGCCAGAAGGCGCGCTGGGTGGTGGTGGGCAAGAAGGGGCGTTCGTCGCTTCGTTTCCGCCGCTATGAGGTGGACCAGGCCTGGGTCGACTTCACCGACCGCCCCGAGTACTCCGACGCCGTAGCCATCGCCCACAAGCTCGCCGACCTCTATACCGAGCGCGAGGTCGACCGCGTCGTGATCGTCTACAACCACTACGAGTCCGCGCTGACGCAGCGGGTCGTCGTCGAGGACGTGCTTCCGATTCCCCGCACTGCGCTCGAGGACGAGGAGGAGAAGACGGCGTACGAGATCGCGCTCGAGGGCGACTTCATCTACGAGCCGGAGCCGGAGGAGATCCTGAAGAGGCTTCTCCCGACCTACCTCGAGACGAGCATCTACCGCGCCTTACTCGAGTCCGCAGCCTCCGAGCACGGGGCCCGCATGACCGCAATGCGGAACGCGTCGAAGAACGCGGGCGAGCTGATCGACCGGCTCACGCTCGACATGAACCGGGCCCGGCAGGCCGAGATCACCCAGGAGATCCTGGAGGTCGTCGCCGGCGCCGACGCGCTAACGCAGTAGCGGCTCCGGCGTCCTAGAACACGAGATGAGGACGACGCTCGTCGTCGTGGTCGTCGTCGTGGCCGTAGTCACGGTCGCGGCGGTCTTCGGCGCCCGGGGGCCCGGAGACACCTCCGAAGCCCGCGCAGCCGAGGCGCCGTGGACCTTCGCGGCCTCGATGTCGCAGCGTCGGAGCTACATCGCCGCGGCCGAGCTCGACGGGCACATGTTCGCGGCGGGCGGAATGGTCGGGGAAACGGGGCGCTTCCTCTCCGTCTTTCAGCGCTTCGACCCGGCCCAGGACGACTGGGTGACGCTTCAGCCGCTCCCGGAGCCGACCCGCGCCGCTGCGGGAGCAGCGCTCGACGGGAAGGTGTACGTCTTCGGCGGCCAGACGGCCGGCGGCGTCACGAGCCGCGTCCTCGCCTTCGACGTCGAAAGCGGCGAGTGGGAAGACCGTGCGCCGCTTCCGCGGCCGCTCTTCAACGAGGCCGCTGTGGCGATGGACGGGAAGATCTACGTCCTCGGCGGCTTCAGCGGCGGCAAGGAGCTGCGGACCGTCTATGTCTACGACCCCGCGTCGGACTCCTGGTCCGCCTCGACGCCGATGCCGATCCCGAACCACACGTTCGGGGCCGTCGAATTCCAGGGCGGGATCTGGACCTTCGGCGGGCGGCGCGGCGAGAAGACGCTCCGCGACGTGTGGATCTTCGACCCGGCCACGGAGGAGTGGAAGGCCGGCCCGGAGATGCCGAAGCCCATGGAGTTGAACGGGACCGCGGCCTATGGATCCGAGATCCATACCGTCTGGGAGCACACCTACCAGGTCTACGACGCCGAGACCGGTGAGTGGAGTCAAGGGCCCGAGCCTCTCGTCCCCAGGCACGGCCTCAAGGCCTTTGCGATCGACGGAACGCTCTACACCGTTGGCGGCTGCACGACCGAATTGCACGACTCTCAGGTCGTTGAAGCGAGGAATATCGCAATCCGCTAACTTTCCGCCGCGCAGGTGCGTCTAAGCATCTGGTTGGCCGCTCGGCGTGAGCCCGTGCGGCCGGGTACGTACCCAAGAGGAGGGCAGACGTGACAGGAAAGAGATTGCTTCTGCTCGTCGTCGCTTTGCTCGGCGCATTCGCGCTTGCCGCCGCTGGTTGCGGTGGAGGTAACGAAGAGTCGAGTGGTGGCACGAGTAGCGTCGGCGGCGAAACAGGGACGGCCGCCAATCAGACGATGACGATCGCGTGGGGAGCGGAGCCGCCTTCGCTGGATCCGGGCCTCGCGACCGACACGACGTCGTCGAACGTTCTTCTGAACATCATGGATCCGATCGTGCGGCTGGATCCGAAGACGAACGAGGCAGTGCCCTCGCTCGCCGAAAGCTGGGACGTCAGTGAGGACGGCAAGACGGTGACGTACCACCTGAGACAGGACGGCAAGTGGACGAACGGCGATCCAGTGACCGCGAATGACTTCGTGTATTCGTGGAAGCGGACGCTGTCGCCCGAGCTGGCCGCCGATTACGCGTACCAGCTGTACGGCATCGAGGGTGCAATCGACTACAACGGCTGCTCGAAGAACTGCGACGCGCTCGCGGACAAGGTCGGCGTCGAGGCGCCGGACGACTACACGCTGGTCGTCCATCTGACCTCGCCGCAGCCGTGGTTCATTCAGCAGTCGGCGCACCATTCGTTCCTGGCCGTGAACCAGTCGGCCGTGGAGCAGTTCGGCGACAAGTGGACGGACGCGGAGAACATCGTCACCAACGGCCCGTTCAAGGTCGCCAAGTGGGAGCACGATGCCGAGCTCGACCTCGTGAAGAACGACGACTGGCGTGACGCAGCCGACGTGACCCTCACGAGCGTGCCGGGGAAGATCATCGTCGACGGCACGACGCGCGTTCAGGCGTTCGAGTCCGGCGAGGTCGACGTCTTCGACGGCGCGGGCATTCCGCCGGACGAAATCGCCCGCCTGAAGGAGACGCCTGAGTACGAGGCCTATCCTTCGCTCGGGACGTACTACTACGGCTTCAACATCAAGAACATCTCCGACATCCATGAGCGGCGTGCTCTGTCGCTCGCGGTGAACCGGCAGGAGATCATCGACCAGATCGCCCAGGCGGACCAGATCCCGGCAACGGGTATGTCACCGCAGGGCATCTCTGGCTTCGACACGATCAACCCGGCTTCGCCTTGGACGCCCGCCGAGGGCGATCTCGACCAGGCGAAGGACGAGCTGTCGCAGGCTGCGAGCCCGAAGACGGACATCAATCTGTTCTTCAACGACGCTCCTGGACACAAGGAGATCGCCACCGCCATTCAGGCGCAGTGGCAGGAGCTGGGTATCAGCACCACGCTGAAGCAGCAGGAGTGGGCCCAGTACCTGGAGTTCCTCGGCCCGCCGCCGAACCAGGCGGTCGACGTGTATCGCCTCGGGTGGATCTACGACTTCCCGGATGCGATCAACGGCCTCGAGCTCTGGACCTGCGATTCCGGCAACAACAACACGAACTACTGCAACAAGGACTTCGACGCCCTCGTTGAGAAGGCTCGTGAGACGCCGGACGACACAGCTCGGTTCGACCTCTACGCGCAGATGGAGGACATGCTGTTTGGCCAGGACGGCGAGCTGCCTATCCTCCCGATCTACTGGTACACCTTCCCGAACCTCGAGAACCTCTCGGTGAAGGACACGTTCAACATCAGCCCGCTCGACCAGTTCGACCTGACCCAGGTCGTGGTCAAGGGCTCGTAGAGCGAAAGAAGATACGCGGACGGGCGGGGCGTTACGGCGCCCCGCCCGGCCGATATAAGTTTCTCGTTGCGAACTGACGGCAATCGGGTAAACATTCCAATCAGATGGCCACGTTCATCATCCGGCGAATAATCTGGACGATCCCGGTCATCCTCCTCGTCATCTTCATGACCTTCGTGATGATGAGGCAGATCGGCGGCAATCCGTTCCGCAAGACCGAGCGAAACGTGCCGGTGGCGATCCAGCGGAACCTCGAGCGGAAGTTCAACCTCGACGAGCCCTGGTACATGCAGTACGTCTACTACGTGAAGAACGTCGCCACCTTCGACCTCGGGCCTTCGATGTCGCAGCGCACGCGAACGGTGAACGACATCATCAAGGACGGGTTCCCCAAGTCTTTGAAGCTCGGGATCCTCGCGTTCCTCTGGGCGGTCGTCCTCGGTATTCCGTTAGGCGTCCTGGCCGCGCTCAGGCCGAACTCGATCTTCGACTACTTCGCGATGTTCTTCTCGACCATTGGCTTCGCGTTACCGAGCTTCTTCGTCGCCACGCTGCTCATCTACTACGTTGCGCTGAAAGCGAACCTTGTGCCGACCAACGGCTGGCCGTCGGGCTTCTTCCAGTACGACGACCGCGTCATCCTGCCGTCCTTCGCGCTCGGCCTCTTCCCGATGGCCTATTTTGCCCGCCTGGTCCGCGGATCGATGCTCGAGACCATGCAGCAAGACTACGTGCGCACGGCGAGGGCGAAAGGGTTGCCGTATAAGCGCGTCATCGGGCTCCACGTGCTGCGGAACTCGCTGATCCCCGCCGTGACGGCGACGGCGCCGCTCCTCGGCCTAATCATCACGGGCACGTTCATCATCGAGATCATCTTCTCGATCCCGGGCATCGGCCGCTACTTCATCAACTCGGTCTTCAACCGAGACTTCTCGGTCGTGATGGGAATCACCGTGCTGACGTCGCTGATCATCATCATCGCGAACCTCTTCGTGGACATCATGTACGGCGTCCTCGACCCGAGGACGAGGGAGGTCCGCTAATGGCAGTCGACCGGCGCGAGGCCGCGCTCCCGGTCGCCGCACCTCCGGCGCCCACCACCGAGCACGCAGCGGGCGCGGCGATCCGGCAGTCCAGCCTATGGCAGGACGCCTGGCGGCGCTTCATCCAGAACAAGGGTGCTGTCGTCTCCGCCATCGTCTTCGTCATCATCTGCCTCTACTGCCTCCTCATCCCTGGCTTCTGGAAGATTCCGGGGATCTGGACGTCGCTCAAGGACTACGACCCGAACGGGGTCGACTTCACCCAGTCCTATGCCGGCTTCAGCCTCGACCACCCGTTCTCGACCGACAAGTTCGGCCGCGACCTCTTCGCCCGAGTTGCTCAGGGCGGGCAGATCTCGATCGCGATCGGCTTTGCGGCCACCTTCATGATCCTCGTCATCGG
>Ga0126307_10001420_pt1 | contig 15810 bp, 11 predicted proteins | sample Plot28_FD_89955 | JGI IMG/M metagenome (GOLD analysis project Ga0126307, IMG submission 89955) | Serpentine soil microbial communities from UC McLaughlin Reserve, CA, USA - Plot28 | ecosystem: Environmental > Terrestrial > Soil > Grasslands | place: USA: UC McLaughlin Reserve, Lake County... | reverse complement strand
TGTGCACTCACCGGCTCGGTCAGGACCGATTCGAGTTCACCACTCAAGTGCCGTTCGCTCGCGCGGCCGTCGTTGACGGTGCGATACTGCATGTCCCAGTAACGCTTCGTTGCGGGGCGTGCATCCGATGCGATCAGCAGCGTCCCTGGCGCCAACCGCTCGACGCCGGAGAATATGGTCTCAGGCGCCAGGTTGGCCGAGAAGTTCAGCAGATTGGCGATCGCCCTTGGGTTGATGGCAAGCTCGCTCGCAGCACATCGCAGCGCATCGGCACGAGACGCAACCGCCAGGATTTTTCCGTCGGAGTACCAGGCCAGCCGCTTGATGCCGAAACCGTCGATCGCCGCAAGCAGGCGCCGCTCGACGATGTCCCAGAGGATGATGGAGAAACCGCCACGCAGTTTCTCCACGAAACGATTACCATCGCGCCGGTATAACGCAGCGAGCAGGGTGGCCGTTCTCAGTGTCGCGCCCGGCTGGACGCCGCGTGACAACTCTTCCTCGTTGAGCAGGTCCGTGTCACACGCGAGCAATAACCGCTGGTCCTGGAAAACGTCCTGTCCGGCGAACCGTGCCTGCACGGCCACACCAGCATTCGCGGCGAACTGAAGCGCAGGCAGGTCGTCGTTGCCCACTCCGCTGATCCGATTCATCGCGGCCAGTGTGTCGATCAGCGACTTGGGGTCGGCGGTTCCCCATATACCGCAGATACCGCTCATGCGGACTTCGTGACCTCCTGCCACGTGCGGAACATGAGAACGCACCAGAGCAGCGCGGACCAGTCACGCTGCCCATGCTGGTGCTGGTTCCAGCAGGTCTTCAGGAATGTGCCATTCAGCAATTCGTCTTCACGGCGCACGATGGCTTCGTAGCCGAGCTCCCTGAGCTCTCCTCGAAACCACTCCGCCACGGGGACCGCGAATCCTTTTTTTCGTCGAGTCAGTACCTCTGAAGGCAGAACCTGCTCGAGCGTCCTCTTGAAGATGTGCTTGCCGGTGCCGTTGCGCAATTTGAGGTTCGATGGCACTTGCGCCGCGAGTTCCATGAACTTGTGATCGAGGATAGGGCACCGGACCTCGAGCGAGTTCGCCATGCTCGCCCGATCCACTTTGGTAAGAACATCGTCGACCAGATAAGTCTTCAGGTCGACGTACTGGATGCGTGAAAGAGGATCGTTCCCGGTCGCGCGTTCATAGTGGTAGCGAAGCACTTCCGCAGAGTCGTATCCGCCGAGCGCGGTCGACACGTCGCCACCGAGCAGCAATGGTTTCAACTCTGGTGGACAGAGTGAGATGCCGTAGAAGTAACCGTCGACCAGCGGCCGCGACAGACTCTGAAGGGTATTCTTAGCTCGGAAGATGCGGGGCGCCCAACCAAGCTTCGGATAGAGCTTCCCCAGCGGTCGGAGCACGGCGCGGCGAAGTCCGGCTGGCACCCGGCGGCGCAGCTGGTCCTCCCACATGGTCAGCTTGTAGCGACCGTAGCCGGCGAAGTTCTCGTCGCCGCCGTCACCCGACAGTGCGACGGTCACGTGCTGACGGGCCAGACGCGACACGTAGTACGTCGGCACAGCTGATGAATCGCCGAATGGTTCGTCGTAATGCCAGGCCAGCTTCGACACGAGATCGATCGCACGCGGCTGCACGATCTGTTCGAAGTGGTTCGCACCGAGGCTGCGGGCAAATGCCTTGGCCTCGGCCGCCTCGTTGTAGTTGCTTTCCGTGAATCCGATAGAGCACGTGGTCACCGGCCGTTGAAGCTCGTTCATCAGCGCGACCACCGAGGACGAGTCGACGCCGCCGCTGAGAAAGGCCCCGAGCGGAACATCGCTCACCAGCCGCAGCTTGACTGCAGTGCGGTACTCCTCGAGCAGTGCCTCGCACCATTCGGATTCGGACAGCTCACGGGTCTGGTCGAATCGGATGTCCCAGTAGGGCACTTCACGGATACCGCTGGCGTCGACAACCAGGTAATGCCCCGGCCGCAGCTTCCGCACGTTCCGATAGATAGTTTTCGGTGCGGGAACGTACTGGTAGGAGAAGTAGTCGGAGAGCGCCTCGAGGTCCATCTCTCTGGACACTCCCCCGGCCGCGAACAGCGCCTTGATCTCCGAGCCGAACACCAGTCGCCGTCCGTTCCACGCATAGAACATCGGCTTCTTGCCGACCCGGTCGCGCGCCAGCACCAGTCGTTTGTTCCGCCCGTCCCAAATAGCGATGCTGAACATGCCGCGCAGCTCGGCGAAACAGGCTTCACCCAGCTCTTCGTAGAGATGGACAATCGTTTCGGTATCGCTTCGCGTCTTGAACGAGTGGCCTTTTGCGAGGAATCTGCGGTTCAGCTCCTGAAAATTGTAGATCTCTCCGTTGAACGCGATCCATACCGTTCCGTCTTCGTTCGACAGCGGCTGGTGGCCGCCGGCCACGTCGATGATCGACAGCCGTCGAAAGGCGAGCCCTACCGAGCCGCAGCTGTAAAATCCTTCGTCATCAGGACCTCGATGCTGGATGGTATCGGCCATCGCCTTCAGCATGTCCCGCTGGACGATGGCACCGCCAGGCTCGTACGTACCGCACAACCCACACATAGAAATTCAGCCCCTAGCCGGCCGACAAAACCGGAACGCTCGCTGCCGGCCGGACGCTCCCATACAACTGCTCATATCCCCGAACCATCGAGTCCAGGGAAAACGCTTCGCGAACACGATTCATCGCGCCTGAACTCAGTTCTGTGCGCCGCGCCGGGTCGTTCAGGAGCTCGATCAGCCGGCCCGCCAGACCCGCGACATCCCCAGCCATGAACAAAAAGCCGGACTCACCATCGACGACGACCTCGGGGTTCCCGCCGACCGCGGTGGCCACAACTGGCAGTCCGGTGGCCATCGCTTCGAGGAGGGAATTGCAGATTCCTTCCGCGACAGACGGCAACACGAAGACATCCATCGCGCGCAACAGATCCGGTACGCGTTCGCTCGAGCCCAGGAACAGGACTCGGCGGCTCCAGTCCGGCCGGGCGTCGACCACCGCCTGCAGCGCCGGCCGCTCGGGCCCTTCACCCACCAGCAGCAGTCGCCACCCGTCGTGGACTTCGGAGACCGACCCGAGGGAGTCCAGCAGCGTTCGATGGTCTTTGACCGGCAGAAGATTGGCGACGCAGCCAATCACCCGCTCCGCGTCGCTCAGACCCAGCTCTTGGCGGATCCGGTTCCGCCTCTCGACGTCAGGACAAAATCGTTTGCTGTCTACGCCGTTGTGAATCACGGCGATGCGGCCCGCGGGAAATCCCGTGCGCGAGGCATGAAGGTCCCTGAGTTGAGCTGAGACAGCGAACACCTTGTCCGCCAGCTCGAACGCAACTCGCCGGGCGACGGTTCGTCGCCACGGTTCCTTCAAGGACGCCTGCGCTTCGTAGCCGTGTTCGCTGTGAACGACGGCACAGCCGCCCGCAGTTTTTGCGGCAACCACCGCTTCAATCGCTGCCCAGTTACGCGAATGCACGATGTCGGGCTTGAAACGTCGAATCGCCCGCCGCAACGCCGGTGTCTGAACGCGCGAGGTCGAATCATTGCTGCCGAGTGCGTGAAGCTGCACCCCTCTGGCCGCAAGCCGATCGGCGTTTGGGCCCAGCCCTCGGACGGTACAGACAATGTGCTCGAACCTCCGCTGATCCGCACGCTCGATCACGTTGACCAGCCCGTTCTCCAATCCCCCTTTTCCGAGGTTGTTCACGACATGCATGATGCGCATCGGCATGACGCTAATGTGCCACCGCCGCCGACCGCCCGATGGAGTCCGCTGAAGACGGCCGGGTCAGGCCTCCGGGCAACAGCGTCGAGTATTCTCGGTAGAGGATTTCCTCCGCTTTGTCCCAATTCAGCGAAGCACGCCCGGTCTGCGCTGCGTTGTGCGCCATGTCGCTGCTCAATGCGGGGTCCCGGAGCACCGCGAAGGCGTTGCTGATGTGGGCAGGACTGTAGGCCGGAAGGACGATGCCGCATTTCGCAGCTCGCACGACGTCGGCGATCTCGCCGAAGTCTCCCGTGATCAGCGGCCGGCCCGCAGCAAGCGCCTCGTACAGCTTGTTAGGGGCGCTGAATCGCGCGTTGGGATTTACGGGATCGAACCCGTAGTAAATAGCGTCGGCAGCGCACGTGTAATCCGCGATGAGACCACCCGAGATGAATCCCTTGAAGATGACCCGCGGGTTGACTGCAGCCGCGCGACGGATTCGCTCCTCCAGGACACCACTGCCCGCGACCACGACGTACACATCCGGCGCATCGGCGGCAGCCGCCAGCAACTCGTCGATTTTGCGATCGGTGAGCAACTGGGTGATGCAGACAATCAACAGAGCATCATCCGGGACCCCAACCTGCGCGCGTATCTGTGCCACTTGTTCCCGGGTTCGAGCAAAATCCTCCAGCCGCTTCCAGTTCCCGACGACCACCGACCGCGCGGCTCCCCGCTCGGCGAAATGCCGCCGAAGTTTTTCCCCGACGGTGATCAGCAGGTCGATTCGGCGGATCAGGACGTTTTCCAGGATCAGCAATCCCCGCTGGACAGCTCGCGGCACGCTGCCCTCGAGCATGTCAGGAAAACTTTCATGAGCGTCATAGACGATCGGTTTGCGGCGGAGCGTCCCGAGAAGAAATCCAAGCGGCAGCGTATCGAGATCGTGACAATGAATCGCATCGAAGGGGGTGCGCAGACCGCGCCAGAACATTTTCAGGTACAGCCCGGCATAGAAGAGGATCTGCGTCGCCCCGCGTCCGTGCGTCGATCGCAGGAACACTCGGTCGACGTCAACGCCTTCCATGCACTCCCTCGCGGGACGCTTCAGGTCGCGGTCCCATGCGAGCAGTCGGACCCGGCATCCCATCGCGGTCAGCGACAACGCCGCTTGTCTGACCCGGGGGTCCGGGTCATACGCATTGGTGAGGAGCATGAGGATGGTTTTCGGCGGCACGGTTCAGGCTGATGCCACCCATCCGGCTCGGTCATCTGCTATCGGCAATGCCGCCGCAGGTTCCTCGTCCGGTTGATCGATCAATCGCAGAAGTCGTGCGAGCGACCGATCCCAGTCGTAATCGGCTGCTACACGGCGACGGCCCTCGAGGCCTCGCTGGCGTGCGAGTTGAGGGTTCAACAGCAGACGCGCCACGGAGGCGGCGAGTTCCTCCGGGCTGTCGCCGGTGTGAACGGACGCGCCGACCGCGGCGCTCAGCCCCTGCACCGCGCGAGTGGTCGCGACGACCGGAAGTCCGGAAGACAGTGCTTCAAGGATCTTGTTCTGCAGCCCCGCGGCAATCGTCATCGGCGCGACCGCCACCGATGCCTGCGCGAGCCAGGGCCGCACGTCGGGAACGGAACCAGTAACCTCTACCCCGTCGAGCCGACCCAGCTCCTGCACCTCGCGGTCCGGGTCCCGGCCAACGATCACGAATCGCGCGTGCGGAACCTCTCGACGAGTCAGCGGCAGCACTCGACGCGCAAAGAATACGACTGCCTGCTGGTTCGGGAAGTAGCTCATGTCACCGGTGAACACAATCGTGGCAAGACCGGCTGCCTCGTTGCGGTCGACCAGGTGAAAATGCTTCCCATCCACTCCATTTGGCACGACGTGAACACGCGACGCGGGAGCAATCAGACGCGCGAGTTGCGCTTCGCGCTCGGTCGTCACCACGACGCCAGCCGCCTGCTCGCAGACGGCACGCTCGTACGCCCGAAGACAGCGCGCTTCCCGCCGGTAGATCATCGAGAATGGGAAGTTCGTTGCCTTTCCGTACTGCGCCCACTTGTCGGAGTCCACGTCCACCAGGTCGACGATGATCGGCGCAGCGGAGAACGTCTGCGGCAGATACTGAGCCATTGCCGAGCAATAGACGAACACACGATCGTAGGTACGCGTGGCGATCGCCTTCAACACCCTGGCCTGCAAGGAAGCCGAGTAGAAATAGGGAATCGTCAGCGGCGAGCGGGTGAGGAGGTACGGAATCGAGCGCATCCGGGCAAGCTTCGGAATGATCCGGGCCACCGTCAGGGTTCGGCAATGTTCCGCCAGCGCATCATGGTGCGCCAGCTCGCCTGGATCGGCCGCCAGCGTGAAAACATCCACTTCGTGGCGACTCGACATCGCCCGCAACTGGTGGAACGCACGGATCTTTTCACCCTTGTCAGGGGGATACGGGATCCGGTGACAGAGAAAGAGTATTCTCACGGCGCGCCTAGATGGACGGAACCCAGCGGATGACCCGTGGACCTATGACTTTCGTCCAGGAAAACGGCATGCGCTTCCATGCTGCGACCGGCAACTGGAACTTTGCGTCGACCGGACTGAGCTGCGGCACGTGCCTCGCTTTCACGAGGTGATATCTGTACGGCAGCTCGGTAATGTTCATCGACCACGCCGCCTTGAAATCGTAAGAGCCCGTTCCTTTCTTGCTTCTGCCGAAGTCGAACTCGCGGAATCCTTCTTTTGCGCTCTGCTCGATCAGGCTCCAGTACATGAAGCTGTTTGGAGAGTCACGGTTGTATTCCGCAAGTGCGCCCGAATAGTAGGGAAGTACCTGGTCGCGGAAGTAAAAGCACAGCACACCCGCAATCGGCGTTCTCTCTTTCCGGACGCCAAACAGCCGCACCTGGTTCTTGAACTCGCTGCGCAATGAAGTGAACAGCTCCCGTGGAAACACCGGGGTGCCGAGCCGATGCACACTCTGCGCGAATAATTCGTAGAACTCGTCGTCAGTGAGATCTTCGACCCACTGCAGGCCCGCCTTTTGTCCTTTACGTATGGCGTAGCGGGTGTCTCTCGGCAATCGTTTCATCAGCTGTTCCGGACCGGACGTCAGGTCCTGCGTGAACGTGACGTAGAGATCACGACCCGGCAGCGAGCTTGGAAAAGATTCAGTCCGGTTCCGCAGTTCGAGGTACTTGACCCCAAGGCGCGCGGCCAGGTCCCCACCCGCCTGCAGCAGGCGCTGGTACGAATTCTCGTCATCGGCGCAGACGCCGCCGTACACGGCGAGTGGTAAGGACACCAGGCAGTCGCCGAAGATGGGGTTGCGCGAGCGACTTATGGGAAGCACGCCGGTGATGTGGCCGCTCCTGTGCGCGAACAGATACGAGCACTCTCGGCGGAGGACCCGTTCGATCACCTTTTGCCATCCGGACAGATGGAAGAAGGTGCCCGACGGCGAAGTCCGGACGAAATCGTCCCAGCGGTCCTCTTCGCCTCGCTTCAGTGACGCAATCTCTATCGAATCCGACATAAACGGTTGCAGCTGCGTAGCTCCCTGGTGCTCTGGTGAACGAAGCGCACGCGAAGGCCCCTTATGGCCCGACTAAAGTCGCCTGAATCGGCGACATTTGTCCGCTGGCTTCGCACGCGGCGAACAGCAGCGGACCCACATCGTCAAGAATCCACAGCCATCCCTCTTGCGGCAGGGCCGCAGGCGGTCGAGACTACGGGCTTTGGGCGTTTCGACCAGCACAGGAGCAAAAAATGAGCCTAAAACATGACAAATTCGTATGCTGTATTCCAGGTGAGGCTGACTCAGCCGCGGCGCAGCGCTTGCACCGGCCGGATCGATAACGACGCATTCATCTGCGCGACGCGCAGCCGGCTATCTCAGGTGAGGGTATGGAAAATCCGACTTTCTTCGTGCACGAGTCCAGTTACGTCGATGAGCCGACCGCGATCGGTCCCGGCACCAAAATTTGGCATTTTTCACACGTGATGAAAAACGCGCGAATTGGCTCCGGCTGCAATATTGGACAGAACGTGGTGATTTCGCCTGAGGTCGTCATCGGCGATAACGTAAAAATCCAGAACAACGTCTCCGTCTATACCGGATGCATTCTGGAAGACGATGTGTTCTGCGGCCCGTCGATGGTGTTCACCAATGTGATCAACCCGCGAAGCCACGTTGCACGCAAGGATGAATACAAGACGACGCTCGTTCGGCGCGGCGCTTCGCTCGGGGCCAACTCCACGGTGGTGAGTGGGACGACGATCGGCAGGTACGCATTCGTGGGCGCCGGCGCAGTCGTGACCCGTGATGTTCCCGACTTCGCTCTCGTCTACGGAAACCCGGCACGCGTACATGGCTGGATGTGCGCGTGCGGGGTCGCTCTGAGATTCTCCGCCGATGACAGCGGTACCGCATGCGCTTCATGCGGTACCGCGTATTCGAAATCGGGCAATGTGGTCGCAGCGACCTGATGATCAACGGAGCTATTGGCGTTTCCGGGTCAGCAGGGGAAGGGAGACCTGCACATAACCGCGGAGACTCTGATAATGCTCGTGTTCCCGCGATCCAAACTGGCGCAACGTGGCCGGAGTCGTGTAACGGTAGTACGCGTAATCCGCGGTAAGCGCCCACATCCTGTTCAGCGGCAGCGACAGCTGTACTGCGCCGAAATAATTGCCCGCCTTGTTTTCCTTATCGGTACCCAGGTGGCCTGACGAAGCACCGAAGCGGGACTGAACGTGCGCCCGCGCGAGTTGCCCCTGCACACCTACGCTGAGCGAGTCGGAAAACAACGGTTCTCCCAAGCTCTCGATGTACTGCAGGTTCCGGCTGTACATGATCGCCGTGGACCAGGTCCGGCCGAGCTCGCGGTTCAGTAACGCGGAACCGATCAAGTGGTACTGCGTCTCTCCGGTGAGGCGGTCGTACGTTCCCGCCGTGCCTGTCGTGAGCATGACCGTGGTTCGGCGGCTGAACGACAGCGGTTTGTTGTAGTCGATGCCGAAGTTCATCCGAGGATGGCGATCGCGCGGATTGTCGAGCCCTGGGCCTTCGTCCTTCTGCCCACCGTCCTGATACCCGGCGAACAGGCTGAGACCCTTGCTGATGCTGTAGCTGATGCTTCCCGAGTAGAGCAAGATAGTCCAGGACCGTGAGCCGATCATGCCGCGCGCATACGATGTACTTACGCTCGCGTGGGCATGTCGTGACAGCGTCTGGGTGAGATCGACGCTCCCGCCGTACCGCGAGTATCGATCGACAACCAGACCGTAATCCTGCCGCAACGGAATCACATCGCCGGCTGCGACGCCGTAGAGGTCCGACAGAGTGAACTCCGGAAGGTTCTTGTATGTCAGGCCGACCGTCACACGAGTCGCGCGGGCTACGTTGAAGTATCCCGCGGCGCCGGCGATGTCGCGCGGATGCACGCCACCGCCTCGGCCGTCTGGGCCACCGGGATAATAGTCGAAGAAGACCGCGTTGGAGGCGCTGAGCCCCCACCGCTTCTTGTCCATCGAGTAGCTGATGTTGCCGGAGCCCGTGACCGCTCCTCCACCACCGTCGCTGAGGCCGTTGCCTGTCGCTCCTGCGGCCCCGGGGCGTGAACTCTCATTTGTGCCCCCGCCGATCGATCCATCGAACGTGAGTGACTGAGCGGTCGCACCAACGCTCCCGCCGAACAGCCCTCGATAGGGCCGTTCCGGCCGGGTCCTCGGTCCGAGGCCGCCCGGGGGCGTTTGCGCCCAGGCCAACCCTGGCAAGATCACGAAGGCGCTCAACAGGAGGCCGAGGTATCCGTCTCGAATCGACCAACGGTATTTGAAACTCATTTGATTTCTCCGAAGTCGGCCTTAGGAAATCCAGCCACGATGGCGGTAATACGCAAGCGCCACGTGCTCGTACAGTGCGACTCTCGTCGCCGTGAGTGCGGCAAACGAGGGCAGGGCGAGGCGCACCCCGGCTGTCCTGGGAACGTCATCGAGCGGCGAAGCAGCCAGGACCACCGGCAGCCCAGTTCTCTGAACCAGCGCGGCTACCCGCGGCATGGAAAGGGTCGACGCAATCAGCACCACGCGCCGCGCCCCACACTGCTGGGACCATTGCGCGAGCTTCGCAATCTGCTCCCTGGTCGTGTTCGCAGTCTCGTCCAGCCGCAACCGCTCCCGCGCGACACCCGCGTCGACGATCATCCGCAGAAACCACTTGCTTCCAGAGACCAGCACGCATCGAGGCTTGTTCGCATCCAGGACGCGCTTAGTCTCGAGTGCCCGGCCCTGCGCGTTGTCTCCGCTCAGCACGACCAATATGTCACTGTCGCCGACGTCTCCGGGTTGGAAGACCGGCTGATAGCCGGGGAGGGCGGCCTCCAGCGCAGAAGACACCACCGGCAAGCCGGCGACAAGGTGAACCGTGAGCACAAGGACCGCCCAAACCCGCGCGGCGCGACGGCCCCTCGATCCGATACAGGCCATCAGGATCCCAGCCGCGCCGCACAGCACGAGAAACCTGATCGAACCAGGGCCTCCGATTTGCTTTACGACCTCGATCAGTGTCGTCATCATCAATCATTGCCGCGCCAGCAGCATCCGTTCCCACGTCTGGACCAGATCTTCGAGCATCCGCTTCGGTTCGCCGGTGAGATCGCGCTGAACAACGCTGCTGTCCCAGACTCCCATTCGATCAGAGCGGAAGTCGTAGCTGACCAATCCGCTCGCCGTATTCCATCCGATCTGGCTGGGTGTGTCGAGGGTGCCGAGATACTGGAACACGCGCGCCGCAATGCCGCGCCGGGCGATCGGACCGTCCGACCGATGTTCTCGTGACAGCGCCTCGTTCATGGTCGCCCTCAGGTCTGAAAGGCCGAATGGGGTCGTGATCGTGACCGGTAGCCCGCGGACGATGAACGGAACTTTCATCTGCGCCTCGGTCAGCGCAAAGCCGTGCCCCAGAACGCCTCCTTCGAAGAGGCTCTCGCCGTGATCCCCGACGATGACCACTGCAGCACTCTGGCCGGTCTGAGCTTCGACCGCGTCGACAACCCGGCCGATCGCCTGATCCACGTTCGCCGTCGCATTGAGGTATGTACTCGTCAGGGCACCGCGGCGACCGGGTGAGATCTGCGAGGGCGCCAACAGTCCCACGCCGAGCAGGTTCTCGAGCCCGGCGTGGTTGTATGGGTAATGCGTATCGTGGAAGTTGACGTACATGAAGAGCGGCGAGGCCGTCTTTCGCGAGCGAAGGTACTCGTCGATCCGCTCCCGGACGACGCTCAAGGGAACCGCGAGGCTTCCAGGGGTCGTTGACGTGCTGTAACGTCTCGCGAGATCCTGGCGAGCATCGTAGAACTTGTCGACCCTCCTGTAATCAAGACCCATGCTCCCGAAGTCGTCATCCTGGCCTGAGAAGTACGCCACCTCGTAGCCGTGATCCTTGAAGTCGTCGAGCAGCGTGCTGCTGCCGCGGCCATCAATCAGGCTGCCGGCGAGGATGTGATAACGCGACTGACTCGTCGCCGCGACGTGAGCCCACGCGTCGTCCACCTTCAGGCCGCCGGCTGCAAGCCGATCCAGAACCGGCGTGACCGGATGGCCGCGATGTGTCGCTCCGACGACATCGGCGCGCACGCTCTCCAACACGAACAGTATGACCGGCGGACGTCGTGGCCACAGCGCTGTGCGTGACGCGGCGCTTGAAGGTACGGCTGCCTGGACCGGCAGGTCACCGGCGAGTCCGTCCTCGTCGATGCCGTTGCCCGGAATGTCGATCGCGTATGGGTGGATCTTGCCATTGAAAGGGGCCGTGTCCCGAGGGTTCTGCAGCAGGCCGAAGCCGTCGTCGTCGACATCGCTGATGCGGTTCAAGAGGGTTGTGAAAAGTTGCCCGGAGGGTGTGGCGCGAAGCCCGAACGCCATCGACTCCGACGTCATCGACACCCCGATCACCGTCAGCGAGGCGAGCGCCAGCAGGGCGAGCCAGGGTCCGGCCACCTGACGCAACTCAGGCAGGATGATCGACTGGGCGTCTCGCCGGTCGGCGCGGTGCAGCAACGCGGTACCTAGTACGACGGCGGAAATTCCAACGGCGACGACCGCAAGCGGCCGTGCCATGAGTGGAGCGGTGACTGCGATCACCTCCGCCATTCGTTGCCCTGCCAACGTCACCATCACGTGGAAATCGAAGGCATCGCCAAGGTATGACCAGACCTGGTAGTTGACGAAGTCGGCGATGGCGATGGGAAGTACTGCGGCACAGACTGCTGCGAACTGGACGCCTCGAGGCCGAAGCCGAAGCCGGCGGCCGATCCGCAATGCTGCAAACGTCAGCGGTGCCGCGAGCGTCAGGTTCAGCAGCGCGCACATGATGAGAAACGCGAGCGCGTCGCCGAAAGTGCCGAACTGATGAGTGGCCAGGAAGCCGCCGGTCAAGACGCCGTGCTTACGTTCGAGCAGGACCGCGTCCAGCAGCGTCACGCAGGCGACGGACCAGGAGGTCGTCCGGCGCCAGGTCAGTGACGCGACATGGGCTGACACGCGATCCACCGTCGGCGCCGCCGGGGCGACTGCCGCTCGAGCACCATTCATCGAGGCTTCGAACCTTTCTGCGCCATGAAACTGTCGGCGGCGGCGAGCAGCAGCGACTCGACGTCGTGAGCAGTTGCGGAACCACCCCGACTCGATCGCCCGCGGACGAAGAATAGCGTCATGAGCGCCTTGGGCTTGATCAGGAGACTGACGGCATTACGAATCTGAAACCGAATTGGCTGTTCGATGAACTTTCCGTCATACAGAAGGGCATACGCGCTGCGCCGGGTGTCTCCGTTGTCGAGAACGAACATCGGCACGTCGGGTCGTTCTGGTGTGCGAATCACTACGGCACGATCGTATGAATCCCCGTGCGCGATTCCGTTCTCCGGATGATGGTAAAGCCCCTTCGGGTCGTAGGAGCGGGCAACGAACAGCGTCAGGTTGTCGCCGTATTCGCGCTCGATGAAGTTGCTCGTGCCGTAGGTGTCCTGCACCCAGGCGCTCGTGTGCCGGCCTGGCCGTGCGTCGAGTCCCTTGAGGCGAGGGGGCACGGCCGCTGGACTGAGTCCGTCTTCGACCGTCGTGCCCATGTAACTGTGGATGATCGTTGGAATCCCGGCCAGCGCCAGCAGCAATGCGAGTCCAGGCAGGTGACGAGTGTCGATCATGGTGCAGCCGTGTGCGGCTTGTCCGCGCCGAGCCAGAACAGAACCGGCAGTGCGAGCGCGAATGTCATCAGCCCGGATAGAGGATGAACGAAGGTCCCAAGCAACCAGGCGCGTCCCGAGGCCACGATCAGCGCCAGTGCGACGACTCGCACGATGTTGGCGGCAATCGCGATCGGGATTGCCGCGACCAGCACGAGCACGCGCCGCTGCCATGAACGCGCCGTGTAGGCGACGATGCAGGCAACCGTCAAGGCTGCGTACAACGTGGAGAATCCGGCGCAGGCATCAGCGATCTCTACCAGACCGGAAGTCGTGTGCAGCGTCGTGCCTTCAAGATAGACACCGATGCCCAACAGCGGCAGCAACGCCGCAGTCACGGATGCGACGAGGTAGCGCAGCGCGAGCTGGATCGGCTCTGTGAACGCAAGCGGAATCGGAATCGCGCATACCAGTAGAAGGAGCGGAAAGGCAATCAACCGTGTGCGCGAGCCGACCAGTACGAGCAAAACAATTCCTGGAACCGCCAGGAACAAGCCGACCGCCGACAGAAGCTGGGTATGCATGCCGGCATCGATCGCGTGGAGCGCCAACGCCGGTACGAGCAGCACGAAGCCCCACGCGCTTCCTTCGCGCGGCAGGTCAGGCCGCCTTTTCAACTCCTGCCAGGCGAGCCACGCAACCAGCGGCGGCACGAACATGCCGTGCGCGTTCTGCCACACACTCAGGGTCCAGCGGCTGAACAGCCACGCGACCGTCGGACCGAACAGCAGTGCGAGTTCGACCGCAAGCAGCAGCAGGAAAGGCTTCCGCCGGCGATCGCGCGAGAGGGTGACGGTCCCCGGTTGAAGGGACACGTCCGCCGTGACTGCCATCCGTTCAGCTCTGCAGAGTGGACAGGGCTCGTCGCGCGTCGGCTGCGCCGTCGAACTTGGGATTCAGTCGAAGCGCTTCGTTGAGCGCCCTTTTGGCCTTCGCGGCCTGACCGGCTTTTGCGTAGGCCAGCCCGAGGTGGTAGTGATATCCGGCGGCCTGCGGGTCCTTCTGAATCGACGCCTCGAATTGCGGGATCGCCAGGTTAGGCTCTCCCTTCTTGTAATAGACCCACCCGACGGTGTCCATCACAGCCGGGTTGTCTTTCAAGTTCACCGCGGCAGCGCGTGCGAGCGCGAGCGCTTCCTCGAGGTTGTGGTCGCGGTCGGCATAGAGATAGGCAAGGTTATTCGCCGCGACCGGCGCTGCCGGACCCGAGTCCAGTGCGCGACGGTACGCCTTCTCGGCCTCGTCGAGACGATTCTGCATGTTGTAAATGATTCCAACCAACGTGTGTGCGCCGACCGAATTCGGCTCTCGTTCGGCAATGTGCTCGAACTCCTTGCGCGCCTCGTCGAGCCGACCCTGCTGCAGATATGTTCGGGCGAGCAGCTCATATGCGGGCATGATGGATGGATCGGCAGCGATCACGCCGCGGAGATGCTGTTCGGCCGCGGCCGTATCTTGTGCCTGCAGATCGGTTCGCGCGGCAAGCAGCAGCAGTGGTGCGTTCTTCGGTGATCGCTCGAGCTGAATTTTTATGCGCTGACGGGCGGTGTCGAGCTTTCCCGCCTGGACATCGAGCGCGGAGAGTCCACCGAGCGCGTCGAGTTGCCCGGGATCGGCCTGGAGTGCGTGTTCGTACTCACGCCTCGCGCCCGCCGAATCCTTTTTCAAGGCGAAGAGCGTTCCATTCAGCGCCCGAACCGTCGGGTCGTCAGGCAATGCTCGGGTAAGCGGGCCCATCTCGGTTGTCGCCCGCTCGATGTCGCGACGAGCGATGAGTCCCCGAACCAGGAGAATGCGGGGATCGGCGACCTTCGGCTGTGTCTTGATCGCTTCGCGCGCGAACTGGATTCCTTCGTCCGTCTTGCCTGCTGCCAGATTGAGGCGGGCGAGCTCGGTCTGCGCGGCGCCGACGCGTGGATTGAGACGCAAAACCTCTTTGAATGCGTCTATCGCGCCCGCCCGATCGCCGGTGACGGAGCTTGCGCGTCCAAGTACGAATTGACCCGTCAACGACTGGGGATCCATTTTGACGGCGGCCTGGGCCATCGCCAGCCCCTCAGGGTAGCGCCCTTCCGCCAGCAGCCACTGGGCTTTGGTGGTAGCCGCTTCGACGCTGGTCGGCACCTTCTGCAGAACCTCGTCGAGTCGCTTATGTGCTTCGTCCTTCCGTCCCGCTCCGTAGTCGATGAACGCCAGCCTGGTGCTTGCGGGTGCAAATAGCTGCTGCGATTCGAGCAGCCGCTGCAAGATGGGGGTGGCGGCTTCCACCCGGTTCATATGAAGATAATAGTCAACCAATCCGAGTTCGGCCTCGGGCGTTCCGTTCGCGGCGGCTGCCGCCTTGACGTAAGGCTCGGCTTCCGATGCGCGGCCCGAGCTGAGCAGGATCGCCACCATCGCCCGATTCGGACGGAGATCGGCAGGAGCGATGGAAAGCGCACCCCGGACCGCCTCCTCGGCTTCCTTGATTGCGCCGGTATTCAGATGGAAAGTCGCTAATGCCAGCCTCGCCGAAATCGAGGCAGGGTCGAGCCGAATCGCCTCCTCGAAGCTGCCGCGTGCTTCGGTGTTGAGCCCTTTTCCGAACAGCAGAGCGGCCTTGTTGAGGTGTCCCTGTCCGCTGAGCGGATCGATTTTGAGCGCCTCCTGGATCTGCTTCATGGCGCCGTCGAAGTCGTCGTTCCCGGCCAGGGCACTACCAAGAAGGATATGGGCCTCGGCGTTGCGCGGCTCCAGCTCGATCGTGCGGCGCGCTCGGGTCGCAGAATCTTCGAAGTGCTGGGTGGCGAGAAGCGCCTTGGCCGCCTGAAGCTGCGCTTTGGCATCAGTG
>Ga0126307_10001419_pt1 | contig 15816 bp, 14 predicted proteins | sample Plot28_FD_89955 | JGI IMG/M metagenome (GOLD analysis project Ga0126307, IMG submission 89955) | Serpentine soil microbial communities from UC McLaughlin Reserve, CA, USA - Plot28 | ecosystem: Environmental > Terrestrial > Soil > Grasslands | place: USA: UC McLaughlin Reserve, Lake County... | reverse complement strand
TCGGTCGGCTCGTCGAGGAACACGATCGGCGGCAGGTGCATCAGCGACGCGGCCAGATCGACACGGCGCTTGGTCCCACCCGAGAGTGTGGCGAGGCGCCGGCCGGCGATCGGCTCGAGCCCCATGACGCGCAGCAGCAATCCGGCGCGTGTCAGCGCGTGGTGCTTGCGGAGTCCGTGCAGTCGGCCTTGGAGGACCATCAGCTCCGACGCGGTCGCAAAGTCGTCGACTCCCGCCTGCTGCATGGCAAAGCCGATCCGGCGACGCACTTCGACCGGATCCGCGACGACGTCGAAACCGGCGACCCGGGCATGGCCGCCCGTCGGCCGGACCAGCGTGCCGAGCATCCCGATCGTCGTGGACTTGCCGGCCCCGTTGGGACCGAGGATGCCGTAGCTCTCGCCGGACCCGACCCGCAGCGAGATGCCCCGGACCGCTTCGGTGCCGTCGGGATAGGTCTTGGCGAGATCTTCGAGCACGATCGCGTCGTCCACCCGACCGCCGGTCAGCGATCGCGACCCGCGGGCGTCGCGGACGAGCTCTTCCAGCGCGCGAGCGGGACTCACGCCGACCGCCGGAAGCTGGTCTGGCGATCGGTCGCCGATGAGAAGCTTGTCATGCCGGAAAGGACGTAGGGCCGGCAAGAAGGATGCGTGCGCCGCGTGCACCGACCCCGCGTCGCGGCTGTTCATGAGTCCTTTGGGCAGGTCTGGCGTCCATTAGAGGTGCGATGTCACATCCGGCTCACTCTCCATCGCTCGCGGTGTCGGCCGTGGCCGCCGCCCGCGCCGACCTCGAGACCTCGAACCGACCCCAGACCGAGAGGACGCAGTCATGACCCCCGTCGCCGACCTCAAGCGCGCACACCGGGCCACGTGGGCCGCCGGAGATTACGCGGCCGTCGCCGAGCTGATCGACGACGCGCCGCCTGACGACCTGTTTGCCCGCGTCGAGGTGGCGCCGGGCGAGGAGGTGCTCGACGTCGCCTCCGGTACCGGGAACCTCGCGCTGCGGGCCGCCGGCGCCGGCGCGCAGGTCACCGGGCTCGACCTCACCCCGGAGCTGTTTCAGACCGCGCGCCGGCGGGCCGAGGAGCACGGCGTCGCCATCGACTGGCTGGAGGGCGACGCCGAGCACCTTCCATTCGACGACGGGCGCTTCGACCACGTGCTGTCGGCGTTCGGTGTCCAATTCGCGCCGCGCCACCATCTGGTCGCGCGCGAGCTGGCACGCGTCTGCCGGCCCGGCGGGCGCATCGGCCTCGTCAACTGGACGCCGGAGGGCCAGGTCGGCGAGCTCTTCAAGATCATGGGCCGCTACCTGCCGCCGCCGCCCGACTTCGCTTCGCCGCCTCCGCTCTGGGGGGACGAGCAGCACGTGCGCGGCCTGTTCGACGACACTGCGGTCGCGCTCCAGTTCGCGCGCGGCCACAACCCGTGGCGGTTTGCGTCCGCAGAGCACTACGTCGTGTTCATGGAGACCAACTACGGCCCGACCGTGAAGGCGCGTGAGCGCCTCACCGCCGAGGGCCGCTGGCAGGAGTGTCGAGCCGAGATCCTGGCGCTGGCCGAGCGCCACAACGAAGCAACCGACGGCAGCCTGTTGATGTCGGCGGAGTACCTGGTCGTGGTCGGGCGCAACATGAGCTAGACAGCCGACCGCCATCGACGCGCGGAGTGCACCCTGGGTGGGACCTGGGCCTCGACGGCGCACGGACCTGGCCCCCGAAGCCTCCGACAAGCCGCTTGCCCGCGCCGATCCAGCACCATCTCCAGAGTCACCGTTGACGCTTCCGATGCTGCGCGCGCCGAGATCCGGCCGGGCTGAGACACGTCCTCGAAGGGCGCTGGAGGCCTTTCGGCTCAGCGGCCGAGGCGGTGATACTCGGGGTTAGGCATCAGCCCGAGGGCGTTCGCCACCCGCCCGTTGAAGTTGAAGATCGCCGTCAGTTCGGTGATGTGGAGGATGCCCTCATCCGTGAAGCCGACACCGCGGAGGTTCTCGAGGTCCACTTCCTTGCAGGCGCTCGGTGTCTGTGTGACCCTGACGGCGAAGTCGAGCATCACCCGATCACGCGCCTCAAGGTCCGCGTAGCGGTAATTCGAGAGGAGTGGTCGACGAGAACCGGATCCTTCGTTCGCAACCGCAACGCGGCGCCGTGGGCCTGCATTCAGTAGGGACAGCGCGCCTCGACGGAGACGACGACCGCGATCATCTCGCGCTGCGTCTTCGTCAGGCCCGACGCTCCGCGCATGAGCTCGTCGAAGTAACGCCACCAGCCAACGAAATGCTCCGGCGTCACCGCGAGCAACCGCGCGATATTCGGTACGAATCCGACCTTTTCGGAGATCGGGCGGATAGTGTCCTCCACCGCAGGCGGGAGTTCATCGCCCCTCGGAACGGGCAGCCAAGCGCGTCCTCAGCCCGTTCGTTCCTCGATCGGCTCTCACGCTAGACCGCCGGATCGACCGCCCGCATCCGTCCTGAGCACGCGCCGGCGACCGGAGAATTACGGACGTGATCGACGATCCGGCTCGGGGTGGGCTTGCGTTCCTCTTCGGCCACTCGCTCACCGGCGTCTCAATCGTGCGCGCGGGCTGGTGCTCTCCGCCTGTCGTGCCGATCCCACTGGCGTCCCAGACGCTCTGAATCGCGAGCATGGAGGTGGTGCCAACGCGATGACGCTCATGACTGGCGCGGGGGACGGCGACATCGGCGAGCCGTAGTTCCGCGCAGCCAGCTTCGGCAATAACCCGACGTCGGATGTACCCGGCGGGGGTATGGTCGTCATATCCGCTCCCGACTCGAAAGGACCCGGCAATGCGCGGACATGGAGCTCACATGTGGATGTGCGGAGCGATGGCCCTCGGCGCGCTCCTCGTGGTCCTGCTCACCGGCAACGCCTTCTCCTTCCTTCCGGTCATCGGCTGCGTGCTGATGATGGTCGTGATGATGCAGGTGATGGGCGGCATGGGCCGCGGCGGCCACAAGCCGAAGTAGCGCCATGAGCGCCACCGTCCTCCCCGTATCAAGGTCGCCGGCAGCCGGCGTCGGCTCGACCGGACGCGCGCGGCGCTCGCTGCGAACGGCGCCGGTGTGCTCGGCGCGGCGCCGCGCGTGCTGCACCACGTCGGTCCGCTCGCCGGCGCGGCCCTGTGCTCGCCGGCGTCAGCGGACAGGTTCTCTTCGCCGCGCTCGGCTTCCTTACCCTTTCGACGCCGGTGCTCGACCTGTGCTCACGGGCGGCGGCGAGTCGACTGCGCCCGCGACGAACGTGTCGGCGGTCCCGGCGGGTGTGAGCGTGTCCCAACACCAGGCCCGCCATCGATAGGGATCCCATGCCCGCCACCCTGACCAGGACGGATACGGTGCTCGCGGGCACCGGCACCGACGTCGCCATCGAGGCGTCACATCTCACCCTCGTGGCCGGCGACCTACGCGCGGCGGCCGACGCGATCCGCCTCAGTCGCGCGACGCTCCGCACCATCAAGCAGAACCTCGGCTGGGCGTTCGGCGACAACATCGCGGCTCTGCCGCTCGCCGCCGTGGGGCTGCTGAACCCCGTCATCGCCGCTGCGGCGATGGCGTTCTCGAGCGTGTCGGTCGTCTTCAACGCACTCCGGTTGCGGCGCTTCCGCGGCCAGCGCCCGAGCGCACGCGCACCCGACGCGCCACCCGGGTCCGCGGCGGTGCGCGCTGAACTCCCGTCTGACGTGGTCGACAATCCTCGCTACGACAGGCGCGTGATCTTGGGTAGCGAGCGATGAGCGACCGGACGGCCACCATCGTGGTGGAGGACCTGCGGTGCACCTGCTGCGCGCACGACGTGCTCGACGCGGTCAGGGAGCACGCGGGCGTGCGGTCGGCGGACGTCGACTTCCAACGAGACCAGCTCCACGTCCTCTTCGATCCGGCGGTCATCGACGAAGAGCGCGTGCGCGACGCCGTGCGGCAGCGGGGCTACCGCTGCGACGGTGACGCCGGCGGCACGAGCACGGGCCAGCTCGCTCACACCGCCCAGCTCTCGCCGATCACGTGCGGGACCAAGCACGACCGCATGCAGTACGAGCTTCCGCACACGCGCGGCGGCGAGCAGCATCAGAATCCGTCACACGAGGCGCACGACGAGGGCCACGGCGGGATGTCGCACGACATGTCGGACCCGACGATGGCTGCGGCGATGGAGCGCGACATGCGCAACCGCTTCTTCGTCGCACTCGCGCTGACGATCCCCGTGGTCCTGCTCTCGCCGCTGGGGGTCAACACGTTCGGCATCGAGCTGCTCGACTCGCAGGATGCGCGCAACTGGCTGATGCTCGCGCTCTCGGCACCGATCGTGTGGTACGCCGGGTGGATCTTCGTCGGCGGCGCCTGGACGTCGCTGGGCCACCGCACGTTGAACATGTCGGTGCTGGTCGCGACGGGCATCCTCGCCGCCTGGCTCGCGAGCGTGTTCCTGACGATCGTGGGCGAGGAGACGTTCTTCGAGGCAGCGGCGATGCTGGTCACGTTCGTCCTCTTCGGCCACTGGATGGAGATGAAGAGCCGCAAGGGGACCAGCGACAGCCTGCGCGCCCTGTTCGACATCGTGCCGCCGACCGCGACGGTGATCCGAGACGGCGAGGAGCGAGAGCTCCCAAGCTCGGAGATCGTGGTCGGCGACGTCGTGCGGCTCAAGCCGGGCGACAAGGTCCCGGTCGACGGAGTCGTGAAGAGCGGCGCGAGCGCGATCGACGAGAGCCTCGTCACCGGCGAGTCGATCCCGGTGGAGAAGGGGGCCGGCGACGAGGTGGTGGGCGGCTCGGTGAACCAGTCCGGCACGCTGACCTTCGAAGCGACGAAGATCGGCGCGGACACCGCGCTCGGGCAGATCATCGAGCTCGTGCAGCGCGCCCAGAACTCCAAGGCCCCCGGACAGCGCCTGGCCGACCGGGCAGCCGGCGTACTCGTGATCGTGGCGATCTCGGCCGGCGTGCTGACGTTCGCCGCTTGGACGCTGTTCTCCGACGAGGACTTCCTGCGGGCGCTGACCTTCGCGATCAGCGCCGTCGTCATCGCCTGCCCGGACGCACTCGGGCTGGCGACGCCGACCGCGGTTGCGGTCGGCACGGGAATCGGCGCCCGGCACAACATCCTCATCAAGGACGCCGCCACGCTGGAGCGAATCGGCGCGCTCGATGCGATCGCGCTCGACAAGACCGGCACGCTCACCAGCGGCGAGCCGGCGGTGACCGATCTCATCGTCACGGATGGGCTAACCGAGGACGAGCTGCTCCGCCTGGTGGCGAGCGCGGAGCAGGGATCGGAGCATCCGCTCGCGGCCGCGATCGTGACCGCCGCTCGCGAGCGCGACCTCGACCTGGTCGAGGCGACCGATTTCGAGGGGATCGCCGGGCACGGCTTGGAGGCGACCGTCGGCGGGCGGCGACTCGCAGTAGGAAACGCCCGGCTGCTCGAGCGCGAGGGCATCAGTGCGGACGGCCTGGGCGAGCAGGCTGCGCGGCTGGCGACCGAGGGCAAGACGGCGATGTACGTCGCGGTGGACGGCGACGCTGCCGGGCTGGTCGCGGCGGCGGACGAGATCCGGCCGAGCGCGCGGACCGCCGTCGCCGCGCTCAAGGAGCTGGGCCTCGAGGTGGCGATGATCTCCGGCGACAACCGGCGAACCGCAGAGGCCGTGGCCCGCGCGCTCGGTATCGACCGGGTCTTCGCCGAAGTGCTGCCCCAGGACAAGGCCGACTACGTGACCAAGCTGCAGCAGGAAGGCAAGAAGGTCGCGATGGTGGGCGACGGCGTCAACGACGCTCCCGCATTGGCACAGGCAGACATCGGGATCGCGATCGGTGCCGGCACCGACGTTGCGGTCGAGACGGCGAACGTCGTGCTCATGCGGTCAGACCCGCTCGACATCGCGGCCGCCATGGAGCTCTCGCGCGCCACCGTGCGCAAGATGAAGCAGAACCTCGCCTGGGCCTCGGTCTACAACGTCCTGGCGATCCCGATCGCCGCCGGCGTGCTCTTCCCTTCGGCCGGGATCGAGCTGCGCCCCGAGTGGTCGGCGCTGCTCATGTCGATCAGCTCGATCATCGTGGCCACCAACGCCGTTCTGCTCAAGCGCGTCGAGCCGAAGCTTCCCCACACAGCGCCGGGTTAGCAGCGCCGCACGGCGACCAGCCTCCCGCTCGCGTCGATCACCCGGCGCAGCCGCTGCTCGTCGACGACCTCCTCGCTCACGGCGCGGTGCTAGACCGCCTGCTCGACCTCGACACCGGGAATCTCGCGAAACCGCTGCCCGTCTATGTCGCGCACGTGCCGCGCCAGCTCGCGACCGGCGATCTTCGTCGGCGGCCACCACAGCGGCGCGGGCATCATCTTCGCCTTGTCGTCCCTCTCCTCGCCGACGTCCCGGCGCATGAACTCCGAACGGCGCTCGGTCAGCAGCACGCCACGCAGCACTGGCTTGAACGGCTGCGGATCGATGTCCGCGCCCGCCTGTGCCGCGATCGCCTCGGCCGCCGCATCGGCCTGCTGGCAGGCGATCCCGCCGTGCTTGACGGAGAAGCCGGCGGCGTCACCGGCCGCGAAGACGTCGTCGACGTCGAGCACACGTGCGTGGCGGTCGATCGGCAGGAAGCCGTCGGCGTCCTTCGGCAGGCCGTCGATCGCCGGCCCCTCGAGGAGCGGGAGAGTCACGATGCGGTCCGCCGCGATCTCCTCGCCGCCAGGCTGGAGAACGACCCGCCCGCGCGCCGGTACCTCGGCGTAGGCGCCCGTGCGCACGTCGATGTCGCGCTCGCGCAACAGCGCCATCACGGCCTCGCCCGCCGTCGTCCCGAAGATGCCGAGCGGCTGCTCCTCAGGCGTGACGAGGGTGATGGCGGGCCGCATGCCCATCTCCCACGCGCGCTCCGCGGTCATCAGGGCGAGCTCGTAGAGCGGCAGCGGCCATGACGGCCCAGGCGGGACGACGAACGCGACGCTCTTGACGTACCCGCCCTCGACGTCCTGGATGAGCCCGTGCATGGCTTCCTCGGCGCCCGGAGCGCCGTAGGGCAGTCCGTGCTCGAACGCCGGGCGCGGGATTGCGCCGACCGAAACCAGCAGCGCGTCGTACGGGATCGTCTCACCGTCTGTCGTCTGGACCGAATGGGCAGCGGGATCGACCGAGGCCAGCGTCCCGCGCGTGTGCCGTGCGCCGGCCGCGCCCGTCAGCTCTGCGAGCGGCTGGACGTCCGCCTTGCCGGCCGCGAACGGCGTCAGCACGCTCATCGGGCGGTTGACGAACGTGTCCTCCGGAGCGAGGACGGTGATGGTCACGCGGTCGCCGGCGAACCGTTGGAGGCCAAGCGCGGCCTCCATTGCCGCCGGGCCGCCGCCCGCAATCAGGACGTCGAGAGGCTCGGCCATGCCGGGAGAGTACGTCAGCGAGGCCGTGTGGGAAACCCGCAGCGAACGTGCGCCGCACGCCCGATGTGGCGTCCTTGGGCCGCGATTACGGTGGCCTCACCATGTCAGATCCGACCGACGACAGGCTTCGCGTCCTCGTAGTGGGCGGCGGTCCCGGCGCCGTGGAGGGTGCGCTCGCGCTCCAGGCGCTGGCCGGCGAGCGCGCGGTGATTACGCTCGTCTCGCGCGAGCGCACGTTGGACTATCACCCGCTCGCGGTGAACGAGCCGTTCGGATTCGGGCCGCCCGTCCGGTACGACCTCGCCGCGCTGGCGAAAGAGCGCTGGTTGAACTTTGTGCACGGAGAGGTCACTGGCGTCGACGCGCCGATGCGGCGCATCGAGCTGGCCGACGGCGACGTGCTGCCCTACGACGGGCTCCTGCTCGCCATCGGCGCACGCGCGCGCGAAGCGATCCCGGGTGCGGTGACCTTCCGCGGCGGGCCGGACGTGCCGACGGTTCGGCGGGCACTCGCCGCGCTACGCCGCCATGAGCCGATCAGGGTGGCGTTCGTCGCCGGCGCCGAGACGGCATGGACGCTGCCGCTCTACGAGCTCGCGCTGCTCACCGTGCGCTGGGCGCAGGGCGAGGAGCTCGCGCTCGAGCCCTGGCTCGTCACCCACGAGCCGCGCGTGCTCGCCGCCTTCGGACCTGGGGCCTCCGCCGACATCAGCGAGCTGCTCGACGACGCCGGCGTGAAGCTGTGGACGGGCGCGTACGCGGAGGACGTCGACGACGGGCGGCTGTGGCTGAGCATGGAGGGCGGTATGCCCGTCGATCTGGCTGTGGCGCTGCCCAAGCCCGAGGGGCGGCGCCTGGCCGGTCTGCCGTGCGACGAGCAGGGGTTCGTTCCCGTGGCCGCCGACGGGGCGGTCGATGGGCTGCCCGGCGTGTACGCCGTCGGTGACATGACCTCCCGACCGCTCAAGCAGGGTGGGCTCGCGACGCAGCAGGCCGACGTCGCCGCCGCCGCGATCGCTCGCGCGGCCGGCGCCGCCGTGGCCGACCTGCCGTACGAGCCGGTGCTGCGCGGCGTCCTGCTGACCGGCGGCCGGCCGCGCTATCTCCGTCACGCCGTGGGCGACGCGGGCGCCGCCGGCGGCGAGCCGATGTGGTGGCCGCCGCACAAGATCGCCGCTCGCCACCTCGCGCCCTACCTGGCCACCCACCCGCAGCTTCGCGTGGGCGAGGCGGTGCCATGAGGGATGCCGGCATGACGAGCTCGATCCTCGTCGGTGTGGATCCACTCCACGACGACGGTGGGCCCGTGAACCTCGCGGGCGTGCTCGCGCGCACGACAGGCGCGCCGGTCGTCGTCGTCGCCGCACATCGACAGGACACGCTGCTCGGCCGGACCGCGAGCCCGGCGTTCAAGCGCGCAACGGCCGAAGATGCCGCACGCGCGCTCGGCCACGCCCGGGAGACCCTCGAGGGCATCACGGTGACCACGCGCGCCGTCCCCGCCGACTCTCCGGCCCGCGCCATTCACGAAGTGGCGACGGCGTTCGACGCCGGCGTCGTCGTCGTCGGCTCCAAGCGCGGCGGCCCGGTGGGCAGGCTGCTCCCCGGCGGCGTCACCGACCAGGTCCTGTGCGGGGCGCAGCGCCCCGTGGCGATCGCACCGCGGGGATACGTGCCGCCGCGTCGAGTCGTCCATCGACTCGGCGTCGCGTTCGTCGATACGCCCGAGGGTCGCGAAGCCCTCTGCGGCGCCGTGGCGCTCGCGCGCAGCTGCGGCGCGACGGTGGAGGCCTTTACGATGCTCGATCCCACGCTCATGGCGATGTACGGCTGGCCGGGAGCCGTAGGCGCCGAGCTCTCGACCGACCCGGTGGGCGAACTGGAGCGCAGTCAGCGCGCGGCCATCGCCGACACGCTCGGCCGCGACCACGATGAGGTCCGCGCGACGGTACTGGCGGACGGCCGCCTCGGCGGCCTCGCCGAGGCGTCGGCCCCCCTCGACCTGCTCGTCACCGGGTCGCGCGGCTACGGGCCGGTGCGGATGGTGCTCCTCGGCAGCGTGTCGCACTGGCTCGCGCGCATCGCGGGCTGCCCGCTGCTCGTCCTGCCACGCGGGGCCGGGGACGTCCTCGAGAGCGTCGTCGCCGCGCCCGAGGAGGCGATGGCGCCATGACCGCCGCGCCGGCCGGCTCGCCAGGCACTGCACGGCCGGCGCAGCCCCCGCGCCGGTGATCCGGCGTCATCGCCGGCTGCGTGCTGGCGGTGATCGGCGTCACGGTGCTCGTGACGGGCATCGTCCTCACCATCGCGCACACCGGGCTCCGTGACCGCGCGCCTGGCGCCCGAGCTCGACGCCCTGCGGCGGCGCGATTCAGACGTGTCTCGGGGCGGTCGCGCCAACTGTTGCACGAGGCGCACGGACTTGTGCGGGCGGACTACGGACCGGGTCGGCGGTCTTGACCCGATCCGCACCGCGTGTGAGCCCCGATGTCTCGCTGACGCCGTGCCGGGAACATGACGGCACCGGCCCGTGAGGCGGCACCGCGGGGCAAAGCGCAAACACCCGGCCTCGCGACTGCGCCGGGCCCCGGGGAGGGAACGGCATGCTCACCCGCAGGCAGTTGATCATCCGCGGCGCGGCGGGCGGAGCCGGGCTCGTGATGTCGCCGGCGCTGCTGCAACAAGCCGCTCTCGGCGCGCGGATGGGGCCACTGAAGTCCTACCAGGCGGATCTCCTCGACTACATCCCGCCGATCGTGCCCGTCGCGGACGGCGCCACGGTGGAACTGGCCGTCAACGAGGTCGAGCGGGTGGTGCACCCCGCAGCCGCGCCCACGACCGTGTGGAGCTACGAGCTCGCGACGGGCGATCCGCGCGTCAGCGGCAAGCCCGGATCCTGGATCGGCCCGATCCTCGCGCTCAGCGCCGGGTCGGCGATCACCGTGAAGTACGCGATGAGCAGCGAGATCAGGAAGCACCTGCTCGAGGCGTCGATCGATCGGGCGATGCTCGACCCGTACGTCAACCACGGCGGCGCGGGATCCGACACCCGTTTCATGACCCATCTGCACGGCGCGTTCGTCGACGGCGGCAACGACGGCAACCCGTTCGCCACCGATCACACGGGTGAGTGGGCGCCCGGCGATGTCGAGACGAAGCAGTACGCGGCGCAGGACCGCGCCGCGCTGCTCTGGTACCACCAGCACGCGCACGGCATCACGCACGTGAACGTGTATGCCGGCCTGGCGGGCGGCTACCTGTTGCGCGGCGGGCTCGACACCGGCCGCCAGGACAACGAACTCGGCCTGCCGGCCAACGTGGACAAGGACGGCAACGCGATCGGCGTCTATGAGGTGCCGCTCGTGATCCAGGACCGGATCTTCCGGCCGAACGCGCGGGGCGCGCGTCTGGATCTGTTCTACCCGCCGGCGCCGTGGGCACCGGAGTTCTTCGGCGATGAGATGTGCGTCAACGGCGCGGTCGAGCCGTTCCTCGAGATCGAGCCGCGCCTGTACCGGTTCCGGATCATCAACAGGGTGCAACGCGCGATTCCTCAATCTCGACTTCCTCGGAGGCAGCCTCAGCGGCCTGCGGCCGCCGATGCACGTCATCGGCAGCGACGGCGGCTTCCTGCCGGCCCCATGGACGACGAAGAGCATCGTGATGGCCCCCGGGGAGCGCTACGACATCGTCGTCGACTTCAGCGCGATGCAGCCGGGCGACATCGTCAACCTCAACAACAAGGCGCTGCCGGCCCCGGTCGTCAACCCCGCCGGGCCGCTGCCGCGGATGATGCAGTTCCGCGTCACCAAGCCGCTCGTGAAGGCGAACCAGCCCGCGGCGACCTTCAAGCCGGCGGCCGCGCTGACCACCGACACACCCGCAGTCCTCAACGGGATGCCAGGCGCGGGCTTCGTCGACCCGGACAGGACGCGCTACCACACCTTCGAGGAGGTCATGGGCATGGCCGGGCCGCTCGGCGCGGTCATCAATGGCATGTCCTTCGAGGGCCGCAAGATCAAGGTCGACAAGACCGGCACAGGCGTCATGCAGGGCTACCCCTTCTGGCTGCCCACCGACCCCGACCTGCCGGACGGCACCAAGAACCCCGGCCCGGTCGGCGTCACGGAAACGCCGCGGAACGGCACGACCGAGGACTGGTGGTTCGCCAACACCACCGCTGACACCCACCCGCTGCATATGCACCTGGTGCAGTTCCAGACATGCGAGCGCCGGCGCTTCGATGTCGTGGAATACCTGGCCGACCTCGCCAACGCCCGAGCCGTGGCCGCCGGCCAGCCGCTGCCCAACCCCGGACGGCCGGCCCCCCCGCCGCTCGCCGGCAACAACACCATCAACCCGACGGGCTACATGCTGCCCGGCGGGACGGCGGTGTCACCGGCCGAGACCGGCTGGAAGGACACGGTGCAGATGCACCCCGGTGAGGTCACCAGGATCCGCGCCCGCTTCGAGGTGAAGCACTACGGCGCGCCGCAGGACTACGTCTACCACTGCCACATCCTCGAGCACGAGTCCAACTCGATGATGCGGCCCTACCGGGTCGTCGGCTAGCGACGCGGGGCCCCGAGAGAAAGCCCGAGCACGGCCGAGATCAACGAGCACGCCGGACAGGACCGCCACGTAGGCCGCCCAGCCGATGTCGACCGCGCGATGCCTCGAGGGTTGCCGACAAACGCGCCGGCGTCCATGCTCTGGCATCAGATCTTCCAGGCAGGCGGCCGGCGAACGCCCACGAACGGCGCGAGCGCAGCCCAGGCAATCGGAGCGTGAATGCACGACGTCGCAGAGTTCCTGAAGGCGCACGCCCCCTTCGGCTACCTCTCGGAAGGAGAGCTGATGCGACTGGCGCGGCGGACCGAGGTCGAGTACTTCGCCGCAGGCACGACCATCTTCAAGCAGGATGGGGCGCTTCCGCGCGAGGTGAGGGTCATTCGCAAGGGAGTCGTCGAGCTGGTCGAAGGCAGCCGCGTGCTCGATCAGCTCGAGCCAGGTGAAATGTTCGGCCGGATACCGGCCTTCGCCGGGCTGCCGGGCGGGTGGGAGGCGCGCGCTCGCGAGGACACGCTGTGCTACGTGGTCGCCGCCGACGATGTGGCCGGTGCGTTGGGCGACGTTGCTGGGGTTCGCCATGGCGGCGCCCACCATGTGCCGGGAATCGACCCCTCGCAGCAGCCGGCAGTCACCGTGGCCACCGAGCGGCCGCTGATCGGCCAGCCGGAGGAGTCGTTGCGGGAAGCGGCCTCCCGCATGGTCGAGGCCGGCGCGAGCTCGCTGCTGGTGAGGCTCGACGGCGGCCGCCTCGGGATCCTGACCGACCGCGACATGCGCACGCGCGTGGTGGCGAGGGGCGTCTCCCTCGAGACGCCCGTGCGCGACGTGGTGACCACGCCGGTGTTCACGGTCCGAGCCGACGCGACCGTGGCCGACCTGATGCTCGCCATGCTCGATCGCGACATTCATCACGTCCCCGTTCTGTCCGACGGCGACGAGGTCGTGGGCATGGTCATCCACGTTGACCTGCTCGCGGCCCAGGCGCAGGCGCCTTTTGTGCTTCGGCGGGCGATCGCCGCGGCGGGAAGCGCGGACGAGCTGCACGAAGCGGCGGAGCGCTTGACCCGGATGGTCGTCGAGCTCCATCGCGGCGGGCTCGCGGCCGGCGAGATCAGCGCGATCATCTCCGTGGTCGTCGAGACGCTGGTCCGGCGAATGGTGGAGCTGGCGATCGAGGCGGCCGGACCGGCGCCTGCCGGGTTCGCCTGGCTTTCCCTGGGAAGCCACGGCCGCCGAGAGGCCGCTCCGTCGTCGGACATCGACTCCGCACTCGTGTGGGACGCCGGCGCGGACGCATCTACGACCGCCTACATGCGCGGCATCGCCGAACGGGTGGACGAGCTCCTCGTCGCCGCCGGCTTCCACTCCGATGCGCACGGGGTGACCGCGACTCGCTCGGGGATGTCGCGGGCCGCCGGCGCTTGGCGGGAAGCGATCCAGCGCTGGATCGACGAGCCGACAGACGACGCCGTGATGGCGATCTCGATCCTGCTCGACGGTCGCAGCATCCACGGCCCGCCTGACGCGTTCGGCGTGTTCTCCGCCGTGGGCGACGCCCGGACGCGCCGAGCGCTGCTGCGTTTGCTGCTGAGGCTCGCGGTCTCGATCAGGCCCCCCACCGGCTTCCTCCGTGACATCGTCGTGGAGCACTCGGGCGAGCACCGGGGCAGTTTCGACATCAAGCTGGGCGGGCTGCTGCCGATCGTCGGCATCGCCCGTTACGCGGGTCTCGCGGCGGGGTCCACTTCGACGTCGACGCCTTCCCGGCTGCACGCCGCCGGAGCTGCCGGCGTGCTGCGCGAGAGCGAGGCATCGACGCTGCAACAGGCCTATCGCTTCATGACGGCGCTTCGGATGGAGCATCAGGTTCGCGAGCTCGAGGCAGGCACGGAGCCCGACGACTTCATCGATCCGAAGGCCCTCGATCGGCTCACTCGCCGCCAGCTGCGCGACGCGTTCCGGGTGGTCGCCTCGACGCAGAACGCGCTCGGCGCCGGGCTTCGCTGGGAGCCCTAGCGACGCGTCGCCCAGTGGCCCGACCTCGAAGTCTCCGCGCCGTTACCGAAGCAGCCCCTCCGGCTCCCTCGACCCGCTGGCGTGACGCCGACTTCTGCGTCGTCGACCTCGAGACCACGGGCCTGGATCCCGAGGCGCACGAGATCATCTCCTTCGCCGCCCTGCACATCGCCGGCGGCCGGCTGCGGCTCGACGACGCGCGCTATCAGGTGGTACGCCCGCGGCGGATGCCCGACCCGGCGACGATTCGCATCCACGGTTTGCGGAGCGGCGACCTGCTCGACGCCCCCGCACTCGAGGAGGCGCTCGACGACCTCCTCGAAGCCTTGGCGGGCAAGGTGATGGTCGCCCACGTCGCATCGATCGAGCAGGCCTTTCTCGACATCACGCTGCGCCGGGTCGGCACCCGGCTGGTCAACCCGATCGTCGACACCGCGGCGCTCGCCTCGCAGCTGTTCCGCCGGCGCGGGCGGCGACGTGCGCCGGTCCGTCTCACGCCGCTGGCGCACGCCCTCGACCTTCCGGTTCACCGCCCGCATGAGGCGGACGGCGACGCACTCACGACGGCACAGGTCTTCCTGGCGCTGGCCACCCATCTTGACCGGTTCTCACCACAGACCGTCGGCTCGCTGGTGCAACTCAGCCGGCCTGTGAGCGGGCGGTCGCTCCTGCGCCGAGCGCTGCGTCGAGTCCGCGAGCGCATGCGCTCGGCCGGCACAGAAGGGACTTGCCCGTAGTCCGCCCCGTTCGTCTGCGGGCGCCTGCGGTTGGCGCGGCGCGCGATCGGATCTACGGTCAGAACATGGCCGCAGTCGGACTCCACCACGGAAGGGCGCATCGTCGGGGAGGCGCAAGGCGCAACTACCTGACCGACGACGAACGGAGTGAATACCGCCTCCGCAAGGCTCAGCTCGCCGCCCTCGAGAGCGACATTGAACGCGCCAGGGATACGGCTCGGCAAGCAGCCGCCGGCGTCCGGCTTGGCGTGGCGTCCCATCCTGAGCCCTCGAGCGCTGCCGTCCACGGCGAGCGCAGCCGCCTGACCGACGGCGCAAAGATCATCATCCGGCCGATCGAGCGTGCGGATGCGCACGACCTTGCGGCCGGGCTCCACCGCCTGGGCGCCCTGTCACGCCTCCAACTCTTCCGCGCGCCGGTCGAGCGCTTGTCAGCGGAACAGCTGAGTCAACTTACTGAGGTCGATCACGTCTCCCATGACGCGGTGGTCGCGTTTGACGCGGCGACCGGCGAAGGGATCGGCCTCGCTCAGTACATTCGATCGTCGGAGGATCCGACGCAGGCCGAGGTCACGTGTGCCGTCCTCGATCGGTGGCAGCACCGCGGCGTAGGCGCTGCACTGGCGGAGCGCCTTGCAAGACAGGCGCGCGCCGCCGGAATAGAGCGCCTGACGGCGTTCAGCATCGTCGGTAACGACGCCGCGCGGCGGCTCATGGCGCACGTCGCCTGCTCCATCAGCGAGCGGAGCGCGGGCGGCATCATCGAGATGACCGGGATCGCGCGGCACGCTACGTCGTGACGCCGGCGGGTTGCACATGATCTCGCCGCGTCGCGGCTGGGCTGCTCGCAGACTGTTCTAACGGCGACCGATGCGAATGCGCTGTTTGAACGTCGTCCGAGGCGACCGCTTGGCTTGCCGCTTGCTGACGAAGCGGCCGGTGATGGCGGATTTGAAGACCTCGCGGAACTTCCGGTTGGACTTCTTGGGAGGGCGTCGGCGCGCCATGCCCGTGGTCTACCCGCGCCACCCACATGAAGCACTCGCCGGGGTCGAGCGCCGACGACTCGACGACGAGCCGGTCT
>Ga0126307_10001418_pt1 | contig 15821 bp, 16 predicted proteins | sample Plot28_FD_89955 | JGI IMG/M metagenome (GOLD analysis project Ga0126307, IMG submission 89955) | Serpentine soil microbial communities from UC McLaughlin Reserve, CA, USA - Plot28 | ecosystem: Environmental > Terrestrial > Soil > Grasslands | place: USA: UC McLaughlin Reserve, Lake County... | reverse complement strand
CGTCGCGCGCCTTGATGCCGAACACCACGTCACGGTCCAGATGTGGTTCGCGCGCAACGAGATCCCCGACGACGTCGGTGCGAACCACTTGTTCGTGGACCGCATCGGCTTCGATGTGCTCGCGGTAGAAGCCTACGCATGGCTCGGGTGCGCCCATCCGCTCCAACGCCTCGACCAGACGCCGCGCGCCCGGTGACGACGTGATCTCCGTCGACGCGAAATGCCCTATCGCTGCACCACGTAACTCACGGTGCAGACCGAACAGTGACATCAGGTTGACCGAGGCCAGCGCGTCGGCCGGGACGTCGCCGACATACGCGAGGTAGCTCGAGTCGAGGCCGGCGGCGTCCATCAAGTCGGCGAACAGCTGTTGGTGGACAAGGGCTCCGCGGCCGCCGCCGTACTCGTCGAACTCGACGGCGACGAATGAGGCTTTGGCCTGTCCGATCAGCCTCGGGATCGCGAAGGCGTGCGGGTCGGCCTCCTTGAGGTGATACAGCGAGCGGTGCACGAAGTACTCGCGCATTTCCTCCCAGGTGCCGGTGTCGCGCAGGTAGTACGACGGGCCCGTGCCGTCGACCGGCTCTACCGACAACGCGTCCATCGCCTCGGCGGCGGTTTCGTCGGGTCCGATCTCGCCGACGTCGTGACGCACCGCGCTCAGGAAGGCATCTTCGAGGCGGCCGCGTAGATGCAACAGCGCCGGATTCCACTCCCAGCGCGGATTGACCCCGGCGAATCCGCGGTAGTGCAGTTCGTAGCAGACGTAGAGGGCTAGTTGCAGGTCCAGGCCGTAGGGATCGGCTTCGCAGACCGGAACCTCGATCCGCCGGGTGTGCAGCGAGGGGCGACCGCTTCGCAGGATGTCGAGCACCGTCGCCGACAGTGGCCCCACCGCATGGGGCAGCGCGGGTTCGACGAAGGTCGATGGGACAGTCACGCCGCAATGATTCCCCCCGTCGTAGCCGGTCAAACAATTAGCGGCGAAGGGAAACTGACATTGCCGCAAATTTCAATGTCAAGATCGCGTGTGCCTCACCATACGGTTTCGTTTAAATCTAAGCTCCTTGGGAAAGTCGACCGCCGGCGTTGTCTGGGACGGGGTACGCGTGTGGTCGACACACTGTTAGTGATCTACTTCGGTGGCCGGGTGTTGGCCACCATCGGGGTGTACGCAGCAGGCAGGCGTTTCACCGATCGCCTCGCACCGGCACCACATCAATTCTGGATGAGCCTATTGGCCGGCGCCGTCTGGCCGCTGCTGATTGTCGGCCTCGTGGAGCTGAGCTCGGTCGTCGTGTTGACCAAGGCTCAGTCCAAGCCGCGACCGGACGTCGGCATCTTCGCATAGCAGTCGCCACAGCGAAGGCCGTGCTGCTCAACGCATCTGGTGGTTGAAGCGGTAGACGCGGATGAGACCCTAGCCGAGGATGGCCCAATGTATTGGTCAAGTGTCCAATGGTTAAGGTGGATCGATGCAAGCCACCTCGCAGACCACTGTCGCCGCGCCGATCGAGGTCGTGTGGGAAACGTTGACCGATCACGTCGGCATGAAGAGTTGGGGGCCGGGTGTAACCGTGACGATGGACCGGCCCGGCGCGGCCGACGCGAACGGGGTCGGTGCGGTCCGCCGGATTGCGACGCCGGGCCCGGGTCCCGACGTCGTCGAGGAGGTCGTGACCTATGAGCCTCCTCACGTGATGGGCTACAAGGTCCTGTCGGGGATGCCGTTTCCTGGCTACACCGGCGAAGTGCGACTCACTCCAGCAGGCGCCGGCACGCACATCGCCTGGACCCTCTCGTCGACGGCATCCTTCCCGTTGGTGAAGGCGCCGCTCAAGGTGGTCAGCCAGGTGCTGCTGCGTCTGTTGGCTCGCGCATCCGTGAAGGCGCACTGCGGCTAGTCATCGAGGCTGCTGCTCTTAGCTCCGTTCCGGCGGTGTTCGGAAACGCTCCGGAGAGAGAGCGGGCGCTGGCGGTACGAGGCGGTCAGGCTTCTCGGCACGGACTACCCCCACCCACCTAGCAGGCGGTGCCGGACACGCCTGTCAGGATCGCGTCCAGGAGTCCATCGAATCGGGTGCCACGTTCATCGCCTGTCGTGTAGGTCAACACCTCTAACAGCAAGGTGCCGATAAGCGCAGTAGCGATTGCGTCGAGGTCGGCCTCGGGGCGAAGTTCCCCTTTCTCGGCAGCGTGGCGCAGACGTGTCATCAGCCCGGCGTGCTGCGGGGCACTCAGTCGTTCGTAGAGAGCGTTGTTATCCGACGGATTCGACGCCGCCGCAGCAATGAGTGCGCGTATCAATGCCGCGTTCGATGGGTCCGCGATGAAATCGGCGTGCTCGACCAGCCACGATTGCAGGTCGGCACGGATGTCTCCTGTGTCAGGAACGCCGAACGAACCGCCGCGTCCGTATGCGTCCAACACCGCATCAGCCACTAAAGGCGCTTTGGACGGCCAACGCCTGTAGAGAGACTTCTTTCCGACCTGCGCGCGAACGGCGACGCTTTCCATGGACAGTTTTGCGTAGCTGTCGACCGCTAGGAGTTCTCGGGCGGCCTTGAGGATCGCCTGGTCCAACTGGGCGTCTCGCGGCCTACCGCCGCGCTCGTCGGGCATCCGGCGAGCTTAGGCGGTACAGCCTTGCCTCGCCGCAAAGGCATCGGGCCGGGGCGCTCCCGACTCGACATCGCGACCAAGCGCCTCATGGGGTAACTTGGTTGACTTGCGACACGCATCGTGTCGTAACTTAGGGACACGCGCGTCGCGAAGAAAGGACCCGTCGGTGACCACGCTCTCATTGCAGGTGCCCAAGAGTTGGGACGAGATCACGCCGGACTGGATGTCCACGGCGCTATCGGACCGCCATCCTGGTGCCACGGTTAAAGACGTGACCCTCGAACTTCGCGACGATGGCACGAATCGGCGTGCCCGGTTGGGGTTGACGTATTCGGCCGGCAGCGGTCCCGCAACAGTTTTCGTGAAGGCCGCCGACCCTGCGCACAAGGAACTCATCCGCATGACCAGCGGCATGTTCCACGAGCCACGGCTATTCAACTCGGCTCTGGACCTGCCGCTCGAACACCCGGTCGTCTACGCCGCCCTGATCGATGAAGACGCTTACGACTTCTTCATGGTCATGGAGGACCTCAACGCGCGACACGCCGACCCACGAGACTCCACCAGACCGTTGTCCGTGGAGCAGGCCGCATCGGGCGTACGCGGACTAGGTCGCATGCACGGTCAGTATTGGGGTGAGCGAGTCCTCAACCATCGCGCGCTCGGTTGGCTTGAACCGTTTGTTCCATGGGACGGAATGCAGTACGCGCCGCTTCCGTCCGCCCTTGAGCGGCTCGGCGGCGATGCTCCTGATGAAGTCACGGCGCTGAGCATCGAGGACCTCATTGAGTCAATTTGGAAGCCCTACATCACGACGCTGACCGCATCGCCACAGACTCTGCTCCACGGCGACCCTCACATCGGCAACACATACGTCTTGCCGGGCGGCGAGGTCGGTTTCCTTGACTGGCAGGTGGCTCGGCGGGGCAACTTCTCGCTCGACGTGGGCTATTTCTTGCAGGGAGCCTTGACTATTGCGGATCGCCGCGACCACGAACGCGAGATGCTTCGGGAGTATCGCGATGCACTCGCGTTACCTGCTGACGAGATGCCGACGATGGATGAGGTTTGGTTGCGCTACCGCGCCTCGGTGGCTCACGGTCTGACTCTGTGGCTGTGTACGGCTAGCAGCGACGGTGCCCTATGGCAGCGCATCGAGGTCGCAGTCACCTTGGCTCAGCGATACGCGGTCGCGTACGCCGACCTGGACACCCGATCCGCGCTCGCCGACATCGCGACCTAGACAAATCGTCTCGTGTTGAAGGGTGGTTGATGAGTTCAGACGTGCTCGTCGTGATCGGTGTCGGCGGTATGGGTCGTGCTATCGCCCGACGCCTCGGAGCTGGCAAGACAGTGATACTCGCCGACTGTGACGAGTCGACCTTGCATGCGAGCGCCGCTGCACTTTCCGATGACGGGTACGACGTGCATGCCCAGACCGTCGACGTGGCCTCAACGGAGTCGGTGGCGAGCCTTGTCCACGCGGCGGAATCGCGTGGACCGGTGCGACAACTCGCCCACACCGCTGGCCTGTCCCCGTCGCAAGCGACCACTGAAAAGGTTTTGGCCGTCGATCTTCTCGGAGTTGCGTTGGTCGTCGATGCGTTCGGCGAAGTGGTCGACACCAGCGGTGCTGGCGTGATTGTTGCGAGCATGGCGGGGCATATGGTCCCACCGTTGCCCGCCGAGCACGCGCACGCTCTAGCCACCGCTGCGCCGAAAGACTTGTTGGCGCTGCCGTTTATCAACGCCATCGACGATCCAGGCTGGGCTTATGGCATTGCCAAGCAGGCCAATCTTCTTCGCGTGCAGGCCGCTAGCCGTCTGTGGGGTCAACACAATGCTCGTATCAACTCCATCAGCCCCGGCATCATCTCTACCCCAATGGGCCACTCGGAGCTGGCCTCTCCGTTGGGCGAAGGCATGCGGGCCATGGTTACCGCTTCGCCTGCCAAACGTCTGGGAACACCGGAGGACATCGCCGCGGCCGCGGCCTTCCTGCTGGGACCCGAGGCATCGTTCATTACGGGAACCGACCTGCTCGTCGACGGCGGGGTAGTGGCCGCGACATGAAACGCCTCTAAGCCCCTCCCCGCATTCCTGGCCGACGCTATGGCATCGCCCAAGATGACGCTGGAGACCTACGCCGATCTGTTCAACTCGGACCTTGATGCTTTGGCTGACGTTCTCGACCAGGCGCGTACGGCTGCGCTGTCGCCATCGACTGCCAACGGTGTCAGTGAATCTGCAGGTAAGCACTGACACCGGGTACGCTGCAGCAAACTGCCAAACTGACTGTCCAAGTCTGCTACCAGGCTCATAGCAGTCGGGGTGGCGGGATTCGAACCCACGACCTCTTCGTCCCGAACGAAGCACGCTACCAAGCTGCGCCACACCCCGCGTGAACCCACGACAGCGTATCGCACCGGTGGCCGGTGAGGCCAAACGCTATCGCGGCCCACGCGGGGTCAGCGGGCTCACTAGCGGCGGGTTTCCCTCAGCACGGCCAGCCGTTCGCGATATTCGGCCTCGGTGACCTCGCCCTTGGCGTAGGCATCGCGCAGGGTGCGGATGCCGTGGATGCCTTGCCGGGCCCGCAGGATGAGCCAGACGGCGGTGATCACGAGCGCCAGGAACACCAGGCGCGCGACCAGGAACCATGGGTGCCAGCCATGCCGGCCCCAGTGTTCGCCCTCCTCGGCCAGGAAAGTGGTTGCAGTCGGCATGATTTCGTAGATGCTCATGTCATCGAGTGTCCGCGGCGCCAGCCGACACCACATCGGCCTGCAGTCGTCAATCTCGATACGCCTGTACGCGTATCAGTCCCGCCATCCCGGGCGTACCAGCCCGCTCTCGTAGGCCATCACCACCAACTGCGTACGGTCGCGCGCGCCCAGCTTGGTCAGGATCCGACTCACATGCGTGCGGGCGGTCGCGGGGCTCATGAACAGCCGCTCGCCGATCTCTGCGTTGGTCAGCCCCTCGGCCACCAGCGCCATCACTTCGCGTTCGCGCAAGGTCAGCTCAGCCAGCGCAACGGAAGGCCCGGCTGGCTGCTTGGTGCGGGCGGCGAACTCCGACACCAGCCTGCGGGTCACCGACGGCGACAGCAAGGCCTCGCCGTCGGCAACCACCCGCACCGCCCGCACCAGCTCGGCGGGCTCGGTGTGCTTGACCAGGAATCCGCTTGCGCCCGCGCGCATCGCCTCGAACACATACTCATCGAGCTCGAACGTCGTCAGCACCACCACCCGGACCGCCGTCAGCGCGGGGTCGGCGGCGATCGCCCGGGTCGCGGCAAGGCCGTCCATCTCGGGCATCCGGATGTCCATCAGCACCACGTCGGGCCGCAGCTCGCGAGCCGCCGCCAGCGCCGCGGTCCCGGTATCGGCCTCCGCGATCACCGTGATACCGTCCTGTGCGTCCAGCAACGCGACAAATCCGGCCCGCACCAGGGCCTGATCGTCGGCGACGAGAACGCGAATCGTCATGAGCCGCCGCTACTTTCGATGGGAAGCGTGGCCAGCACGCTGAACCCGCCAGCAGGATGCCGTCGCACCGACAAATCCCCGCCAAGTGCCCTGGCGCGCTCCCGCATCCCGATGATGCCGCTGCCGCCTGACGGCGGGCCGGCATTCAGGGGCCGCCCGTCATTGTCGACGGTGACGGTGAGCGCGTCGGCACCGTAAGTCACTGTCACTTCGGCGTTTTCCGCCGTCGAGTGCCGCAGCACATTGGTCAGCGACTCCTGCACGATGCGGGCCGCGGCAACGTCGATCACCGTCGGCAGCGGTCGCGGTGAACCTTGGACGGTTGTCGTCACGGTCAATCCCGTCGCGCGTGCCGGGCCGACCAGGCTGTCCAGATCTCCGATGCCCGGCGTTGGCGCGGTGGGTTGACCGGTGTCGGCACGCAGCGCTGTCACCAGCGAGTGCACGTCCGAAATCGCTTGCTTACTAGCGCTTTTGATCGCTGCCAGCGCGGGTCCCGCCCGCTCCGGATGCTCGTCGAGCAGTTCCAGCGCCACCGAGGATTGCACGTTGATCATCGACAAGCTGTGTGCGAGCACGTCGTGCAGCTCACGGGCGATGGACAGCCGCGCCTGCGTAGCCCGCCGCTCCTGATCGGATTGGGCCTCGCGGGCCATCGCGGCCTTGCGCTGACGTCGAGCGTCGAGCACCGCGCGGCGCTGGCGGATGCCTTCGGCCGCGGCCACCAGCACCATCAGCCACGCCGCGATCGCCCCGATCGCTATGGCCGGTGGTGGGTCTTCGCCGCGCACGAACGGAATCAGCCAGACGACACCCAGCCACCCCAAGCACCGGCAGCGGATACGTCCGCCATCGCGGGCCGACCGTGGCCGCGGTCAGAAACGCGACGATCAGGGACGCGAAGACCGGGCCGAAGCGGAAGCCCGCCGACAGATACACCCCCGTGATCGCGATGACCGTCAGCAGCACCGCGTACGGGTACACCGTGCGCAGCAGCAGCACCACCGGCCCGGCAACGAGCAGCAGGTAGCCGAACCAGTTCAGCGGAACCCAGTGCAGGTCCATACCGCGGCGGTGACGAGGCCCGGCACTGCCCCCCAGCTGGATGGCCAGCACCACCAGCGGAATCAGCCACACCGCGGGCCGGTGCAGCTGCTGCCGAACCCGGTCCATACCCGCAACGTAGTGGCGACTGGGCCACATTGGCGTCCGCTCGGAGGCGTAGATCACGACACGCCGCGGGATGGATGTGGGTTGTCGGTGGCGTTATGCACAATGTCGGCAGTTGCCGAGTAATGGAGAATCGAGGCACGAAATGACTGGGCTGGGAGCTTCCATCTACGTGGGTTTCTTCGTCCTGGCCGCGTTGTGGCTGTTCTTGACCTCCGACGGGCCACTGGTCGGCGGATCCGACGATCAGGGCAAGCGACCCGACCGCTCGAATTCGACCAACACCTCGGCCGACGCCGAGGGATCGAGCCCGTGGCTGGTCAGCCACTCGTCGCAGAAGTAGGTATCCGCGTAGCGGTCGCCGCTATCGGCAAGCAGCGTCACGACCGAGCCGCTGCGCCTCTCCTCGATCATTTCGGCGAGCAGGCCGAACACCCCCCAGAGATTCGTCCCCGTTGACGGCCCCACCCGTCGGCCCAGCACCGCGCTGACGTGCCGTGCGGCCGCGATGGACGCCGCATCGGGCACCACCACCATGCGGTCCACAACGTCCGGTAGGAACGACGGCTCCACCCGCGGGCGGCCGATGCCCTCGATCCGCGACGACATTCCGGTCACGACGTCGCGGCGGCCCTGCGCGTAGGCCGGGAAGAACGCCGAGTTCTCCGGGTCGACGACGCACAGCCGGGTGGCGTGCCGCCGGTAGCGGATGAACCGTCCGATGGTGGCGCTGGTGCCGCCGGTGCCCGCCCCGACCACGATCCACTCCGGAATCGGATGCGCCTCGTCCGCCAACTGATCGAAGATCGATTCCGCGATGTTGTTGTTGCCGCGCCAGTCCGTCGCGCGCTCGGCGTTGGTGAACTGATCCAGGTAATGGCCGCCCGTCTCCTCGGCCAGCCGCTCCGCCTCCGCGTACATCTGAGACGCCTCGGCCACGAAATGGCAACGGCCGCCTTGAGATTCGATCAGGGCGATCTTGGTGGCGCTGGTCGACGACGGCATCACCGCGATGAACGGCACCCCAAGCAGTGCCGCGAAGTACGCCTCCGAAACGGCCGTCGACCCCGACGACGCTTCGATGACGGTGGTGCCCTCACCGATCCAGCCGTTGCACAGCGCATAGAGGAACAACGAGCGCGCCAGCCGGTGCTTGAGGCTGCCGGTGATGTGCGTCGTCTCGTCCTTGAGATAGAGCTCGACGTTGACGCCGTCGCACCAGGCAGCCGGCAGCGGATACCGCAGCAGATGGGTGTCGGCGCTGCGCCTGGCGTCGGCCTCGATCAACCGGACCGCGTTGTCCACCCACGACCGGGGCTGGCTGCGAACTGCTGTCGCGGCCTTGTCGGTCACCGCGCCGATACGGTCCGGTTGGACTGGCCCGCCCGGCTCCCGGCGTCACGGCCGCCAATGGGTGCAGCCACCAGGGTCAGCAGCGTGGCCTCGGGCCTGCAGCAGAACCGCACGGGGTAGAACGGCGACGTGCCGATGCCCGCCGAGACATGCAACTGCGTCCGTGCGCCCCACCGCGACGCACCCTTTGCGCGCGATCGGTCCAGCTCGCAGTTGGTCACGATCGCGCCGAAGAACGGCAGGCACAGCTGCCCGCCGTGGGTGTGGCCGGCCATCACCAGTTGGTAGCCGTCGGCGGCGAAGCGATCCAGCACCCGTGGTTCGGGCGAATGCGTCAGCCCCAGCGTCAGGTTCGCCGCCGGGCTGACAGGGCCGGCGACGGTGTCGTAGCGGTCCCGGGACAGGTGGGGGTCGTCGACCCCGGCCACGGCGATCCGCTGGCCGGCCACCTCCAGCTCACGCCGGGTGTGGGTCATGTCCAGCCAGCCGCGCTCGGTGAAGGCCGCCCGCAGGTCCTGCCAGGGCAGCGGCTCGCCGTGCACCCGATGCCCGGGATTGGTCAGGTAGTTCGCCGGGTTCTTCAGCGTGGGCGCGAAGTAGTCGTTGCTGCCGAACACGAACACGCCTGGCACCGACAACAGGTCGCCCATCGCCTGGACCACGGCGGGCACGGCCTTCGGGTGGGCCAGGTTGTCGCCGGTGTTGACCACCAGGTCTGGTTCCAAGCGGGCCAGCTCACGCAGCCATGCCTGCTTGCGCCGCTGCTTGGGCCGCATGTGGATATCGCTGATGTGCAACACCTTCAGCGGCGAGGACCCCGGCGACAGCACCGGCATGGTCACCTCGCGCATGAGGAACGCATTGCGTTCGACGAGCGACGCATAGCCGATCCCGGCTACGACCGAACCAACGGTCACGGCGGCAGAGTATTTGAGCGTCGGGGCCGACGGAGTCGTCGATCGGGCCGGGGCGGCGGGCATGCACAGAGGATACTGCCAGTGGCGCGCACGCACCGACTCTCACCCGTGCAGCGTGGCCAACTGCACAGCGCACTCACAGCCGATCACGGCGGTGGCGGCGCCGGTGGTGGGGGCGGACCGAGTACCGGCACCGTGATTGGCGGCAGCCCTGGGATCTCCACCACCGTCTGGCCGATCTCCGGCGGCATCCCCGGAAGCCCTGCCGGCGGCGGAGGCGGTGGCGGCGCGACGCCGTTGGAGATCTGGATCGTGATGATCGAGCCGGGCACCGTCTGACCGGTAGGGGCGGTACCGACCACAGCGCCGTACGGCGCGCTGCTGTTGACCGGGCTGACCTGGTCGGCGACCTGGAAGCCGGCCTCCTTGAGCCGCTGCCGGGCGGTGTCCTGGTTCAGGCCCGCCACGCTGGGCACCCTCGAGCCGGGCGCACCCTCGACAAAACGCGGATCGGTCGGCGGCAGCCGTACCTCGCCGTAGTTGTTGGCGATCGGCTTCATCGCGGTGAACCAGGTCCGGGCGGGTTCGTTGCCGCCGAACAGGTTGCCGGAGCCGCACTGCCGCAGCGGGAACGAGCACAGCTCACCGGGCGTGGTGGAGTCGTCGTAGATGTAGTTGGCTGCTGCCAACGAGTTGGTGAACCCCAGGAATGCCGACGAGCGATGCGCCTCCGTGGTACCGGTCTTGCCGGACATCGGAAGATCCCACCCGACCGAACCGGCCGCGGAGGCGGCGGTTCCTGACCCTTGGTCATCCTTGCTCATCGCGTTGGCGAGGGTGTTGGCCAGCCCTTCGGGCACAGCTTGTTCACAGGTCTCCGTGGTGACCGCGATGTCCTTGCCGTTGCGGTCGATGACCTTGTCGATCGGGTTGGGTGGGCACCACATACCGCCGGAGGCAAGCGTGGCCGCCACATTGGCGAACTCCAGCGGGTTCAGCTCGAATGGGCCAAGGGTGAACGAGCCAAGGTTCTGCCGCTTGATGAAGTCGGCCAGACTCTCGTTGCTTTCCGGGTCGTAGTCGCGTGCTGTACCCGGCAGCGCGTAGGACCGCATGCCCAACCTGACCGCCATGTCCACGGAGCGCTGCACACCGATCTGCGAGATCAGCTTCGCGAACGCGGTATTGGGCGATGTGGCCAGCGCATCAGTGACATTCATCGTCCCGCGATAGCCCCCGGCGTTCTTCACGCACCAGGTTTCCCTTGGGCAGCCGGGGGTGTCGCTGCTGCCGAGGCCCTTGGCCTGGAACTGACCGGGCACGTCGAGTTGCGCGTTGATGCCCATGCCCATCTCCATCGCGGCCGCGGTGGTGAAGAGCTTGAATGTCGAGCCTGCGCCATCGCCGACCAGTGAGAACGGCTGTGGTTGCATGGTTTCGCCGGCCTCGGTGTTCAGGCCGTAGGTGCGGTTGCTGGCCATCGCCAGCACCGGATGGCTTTCCTTGCCGGGTCTGATCACGCTCATCACGCTGGCCACGCCGTCGAGGTCCGGGCTGGCGACGCTGTCGATCGCCGACTTCACCGGGATCTGCACGTCGGGATCCAGCGTGGTCTTGATCATGTAGCCGCCCTTGGCGACCTGTTCCTTGCTGATGCCGGCGCGGGCCAGGTAGTCGAGCACATAGTCGCAAAAGAACGCGCGATCGCCCGCGGCGATGCAGCCGCGGGGCAGCTCGTTGGGCTGCGGCAGGATGCCCAGCGGCTCTTGCTTGGCGGCTCGCAATTCATCGGCGTACTCCGGCAGGTTGTCGACCATGGTGTCCAGCACCACGTTTCGACGCGCCAACGCACCGTCGGGATTGGTGTAGGGATTCAGCGTGCTCGTTGACTGGACCATGCCGGCCAGCAGGGCGGCCTGCTGCCAGTTCAGCTCTGCGGCGTTGACGCCGAAGTACGTCTGCGCGGCGTCCTGCACGCCGAACGCACCGTTGCCGAACGAGACCAGGTTCAGGTACCGCGTCAGGATCTCCGGCTTGGTGAAGGTCTTGTCGAGTGTGAGCGCCATCCGGATCTCGCGCAGCTTGCGGGCGGGAGTGGTTTCGACGGCCGCGCGTTTCTCCGCGTCGGTCTGGGCGATGACAAGGAGCTGATAGTTCTTCACATACTGCTGCTCGATGGTCGAGCCGCCGCGGGTGTCGAGGTTGCCGGACAGGTAGCCGGACAGGCCAGTCAGTGTGCCCTGCCAGTCGACGCCGTTGTGTTCGGCAAACCGCTTGTCCTCGATCGAGACGATGGCAAGTTTCATGGTGTTGGCGATCTGATCGCCGGACACCTCGAACCGGCGCTGCGAGTAGAGCCACGCGATGACATTGCCCTTGGCGTCGACCATCGTCGACACCTGCGGCACCTCGCCCTCGACCAATTGCGCAGAACCGTTGGCAACGACGTCCGAGGCGCGGTTGGACACCAGGCCGAACCCACCTACCACGGGAAACATCAGCCCCGCTACGACCACGCTGGCCAGTAAGCAGCACCACGCGAGCTTGATGACCGTGACTGTCGTCGGTGGTCGGGTCGGCGGCTGCTCCGGCATGACGTACAGAGTAACTAGGGTGTTCAGGTCGCAAAATGGCAGCTTCGGACGGTCGATTGCCGAGCTCGCTGGGCCCGCAGCCCTGCGATTGCGTCAATTTCGGGCCCTGACGGCACGGTCGTCCCAAAAAAGTAGGGATTTCCCTGTTGCCAAGAACGCCCCTGACCACCTAAGTTGGGCACACAGTGCGATACAGGTCACACCCGATCACCGCACTGTGGCGTAGATCGCATCAGCGTTCTACACCGGAGGACTACGTCGTCGCTGCGCTAGCCGGGCGGCTGGAACGAAGGGACCGCTGGTGTCAGGTATGAGGCCCGCCGCGCGCAGGACAAGCCCTAACATGTCAGCACACAGCATTGTCCACGGCGCAGAAGCCGAGGCCCGTATCGCCTGGGTGTCCCAGGCTCGATGCCGCCAGGCCGATCCCGATGAACTCTTCGTACGCGGCGCGGCCCAACGCAAAGCCGCCGTCATCTGCAGGCACTGTCCGGTGATTCTCGAGTGCGGGGCCGACGCCTTGGACAACCGCGTCGAATTCGGCGTCTGGGGCGGCATGACCGAACGCCAGCGCCGCGCCCTGCTCAAGCAGCACCCCGAGGTGGTTTCCTGGGCAGAGTTCTTCGCCGCCCAGCGCAAACACCGCAGCGCCGTCTGATTCGCGGTTACGCCGCGGATGCCTCGCCGGTGATCTGATCGGCGATGGCCCGCAGCGCCTCCAGGTCCGACACGTCGAACGGCAACGACGGCACGCCAACGATCGCCACGTGCGGGTTGGCGCCGGTGAACCGCGAAAGCAACCTGATCTCCCGCTTGGCCGTCATCGCCCGGTCGGCGTGGACTCGCAGCACTGCGGCCGCCAACGCGCCGGGATCCATCTTCTCGAGTTCCTCGGCGGCCTCGGCGGCCTTTTCGTAGTGCAGATCGGTCAGTGTCGGGTGAGTGCGGTTGAGGATCAGCCCGGCCAGCGGCATGTGCTCCTCGGAGAGCCGGTCGACGAAGAATGACGCCTCCCGCAGCGCGTCTGGCTCGGCCGCCGAAATCACGACGAACTGCGTGCCGCGCCGCTTGAGCAGCTCGTAGGTGCGATCCGCCTTCTCGCGGAACCCGCCGAAGGTGGTGTCCAGCATTTGGACGAAAGCGGCTGCGTCGGAAAGCATTTGCGAACCCAACACCGTTGACAGCGCCTTCATCGCCAGGCCCACCGCGCCGGTCACCAGTCGGCCGATGCCGCGCCCGGGTGCCAGCAGCAGCCGCCACAGACGGCTATCCATGAAGCTGCCCAGCCTTTGCGGCGCGTCCAGGAAGTCAAGGGCGTTGCGCGACGGTGGGGTGTCGACGACGATCAGGTCCCACTTGTCTTGGGCGAGAAGCTGACCCAGCTTCTCCATCGCCATGTACTCTTGCGTGCCTGCGAGCGATGTCGCCACGGTCTGATAGAACTGGTTGTCCAGAATCGCTTCGCCCCGTTCGCGTCCCGAGTATTGGATCACCATTTCGTCGAACGTCCGGCGCATGTCGAGCATCATGGCGTGCAGCTCGCCGGGCACCTCGGGGGCGAGGGGAACCCGTTGCGGGGTGTTGCCGAGATCCTTGATGCCGAGCGCCTGCGCCAGCCGCTTGGCCGGGTCGATGGTGAGCACGACGACGGTGCGGCCGTATTCGGCTGCGCGCAACGCCAGCGCCGCCGCGGTCGTGGTCTTGCCGACGCCGCCCGCGCCGCAGCACACGATCACCCGGTTGGAGGTGTCGGTCATGATCGCGCCCATGTCGAGGGTCACTGGATTGGTGGTCATCTGACCCCCTGGTGGGCAAGCGCTTCGGCGAGCTCGTAGAGGCTGCCGAGGTCGACGCCGTCGGGAATTTGCGGCAGCTCCAGCCGCGCAAGCTCGAGTTCGTCAAGCTGCTCGGCGCTTTCGGCACGCGCCTTGATGCGCGTCGCGTGCTGGATCGTCTCGGTGAGTAGGGCGGCAAACTCGCTGTCGGACAAGCTAATTCCGACGCTCTGCAGGCCCGTGCGCACCGTGTCGGCGTCGACGTCGCCTTCGGCGGCTTTCGCAAGGTCATCGGCAGGCAGATAGGTCGGGATGTTGCGGTTGACGATGACGCTGCCAATCGGCAGGCCGAGTTCCTGGAGTTCCTCGATCGCTTCGAGCGTCTCCTGAATGGGCAGCGCCTCCAGCAGGGTGACGAGGTGGATCGCGGTGAGGTCGGAATGCAACACCTTGACCACGCTCTCGGCCTGCGAATGCACAGGGCCGCCCTTGGCAAGGTCCGACACCGCCTTGGTGACATCGAGGAACCGGGCGATGCGGCCCGTCGGCGGAGAGTCCACCACGATGGCGTCATAGACGGGGTGCTTGCCCTTCTCGGCGCGGGTCACGATCTCGCGGATCTTGCCGGTGAGCAGCACGTCGCGCAGGCCCGGTGCGATCGTCGTCGCGAACTCGACCGCGCCGATGCGGCGCATCGCCCGGCCCGCCAGGCCGAGGTTGTAGAACATGTCGAGGTATTCCAGGAACGCGGCCTCCGTGTCGATGGCCAGCGCGTTGACTTGACCGCCGCCGTCGGCGGTGGCGATCTTCACTTCTTTGTATGGCAGCGGCGGCACGTCGAACAGCTGCGCAATGCCTTGGCGCCCTTCGACTTCCACCAAAAGCACCTTGCGCCCACCGGCGGCCAGTGCCAGCGCCAGAGAGGCCGCAATTGTCGACTTGCCGGTTCCGCCCTTGCCGGTGACGAAGTGCAGACGCGCCTTGGTCAGGCGCGACGGCCAGCCGACCGGTCTACCGCTGTTCGCTGAGGTAGCCACCCCTGCAGCCTAATGCCCACTGCTATTCGTGCTCCTCGCGTCCGCGGGGCGCATCCGCGGCCCGATAAGCTCAGCCACATGAGCGAACCGACCCGTTGGGAATACGCCACGGTCCCGCTGCTGACGCACGCGACGAAACAGATCCTCGACCAGTGGGGCGAGGACGGCTGGGAACTCGTTTCGGTGCTGCAGGGCCCGACGGGCGAGCAGCACGTCGCGTATCTGAAGCGGCCCAAATGACCTGGTCGGCCCGGCTCGCAGAATTGGGCATCGAGCTGCCGGAGGTCGTCCCGCCGGCGGGCGCCTACATCCCCGCCGTGCGCACCGGCAACCTCGTCTACACGGCGGGACAAATGCCGATGCAGTCGGGCAAGTTGGTGGGCACGGGCAAGGTGGGCGCCGAGGTGAGTCCGGAGGAGGGCAAGGCGCTGGCTCGGGTGTGTGCGCTCAACGCGCTGGGCGCGGTGCACTCGCTGGTCGGCGTCGACGCCATCACCCGCGTGGTCAAGGTGGTCGGATTCGTCGCGTCCGCGCCGGGATTCCACGGCCAACCGGGTGTCATCAACGGCGCATCGGAGTTGTTCGGGGAAGTGTTCGGCGACGCCGGTGCGCACGCCCGCTCCGCGGTCGGGGTGTCGGAGCTGCCGTTGGACGCGCCCGTGGAGGTCGAGCTGATCGTCGAGGTCGCGTGAGCGACGATCGAGCGGAGGTCGCGTGAGCGACGATAAGGCGAGGTCGCGTGAGCGACGATAAAGCGGAGGTCGCGTGAGCGACGATAAAGCGGAGGTCGCGTGAGCGACGATCGGGCCAAGGTCGCGTGACCCTCGAGCATCCGGCCTACGGCCTGCTGCGTCCCGTCACT
>Ga0126307_10001417_pt1 | contig 15823 bp, 13 predicted proteins | sample Plot28_FD_89955 | JGI IMG/M metagenome (GOLD analysis project Ga0126307, IMG submission 89955) | Serpentine soil microbial communities from UC McLaughlin Reserve, CA, USA - Plot28 | ecosystem: Environmental > Terrestrial > Soil > Grasslands | place: USA: UC McLaughlin Reserve, Lake County... | reverse complement strand
TCGCTACAGCTATGTCTTCCGGTTCTGGGCAGAAGTCAGTACGGTCGCAACGAAACGCAGCCGATACGTCCGGCAAACAGCGCCGACGTCACCTCCCATCCAGCCGTCCGCGAGCAAGGGAGATCGAGCATGTGCGCTCCTCACGACTCGACCGCCACCCACGAGGAGGTCGCCCGGCTGCTGAGCCGGCGCGGCTTCCTGCGCACCGCGGCGGTCGGCGCCGCGGTCGTCGGAGCCTCCGGCGCACTGGCCACCCCGGCGGCTGCGGGCGACCGGGGTCGTGGCGGGCGCATCCGCCGCGTCCCGCCCGGGCGGATCAGCATCCAGCTCTACACCCTGCGCAACCAGCTGGCGATCGACTTCGAGGGCACCCTCGCGGCCCTCGCCGAGATCGGCTACCGGCGGGTGGAGCACGCCGGCTTCGTCGGCCGGACGGTGACGGAGTTCAAGGCGGCGCTGGACGCGGTGGGGATCTGGGCCAGCTCAGGTCACGTGACCATCCCGCAGCCGTTCAACGCGGCGGCCTGGAGGGCGTCCCTCCAGGACGCGCTCACCCTTCGCTCCCGCTACATCGTCCATCCGTTCTTCGGCATCAACTTCGGCACCGGCGAGGTGGTCCGCGACCGGGCGACCTGGGCCGCCTTCGCACACGACCTGAACCGGGCCGGCCGGATGGCCCGGGACGTGGGGCTGCGGCTCGGCTACCACAATCACAACTGGGAGTTCTTCAGGCTCACCGACGACCCGTCCCGGACGGCCTACGACGTGCTGATCGAGGAGACCGACCCGCGCTACGTGCACTTCGAGATGGACCTGTTCTGGGTCGTCCGCGGTGCCCGCGACCCGGTGGACCTGCTGCACCGCCTGAAGGGCCGGGTACGGCAGTACCACGTCAAGGACATGAACCAGGCCGGCAGCTTCGAGGACCCCGGCCAGGGCCTGATCGACTTCCCGCGCATCTTCCGGACGCAGCAGGTCGACGAGTACATCGTCGAGCGCGACGACGCCGGCTCGCCGCCGAGGACGCCCGCCCAGGCGCTCGACACCGCCCGCGTCGGCTACCAGTACCTCCGCACCGTCCGCTTCTGACCGTCCGACGCCCGGTCCGCTCCCGGACCCACACCCGTCCTGAGCGCCGTGTTCGTGGCCGCGTACACGGACGCACCGGCCGATCCGGACGTGCCGCCGCTGACAGCTGAGGGGCGAGGTCGTCCTGATCCCGGCGCCCTAGCCGCCGGAGCTCGGAGGGGCGTCGCCGGCCGGCGATGCCCCTCCGCCGCCGGCGGGTTCAGCCGGCGGAGAAGACGCGGTCGCTGACGAGCCGGGCGGCGCCGACGACGCCGGCGTCACCGCCGAGCTCGGACAGCACGATCGGCATGTTGCCGGTGGCCAGCGGCAGCGACCGGCGGTAGACCACGCCCCGGATCTCGGCGAGCAGCGCGTGCCCGAGGCCGGCGACGCCGCCGCCGATCACGATCAGCCCGGGGTTGAAGAAGCTCACCAGCCCGGCGAGCACCTGTCCGACCCGCCGGCCCCCGTCGCGCACCATGCTCACCGCGACCGGGTCGCCGGCCGCGGCCGCGTTGGCCACGTCCACGGCGGTCAACGTACCCTCCCGGGCCAGCTGCCGGGCCAGCTCCTCCGACCGGTTGGACCGGGCGGCGGCCAGCGCGTCCCGGGCCAGCGCAGCCCCGCCGAAGAACGCCTCCAGGCAGCCGATGTTGCCGCACATGCAGATCGGCCCGTCGTCGTCCACCCGGATGTGTCCGATGTCCCCGGCGCTGCCGGAGACACCCCGGTAGACCTGGCCGCCGACGAGGATCCCGCAGCCGATGCCGGTCCCAATCTTGACGAACAGGAAGTCGTCGACCGACTTGGCCAGGCCCGAGTGCTTCTCCCCGAGCGCCATGATGTTCACGTCGTTGTCCACCAGGACCGGACATCCGAGCTCGGCCGCGAGCGTCTCCCGCACCGGGAAGTGGTTCCACCCCGGCATGATCGGCGGTGAGACCGGCACGCCCTCGCGGAAGCTGACGGGGCCCGGCACGCCCGCGCCGGCTCCCACGAAACCCGGGGACACGTCTCCGGCCCTCAGCTTGCCGACCAGCTCGAGCGCCCGGCCGAGCACCACCTCCGGACCCTGGCGGATGTCGAACGGCTCAGCCTCGTGGAAGAGCACCCGCAGCTCACCGTCGGTGACCGCGACGTCGATAGAGGTCGCCCCGATGTCGATGCCGAGGAAGCGGGTGTGCTTGGCGATCCGCACGATGGACGAGCGGCGGCCGCCGCGGGAGGCAGCCAGTCCGGCGGTCTCAACCAGGCCCAGCCGCTCCAGCCGCTCGAGCTCCACGGCCAGCCGCGACCGGGACAACTCGACCGCGTCGCCCAACTCGGCGCGCGAGCGCGGACCGTCGTCGCGGAGCAGCCGCAGCAGGCGGCCCTGCTGCGCGTTGTCCGGCCGGACGACCGACATTCGCGCTCCTTCACGTCCCGCGCCGGCGGGATCGACCCGCTCCGGGCGCGGGACTCCTGCCTGGAGTGTACGACCGGCAGCCGCCGGCGCCGGAAAAAGGCCTGCTCAGCGCAGCAGGGGGTCGGCGGCGGCGAGGGTCGCCGCGTACGCCTCGCGCAAGGCGGTGGCCGGCGCCGCGTCAGCCAGCGGACGCCCGGCGACCGGCCACGGTGGCGGCTCCGCCGAGCCGGCCAGGGTCCAGGCGGCCTGCCGGGCGGCGCCCAGCGCGACGTACTCCGCCGGCTGCGGCAGCCGTACGGGCACCCCGAGCACGGCCGGCGCCAGCGCCTGCACCGCCGCCGATCGCGCTCCCCCGCCGATAAGGAGCGCCCGGCGGACCTCGACCCCCTGCGCGCGCAGCGCGTCGATCCCGTCCGCGAGCCCGCAGAGCAGGCCCTCGACGGCGGCCCGGGCCAGGCGAGCCGGCGTCGCGTTGCCGCGGGTCAGGCCGTACAGGAGGCCCCGAGCCGCCGGAAGGTCCGGCGTCCGCTCGCCGTCCAGGTACGGCAGCAGCACGAGCCCACCGCTGTCCGGCACGGAAAGCGCGAGCTGGTCCAGCGTGGCGAGGTCGGTGCCGAGCAGGCGGGCAGTCGACGTGAGCACGCGGGCGGCATTCAGCGTGGCGACCAGCGGCAGGAACCGGCCGGTCGCGTCGGCGAAGCCGGCCACGGCGCCGGTCGCGTCCGCCGTCGGCGACTCGCTGACCGCGAAGGCCGTGCCGGACGTGCCGATGGAGACGACGACGTCGCCAGTCACCGCACCGAGGCCGAGCGCCGCGGCCATGTTGTCGCCGGTGCCCGGGCCGAGGACCGCCCCAGCGGCGGTCCGCCCGACCGGCTCGGCGGGATCGGCCACCCGGGGCAGCCCGAGGTCGCGGCCGAAGGCGAGCCGGAGCAGGTCCGGGCGGTAGTGGCCGGTCGCGGGCGACCAGTAGCCGGTGCCGGAAGCGTCGCCGCGGTCGGTCACCTCCTCGCCGCCGGCGGACAGCAGGCCGGTCAGCCAGTCATGCGGCAGCAGCACGCGCTCGACCCGCGCCGCCGACGCGGGCTCGTGCTCGGCCAGCCAGCGCAGCTTGGTCACGGTGAAGCTGGCCACCGGCACGGAGCCCACCGCTTCCGCCCACTTGGCCGGGCCGCCGAGCTCGGCGACCAGGTCGGCCGCCGCGCCAGCAGAGCGGGTGTCGTTCCACAGCAGCGCCGGCCGGACGACCCTGCCGGTCTCGTCCAGGGTCACCATGCCGTGCTGCTGGCCACCGACCGCGATCGCCGCGACCCCGTCGAGCAGGCCGCCTCCGGCCGCCGTCGCAGACGCGTCCGCCCAGATCGCCGGGTCGACCTCGGTCGTGTCCGGGTGCGGCGCGGAGCCGGACCGCAGCACCGCGCCTGACTCAAGGTCGCAGACGACGACCTTCGTGGACTGGGTCGAGCAGTCGACGCCGGCGACGAGTGTGCTCACGCCGGAATCCTGTCATCCGGCCGGACTTTGGCCCTCCTCGTCCTCCCGCCAGTCCCGTTCCGTGGCTCCCGTTGCCGGTCCGTTACACACTTCTGTGGCGCGGCTCACATCCGGCCCGGGACAATCGGGCTCCGTCAGGGGAGGGCGCCCGTGCTGTCCGTCTCGAACCTCGAGGTCGTCTACGACGACGTGATGCTGGTCCTGCGTGGCGTCAGCCTCGAGGTGCCGGACGGCCGGATCGTCGCGCTGCTCGGAGCGAACGGCGCCGGCAAGACTACGCTGCTGCGCGCGATATCGGGCCTGCTCGACGTGCACGACGGCGAGATCACCAAGGGCTCCGTCGCGGTGGACGACCAGCCGATCCACCGGCTCGATCCGGCGAAGGTCGTCTCCCGCGGCGTCCGCCAGGTGCTCGAGGGGCGGCGGATCTTCGCCGAGCTCAGCGTGGAGGAGAACCTGCGGGTCGGTGGTCACACGGCATCGGGCTCGCTAGGCACCGGCCTGGAGCGCGTGTACGGCCTGTTCCCGGTGTTGCGCGAGCGCCGCCGGCAGGTGGCCGGCTACCTGTCCGGCGGCGAGCAGCAGATGCTCGCGATGGGCCGCGCGCTGATGAGCGACCCCCGCTACCTGCTGCTCGACGAGCCGAGCCTCGGCTTGGCCCCGCTGCTCGTCCGGCAGATCCGCGACCTGATCGTCGAGATCAACCGACAGGGCACTACCGTTCTGCTGGTCGAGCAGAACGCGGCGCTCGCGCTGTCCATCGCCAGCCATGGCTACGTGCTGGAGACCGGGAAGATCGTCATGGACGCCCCGGCCGGCGAGCTGCTCGCCGACGCGGACGTGCGGGAGTTCTATCTCGGGCTCGGGACGGAGGGTGCGGTGCGCCGCTCCTTCCGCGACGTCAAGCACTACAAGCGCCGAAAGCGGTGGCTGTCGTGACCGCCGGCGGGTCGACGGACCCGGTGCTCTCCTTCACAGACGTGCACCTGTCCTTCGCCGGGGTCAACGCCATCTCCGGAGTGTCGTTCGAGGTCCACCCGAGCGAGCTGCTCGCGGTCATCGGGCCGAACGGCGCCGGCAAGACCTCGATCTTCAACGTGATCTCCGGGGTCTACCGGCCGCAGCGCGGCCGGGTCCGCTTCGGCGATGTCGATCTCGTCGGTCGCCACCCGCACGAGATCGCCGCGCTCGGGGTGGCCCGCACCTTCCAGAACATCGAGCTGTTCGAGAACCTCACCGTCCTGGACAACCTCATGCTCGGCCGGCATGTGCACGTCCGGTACGGCGCGCTGGCCGCGCTCGCCTGGCTGGGTCGGGCTCGCCGGGAGGAGCTGCGGCACCGGGCGGTGATCGAGGACATCGTCGACTTCCTCGAGCTGGAGCAGTGGCGGCGCTACCCGGTCGGGCTGCTCCCGTACGGCGTACAGAAGCGGGTCGAGCTGGGCCGGGCGCTGGCGATGGAGCCCAAGCTGCTGCTGCTCGACGAGCCGGTGGCCGGAATGAACGTCGAGGAGACCGAGGACACCGCCCGCTACGTGCTGGACATCCGCGACGAGCTGGACATCCCGATGATCATGGTCGAGCACGACATGGGCGTCGTCATGGACCTCGCCGACCGGGTGCTCGTGGTGGACTTCGGCTCGCCGATCACCACCGGGACGCCGGCCGAAGTGCAGCAGGACCCGGAGGTCATCCGCGCCTACCTGGGCGAGGAGCACGCCCTGATGGCGGCCGACCGACGCACCGACGGCACAGCCAGTTCGGCCGGCCCCGAGAGCCCCGACAGCTCTCGCGGCGTGGAAACCATCGCGGGGGAGCCGGATCGGGAGACCGGCTCACCCGGATCGCGCCGCGCCGGAGTCGTGGCCGACGCCGAGCCCTCGTCCCGCGACCCCCGAGGAGGCCGTCCATGACCGCACTCGCCGAGCCCACCGCCCCGGTCACCGCGACCGCGACGGTCGCCACCCGGGTCCGCGACCGCGCCCGTACGACGCCCGAGCGCATCGCCCTGCGGGAGAAGGACCACGGCGTGTGGCAGGAGGTCAGCTGGGCGCAGTACTGGGACCAGGTTCTCGACGCGGCGCACGCGCTGCTCGCGCTCGGCGTCGAACCCGGCGACCGGGTCGCGATCCACTCCGAGAACCGGCGCGAGTGGCTCTACACGGACCTGGCCACGGTCGCGGTCCGGGGCATCACCACCGGCCTCTACCCGACGAACCCGCCCGCCGAGGTGCACTACCTGCTGTCCGACTCCGGCGCCAAGGTGCTCCTCGCCGAAGACCAGGAGCAGCTGGACAAGGTCCTCGACGTGCTCGACGAGCTGACCGGTCTCGAGCGGGTCGTCTACCTGGAGCCACGCGGCATCCGTCGCCGGGTCTCGCATCCCAAGCTGCTGTCCTGGGAGGACCTGCTGACGCTGGGGCGCGAGCACCGGGCCGCCAACCCTGGTGAGGTCGAGCGGCGGATGGCCGAGGCGAGGCCTGACGACGTGATGACGCTCATCTACACGTCCGGGACGACAGGGCCGCCGAAGGGCGCGATGCTGACTGTCGCCAACGTCGAGTTCGCGATCAAGGTTCTGATCGAGGGCGGCGGCTTCACCTCCCCGCCGCCGTCCGGGGCGGACGTCATCCTGTCCTACCTCCCGCTCTGTCACGTGGCGGAGCGCATCTTCACGACCTGGTTCAACGCCGGCGCTGGCGTGCAGGTCGCCTTCGCCGAGTCGATCGAGACCGTCCAGGCCAACCTGCGAGAGGTGCAGCCGACGATCCTGTTCGGCGTCCCCCGGATCTGGGAGAAGGTGCTGGCCGGGGTGGCCACCCGGGCGAGCTCGGCGTCCCGGCTCAAGCGGGCGAACTACCGGCTCTGGATGGGCGTCGCCAACCGGATCGGCGCGACGCTGACCCGGACCGGCGGCCGGCACACCGCCGGCACCCGGGTCCTCTACGCCCTGGGCTGGGTCTTCCTGTTCCGCTCCCTGCGGGACCGGATCGGGATGCGCAAGGTCCGCTACGCCGCCTCCGGCGCGGCGCCGATCGCTCCGGACGTGCTGCGCTTCTTCATGGGCATCGGCGTGCCGATGCACGAGGTCTACGGCATGACCGAGAACACCGCGATCGCCACCGCCAACCGTCCGGGCCGGGTGAAGCTCGGCACGGTCGGCGAGCCGCACGACGGCGTCGAGCTGCGCGTCGACGAGACCACGGGTGAGATTCAGACCCGGCACCCGGGCGTGTTCGCCGGCTACTGGGGCCGGCCGGAGGCGTCGGCCGACGCCGTCAGCGCGGACGGCTGGCTGCGCACCGGCGATGTCGGCGAGTGGGTCGACGGTGCCCACCTGCGGATCACCGACCGGATGAAGGACATCATCATCACCGCCGGCGGTAAGAACGTCGCCCCGTCCGAGGTCGAGAACGCGCTGAAGACCTCCCCGTACGTCAAGGAGGCGATCGTCTTCGGCGACCGCCGGTCCTACCTCACCGCGCTGATCGGCATCGAGGAGGAGACGGTCGGGCACTGGGCGCAGCAGCGGCGCCTGCCGTACACCACCTACCGCGACCTGTCCGAGAAGCCGGAGGTGGTCGCGCTCGTCCAGGAGGTCGTAGACGGGGTGAACGAGCGCTTCGCCCGGGCCGAGCAGGTCAAGGCGTTCCGGATGCTGCCGAAGGTGCTCGACCACGAGGACGGCGAGCTCACGGCGACGCAGAAGGTGAAGCGGAAGGCGCTGGAGGGGGCTTTCGGGGATCTGGTCGAGTCGATGTACGGCGCGCGGCGCTGACGGCCGGCAGGGGACGACGGGTGGACGAGTTCCTGGCGAGCCTGGTCCGCGGGCTCGGGACGGGCAGCGTGTACGCGCTGCTCGCGGTGGGCTTCGTGATCATCTACAAGGCGATGCGGATCATCAGCTTCGCGCAGCCGGCACTGATGGTCACCGGCGCGGTGCTGGTCAGCTACCTCACCGCTGACCTGAGCTTCTGGATCGCGGTGCCGATCGCGGTGGTCGCGGTCGCCGGGCTCGCGCTCGTGGTCGAGCGGCTCGCGCTGCGGCCGATGATCGGCCGGCCGGTGTTCGTCATCTCGATCATCACTCTCGGCGTCGACATCGTGATCCGGGTCGTGGTCAACGTCTTCATCGGCCGGGACGTGCGTCAGGTCGGCGACCCGTGGGGGCTGAGCACGGTCGACCTGGGCGGGGTCGCGGTGCAGGAGCGCTACCTGGCGATGCTGCTGGTCACCGGCGCCGTGGTGCTGGCCCTGTTCGGGTTCTTCCGCTACTCCCGGACGGGCCTTGCCATGCGGGCGGCGTCGTTCGACCAGGAGGCCGCGCTCGCCCAGGGCATCTCGGTGGGCTCGGTCTTCGCAGTGTCGTGGGCGATCGCCGGCGGGCTCGCCGCGCTCGCGGGGGTCTTCGTCGGCACCGGCGGAGGCGTCGACCAGCAGACCTGGATCATCGCGCTCAAGGCGCTGCCGGCGATCATCCTCGGCGGGCTGGACTCGGTCGGCGGCGCGGTCGTGGGCGGGCTGGTGGTCGGCGTGGTCGAGTCGCTGGTCGGCACCTACCAGGGCGAGTACGCGCCGTGGCTGGGGCAGAACTTTGCGGTCGTCTCGCCGTACGTGGTAATGCTGCTGGTCCTGCTGGTGCGGCCGTACGGCCTGTTCGGCACCCGCGAAGTGGAGCGGGTCTGATGGCCGGTCTGACGGAGGTGCTGCGCGGGCGAAGGCTGTCCGGCCGGCCGGAGTTCTACACCTCGTACGGCCAGGACATGGCGCTGCTCAATACCGCGCCGAAGCGGCGGGCCGTCGCCGCGATCGTGATCGGCGCGGCGGTGCTTCCCTTCCTGCTCACCGACGAACTGCTACAGCTGCTCGCGACCGGCTTCGTCGCCGCGATCGGCGCGATCGGGCTCAACCTCGTCACCGGCTACGCCGGCCAGGTCTCGCTCGGGCACGCGTTCTTCCTCGCGGTCGGCGCCTACACGGCGGCCGCGCTGTCCGGCGACCCGGACGACCGGACGATCGGGTTCGGGATCACGTTCCTGCCGCTGTGGCTGCTCGCCGCCGGGCTGGCCGCCGCCGCCGCCGGGCTGCTCGTCGCGCCGCTCGCCGTCCGGCTGCGCGGGCTCTACCTGGCGATCGTCACGCTCGGCCTGGTCTTCCTCGGCGAGCACGTGCTCAAGGAGTGGAAGCAGCTCACCGGTGGGCCTGGGGTCGGCCGGCCGGCGGCGGTCCCGGAGATGTTCGGGGTGCGCTTCGACGAGGACGGCGAGTTCTTCACGGCTCCGCAGAAGCTCTACCTGCTCATGCTCGTCCTGCTCGCGATCTTCGCTGTGCTGGCCCGCAACTTGGCCCGGTCCGCGGTCGGGCGGGCGTTCGCCGCCGTCCGGGACCGGGACGTGGCCGCCGCAGTGATCGGGGTCAGCCTCCCCCGGTACAAGGCCCTCGCTTTCGCGATCTCGTCGTTCTACGCCGGCTGCGCGGGCGCACTGCTCTACACGGTGAGCGGGTTCTTCGACCCGGGCTCGTTCAACCTGCAGCTGTCCGTGCTGTACATCGCGATGGTTCTGATCGGTGGCGCGGCGACCATTTCGGGATCGATCCTGGGAGCCCTGTTCATCACCCTGCTCCCCCGGTTCACCCGCGAGCTGCCGGGCGTGTTGCCGTTCGTCTCGGCCCAATCGACGGGGACAATCACCGTCTTCCAGATCGAGGCGATCCTGTACGGCCTGCTGATCATCGTGTTTCTGATCGTCGAGCCGCGCGGCCTGTACGGGATCTGGATCCGGGTGCGGAACTACTGGAAGTCCTGGCCATTCTCCTACTAGGGGGTACGACGATGATGTCTGCTCGGTGGCGCGCCGGCGCGCTGCTGGCTGCCGCGGCGCTGGTCGCCGCCGGCTGTCGCGGCGGCGACGACAACCAGGCCTCGACCGGGGACGGCGGCGTGAAGACCGACGTCGGCGTGACGAGCGAGCCGTGTCCGGAGGCGGTGGACCAGGCCAAGGGTTGCATCTACCTCGGCACGATCTCCGACCTGACCGAAGGGCCCTTCGCGGGGCTCGCGGTGCCGATCACGGCGGCGCAGAAGGCCTTCTGGAAGAAGGTCAACACCGACGGCGGGATCGGCGACTACGAGGTCGACGTGACCAAGTTCGTCCGGGACAACAAGTACAACCCGGAGATCCACAACCAGGTCTACCAGGAGATCAAGGGCGAGGTCCTCGCGCTCGCGCAGACCCTCGGCTCCCCGACCACCGCCGCGATCATCAAGGACCTCGTCCGCAGCAACATCGTCGCCGCGCCCGCGTCCTGGACCTCGGCGTGGGCGTTCGAGGACGTGATCGTGGAGTCCGGCGCCAACTACTGCCTGGAGTCGATGAACGCGATCGACTACGCCGTCGAGCAGTCCAAGCCGAAGTCCGTGATGGCGGTCCACTATCCCGGCGACTACGGCGACGACGCCGCGGCCGGCGCCAAGATCGCGGCGGAGGCCAACGGCCTGCAGTTCCGGGACCTGGAGACGCAGTCCGGCCAGCAGAACCAGGGCGGCGCGATCGACGCGATCGTCTCGGCGAAGCCGGACCTGGTGATCCTCACCACCGGCCCGACAGACGCGGCCGTCATCGTCGGCCAGGCCGCCGCCCGCGGCTTCAAGGGCCGCTACATCGGCACCAGCCCCACCTGGAACCCGGCACTGCTCAAGAGCCCCGCGGCTGCCGCGTTCAAGGCCCAGTTCCTGCAGTCCGGGCCGTGGGCCACCTTCACCTCGGACACCCCGGGTCACCAGGCCATGCGTGCGGCGCTCGGCAACGTCTCCGGCAACGACGGCTACACCTCCGGCTGGGTGTGGTCCTACCCGTTGAAGGCGGCGCTGCAGAAGGCGGTGGACAACAAGGACCTGACCCGCAAGGGCCTGCTCGACGCGGTGAAGTCGCTGACCAGCGTGGACTACCAGGGCATGCTCCCGTCCGGAGCAGGCAACTACAGCGGGTCGGCGCAGGACACGGTGGTCCGGCAGAACGTCATCTCCAAGCCCGACGACAAGTCGCCGACGGGCGTGTCGACGGTGAAGGACTTCTTCGTGGGCAAGACCGCGCAGGGCTACGCCTTCGACAAGCCCTGCTTCCTATAACGCCTCGCCGATCTTGGTCGAGTCAGCCTGTCCGCGAGGGAAGGTTGACTCGGCCAAGGTCGGCACCCGGGACGGATCCCAATCTCCCTCAGGTGCCCACGTCGCGGCGCCGGAAGCCGATGAAGCCCGCCGCCAGCAGCGCGACGGCCAGGGCGCCGACGATGAGCAGCGGCGTCGCCGTCACACTCTCGAACGGAGCCTCCGGTATGTGCGTGAACGGGGAGGCCCTCCCGACCCAGTCCGGCAGGTCGAAGGACTCGGCGAACAGCGCAACGACCGCGCAGTAACCGAAGACGGCCCAGGCCACCGCGGTGGCCGCCCGCGGCAGCCAGCCGAAGGCCAGGACGGCGACACCGACGACCAGCCACACGGCCGGCAGGTAGACCAGCGCGACCCCCATCAGGCGCGGTATCTGACCGGCGTCGGAGACGCTCAGCCCGTAGGTCAGGCCCTCCCCGAAGCCGATCGCCAGCAGAACCACCGCGCCGCCGAGCAGCGCCACCGTGAGGTGGCTGCCGAGCCACGCCCACCGGCTGGTCGCGGTGGCGAGCACCGGCTCGGCCCGCCCGGACGTCTCCTCGCCGCGCGCCCGCAGCGCGCTGCTGATCCCGAACGCCGCCGCTGTCAGTGCGGTCAGCATGATGGTGAGCCCCAGGTACGAGTTGACGACGTCGTCCCCGCCGCCCGGCAGGTAGTCGGCGATCTCCGGGTTGTCCGCCACGTACTGCTCGACGGAGTTCCCGAACGAGCCGTACGACGCCGCCAGCAGGAACAGCCCGATGGCCCAGCCGGCGAAGGACCCGCGCTGCAGCCGCCAGGCCAGCCCGAGCGGGGAGCTCAGGGCCCTGGACGCGGTCGCCCGGCCCGGCCGGGATGGCAGCAGGCCGGCACCGAAGTCGCGCCGGTCGAGCAGCGCCAGGGCCGTCGCACCGAGCAGCGCGGTGGCTGCGAGCGGCAGCAGGAGCGGCCACCACCGGTCGTCGGAGTAGGGAAAGGTGCGCTGGCCCCATCCGATCGGGGACAGCCAGGACAGCGCCCCGTTGCCGACGTCCCCGACCGCCCGCAGCACGTATGCGACGCCGAGCGCGAGCGCGACTGCTCCGTACACGGCTCGCGTGTTCTCGAACACCTGCGCGGCGACCGCTGTCAGGGCCGCGAAGGTCAGGCCGACGCCGGCGGTCGCGAGGCCGAGGAGCGCCGATCCGCCGACCGGCAGGCCGGTGCCGGCCGCCGTGGCGAACACCACCAGGGCGGCGGCAAGGTTCGCCAGTCCCGCCAGGCAGAGGGCGGCGGCCAGCGGGGCGTGCCGACCCACCCGCGCGGAGCGGATGACCTCCGCCCGCCCGGTTTCCTCGTCCGAGCGGGTGTGCCGGGCGACCATGAACATGCTCATGAGGCCGACCACGATCGCCAGGTACGAGAAGATCTCGAAGACGACCTCCCCGCCGATCGTCTCCAGCAGCTCCTTCGGCCCACTGAGCGCCACGACAGTAACGTTCCCGCCCATCGTCTCCCGCAGCTTGGCGAGGTCCTCTGGGGTGCCGTAGAGGCGCTGGCTCCCGGTGGACTGGAAGGCGAGCAACAACCCGGCGCCGAGCAGCCACCACGGCAGCCTGAACCGCTCCCGCCGCAGCATGAAGCGCAGCAGGGTGCCGGTCCCGGAGGTGGTCCCCGAGCGGGTGGCGGGTGTGGTCCGGACCCGGGATGCGACGGCGGTCATGCCACGTCCTTCTTGCCCGAGGTCTCCTCGTCGCCGTAGTGGCGCAGGAACATCTCCTCGAGCGTCGGCGGGCTGCTGGTCAGGCTGCGGACGCCGAGTGCGGACAGCCGCCGCACGACCTCGTCGAGGTGCTGGGTGTCGACGTCGAACCGTGCGGTGGTGTGGTCCATGACGACGTCGTGCACGCCGGGCAGAGCGTCGATGCCGGTGACCGGCTGTGCGGTCTCGACGGAGATGGAGGTGCGGGTGAGGTGGCGCAACTCGCCGAGGGTGCCGCTCTCGACCGTTCGGCCGAGGCGGATGATGCTCACCCGGTCGCACAGAGCCTCGACCTCGGCGAGGATATGGCTCGACAGCAGGACCGTGCGGCCCTCCCGCTTCACCTCATGGATGCACTGCTGGAACACCGCCTCCATGAGGGGGTCGAGGCCGGAGGTGGGCTCGTCGAGGAGAAGCAGCTCGGCATCCGACGCCAGCCCGGCGACGAGGGCGACCTTCTGCCGGTTGCCCTTGGAGTACGCGCGGGCCTTCTTGCGCGGGTCGAGGTCGAAGCGCTCCAGCAGCTCGTCGCGGCGGCGCCGGTCCAGCCCGCCGCGCAGGCGGCCCATCAGGTCGATGACCTCGCCACCCGTGATGCCCGGCCACAGGGTGACGTCGCCCGGCACGTAGGCCAGGCGGCGGTGCAGGGCGACGGCGTCGCTCCACGGGTCACCGGCGAGCATGTGGACGGTGCCGGCATCGGCACGCAGCAGTCCGAGCAGGACACGGATGGTGGTGGTCTTCCCGGATCCGTTCGGTCCGAGGAAGCCGTGGACTTCCCCGGGCTTTACCTCGAGGTCCAGACCGTCGAGGGCACGGGTCGGGCCGAACGTCTTGACGAGCCCGGCCACCGAGATCGTGGATGTCATGACTCCGAAGCTACACCTCATTCACGTTATGCTGAAAATACTGTCAGACCTAGCGGAGGAAGCCATGGCAGCAGCAGCATCGGACCGGGCGCAGGGCCCGGCGGCAGGACGAGGCAGGGAGCGACCTGAGACGCTGCTGCGCTACGTCGAGCGCTTCGCTCTCCTGCTGCGCGAGTCGGGGATGGCGCCCATGCCGGCCCGGGTCTTCGCGTACGCGCTTGCGAGCGATGCCGACGGGCACACGGCGGCCGAGCTCGCGGAAGGGCTCGGCGTCAGCCCGGCGGCCATCTCGGGCGCGGTGCGCTACCTCGTCCAGGTCGGGCTGCTGACCCGGGACCGCCAGCCGGGCACCCACGGTGGGCTGTACCGGCTGTATCACGACGATGTCTGGTACCAGATCTACCGGGGGCAGCTGAGCAGGCTCCGCCGCTACCAGGAGGTGGCGGCCGAGGGCGTCGCAGTCGTCGGAGCGGATACGCCGGCCGGCCATCGGCTGCGGGAGACCGCGACGTTCTTCGGTTTCCTCGGCGACGAGTACCCGGCCGTGATGGAGCGCTGGCACGCCCGCGCGGCGGAGCCGTCGGGCGCCGGGTCCTCGGAGGCGGTCGAGGCGTAGCGGCAGCCGGGCGCGGAAGATCACGGACGGTCCGCCGTCGCCCAGCTCCGGCCGGTCAGCCGGGCACGCACAGACTCACGCATCCTGGCCGATCGACGACCAGCTGGTACCGCAGGTAGTCAGTTACGAAGAGTGAGAATCAGAGCCCGACCTCGGCGCGCGCGTGCTCCACTAGGCCCGTGGCGACAGCCCGGACGTCCGGGTCGCTGCTGTCCACGCCGGTGTCGAAGACCAGCTGCCAGGTCAGGCCGTCGGAGCCGGGGACCCGGCGGCCGACCACTCGCACGCCTCCCCCGGAGGGCAGCCGGTGGTAGCGGGTGAACGCGATCGAGCGCTCGACCCGCGCCCGGACAGTCCGCGGCAGGTCGTGCGGAACGGACAGCCGGACCGACCGCGGCGGCTGCTCGATGAGCACACCGTCGCCGGCGTCGGTGGCGGCGACGAGGGTGAGGGTGCCGTCCCGCCAGATCGCCTTGTCGACCAGATGCCAGGCAATCCGCTCGGCTCCGGCCGGTCCCGGGAGCCAGACGCCGAGCGGGGTGGCGACCACCGCGACACCCTCGGGGGTGGACGCCCAGGACACCACCCGCTCGTCCCGGTCCAGCTTCGCGACCGCGTCGGCCGGCGGTCGCGGCCTGCGCCCGAGGAGCCTCACTGGGTGCCCATCGCCTGCTCGCGCAGCCCCCGGCCGTACTGCTCGAGCGCCACCAGCTCGCCGAACAGCCGGTTGTGCTCGTCGGGCTGCTCGAGCGGGTTGACCCGCTGCAGCCGCGAGCGCAGCGCCTTGATCTGCCGGGTGACCGAGAGCTCGCGCAGCCTCGCCAGCTGGGCGCCGACGTACCGCTCGTCCGGCTCGCCGGCCGTCCGCGGCCGCTCGACCGCCAGCTCGGTAAGCGTCGAGCGGGCCAACAGGTCCGGGCAGTACTCGCCGATCCGCTCGACCCACTCGGGCCCGGAGCGCGCGGCGGCAGTCCCGCCCGCGCTGGCCATCGCCCGCCGAATCGACGCGTACGTCGGCTCGGTGAACGCGGACTCCTCGATCGCGTCGAAGACCGGCCCGGCGAGCTGCGGGACTTGCACCGCGACCTTGAGCACCTCGCGCTCCACGGCGACGGCTGGGTCGTCGGGGCGGGGTCGGCTCGCAGCGGCGCGGCCGCGGGCGGCCGCGGAGCCGGCGTCGCCGGACAGCTCGACCACCCGGGCCAGCACCGGCTCGACCTCCATGCCGAGCTCGCCGGCCAGCCGCCGCGCGTACTCCGGCCGCAGGGCCCGGTCCTTGATCCGGGCCACCAGCGGCGCGGCCCGGTCCAGCGCCCGCACCCGGCCCTCGGCGGTGTCCAGGTCGTACTCGGCCAGCAGGGCGCGCAGCGCGAAGGCGACCGCCGGCTGCCGGCGGGCGACCAGATCGCGGACCGCGGTGTCGCCTTTGGACTGTCGCAGCTCGCAGGGGTCCATCCCGGACTCCTCGACGGCGACGAAGGTC
>Ga0126307_10001416_pt1 | contig 15823 bp, 13 predicted proteins | sample Plot28_FD_89955 | JGI IMG/M metagenome (GOLD analysis project Ga0126307, IMG submission 89955) | Serpentine soil microbial communities from UC McLaughlin Reserve, CA, USA - Plot28 | ecosystem: Environmental > Terrestrial > Soil > Grasslands | place: USA: UC McLaughlin Reserve, Lake County... | reverse complement strand
TGCCACGCCGAGCAGCACCGGCAGCGCGAGCATGGCGACCACCCGGCGCGGGGAGCGGGTGACCCATCGGACGACCCACGACACCGCGGCCAGGATCCGGATCACGGCCGGCGGCTCCCGGATTCGCCGGTGGGCGCGCTCGTGGCTCGGTCACCGGTGGCCGCCTCGCCCGCGGCCGGGTCGAAGAGGCGGTAGAGCTCCTCGTCGGCGACCTCCACCCGGACCGGGCGCAGGTAGCCGCGGCTGTCGTCCTCGGGAGTGACCCGGCCGGGAGCGCTCGCGTCGAAGAGGCCCTCGTCGAGGCGGCGGGAGGTCACGCGTACTGGGCTCGGGGTGGGGCGCCGGCGCGGGTTCGCCGGCGGCGAGTGCACGGGGACGCCATGCCCGCTGCCGGCCGTCCCGTCGCCGCTCGTTCCGCCGGCACCGCGGTAGCCGCTCCCGCCGGCCTCGGCATGGCCCGGCGTGGCGGCGTGGCCGCCGGCGGCTCCGCCGCCTCCGCCGGCCGCCGCCGCGCCGCCGCCTCCCGCCGAGCCACCGCCGGTCCCGGCGACCCGAGCGCCGCGCCCGCCGCCGCCTCCGCTCGGTGCGCGGCCGCCCGCTCCGCCGCTGCCGGCGGTCCCCGCTCCGCCGCGGCCGGCCGAGCCCGCCAGCGCGCCGCCGGAGGTTCCACCGCCGTCGAGACGGGTCGACTGCACCCGGATGTGGGCCGGGCGCGCGGCCGTCGCGGCCGCGGCCCCGGCCGCCCGGCGGATCATCCCGGCCGGACCGCGGGCCTCCTCCCGCGGGGCCATCACCGCGGCGCCGCCCTCGTCGTCCACCACCCCCGCCTCGAGCCCGCGCCGGCGGCCGAAGAAGCTCCCGCCGCCCCGCTCGTACCAGCTCCGGTCGCCCATCGCGAACGCCATGCGGCCGGTGGTGGCCATGGTGGTGAGCTTCCGGAACGGCCGGGTCAGGTACCACATGACCACCGTCACGACGCCGACCAGGACGAGCCGCAGCCAGGCCGGAAGCCGCGTCGCGGGGTCGAGGATCGCGGCGTCCACCCGGATGACCAGCAGCACGGACAGCGTGAAGAGGATGCCGTTCAGAATCGCCGCGGCGACGACCCGGCCGGCCGCGAGCACGATCCCGCGCAGCGGGAAGAACGCGCCCGCGGTCAGCAGGGCCGGCGCGAAGATCACCGCGAACCGGATCACCAGGTACGCGGCGATCAGGATCAGCCCGCCAATGAGCAGGAACGGCGCCATCAGCAGCACGCCCACGTCGGCGAGGATCGACGCCTCCAGGGACGCGCTGCCGTGCCCCGCCACGCACTCGTACGCGCCCGGGTCGTCCTTCTTGACCGCGCCGGCGACCTCCTCGAAGCGCTTCTGCTTCGCCTCGGTGATCTGCTGGCCGTCGGTGCGGGCGCGCTGCGCCTCCGCCCAGTTCAGCGCCTGCGCCTGCAGCAGGTCGCTGCCGTGGGTGGCGGCGCCGCGGCTGTCCGGGTCGCAGAACTCGCCCATGAGCCACATGCGGTAGAGGAACGGCCCGTAGAGCAGGTTGGCGACCTGGTCGCCGGGCTCGCCCTGCTTGCCGGTGATGCCTGCCGACACGGCGCCGACGCCCTTGCTGATCACCGTGTCGGCGGCGTGGCCGGCCTTGACCGGCCAGGCGAACAGCGCCGCCGCGAGCACGGTGATGAGCACGCACCACCCGATGGCGGTGGTGGACTCCGACACCCGTTGCCGGGTCGCCTGCGCCATCAGCAGCAGGCCGGTCAGCATCACCGCGAGCGGGAAGAGCGGGGTGTAGATCGCCTTGCGCAGCTGGTCGGTCAGGCCCTTGAGCAGCGGGTCGAAGGCGGACAGGTACGTCGGCTCGAGGGCGGCCTGCGAGATGCCGACGAGCGCGGCGACCGTCGCCTTGGCCGGGATGAAGAGCAGCCGCGCGGCCCAGGTGGAGATGGACCCGCTCGGGTCGCGGGCGGCGCCGCCGCAGCCGAGGTCGTACGTGTACCAGGACAGCCCGGCGAGGCCGTACTGCTCGAATGGGGTGGTCTTGGCGCCCCGGGCGAACGGGTCCTCGGCCGGCGGGATCGGGTCCGGCGTGGACATGAAGAAGCCGGAGATTCCCTGCCGCGGCGACTCTGGGGTCGGCGGGGTGGTGCAGCCGCCGACACCCGGCAGCGCCGAGGCGGTCCCGGGCGCGACGACGAGAGCCGCGAGTGCGAGCACCAGGGCACCCGCCAGCCTCCGCACCCGCCGTCCCTGGGGCCGTCCGCTCCGGGCCCCGTCCCACCCGCGTCGCGCGACTTGCGCCGCTGGCGCACTTCCGGCTGACGTGGAGCGGTCGTCTCCGCGCCACCGCGGGCGGATCTGCGCCGGCGGCGTACGACCTGCGCCACCGGTTGAGCGGAGGAGGGGGCTCGGCGGGGCGGGCGTCCCGCCGCGGCCGGCGAGACGGTCCAGGCCGCGGCCGGCGAGGTACAGGGGAGCCGCCGCCCTCACACGGACACCCGCTCGTCGGTGAAGTCCGCGTAGTCGTCGACTTCGGCGAGCTCCTCCCTGTCGCCGTCCGGCCGGGCGTCGGTATTCACCACCGCCAGCAGCCCCGGGTTGTACGACAGGTCGGCGACGAAGCGGTCGACGTTGCCGTCGGCGTCGCGGAAGACGAACTCGCGGTAGTCCGGCGGCGTCCCGTCCGTACGCGGCTGGGACAGCGTGCCGATGGCGTGCTCGTAGCCGGCGTCGGTCGGCACGCCGAGCAGCCGCAGCGCGTCGGCGGCCACCCTGTCGTCCTCGATCCGGCCGACGAAGGACGCGGCCACGTGGTTTGCGACGTCCATGGTCAGCGTGTCCGCCGGGTCCTGCGACGCGGCGAGGCAGCACACGTTGTACTTGCGGGTGTCCCGGCCGACCCGCTGGAACAGCGCCCGACCCACCGGCCACATCGCCAGGAAGTGACACTCGTCCAGCGCCAGCACCTTGCGGACGTGCCGGGGCAGGCCGTAGATCGCGCGGGTCGCGTACCAGGACGCGAGGTGCAGCGCCGGGACGCTCATCCGCTCCGTGAACGACCAGTGCTCGCGCGGCACCGTCGGGTTGGGCAGCACCAGCCCGCTCATCGTGATGACCGTGAGCACGCCCTCGGTGTGCGGAGCCCGCTCGATCAACTCCTGCCCGTGCGGCGTCAGCGGCGGGAAGAACAGCCGGCCCTGCCGGGTCTCCGCGGTGTCCGAGAGCAGGTCGGCGAGCGTCTGCGCGTGCATAGCCGCGGCCTCGTCCCGCAGCCGCTTCTGCGCCGACTCCTCGTCGGCGGATCCGTCGAAGCGCAACCCCGCGTACTCCCGCAGCCGCCAGATGACCGCCCAGTAGTTGCGGTCCCGCTCGGAGCCGACCTCGCGAATCGCGCGCAGCAGCAGCGGCTCGGTGTGTGGGTTGCCGTCGATCTGGGCGGGCAGCAGCATCCTGGCGATGTCGATCGCCAGCGTCTTGCGCTCGGCTCGCGCCTCGTCCGCGGCCTCGTCGTACTGCTCGGCGGAGTCGAAGTGGCCGGGCTGTGGCTCGGGAACGACCGCCCACGGCGACAGCGTGCCGGGCGGCGCCTTGGCGAGGTCGATGTGCTCGGCGAACTCCCGCAGCTCCTCCATCTCGCAGAGCGCGGCGAGAGGGCCGGACGGGTCGAGCATCACCGTGCGGATGCCGCGCCGGGCGGCCTGGTAGCAGATGGCGGCCTCGAGCACCGACTTGCCCGCGCCCTGGCGGCCGACGATCGGCACCAGGCCGGAGGCCTTCTTCACCTCTGTGGAGTAGTGGGTGTCGAACATGACCGGCCGGCGGACGCTGGAGGCGATGATGCCGATCAGCGGTCCCCGCCGGTCGCCCAGCCGGGTGGAGACCTGCGGAAGCCCCGCGGCGAAGTAGCGCATCGGCAGGCGGCGGCGGTACGCGGTGGAGGCGACCGGCTCGCCCGGCACGAACTCGCGGACGAGGCTCGCCTGACCCTTGGTCAGCACCGCGTCCATGTGCCGGCGCTTGTAGAGGTCGCGGACCGCGCGGACCCGCTCCATGCACTCGGCCTCGGTCCGCCCCGAGACGGCCAGCCGGTACCACCCCTCGGTGCGGGTGGACACCAGGTCGTCCCCGTGGCTCATCTCGTCCTCGATCCGCCGCGCGTGGTCGGCCTGCCGGATCAGCGCGGCGGGCTCGTCCACGTCGTGGATCTGGTACTGCCGCTGCTGGTCACGGATCCGCAGCAGCGCCTTGGTCACCCCGCCGCGGGTGGCGGTGCCGGCGAGGATGTCCACAGTGGATGAGAGCTCGACCGGGAACGGCAGGGCGTCGGTCGCGGACAGCCAGGGACCGCGTGGATCCGGAATCACCATCTCCGGCATCCGGCCCAGCGTCACCACCGCGACGTACGAGGTGAGCGGGTCGTGGTCGGGGCGGCGGTCGATCATTTGGACGCAGCGGCCGAGCGGGGTCGGCCGGACCACGACGCCATCGGTGAAGGCGTGCAGGTCGGTCGTCTCCCAGTCCGCCGACAGGCCGGGCGGCGACAACAGCCCACCGGGCGCGGGCAGGCCGAGCCCGACCGACCGGTGCAGCAGCCACTCCATCCGGCGCGGGTCGGCCGGTGCGCCGCTGATCCCGGGTGAGGCGACCACCTCGGTGATCAGCTCGACGTCACGGTCGAGGTGCGCCAGCTCGCGGTTGCCCGCACCGCCGGTCAGCCGCTCGGTCAGCGCCGTCAGCCGTGACCGTGGCGCCACCTCCACGCCGAGATAGATCTCCTTCTCCGCGGTCGCTGACGTCCGGAGGTAGCGCTGCTGAGCGAGCAGGTTGTCCGACCACATGTTGCCATCGGCGCCGGGCAGCGGGGACGGTGTGCGGGCGTGCAGGCCGCGGGCCCAGGCGGCGACCGGGTACGGCCGGGTGGTCACCCTGACCCGGATCCGGCGGCCGGCCAGCCCGGCGAAGGCGATGCCGGCGGCGTCCACCATGCCGCGGCGGTCGGCGTCCGCCCGCCACGCCCAGCGGGCGGGCGGCACTACGTACCAGGCGTACGCGCTTCGCCTGGTGAGGGTGATGTTGCCGGCGATCTCGCGCAGGGCGAGCGCGAGCTGCGCCGGCCGCGGCTCCTCCCGACGCCGGGCCACCTAGCGATCCTTTCTGGCGGGGAGCAGGATGCGAGCTTCCACGGCGGCCTGCCGGTCTCCCGGCTGCCGCGGAGCGGACCGCTGGTCCCGGCTGCGCCGGCGGGCCTGCGGGGCCACGGTCACCGGGCCCGTGTACGGCCGGGGCTCGTCTGGCCGCTCGCGCCGTTCATCGGCATCCTCCGGTCGCTCAACCGCCGGCGTGGCAGGCCGCTCGTCACTCCGACGTGGACGCTGGGCCGCCTCGGCCACCGCGGCGGCGACCACCGGGACCGCGGCGACGCTGTCCGCGGCGTCCCCGTCGTCGGCCGTCGGCACGCTCCGGTCGAGCTCCGGTTGCCCGACGTGCCCGCCGTCGTCCTCGACCGGCGCAAGGTCCGGTGTCCACTCGGGACGCAACGGGCTGTTCCCGGCTGGCGGGAGCTCCGGGAGCGGCGTCGCGGTCGGGACGACCTCGGCGGCGGGCCGCCGGGCCCCCGCGCGGCGCTCCTCGCGGCGCCGGCGCTGCTCGTTGATCGCGAGCGCGCGCGCCGGCATCGGCCGCACGTGGATCCGGCCGGGCTTGACAAGCAGCGCGCGCTCGCCGCGGCGGCGGGCGGCGAGCGCCGCGCGGGCCTCCGCGCTGAACATCGCCGGCAGGGAGCGGAGCGGCCGCTCGTGGTCGACCACGAGCATGACCGCGCGCGAGAGAACGACCGAGAGGGCGAGCGACCAGACCAGCGACCCGAGCACGCCGGACGGGCCACTGCCGCCGAGCGGAATGAGGATCGCGGCCGTCGCCAGGAAACAGGCGAGCCAGGTGCCCCAGGCGACGTATCGCGCCTGGATCGGCAGGGTGTACTCGTCCGGCCCGAGCCAGACGGTGTCGAACTGGTAGACCTCGTCGTCCGGTCGAACGGTCAGCGCCACGGTGTCTCCTCCCGCCGGGCGGCGCGGCTCAGCCGAGGATCAGGTCGACCAGCTGCTGTCCGAACAGGAACAGGGCCCCGGCGGAGGCGATCAGTAGCACGCCGAGGAAGAGGTTCACGGCGACGACCGCGTTTTCCCGGGTGCGACCCTGGTGCGCGCGGGACATGATGACTACCGCCGCGAAGGCGAACAGCAGCGGCACGATGTACTTGACGATCCACTGCACGACACCGGTCGTGTTGATGGTCGGCTCACCGGCCAGGACGTGGACGGCCAGATGCACGACCTTGCTCCTTTCAGCGGTGACTCGACGCCGCATCGACACTACTCGACGTGGTCGAGTTGTCGTAGTGCGAAGTCTAGCGAGACTCCGCTCGCATCGTCCTGACGTAGGCGAACGGTGCGAGCGGCGTCCATCTCGCCCCGTTGCTTCCGTCCGGTGCAGTCCGTACGCCGGGACCGCGTGGCGGTGACTTCCGCGTCAAGTCCTCCTGGGGGTGAGGAGCTGTCTACCTTCCGACGAAAATGCGTGCCACCGATGATGTACCCCCAGGCCCCGGAACTCACCCCACGCGGCTCATACACTACGGTCAGTGGCCAATGGCGAAACGGCCCGGAACGCGAGGCTTCCGTACGGGGACCGCCGGCGGGACCAGCGGGAGGAGCAGTGCGTCGATGACCGGCGAGGCGCCCAGACCCCGGCGGAACCGGACCAGCCCGGACCGCGTCCAGCGCAGCTTCTACCTGCCGCGCGAGCTCGTCGACCGCGCCCGGGCCGCCGTCTGGGCGACGCAGGGCGAGGACGGCGAGGCGTACAACGTGAGCGAGCTCGCCGGGCGCGGGCTGGAGGCCGAGGTACGCCGGCTGGAGGAGCGGTACAACGACGGGAAGCCGTTCCCGCCCGTCGCCTCGGTGCCATCCGGGCCCAGTCCTGCCGGGGTGGAGCGGATCCGCAACGGGGTGCGCGTGCCGCGGGGCCGCTCCGGCTAAGTCATCCCGCCGGCCCCGGCTTCCGTGGGCGCGGCGGAGGTCAGTGACAGTCGCAGCGGCCGCTGCGGTGGACGGCGACCCAGTCGGCATACTCCGCGGGATCGTCCTCATAGGCGTCCAGCGCGTTGACGACGATGCTGGAGACGACCCGGAGGGCGTCGACCGACTCGCTGGTCCACACCTCGTCGAGCACGTGCTCGTTGATGGCTAGCGCGTCATAGATCGCGGCCTGGCGGGGGTCCTCGGGCCGGCCCCGGCGGCGCGACACCGCGGGGCGAACCGGCTGGGGGCGTCCGGGCTGGGGGCGTCCGGTTGGGGTGGGCACGCTCGGGGTTGGCGCGGTGGCGCGGGCCGGGCGCTCGCGGGCCCAATCCTCCAGCGCGCGGGATGTGGCTGCGCGGGACGTGATCGCCGGGGTCCCTGGCGGCGCGAGAGCCGCAGCGGCCGGCGGCGCCGGGGCGGAGGCGTGGCGCGCCGGCGAGCTGCCGAGGACCGTGCCGATCGGCGTGATGCGCTCCGCTGATGCCGGCGGCCTCGCCGCCTCCGGCGTCGCCGGCTGCGGCTCTCTGGCTTCCGGTTTCGCCGGCGCCCTCGCCTCCGGCTTCGCCGGCTCTCTGGCCTCCGGCTTCGCCGGCTCTCTGGACTCCGGCTTCGCCTGCTCCCTCGCCTCCGCCTGCTCCCTCGCCTCCGCCTGCTCCCTCGCATCCGGCGGCCCCGCCGCCTCACGCTCGTCCGTCGGCCGCACCGCTAGCGACGCAGCGAAGCTGGAGGTGGGCGCCGGCGGCGCCCGAAGCTCCTCTGGCGCCACGCCGGCGGCGGGCGCTTCGGCCTCTCCGAGGGCGGTCGCGCCCGCGAGGCTCGGCGCCGGCCGCGCCCCCGCAATCCCGGGGGCAGGAGAGGACCGCGCAGCCTCACCGGGCCTCGTCGCCGTCCGTTGGTCCATCCGGGTCGGCGCGCCTGCCTCGCCAGCCGCCGGCCTAGGCATGGTCCCGGCACCGGCTTCGCCCGCCTGCACTGGAGCGCTCTGGGCCTGCTGCGCTGGGGCAGGCTCACCGGCCGTCCTCGGGGCACCGTGCTCGTCCGCCCTCTCTGCGCCGGCCGTGCCCCCCGACGCAGCCGGCGTCGCAGCGGCGGCTTCGCCTGGCTTCGCCGCCGCCGGCCGGGTCGCCGGTGCGGCCGCGGGAGGCACGTCCGGCTTGGTCGGCGGTCGTTGGTCCGTGCGCGTCGCTCCGCCGGCCGCAATGTCTTCAGGCTTCGGCGGTGCGGCGGTGGTTGGATCGGCGGGTTTCGCCGGCGCCGGCCGGGTCGCCGGTGCGGCCGCGGGAGGCACCTCCGGCTTGGTCGGCGGCAGTTGGTCCGTGCGCGTCGCTCCGCCGGCCGCAATGTCTTCAGGCTTCGGCGGAGCGGCGGTGGTTGGTTCGGCGGGCTTCGCCGGCGCCGGCCGGGTCAGCGGTGCGGCCGCGGGAGGCTCCCCCGGCTTGGTCGGCGCGCGGCGGTCCGTCGGCGTCGCCGCGCCGGCCGCGCCTGCCGCCGCTGCTGCGCCGCCCTTCGGCCGAGCCGGCGTGGTGCCGTTCGGAGTCGCCGGGGCCCTGTGGTCGGTCGGCTTCGCCCTGGCTGCCTGGTCGGTCGCCGCTGGCGCCTGGCCGGCGCTCGGCTCGGCCCGCGTGGCAGCGGCCGGCTCGCCAGGTTTCACCGGTGTCGCGCGATCGAGGGACGACGTTGCGGCGGGCTCGACCAGCGCAGTCGGCGTGGTCGCCGCCCGCTGGTCCGTCGGCATCCGTGCCGTGCCGGCCGCTGGCTGGGGCGGCATGGCGGCGACGGGTCCACCGGCCGTCTCCGGCGCCGCCCGCTCCACAGGCACAGACGGCTTGAAGCGGTCGGCAGCGGTCGCTCCGGCGAGGGTGGGCCTAGGCCGGGCTCCGGCGACCCCCGGGCCGGTGGGGACTCCGGGCGGCGTGCCGGAGGGCCCGCCCGGCTTCTCGGAAGGCCCCCGCTCACCCGACGTGGGGGGCTTGGCTCGGCCGACGGCGGTCGCGCCGCCAAGCGTCGGCTTCGGGGGGGCGCCCGCTATGCCGGGACCAGTGGGCTCCTTCGGTGGGCTCTGCGGGGGAAGTGCGGCCGGGGAGGGCGGCGGGGACGTCGGTCTCGCCCACACCGCGTCGTCCGCCTCGGGCCGCACCGACGTCGCACCGGCACCGCGGAGGCTCGGCGGCACGGCGGGAGGCGGCGAGGGGGACGGGGACCGGGACTTCGTGCCCCGGGACCAACGCATCCAGCTCCGCCGGGGCGGCTCGCTCCTGTCGACGGTCGCGACCCCGCCGCCGAATGGCGGCTCCTCCACCCGCGCCTCGACGGCCGGCCGCCTGCCGGCCGAGACGGCGGCGGACCCTCGGGACGCCCGTGAGCGCTCCGCTGCCTCGAGGAGCCGCGCCCGCGAGGCGCCGCGCCCTCGCGAGGCCCCGGTGCCGAAGGATGCGCGCAGGATGATCCAGGACCCGAGGGCGAGCAGTACGGTCCCCGCGACCAGCACGAGCACGGCCAGCGGCCGGGAGTCGCTCACCCCGGCCGGGCGGGACCGCCCGGCTCCACCCGTCCACCTCCGATCCGTGCGAACCCCCCGCGAACCGGAGTTCCCGGGAGGACCACCCCCGCAGACGATGCGGGCGCGGCGAGTCCGGCGGCGCACAGCTGAGTCCAGACGGTGCACCGCGACATGATCAGGGTACGGCGTCCGCCGGGGGGACGCCCGGGACCGGGCCGGGCGGCGGCGATCGTTTCAGTCCTCCGGGGGATCGACCTCGTCCGGGTCGAGGCCGAGCAGGTTGGCGACCTGCTCGACGACCACGTCGTGGACGAGGTCGGCGAGGTCGGCCTTGTCGAGCGAGCGGACCTCCAGCGGCCGCCGGTAGACGACGATCCGGGGCGGCGTCGGCCGCCCGTCGGCGTCGGCGCCGGCGGGGAGGAGCCGGGCGAGCGGGATCGCGCCGTCCTCGATGACGTCGGTGCCGTAGACCAGCGACTCCGGCGGCCCGTCAGGCAGCGGCGGCACGTCCTCGACGGCGAACTCGACCGACTCGAGCTTCGCCGCCCACCGGCCCTCGAGGTGCTCGACCGCGTCAAGCACCATGTCGTCGAACTGCTGCGCCCGGCTTCGCGACAGCGGCACCTCCTGCGGGACCAGCCGGCCGCGCATCCCCCGGCCCCGTCGGTCCCGCCGGTCGCGCCGGTCGTCGCGCCCCGCCGGCCGCACCCGCGTCATGTCGGGACTGTACGCCGGTCGCGGACCGCCGAGGGCCGACGCGTAGCCGTCCCGACGAAACCCACGACGACACGACCGGCAGCGAGCGGCAGGTGACCCGGAACGGACACGGACGGGGCTATGGTGCCGCCGTGGGAGCCGGTCGGGCGGAGCGGGGGGCGCGGTGAGGCACGTGCGCCGCTGCTCGCGGACCGGCTGCCCAGACTCCGCGGTCGCCACCCTCACCTACGTCTACGCCGACTCGACGGCCGTCGTCGGGCCGCTGGCGACGTACGCGGAGCCGCACTCGTACGACCTGTGCGAGGAGCACGCGCGCCGGCTCACGGTTCCCAAGGGCTGGGAGGTCGTCCGGCACGAGGGCGACTACAGGCTGCCGATGCCGAGTAGCGACGACCTCGAGGCGCTGGCGGACGCCGTCCGGGAGGCGGCCCGGCCCGAGCGGCGGACGCTGGCGGTCGACGCCGGCGGCCGCGCCGACGGTGGCGGCACCGGCCGCCGCGGCCACCTCCGGGTCATCCCCAGCCCGCCCTGACCGGCGGCGAGGTCCGTCCCGGTAGGGTCGTCGGGTGCGAGACCTCTCCGCCATCGTCAAGGCGTACGACGTCCGGGGCCTCGTCCCCGACCAGTTGGACGAGGACGTGGCGCGTGTCGTCGGCGCGGCCTTCGCCCACTTCACCGGCGCGGCCCGCATCGTGATGGCCCAGGACATGCGGGAGTCGTCTGCCCCGCTGGCCGCCGCCTTCGCCGACGGCGCCACGGCCCAGGGCGCGGACGTCCTGGATGCGGGTCTCGGCTCGACCGACCTGCTTTACTTCGCGTCCGGCTCGCTCGGCCTGCCGGGCGCGATGTTCACCGCCAGCCACAACCCCGCCAAGTACAACGGGATCAAGCTGTGCCGGTCCGGTGCGGCCCCGGTCGGACAGGACTCAGGGCTGCGCGAGGTGCGGGCACTGGCGGAGACGGACCTGCCCCCGGTCGCGCGACGGGGCAGCGTCGAGCACCAGGACCTGCTTCCGGCGTACGCGGAGCACCTGCGGTCGCTGGTCGACCTGTCCAGGATCCGCTCGCTGACCGTCGTGGTGGACGCGGGCAATGGGATGGCCGGCCACACGGTCCCCGCCGTGCTCGGCTCCCCGCGGCCTCGGGACTCGGCCGGCGCGAACGCTGCCCTGCCGCCGCTGCCGCTGACCGTCGTGCCGCTGTACTTCGAGCTCGACGGCACCTTCCCCAACCACGAGGCGAACCCGCTCGAGCCGGCGAACCTGCGCGACCTGCAGGCCAAGGTCCTCCAGACCAGCGCCGACATCGGACTCGCCTTCGACGGCGACGCCGACCGGTGCTTCGTGGTGGACGAGCGGGGCGAGGCGGTCTCCCCGTCGGCAATCACCGCTCTCGTCGCGGTGCGCGCGCTCGCTGCCGACCCCGGCGGCACGGTGATCCACAACCTGATCACTTCCCGGGCGGTGCCGGAGATCGTCCGCGAGCACGGCGGCCTGCCGGTCCGCACCCGCGTCGGCCACTCGTTCATCAAGGAGCAGATGGCGGCGACCGGAGCGGTCTTCGGCGGCGAGCACTCCGCGCACTATTACTTCCGCGACTTCTGGCGGGCCGACACCGGCATGCTCGCCGCGATGCACGTGCTAGCCGAGCTGGGGGCCTCGGACCGGCCGCTGTCCGCCCTCACCGCTGCGTACGCCCGCTACGCGTCCTCCGGTGAGGTCAATTCGCTCGTCGCCGATGTCGTCGCGCGCACCGCGGCGGTCGAGGAGGCATACGGCGGGCATGCCGGCGCGACCGTGGATCACCTCGATGGGCTGACCGTGGCCCTGCCCGACGGCAGCTGGTTCAACCTGCGCCCATCCAACACGGAGCCGCTGCTACGGCTGAACGTCGAGGCCCCGGACGAGGCCCGGATGGCCGCGCTGAGAGACGACGTGCTCGCCCTGGTTCGTGGCTGAGCTGAAGGGAACACTCGACGCCATGAACCTTGATCCCGTACTGCTCGAGATCCTGGCCTGCCCGGACGACCACGCGCCGCTCGAGGTGCACGACGAGACGAGCGAGCTGTGGTGCACCTCCTGCGACCGGGCGTACCCGGTGCAGGACGACATCCCGGTGCTGCTGCTGGACGAGGCCAGGCACCGGGACGCGCCGGTGGCGTGAGCGTCCGGGGGTGACGGTAGGGACTTGGCGATGAATGCCGCGCTCGATGAGTCTGTCCTCGACTCCGCCGACCGCCTGGGCGAGGCCGACCGGCACGGGCTGCTGCGCGGGCTGGCCACGGCCGGTGCACAGGTTCGGGAGAGCCTCGCGCTGACCGCGGAGGCCGACCTCGCCGGCCAACTGGCCCGCCTGCGCCCGCGGGCTGTGCTGCTCGCCGCCGACGCCGCGGACCCGGCCGCCGACGACGCCGCCGAGTCGCTGCGGGCCCTGGCGAGCAGGGCCGACGCGGCCGCGCCGGTGATGCGGCACGACGGGCCTGGCCCGCCGCTGTGGGCCGGTGCCACGGACGTCGTGCTCGCGGTCGCCCAGTCGCCGGCCGAGCCCGCGGTGCCCGCGCTGGCCGATGCCGCCGCCCGGCGCGGACTTCCGGTGCTGGGCGTCGGCACGACGGGCTCGCCGCTCGAGGCGGCCTGCGGCCGCAACCGCATGCCGTTCGTCGGGCTGCCGTCGGGCCGGCATCCGCGGGTCGCGCTCTGGGGACTGCTAACGCCGCTCCTGGTCGCCGCCGGCGAGCTGGGGCTGCTCGGCCGCCCCGCGGAACCCGGTCCGGAGGCCGCCGGCCCGGCCGCCCCCGCGGGTCCGTACTCCGTCGAGGCCGATCTGGCCGCCGCCGCGGACCTGCTCGACGTGCTCGCCGAGCGTGCCCGGCCGACCAGCGAGACGTTCCTCAACCCCGCGAAATCGCTCGCCCTGGATCTGGGCGCATCGCTCCCGGTGCTGTGGGGCACCTCCCCGGTGGCCGGCGCGGCGGCCCGCCGGCTGGCCGGCCAGCTCGCCGGCGTCGCCCGCCATCCCGCGGTGTGGGAGACGCTGCCCGGCGCGGCCCAGCGGCTCGGCGGGCTGCTCACGGCTCCCGCCGGCTCCGCCGAGGACGACTTGTTCCGGGACCGGGTCGACGACCCCGAGCCCATGCGCCCCCGGCTCGTGCTGGTGCGCGACGCCAACGAGCCGGTGGACGTGCGCCGGTTGGTCGAGGACGGGGCGGCCCTGGCGGGCCGCGGAGGCGTCCCGGTGACCGAGGTGACGGCGGAGGAGGGCGGGGGCCCGCTCGGCCGGTTCGCCTCGCTGGTCGGGCTGCTCGACTTCACCGCGGTGTACGTCGGACTTGCGTCCGGGGCGGACCCGGCCGGGAAGGAGAACCCATGAGCGCGTCCGGCGGCACCCGGGCCATCATCGCGGCGCTGGCGGCCAACCTCGGCATCGCCGTCGCCAAGTTCGCCGGCTTCCTGATCACCGGGTCGTCGTCGATGCTCGCGGAGTCGGCCCACTCGGTGGCGGACTCCGGCAACCAGGGCCTGCTGCTCATCGGCGGCCGGCGGGCCCAGAGGAGGGCGACCGAGGAGCACCCGTTCGGGTACGGGCGGGACCGCTACTTCTACGCCTTCGTGGTCGCGCTCGTGCTGTTCTCCCTCGGCTCGCTGTTCTCCCTGTACGAGGGCTGGCACAAGCTGTCCGAGCACGAGCCGCTGACCTCGCCGATAGTCGCCGTCGTCATCCTGGTGGTCGCGATCGGCCTGGAGAGCTTCTCGCTGCGGACGGCGGTCGTGGAGTCCAACCACGTCCGCGGCGACGCCAGCTGGGTGCAGTTCATCCGCCGCGCGAAGGCGCCAGAGCTGCCGGTGGTGCTGCTGGAGGACTGCGGCGCGCTGCTCGGCCTGATGTTCGCGCTGGTCGGCGTGTCCCTGGCCTGGGCGACCGGCGACCCGGTCTGGGACGCGTACGGCACGCTCGCGATCGGCCTGCTGCTCGGCGTGATCGCGGTCATCCTCATCATCGAGACGAAGAGCCTGCTGATCGGCGAGGGCGGCGCGCCGGAGACGGTGGACAAGATCAAAGCCGCCCTCGTCGGGCCCGGCGTGGACCGGGTCATCCACCTGCGCACGCAGTACCTGGGGCCGGACGAGCTGCTGGTCGCGGCGAAGATCGCGATCCCGCGGACCACGGTGATGGACCGGGTCGCGGACGCGATCGACGAGGCGGAGCGGCGGGTGCGCCAGGCGGTGCCGGAGGCCCGGCTGATCTACCTCGAGCCGGACCTCGAGCGGGGGGCGCGGAAGCCGGTCGGCGCCGAGCCCGACACCCCCGAGTTCGTCGAATCGGGCAGTGAGCAGCGGTCACTCGAACGGCCTAGCCAATTCGGAGGAAACGCTCCGCGGGAGCCTTCGCCGCGCTAGCATGACGCGCACCCGGAGGGGGTCCGGGAGCGGTCCGAGCCGGGCGTCGCTGTGGGGGAGCGCGCTCGGCCGGATGCTGTCCGGGGGCCTTTCGGCCGCAGTGGCGGCCCGGCCGCGGTGGGGCGGCTCCGGTAGGGTCGGCGGCCGTGCGCACGCCGCAGGCCGGCGCTCGACCGGCACCGCAGATTCCGGCCGCGACGGCCGCGGTTCTGTTGGACAACCCGGTCCGCCCGTACGCGTGGGGTTCGGCGACCGCGATCCCCGACCTGCTCGGCGTCCCGCCGACCGGCGGACCGCAGGCGGAGCTCTGGCTGGGCGCCCACCCGGCGGCGCCGTCCCGGCTCCGCTCCGGCGGCACTCTGGAGGAGCTCGTCGAGGCGGACCCGCTCGGCGAGCTGTCCCCACCGGTGGTGGAGCGCTTCGGTCCGCGGCTGCCGTTCCTCATGAAGGTCCTGTCGGCCGAGCGGGCGCTGTCGCTGCAGGCGCATCCCGACCTCGACCGGGCGCGGGACGGGTACGCCGCCCAGGAGCGGCGGGGGATTCCGAACGACGCGCCGGAGCGCACCTACGTCGACGCCAACCACAAGCCCGAGCTGGTCTGCGCGCTGACGCCGTTCGACGGGCTGTGCGGCTTTCGGGCCGTGCCGGAGACGCTGCGGCTGCTGGACCTGCTGGCCGGTCCAGCGCCGGCGCTCACGCCGTACGCGGACGCGTTGCGGGCCCGGCCGGACGAGCGCGGCCTGCGGGAGGTCGTGGGCGCGATCCTCACCCGTCCTGCGGCGGCTCGACCGGAGCTCGTCGGGTCGGTCGCCGTCGCCTGCGCCGAGCTGGGCGCCGGGCCGTACCGGCTGGAGCGGGAGACCGTGACCGAGCTCGCGCAGGCGTACCCGGACGACGCGGGCGTGGTGATCACCCTGCTGCTCAACCGGGTCCGGCTCGCGCCCGGCGAGGCCATGTTCCTCGGTGCCGGCAACCTGCACTGCTACCTGCGCGGCACCGCCGTCGAGGTGCTTGCGAACTCGGACAACGTGCTGCGCGGCGGGCTGACCACCAAGCACGTCGACGTGCCGGAGTTGCTGCGGGTGCTGGACGTCGCGGCCGGGCCCCCGCCGCTGCTCGCGCCGGTGCCGG
>Ga0126307_10001415_pt1 | contig 15842 bp, 13 predicted proteins | sample Plot28_FD_89955 | JGI IMG/M metagenome (GOLD analysis project Ga0126307, IMG submission 89955) | Serpentine soil microbial communities from UC McLaughlin Reserve, CA, USA - Plot28 | ecosystem: Environmental > Terrestrial > Soil > Grasslands | place: USA: UC McLaughlin Reserve, Lake County... | reverse complement strand
CCCGGGGCAGGTGCTCGATCGCTTCCAGCTGCTCGAGCACGCGTGGGACTACGAGTACGAGAACCGCTCCAACGTCGTCGACGTCTACATCCGCTACCTGCGCGAGAAGGTCGACCGGCCATTCGGCCTCGAGTCGATCGAGACGGTCCGCGGCGCGGGGTACCGCCTGCGGGCCGACGGCGGGCGCGCGGGCAGCTAGGGTCCTCGGCCGTGACGCCGCGCGATCCCACGCCTCCAGCCGGCGCGGTGCAGGACTCCATGGGCGCCGTCTGGTCGGTCTACGACGCCAACTGGGAGAGCATCCAGGAGGAGCTGCGCAGCGAGTTCCTCGCGCACCCCGAGTTCGCGCCGCTGATCGCGGCCACGCCGCGCGACCCCGCGGTGGAGGCTGAGACGCGACGCCTGCTCTCCGGCGCGATGGTCCGCGGCGAGTGGGCGGCGTACTGGGCGAGCATCCGCGCGACCGCGACGCAGTTCGCCCAGGCCGACATCACGTTCGGCGCCTGGTTCGACCTCATCAACGCGCTGCGCGGGCGCCTCGTCGACGAGCTGTTCGCAGCGTACGCGGGCGAGACGTCGGCGCTGCGCCAGACCGTCGGCGCGCTCGACTGCTGGCTCGACCAGGCCATGGGCGTGTTCGGCTCGGCCTTCGTCGCCGCCAACGAGCACGTGATCGCGAACCAGCAGCGCGCCATCCGGGCGCTGTCGACGCCCGTGCTCCAGCTGCGGCCCGGCATGCTCATCCTGCCGATCGTCGGCACGCTGGACCGCGAGCGGCTCGACCAGCTGACCACCGAGCTCCTCGACGGCGTGCGCGGCCGCCGCGCCCGAGCCGTGGTGCTCGACGTCACGGGCGTGCCGGACATCGACTCCCTGGCCGCGACCCAGCTCTTCTCCGCCGTCGAGTCCGCGCGCCTGATGGGCGCCACGGTCATCGTCAGCGGCCTGTCCGCGGAGATCGCGCAGACGCTCGTCAACGTCGGCATCGACCTCTCCGCGCTCGCGTCGGTCGGCGACCTGCAGAGCGGCATCGAGCACGCCGAGCAGATCCTGCGCGATGTCGCGTAGCGGCGTCGGCGCCGCCCTGTGCCTGATCTCGGCCGCGGGCTTCGGCACGATGGCCGTGTTCGGCAAGCTGACCTACGAGGACGGGCTCGTCCCCGGCGACCTGCTGCTGCTGCGCTTCGGCCTCGCCGCGCTCGGCCTGGCCGCGATCGCGGCGGCGACCGGCGCGCTGCGCGGCCTGACCGCGCGCAGCGTCCGCGCCGGGCTGGCCATGGGCGCCGTCGGCTACGCCACGCAGTCGGCGCTCTACTTCCTCGCCCTCGAGCGCATGGACGCCTCCGTGCTCGCCCTCCTGCTCTACACCTACCCGGCGCTCGTCACGGTGGCCGCGATCGTGCTGCGGCGCGAGCGGGCCACGGCGCGGCGGCTGGTCGCGCTGGGCATCGCCCTGGCGGGTACGGCGCTCGTGCTCGCCGGCGCCGGAGCCGGCGCGCTCGACCCCCTCGCCACCTTGATGGGCATCGGCGCGGCCTGCGCCTACACCGCCTACATCCTGATCGGCGACCGGGTGCTCGGCGGCGTCGAGCCGCTGGCGCTCGCCGTGCTCGTGACCGCCGGGGCGACCGTGAGCTTCGGCGTCGCCGCGGTGGTCCGCGGGAACGTCAACCTGCCTCCGGACGCCGCCGGCTGGTCGTGGATCGCCGGCATCGCGTTCTTCAGCACGGTCATCGCCATTCTCACCTTCTTCGCGGGGCTGGCGCGCGTCGGCCCGTCGGCGGCGGCGATCCTCTCCACGCTGGAGCCGGTCGTGACCGTCGCGCTCGCCGCCGCGGTGTTCGGCGAGCGCCTCACCGCCATCCAGCTCGCCGGCGGCGCGCTCGTGCTCGCCGCGGTGTTCGTGCTCCAGGCGTCGGGAGGCCCGGTCACGCGCCGATGGCGCGCCCGGCGAAGCCGGCGAACACGTCCAGCGACCGCGGGTTAGCCAGCGAGTCACGGCTCGCCGCCTCGTCGGGCGGCGTGCCCATGAGGATGCGCTTGACCGGCAGCTCGAGCACCTTCCCCGACAGCGTGCGCGGCACCTCCGGCACCTGGACGACCTCGTCGGGCACATGGCGCGGCGAGCAGTCCGAGCGGATGCGCGCCTTCAGCCGCGCGACCAGGTCGTCGTCGAGCGGCACGCCGTCGCGCAGGACGACGAAGAGGGGCATCCAGCTGTCGGCGCCCTCGCGTGGGACGTCGACGACGAGCGCGTCGACGACCTCCTCCTCGGCCAGCACGGCGCGGTAGATCTCCGATGTGCCCATCCGCACGCCGCCGCGGTTGATCGTGGAGTCCGAGCGCCCGTAGATGATCGCCGTCCCGCGCTCCGTTATCTCGATCCAGTCGCCGTGGCGCCAGACGCCGGGGTAGGTCGAGAAGTAGGCGTCGCGGTAACGCTCGCCGCCGGGGTCTTTCCAGAGGTACAGCGGCATCGAGGGCATCGGCCGCGTGACCACCAGCTCGCCGACCTGCCCGACGAGCGGGCGGCCCGCCTCGTCCCACGCCTCCACCGCCGCGCCCAGCGCCCGGGCCTGCAGCTCGCCCTCGTAGACCGGCAGGATCGGCACGCCGCCGACGAACGCCGTGCACAGGTCCGTCCCGCCGCTCGTCGAGAACAGCCAGGTGTCGCGGCCCACGTGGTCGTAGACCCAGCGGAAGCCGTCGGGCGAGAGCGGCGAGCCGGTGGAGCCCACCGCCCGCAGCGCGGACAGGTCGCGGCCCGCGCCCGGCTCGATGCCCGCCTTCATGCAGCTCGCGATGTAGGAGGCGCTCGTGCCGAAGCACGTGACGCCGGCGGACTCGGCGAGGTCCCACAGGCGGTTGAGGTCCGGCCGGCCGGGCGAGCCGTCGTAGAGCACGATCGCGGCTTCGGTGAGCAGGCCGGAGACGAGGAAGTTCCACATCATCCAGCCCGTCGTCGTGAACCAGAAGACCCGGTCGCCCGCCTGGGCGTCGACGTGCAGGTGCAGCTTCTTGAGGTGCTCGAGCAGGATGCCGCCGTGGCCCTGCACGATCGCCTTCGGCAGGCCCGTCGTGCCCGAGGAGTACAGGACCCACAGCGGGTGGTCGAACGGCACGCGCTCGAACGTCAGCTCCGCGTCGCGCGTGAAGCCCTCCTCCCAGCCGCTGCCGTCGAGGTAGCCGAAGCGCACCAGGCGGCCGCCGACCTCGTCGTGGATGGCGGCGACGACGTCGCCGCGGTCGAAGTCGCGGCCGTTGTAGCGGTATCCGTCCACCGCGATCAGCACCTTCGGCTCGATCTGCGCGAAGCGGTCGATGACGCTGCGGGCGCCGAAGTCGGGCGAGCAGCTCGACCACACGGCGCCGAGCGACGCGCAGGCCAGGAACGCGGCGATCGCCTCCGGGATGTTCGGCATGTACGCCGCCACGCGGTCGCCGGGGCGCACCCCCAGGGCGCGCAGCCCGGCGGCGATGCGCGCCACCTGCGCGCGCAGCTCGGCGCGCGTCCACTCCGCCTGCTGGCGCAGCTCGCTCGCGTGGACGATCGCCGGCGCGTCGTGGGCCGAGTGCGAGAGCAGGTGCCGCGCGTAGTTGACCTCGGCGCCTGGGAACCAGCGCGCGCCGGGCATGTCGCGGGCGGCGAGGACCTGCTCGTAGGCGCCGTCCACGCCGAAGAACTCCCAGATCGACGCCCAGAACCCGTCGAGGTCGTCCACCGACCAGCGCCAGAGCGCGTCGTAGTCCTTGAAGCCGCGCTCGCGCATGAAGCGCGTCATGACCGCGCGCTCGACCTGCGCCCCGGAAGGCTCCCACAGCGGCGTCGGCATCGCGCGGGATCATGCCAGCGAATGCTCCGCACGGTGACCGCCACCCGCTACGTGACGCCCCTGCGCGAGGGCGGCTCGCTCCCGGGCCTCGTCGAGGCCGACGACGACGGCCTCTACGTCCTGAAGTTCCGCGGCGCGGGCCAGGGCCCGCGCGCGCTCGCGGCCGAGGTGATAGCGGGCGAGCTGGCGCGCGCCCTCGGCCTGCCCGTGCCCGAGCTCGTGCTCATCGAGCTCGACCGGGAGCTCGGCCACGCCGAGCCGGACCCGGAGATCCAGGACCTGATCGCGGCCAGCGCCGGCGTGAACCTGGGGGTCGACTTCCTGCCCGGGGCGCTGCCGTACGCCCCGGCCCGGCCGCCCGATGCGGCGCTGGCCGCGGACGTGGTGTGGTTCGACGCGCTCGTGACGAACGTCGACCGCACGCCGCACAACCCGAACCTGCTGCTCTGGCACGAGCGGCTGTTCCTGATCGACCACGGCGCGGCGCTCTACGCGTTCCACGCCGGCGACCCGCTGGCGCAGGCCGGCTCGCCGTTCGCCGCGATCCGCGAGCACGTGCTGCTGGCGGCGGCTGCGCCGGTGGCGGAGGCGGACGCGCGGCTGGCGGAGCCGGCGCGGGCGGCGGCGGACGCCGCGGCGGCGCTCGTGCCGGCGGAGTGGGCGGACGGCGGACCCTACGCCGACTTCCTGCGCCGCCGCCTCGACGGGGAGCGGGCGTGGGTGGAGGAGGCCGAACGTGCCCGGACGTGAGCCGTTCCAGTACGCGATCGTGCGCGTCGTCCCGCGCGTGGAGCGCGGCGAGTCGTTCAACGCCGGCGTCGTGCTCTTCTGCCGTACGCGCGGCTTCCTCGCCGCCCGGACGGACCTGGACGAGCGGCTGCTGGCGGCTCTGGCGCCGAGCTGCGAGGCCGCCGGGGTGCGCGCGCAGCTCGAGGTCGTTGAGCGGGTGGCGGCGGGCGACGGCGCCGGCGGGCCGATCGCCGCGCTGCCGCAGTCCGAGCGCTTCCACTGGCTCACGGCGCCGGCCAGCACGGTGGTCCAGCCCTCGCCCGTCCACACGGGCCTGACGGCCGACCCGGCGGCCGAGCTCGACCGCCTCTTCGGCGCGCTCGTCGAGCGCGGGCGAGACGAGTAGGCGCAAGTTTCCGATCCGCCCCGCGTTCCAGCGATCGAGGGTGCCCGGACGACGGGCAGGGGTCGCCCGGAGCTGGGGTCGCTCCGGGTCCACCGGAACGTCGGGCGCGGGGCTTGTGCAGGTCCCGCGCCCGGTTCCGGAACCACTGCGCCCGGGCGCGCGTAATCCTGTCCACGTGCGCCTCATCCTCGTCAGCCTCGCCATCGCCGCCGCCGTCCTCGGCTGCGGCGGCTCCGGAGACTCGGCGCCTCGCGCGGCCACGCCGTCGCCCTCGCCCTCGCCGTCCGCCGGCTCGGCCAGTGCCCCTGCCCAGGCGGCCCGCGCCAAGCGCGCGCGGCTGAAGCGGATCGGGCGCTTCGACGCGCCCGTCTACGTCACCTCGCCGCCGGGGGGCGCGCAGCGCGTGTTCGTGGTCGAGCAGCCCGGCACGATCCGGGTCGTCAAGCGCGGCCGCAAGCTGCCGACGCCGTTCCTCGACATCCGCGATCGGGTGCGCAGCGGCGGCGAGCAGGGGCTGCTCTCCATGGCGTTCGCCCCCGACTACGCCGCCAGCGGCCTCTTCTACGTCGACTACACCGACGTCAACGGCCACACGCGGATCGTCGAGTACCGCCGCGCCACGAAGGATCGCGCCGACCCGGCGAGCGCGCGCGAGCTGCTCTTCCAGCGCCAGCCCGAGCCCAACCACAACGGCGGGCTGCTGCTGTTCGGGCCCGACGGGCGGCTCTACGTGGGCTTCGGCGACGGCGGTGGGGGCGGGGACCAGCACGGCGCGCGCGGCAACGCCCAGAACCTCGGCACGCTGCTGGGCAAGATCCTGCGCATCGACCCGCACGCGGCGAACGGCCGCCCGTACACGGTCCCGGACGACAACCCGTTCGTGGGGCGCGCCGGCGCGCGGCCGGAGAGCTGGGCCTACGGCGTGCGCAATCCGTGGCGGTTCACGTTCGACCCGCGCAATGGCGCGCTGGTCGTCGCCGACGTCGGGCAGGGCGACGTGGAGGAGGTGACGATCGTGCCCAACGGCGGCGCCAACCTCGGCTGGCGGCCGTTCGAGGGCAACCGCGTGTACGCGCCGGGCGAGAGCGCGCCGGGCCACGTGCGGCCGGTCATCGAGCGCTTCCACGACGACGGCAACTGCTCGATCACCGGTGGCGTCGTCGTGCGCGACCGGCGGCTGCGCCTGCGCGGCCGCTACCTGTTCGGCGACTACTGCACGGGCGTCGTCGAGTCGGCGCGGCTGCGCGACGGCGACGTCCGGCGCGTGCGGCGGACGCGCTTCCGCGTGGGCCGGCTCACCTCGTTCGGCGAGGACGCGCGCGGGCGGGCGTACGTCATGTCGGGCAACGGGCCCGTGTACCGGCTCGTCCCGCACTGAGCGTGGCGGAGCTGGGCGAGCTCGGCGTCGCTCTCGTCCGGGCGGCGAACCCCGGGCCGATCACGCTGTCGGGGACGAACACGTGGATCGTGGGGCGCGACCCGGCGTGGGTCGTCGACCCCGGCCCGGCGCTGGACGCGCACCTCGACGCGGTCGCGGCGGAGCTGGCCGCGCGCGGCGGCGCCGGCGGGATCGCGCTCACGCATGACCATCCCGATCACGTCGACGGGCTGGGCGGGCTGCTCGCGCGGCTGGGGGAGGTGCCGGTGGCGGCCGCGCGCGGGGCGGCTGACGTGCAGCTGGGTGACGGCGACGCGTTCGGGCCGCTGCGGGTCCTGGCGACGCCCGGGCACGCCGACGACCACCTCGCCTTCGTCGCGGGCCGGGCGGCGTTCACGGGCGACGCGGTGCTCGGCGAGGGCAGCGTCTTCGTCGCCGGCCGCCTGCGCGAGTACCTCGCCGCCCTGCGCCGCCTGCGCGAGCTCGACCTCGCGGTGCTCTGCCCGGGCCACGGCGACCCGGTGTGGGACGCCCGCGGGCGCCTCGACGCGGTGATCGCGCACCGCGAGGATCGCGAGGCGCGGCTCGTCGCCGCGCTCGAGCGCGGCGTGGAGGATCGCGACGCGCTGCTGGACGAGGTGTGGGACGACGCCCCGCCGCAGCTGCGCGACTTCGCGGCGCTGTCGCTCGCCGCGCACCTCGAGAAGCTGCGCGAGGAGGGGCGGGCCTAGCTACAGCGCGGGCTGCGCCCGCGCCTCGTCCACGCGGCGGCGCGCGATCTCCAGCGCCGCGGCGAGCGGCGTGGCGCCGGTGGCGTCCGCGTGGTCGACGACGGTGCGGACGGTGTCGCCGATCGCCCGGACGCGGGTCTCGGCGCGGGCGGGGTCGTAACCGTCGGGCTCGAGCTCGACCGAGATGTTGAGGATGCCGCCGGCGTTGGCGACGAAGTCGGGCACCCAGAGGATGCCGCGGTCGGCGAGCGCCTGGGCGTCGGCGTCCGTGGCCAGCTGGTTGTTCGCCGCGCCGGCGATGGCCTTGCAGCGCAGCCACGGGATCGTGCCCTCGTTCAGGACGCCGCCCAGCGCGCACGGCGCGAGCACGTCGGCCTCGGCGGTGAGCGCGGAGTCGGGGTCGGTCCAGCGGGCGCCCAGCTCGTCGGCGAGGGCGCGGCGGCGCTCGTCGATGTCGGCGACGACGAGCTCGGCGCCGGCGTCACGCAGCAGCCGGGCGAGCGCGCCGCCGACGTGGCCGAGGCCGACGACGGCGACGGTGCGGCCGGCCAGGTCGTCCGAGCCGAGGACGCGCTCGCAGGCCACCCGGATGGCGGCCTCCACACCGAGCGCGGTCCACGGGCTGGGGTCGCCCGAGCCGCCGCGCTCCGTGGAGAGGCCGCTGACGTGCGGTGTGACCTCGGCGATCACGCGCATGTCGGGCTCCGAGGTCCCGACGTCCTCGGCCGTGATGTAGGTCCCTTGGAGCGCCTCGACCGTCTCGGCGAAGTCGAGCAGCACCGCGCGGCGCTCGTCGCCCTCGAGCCGCGTCGTGCCCGGCGGCAGCATGATCACGCCCTTGCCGCCGCCTTGAGGCAGGCCGGCGACGGCCGCCTTGAACGTCATCGCGCGCGCGAGCCGCAGCACGTCGGCGATCGCCTCCGGCGCCGCGCGGTAGCTCCACATCCGGCACCCGCCCAGCGACGGCCCGCGGGCCGTCGAGTGCACGGCCACCATCGTGTAGAGCCCCGACCGCCGGCCGCGGCGGACGAGCAGCGTCTCGTGGTCGTAGTCCGGCAGCGCGTCGATGGCGGACGAGCCTATCGGGCGCCGTGCCGGGACGAGGTTCGTGCCGGCGCGACGCCGGCCCCGCCTCACGGCACCGCGGGCTCGGCCGGGGCGTCGCCCGCAGCGGGCGCCCCCTCCGTCTCCGTCGCGCCGCCCACGGTCGCGGCCTCGTCGACCGCCTCGCCGGTCGTGCCGGCCGCCGTCTCGCCGCTCGCCTCGTCGCCCGTGGCCGCCGTCTCGGGCGTGGTGGCCTCGCCCTCGCCGACCGCCTCCTCGCCGGCGACCGTCTCGTCGGTCGCCGCGTCGTCGGTGACCGCCGTAGTCGGGTCGGTCGTGGGGGCGACGGCGCGCGGCGCCGCCGGCGCTGCGGCAGCGGGCGCGACGATCGCCCGGCGCACGTCCGGCGCCTGGGACCCGCTCACCGGCGCGACGGTCCTCGGCCAGTAGCCGCGGGCGCGGTTGCGCGCGTGCGAGCGGTCCGGCTTGTCCGGCGTGTTCGACTGTGCGGGGGCCGGCGGGGCGTGGTGGTGGATCAGCCGGTCGGCCTGCACCGCGCCGCCCGCGATGGCGGCCGTGCATACCACCGCCGCGACCTGGCACGCGGTCGCGCCGGCGGCGCCGCCCCCGGCCACCGCGGCCGCCCCGCCGCCGGCGGCGGCCCCACCGCCGCCACCGAGGCCGAGCAGCTTGGCGACGATCGCGAGCGGCCCCGCGGCGACCGGCGAGAGCGCCGCGAACGAGCGCTGCACGCCGCGCAGCGCGCCGCGGTACGCGCGGCAGGAATCGCAGCTGCGCAGGTGGCGGCGGGCGTGGCCGGACGCCTTGACGCCGCGGTCGTAGGAGCGCATAAGGTCGACGCGGATCTGGCCGCAGTCGGCCTCGCGGGCCTCGATCTCCTCGACGAGCCCCATCCGGGCGCGCACGAGCAGCGACTTCACCGCCGGCACCGTGACGCCGAGCGCCGCGGCCAGGTCGGCGTAGGGCAGCCCGTCGATCTCGCGCATCAGCAGCGCCGAGCGCTGCTGCGCCGGCAGCCGCCCGACGTCCTCGACGAGCCGAGCGAGGTCCTCGCGCCGCTGCGCCTCCTCGACCGGGTCGTGCAGCGGCTTGCGCGAGACCTCGAAGACGTCGACGGGGGCGGGCACCGGGCGGCGGAGGTGGTCGACGCAGCGGTTGTGGGCCACGCGGTACAGCCAGGCGCGCAGGTTCACGTCGCGCGCGTCGCGGCGCAGCGAGTCGTACGCGCGCACGAAGACGTCCTGGAGCACGTCCTCGGCGTCCTGGCGCGAGCGGCCGGCCAGCATCTGGCGGACGTAAGCGAACAGACGCTGGCGGTAGCGGTCGTGGATGACGCGGAAGGCGTCTTCGCTGCCCGCCCTGAACTGCGCCAGCAGCTGCTCGTCCGTCCGGAGCCGTCGCAGCGGCGACGTCCGCGGCACCCTGGTGAGCGGCGCGGCGGGGGCGTGGAGGGCGGACGCTTCCACGCCCCCCACGCTACGCCATCCGTGAGCGTTACGCCACTTAGCGCTACGACAAGCTGGCCATCACGTGCTTGACGACCGTGTAGTCCTCGAGCGCGTACATGGACAGGTCCTTGCCGTAGCCGGACTGCTTGAGGCCGCCGTGCGGCATCTCCGACGCGAGCGGGATGTGGTCGTTGATCCAGACGCAGCCGAAGCGCAGCGCCTTGGACACCCGCAGCGCGCGGCCCACGTCGCGCGTCCACACCGACGACGCCAGCCCGTACGGCGTGCCGTTGGCCCAGGCGATCGCCTCGGCCTCGTCGGTGAACGGCTGCACGGTGATGACCGGCCCGAAGATCTCGCGCTGGATCATCTCGTCGTCCTGGCGCAGGCCGCCGACCACCGTCGGCTCGAGGTAGAAGCCCGGCAGGTCGGGCTCCTTGCCACCGGTGACGATCTCGGCGTGCGACGGCGCGCGCTCGAGGAAGCCCTCGACCCGCTCGCGCTGGCGCTGCGAGTTCACCGGGCCGAGCGTCGTCTCCGGGTCCATCGTGTCCCCGAGCTTGTAGGACTGCGCCTGCTCGCTCAGGCCGGAGAGCACGTCGTCGTAGACGCCCTTGCCGGCGAGCACGCGCGTGGCCGCGGTGCAGTCCTGGCCGGCGTTGTAGTAGCCGGTGCCCGCGATGGTCTCCATCGCGGCCTCCATGTCGGCGTCGTCGAAGACGACGACCGGGGCCTTGCCGCCGAGCTCGAGGTGCACGCGCTTGAGCGTGTCGGCGCAGGCGCGCGCGATCCACTTGCCGGTCTCCACCGAGCCGGTGAGCGAGACCATGTCCACGTCGTCGTGCGTGACGATCGCCTGGCCGGTCTCGTTCCCGCCGGCGACGACGTTGAGCACGCCCTCGGGCAGGAACTCGGAGGCGATCTCGGCGAGCCGCAGGGCGGTCAGCGGCGTGGTCGGCGCCGGCTTGAGGACGATCGTGTTGCCGGTGGCCAGCGCCGGGCCGATCTTCCAGATCGCCATCATCATCGGGTAGTTCCACGGCGCGATCTGGCCGACGACGCCGACCGCCTCGCGACGCAGCCACGACGTGTAGCCCTCCAGGTACTCGCCGGCCGACTTGCCCTCGAGCACGCGGGCGGCGCCGGCGAAGAAGCGCAGGTTGTCGACCATCGCCGGGATCTCGTCGTCCTTGACCGCCTGGTGCGGCTTGCCGGCGTTGCGGGCCTCCATCTCGGCCAGCTCGTCGCCGTGCTCCTCGAGCGCGTCGGCGATCTTGAGCATTGCCAGCGCGCGCTCGCCCGGCGTGGTGTTCGACCAGCCGTCGAACGCCGCGCGCGCGGCCGCGACGGCGCGATCGACGTCCTCGGGGCCCGAGTCCGGCGCCTGGGCGATGACCTCGCCCGTCGCGGGGTTCAGGACGTCGCTCGTGCGGCCGTCCGCGGCGGCGGCCGACGAGCCGCCGATGAAGTTCTGCAGGGTGTCCGTGCCCGTTGCTGCCATTGGTAGATCTCCTCCTCGAAGTCCGTCGCGGACGCTAGCATCGCGCGCATGAGGGGGACCGTCGCGGTCGCGGCGGCGCTCGCGCTGCTGGTGGCGGCGCCGGCCGCCGACGCGAAGCTCGTCTTCGTGAAGCACCCCACGTCGGTGCGTCCCGACGTCTACGTCGCGCGCGACGACGGCACGCACAAGCGGCGCGTGAGCGCCGGGCGCTCGCCCGTGATCTCCGAAGACGGCCGTTGGATCGCCTGGGTCGCGTTCGGGAGCCTCGACAAGGTCCTCGTCCAGCGCTCGGACCTCTCCGGCGAGCCGCGCCGGGTCCTGCGCTCGCGCACGATCGGCAGGCTCGCGTTCTCCCCGGACTCGACGCAGCTCGGCATCGAGGCCGCGAGCCGGCTGATCGTGCACGACCTCCCGACCGACACGACGTTCACGGCCGCGTTCGGCCACATCACCGGCTTCAGCTTCTCGCCCGACTCGCGTTCGCTCGTCTACGGCACGAGCGGCACCAAGGAGCGGCTCGACGCGCCCACCGACCTCTACGTCGTCACGTTCGACGCCGGGCCGCGCACGCGCCTGACCGAGGACCGGCGCTCGCTGAACCCGATCTGGGGGCCGGCCGGCATCGTCTTCGACCGCATGCGGCCGCGCGAGGGCGACGCGCCCGTCTTCAACCTCTTCGAGATCCAGCCCGACGGCAGCGGGCCGCGGCGCCTCACCGGGCTGAAGATCCCGTCGCTGCTCTCGGGCCTCGTCCCGCTCGAGTTCGACGCCGACGGCGACCGCCTCCTCGCCGAGTTCACGGGGCAGGACACCGCCGTGGCCTTCGCCGTCGACCCGCAGACCGGCGACACCCGCGCGCTCGACCGCGACATGGAGAACGGCTTCGTCGGGACCGACATCAGCGCGGGCGGCCGCTGGGTGCTCGGGCAGACGGGCGGGCCGGATCCGTCCGCCTACCACGACGTCGTGCGCATGCGCTACGGCGGCGGGCACACGAAGGTGCTGGTCCAGCGGGCGATGTCGCCCGACTGGAGCCGCTGACGGATGCGCCGGGCGGCGGTGGTCGTCGCGGCCCTGGTCGCGGCGCTGGTGGCGTGCGCCGCGGCGGCGGCCGCGTCGCCCGACGAGCTCGCGGCCACGATCTCCGCGCCCTGGCCCGACCGCCAGCGGGCGGACGGCTCGTTGCCCGATCACATCGCCGCGGCGGTCAGCGACGAGCGCGACCCCTACGGCGACGCGATGCTCGGCTACGCCCTGCTCGCCCACGGCGTTCGCACCGGTGAAGACGCGTTCGTGCGCACGGGGCTGCGTGCGATCGGCCACGCGGCGCGCCACCCGGTGCAGAGCGACCTCGTGGTCTTCGAGAACCTCGCGCTGGCGAGCGCCTACAACCTGGCCCGCTCGGCGGCGGCCGCGTCGCCGGAGCTGGCGGCCGTCCGCGGCGACTGGGAGCGGCGGCTGCGGGAGCTGCGGCCGGTCGTGATCGGGCGCCACGGGCACGCCGCGAACTGGCGGCTCGTGGAGGCGGTGGCCTGGATCGAGCTCGCGCGGAGCGGGCTCACGTCGCCCCGCGACGGCGCGGTGCTGGCCGACCCCGCCGGGGCGCTGGCTCAGGCCGAGCGCGTGGTGAACGAGCGCGCGCCGCGGCTCGCGCGCGCCACCAAGCGCAGGGACCCGCGCGCGGGCACGACGGCGATCCTCTCGGACCCGCCGTTCAACCCGCTCGCCTACCACGCGCTGTCCACGGCGCTGCTCGCGCGCGCGATCGACCTCCTCGGCCCGGCCGCGGGCGAGCCCGCGCGGCGGACGCTGGCGCGCGCGCTGCGGGCGAGCCGCGCCTTCGCCGGCCCCGACGGCGACCTCGCGTACTGGGGGCGCTCGCAGGAGCAGTCGTGGGTGCTCGCCGTGACGGCGTACGCCGACGGCGGCGCGCTCGCGGCGCGGGCGCTCGACCGGCTGGAGGCGCTGCACGGCAGCGCGCAGCACGGCCTGGCGCTGACCCCGGCGCTCGCGCGCGACCCGGTGGACGGGCTGCGCGGGCTCGACGGCTGGGTGGCGGCGACGCCCTACACGGGCTGGACGCTCGTCGGCCTGGAGTGGCTGCTCGCCCGCACCGGCGAGGCTCCGGCGCCCGGGCCGCTGAGCGCGGACGCGGACGGCGCGCTCGTGCTCGGGCGCGGCGCGAGCAGCTTCGCCACCGTGCGCGACGGCGACACGTGGTTCGCCGTCAAGCGCGCCGCTGCCGGGCGGTCGCGCCTGACCGGCATCTACGACCTCGACGCCCGCTACGACGGCGGGCTCGTCTCGCTGAAGCGGCGCGCCGGCGACCGCTGGCAGGACCTTTCGCCGGTGCGGCCGTACGGCCGCCTGCCGTGGGGGACGATCGGCCCGTCGCTGCGCGTCCGCGGGGGCCTCGCGCGCTTCGAGGGCCGGCGGCTGTCGGCGGCGGGCGACGGGGTCACGCTTCGCGGGCGCTACCGCCTGCCGTCGGGCCGAATCGTCCGGTGGGGCGCGCTCCTACGCTACGAGGCCGTGGACTGCGGCGTGCGGATGACGGTGTCGACGCGGCGCGGCGACCGCGTGCGGCAGTCGCTGTTCTTCCGCGGGCGCCCGGACGCGCTCGACGACGGCCGCCAGCGGGTGCGCGCGAACCGCGACGCGTCGGTGCGCGTGCGGCGCGGCTACGCCTCCGGGGCGGACCCGTCGCTGTGGCGCGCGCGGCTCGCCTACGCGCCGGCCGGCGGCTCGCCGCTGCGGGTGACGATCTGCGAGGCGCGATGAGGACGGCTCTCGGCCTGGCGCTCGCCACGCTCGCGGTCGCGGTCGTGACACGCGGCGAGCCTGCCCGCGCGCTCTCGCCGGTGCCGCCGCCCGCGGTCGTGACCGACAGCTTCGCGTCGCTCGCCGCCTGGGAGCACGGCGACACGGCCCGCGTGCGCCGGGGCGCCGGCCCGCGGCACGACTCGCCCGCCGCCGACGTGGCGGGGTCGTCGCTGCGGGCCGACCTGGGCATCGACCGCCCGGCCATCTCGCTCGACGTGCGCGTCCCGCGCGGAGGCGTCATCCATCTCGGCGAGCTCCGGATCTCCCGCGGCCAGGGGCGCACCTGGAGGCTGGCCGTGGGTGACTGGCGCCGCCGGGCGCGCGGCGCCCGCGGCTGGCGGCACGTGCAGGTCTCCACCGGGCGGCTCGCGGTGGACGGTCGCCGGATGCGGCCGCCGCTCGCCCCCGGCGCCGACCTGGCCATCCGCGGCGACGGTCGCGTCTCGGGCCTGGTCGCCACGCGCGACGACGACGCGCGCGCCCTGCTGGTCCATCGCGTCGCCGCGCTGCACGCCGCCGCGCCGCGCGACAAGTGGCCGCTGGCCACCGACCGCGCCGGCGGGCTGCACTACTCCAACAGCTGGACGACCGGCTTCTGGCCCGGCGCGCTGTGGCGCGCCTCGGATCTCACGACGCGCGGCGACCTCTTCATGCGCTGGGCGCGGGCCGCGACCAAGCGCCACCTGAAGCGCCGCGCGTTCGAGACGCACGATCTCGGGTTCATGTACGGGCACTCGTCGGTCGCCGCGTACGAACGGCGGTGCCACCTCCGCGACGACGACGACGCGCTCTGCTTCCGGCTGCTGGCGAGCGGGCTCGACGCCGCCGCGCAGCTCGCCGCGCTCGCCGACAGCAACCGCGCCGCCGGCACCATCCCGACGCGGCGCGACGGCGCCTGCTCGGAGTGCCCGCCGCAGGTCGCCGACACGATCATCGACAGCCTCATGAACCTCCGGCTGCTGACGTGGGCGGCCACCGAGGGCGACCGGCCCGGCTACCGCGACCTCGCCCTCCAGCATGCGGCGGCCGTCGCCCGGCTGATGATCCGCGACGACGGCTCCACGTTCCAGTCGGTGCACTTCCGGCGCTCCGACGGCGCGGTGCTCAAGCGTCACACCCACCAGGGCTTCGCCGACGAGGGCACGTGGTCGCGCGGCCAGGCTTGGGCGATCTTCGGCTACGCGCAGACCGCGGGCACGCTGGACGACGCGGCGTCGCTGGCCACGGCCGAGCGCGTCGCCGCCTACTTCGGCGACCACCTGCCGGCGTCCGGCCTCCCGCTCTACGACTTCGCCGCCCCGCCGGACGCGCCGGTCGACGCCTCCGCCGCGGTCATCGCCGCCGCCGGGCTCTACCGGCTCGGCGCCGCGTGCGCCCGGCTCGGCGGCTGCGCCGCGCCCGACCGCTGGCGGCCGCTCGCGGACCGCCTCCTCGGCGCGGCGCTCGGCCGCGTCCGCACCCGCCCGCCACTCGGCTTCCTGGGCGACCAGGTCTACACCTACGGCGGCAGCTGGGACTGGGACGACGACGCCGAGCTCGTCTTCGGGCTGGACTACGCGCTCGAGGCCGTCGCGGGCTCCCTCGGGCGTACGCTCTCGGACTAGTGGCCCTGGCCGCCCAGCCCGAGACCGACCTCGCGACGCTCGAGCGCGTGCAGGACCGCGTGCTCTGGCTCGCCACGGCGATCGTGCACCACGCCAACCGGGTTCGCGAGACCCGCTCGGGCGTGAAGGTCGGCGGCCACCAGGCGTCGAGCGCGTCGATGGTGTCGCTGATGACGGCGCTGTGGTTCGCCGTGCTCGAGGCGCCCGACCGCGTGGCCGTCAAGCCGCACGCGTCGCCGGTCCTGCATGCCATCAACCACCTGCTCGGCCGGCTCGACCGCTCGTATCTGGAGACGTTGCGGCAGTTCGGGGGCCTGCAGTCCT
>Ga0126307_10001414_pt1 | contig 15860 bp, 18 predicted proteins | sample Plot28_FD_89955 | JGI IMG/M metagenome (GOLD analysis project Ga0126307, IMG submission 89955) | Serpentine soil microbial communities from UC McLaughlin Reserve, CA, USA - Plot28 | ecosystem: Environmental > Terrestrial > Soil > Grasslands | place: USA: UC McLaughlin Reserve, Lake County... | reverse complement strand
CCCGGAGATCCTACTCGAGAACGCCGTCCAGGACGAGCTCGGCAACTTAAAGAGGCTTCAGGTAGCGGCGGCGCGGACGATGGCCTATGAAAAGATGCTCACGAGCGACGCCGCCGAGAAGCAGAAGACGATCACCGCCAAGGAGCGCCAGGCCCGCGAACTCGTGGCTCGCGGCCAGCGGGAGGCGGCTGTAGAGGTCGTCCAGCAGAAGCAAGAGGCGCAGACGAGCCTGCAGGAGATCGAAGGCCGCATCGAGGAGGCCCGGCGCAACTCTAAGGAGTTGGAGCGGGCGTTTAGGGAGCAGGAGCAGCGCTACAGCGACCTCGTACGCGAGCGGACAGCTCTCCTGGAGGAGCACCAGCGCGCGCAGGCCCTGCGCGCGGCCAACGAGGCACGCGCCAACGTTTCTTTGACGGATTCATCCCGGGATCTCGAGAGGGCGCGACAGGCTATAAGACAGGCTTCTTTCGAGGCCCAGGCCGTTGGCGAGCTGGGCACGAGCGAGACGGAGCGCCAGATCGCCGCCGTCGAGACGGATATAAAGCGTCTGGAGGCCGAGCGCGAGCTGGAGAGGATGGAGATCCAGATGGGTTTGAGGCCCGTCGCCTCTCTGGAAGCGGGCGAGGATGATGGAGCTGACGCTTCGAGCCAGCAGTCACCGGCGGAGCGCAATGATCTCCGCGGGGACGAGCGTAGGGGGGTGTGAGCCTTATGGCGGGAAGGAGGCATAGCGGGCTGCATCGCCACCTGCTCCGGCTCGCGCCCTTTGGTTCGATGGCTGGGCTGGGGACATTGGCGGTATTAGGAGGAGAGTATTTTCTCGCGGTACTATTCGGGGCTGGCGCGACCTTTGCGGGGCGCAAGCTCCTAGATCGGCGGGGGAACGCCCGTAAGGAACTCCTTCGGCGAGCTCGGAGGAACGCTGCGGAGCTCAACCAGGTGGCACGCAGCGACGGTATCGCCGCCTCTCAGATGAAGCGGCTTGCAGGTCTGCAAGAGGGGCTTTTGGAGAGCTGGGAGCTATTGCCCGAGGAGTATGGGCCGCTTCTTTTAGAGGACCTCTACACCGTCGTGGAGGAGGTCGAGACGGCGGCCCAGTTGGCGCGGCGGCGCTCGGCTTTGAGGCGGCACCTGGAGAGCGTAGACCGGCGGGCCATCGGGGGGCGAATTTGGGAGCTCGAACGCGAGCTCGCCGAGCTTGAAGAAGGCTCGGCTTTACGGGCGTCGTTCGAAGCGGCGCTCGAAGGGCGCCGCGGGGAGCTTGCCGCCTATGACGAGATACCGCGAGCAATAGGCATGATCAACGCCCAGCTCGAGGGGATAGAGAGCTTGCTGGGCAACCTACGCGGCGAGCTTTTGGCCCTCGATGCGAGCCCCACTGCTCTTACCGCGGAATCGAGGCTCGTGGGGCTCAAGCAGCGTATCTCCTACTTCCGGCGGAGTCTCGACGAGGTAAAACGCAGCGTGGACCATCTCTCGAATGGGTCGCCCGAAGGCCTCACAGAGGTTTTGCCCGAAAGGATGACGACGCGATGAGCGGGGGGGGTTTCTTCTCGAAGTTGTTCGGTAGAGATACAGACGAGGGGGAGACCAGGATCTTCTCGTTCGAGGAGATCGGGACGAGGGGACCATCTAGTAGAGAGGAAGAGCCCGAAGAGGAGGAGGCGCGGGGCTTCACTATCGAGCGGGCGGTCAGGGTCATAGACGACCTGCCCCCGGACGTCCCCCGGGAGAGCGCGGTCCAAATCGTGCGTAATACGCTCGCGGCTGCCGGCGTCAAGGTCGTCGAAGACCTCGAACGGTCTACCCGCAAGCAGGAGGCCAAGCTCGAATCCGAGATAGACCTCTCCCGGAGCCGGCAGCAGGAGCTCCGGCAGAAAACCGAAGAGGCCGTGCACTCCCTTGAGGAGGAAATACAGAAGGCCCGGGAGGCCCGCGACATCGGCATCGCCGAGGAGGAAGAGAACATCACTCGTGTTTCGGCACGCTTGAGAGAGGTGAGACGGGTTCGCGCCTTTTTCGGCTTCTCCAAGGCCGAAGCTGAGGAAGCGGTCGAGCCGGCGCGCCGCGATTTGGCCGGTGATGAGATGCAGAGCTCACATTCCGTCGAAGAAGATGAGACACAGGTGATGAGGCGTCCCGGCCCCCTCGCGGATTCCCCCAGCTCTTACGAGACAACCGACGAGCGGTGAGCATCCCGCGTCGCCTGGACCGCTTCGCCCGGGGCTTCCTCTCAAGCCTTGGCGACGAACGGCTCAAGCAAACTATCCGTATCGGTCGTGAACGTGGCGAGACTTTGAAAGACGCCTTTGGAGCCGCCTGGAGGGGCGTTGCCGAGGAGTGGCGCGCCTCTGAGAAGTGGACTTCCGAAGCCCGCTCCTCCTCGCCACGCTACACGCCGAGGAGGTTTCCTCTGGAGGTGCTCGCAGCTTACTACCAGCTCGGTTTGGGTGTCGGCAGCCCCTTGGAAGAGGTGCGAAAAAGACGGCGCGAGCTCATCAAGCGCCACCACCCGGATCGCTTCGCGAATCCTGAGTGCAGAGATCACGCCGAGAAGATGACCGCAGAGATCAACGCAGCACACGATACTATAGAGCGCTATCTACTTTGTGGTTAGCCAGTTACTTGGTCAGCTAGCTAAACTGCACGGTGTACTCGAAATCGTCTCGCTGTAATACTCCGTGAGCGGGGTCCTGTAAGGCGAAAACCAGGAGCTGATTTGCTGGATATTAACTAGCTGGCTAACTCTCTACGAACTACAAGACGATTCTCAAAGGTAGGTCTCTTGGGCTTTTTGTCCTTCTTGTGGGGTGGTTTGGCGGGCTCCTCTACTGCTGGGCCCGCGTTGCCTTTGCGAAGACTACCACGACGGGGCGCAGTTCTGTTTTGGCGGTCTGCTTTACAGGCAGGATCGGGAGTGCGGCCAAGGCCAAGAGCGCCGTTATTGAGGCCACCGTGTATATGCGCAAGCTCCTGAGCACTACTGAACCATACTACGGGTCTCGCATGCCACGCGCATCAAAGCCCTTAAACTCTTCGTGCAGGTAAAATGTAGGCGCATGAAGATCTCGGTCCTAATAGACAAGTTCGCTGGGCATCTCGCCGAAGACCCGGACACCTCCCCCCGTACTGCTGAATTTTACGAGGCGGATCTCAAGGAGTTCGCCCACTTTCTCGCCGAGAAGAACGTGACGCAGATCGAGGACGTAAGCGTAGGATTGGTGATGGATTTTCGCAATCATCTCCTGGAGGGCAGACGCAAGCGCTTCACCGTCTACCGTAAGGATGCCGCCGTGAGGCGCTTTCTCGACTGGGTTCGCACTTCGACCGACGCGGGGCTCGACCTCGACCCCATAGAGCCCATGCACCAGCCCCTGGATCAGCAGATAGCGTTCCTCGAAGACGAAGAAGCCGAACAGCTCCTTTCTTTCCCCCAGGGCGACCTCTACTCCCTACGCGATGCCGTCATGATCCGGCTCATGCTCGACACTGGGGTGACGGTTGGCGAGATCCGGGGCCTTCTGAAGAGCGATCTAGACCTCGACGCTGCCCAGATACACCTTGGCGGCCCCGGTTCCCATCTCGCCCCCCGCGACCATCGCCTCCCCGAAGAGACGGTAGAGACCCTCAAACGCTACCTGAAGCGTCGTAAAGACGAGACATCCGAGCTCATAATAGGCCGGGCCGCGCGTCCGGTAACGACCTCCAAATCGCTCCAGAACGCTCTCTGGAAACGATGTGACCAGGTGGGCCTTCCTCGCATCTCCCCGATGGTCTTGCGCCACACCTTCGCCATAAGGCTCCTAAGACGGGGTGCCACCCTCAACGAGCTCAAAGACGCTCTGGGTGTTCGCGATACGACGAACATTGGAGTCTACAAGAAATTCAGATGAGCTAATCTCACGTACAAGTCTTTTTAAGAAGTTGAAGAGCGATCGAACGGGCGATAGCGTGTTCGGGCGAGGACTTTATGCTCTACAGTTTCTCAAGGCTTCGCGGTTGAGCAGAGCCCAGCAATTTATGGAGTTCTGCCACGTCCGAAGGAAGTGCTCCGCGGGGCGCTCCACCGTCCACTTATCATCGTTGTGAACGCGCTTCCTCCTAAAACGTTCCCCGCCGCACCCTCCTTCACGGCGCAAGCAAACAGAGATAGCTCATGATTACCATCAGCGTCAGGATGTAGCCGCGCCGAAAGCAGCCGCCACATACGTTGGCCTTCGAGAAATATGAGCTGGTCACCGTCCCTTGTCTCAGCCATGATAAGTGCCTCTGACATCTTTCTCGCCCATTCTATGTCTGGTTAGTCTGCAAGTACCACCCGGATGCGAGCTCTGAATACCCACAAGTTGAGCAGCGTTTTAAGGAAATTCAACAGGCTTACGAAGTTCTGTCAAACTCCGAGAAGCGGCGGGGGTATGACAAGGTGCTTCCTACCTCTCTAGAGGTAGTTCAGGCAGGCACATGCAAAAATTGGTGAGAAAACCAGAGGGAGGCTCTCTTATACTGTAGACCTGTCTGACCCTTTAGGAAAGCTGTATGACCTCTCAAGCGACCATACCGGCAGGCAGAAAGAAGGTAGCCGGAAGCTGCGGGGCGAGGAGGTAGCTCGCACCACAAACTCCTAGGTGCAGACGTATCTCGCGTCTCGGAGCTGTTGGGTGAGAATAATAGCTCGTTTCTCGAAGCTCTCGAACGAGAATATAAAAGAAAATGCAAAAGGGAGCTTTGGGGATGTACAATCGAGGGGCTTCTCGGCTACGAAGGAGAACGTGATGGGCGGGGAAGCGTCTGGGGTGGGCAACAACCCACGAGAAAAGAGGGTGAAGGGTCTTAGACCGTCGAGAAGAGAAAAGAGGATGAAAGGCCCAAGAGCGCGGAGAAAAAGGGACAGCCATTAACTCGACAACCTTCGAGACGAGCGTTACGGTGCGTCGCTTACAGGAAGCCAGCCAATCTGTATACGAGGCAGGACTTAGTGATCCAGAGGTAGCTATTGCACCCTTTAGCTTATCCTATCGGGTTCGCTTATCTAACCTACTTAGGCGATTTGCGGTACTCCAAAAAGCTGATTTGTCCACTTGAGCCCAAAGAAAGGTTATATAAGGGAGAAGGAAGATGGAACTTAACAAGTTTTCTCAGAACGTGCGGGAAGTCATAGAGCTCGCCCAAGCTGCGGTGCGCCGAGGCCAAGGAAATCTGCTCGGTACCGAGCACCTCTTGTTAGGGTTGCTGGCGCAACAGGAGGGCGTGGTGCCCCGGGTTTTCGGCGAACTCGGCCTAGACCTCGGGCTCGCAAGAACAAAGACCAATGACGCTATCGAGCGCAACGAACGATCCCGGCCGAGCGCAGCGTCAGAGCAAATCTATCTTACCCCCCGCGCCAAACGAGCCTTGGAGCTCGCCGTCGAGGAGTCCGAGAAACTCGGGGATGACTACGTAGGTAACCAGCATCTCCTGCTAGGGCTCGTTAGGGAAGATGAAGGGTCAGCAGCGATGGTACTGCGAGAGGTCGGCCTGACCGAGGATAAGGCCCGGAGTACCCTGAGCAACCTTCGGGGGAGCGGGTCTTACCCTGGCCTCGATCCCGAAGGTGTGCTCGCCAGACACAGCCGGGACATTAACCAGCTCGCTCGGGATGGCAAGCTCGATCCCGTCATCGGGCGTGACGAGGAGATAAAGCGCGTTATTCAGATTCTCGCCCGCCGAACTAAGAACAATCCGGTCCTGATCGGCGAACCTGGTGTTGGGAAAACCGCTATCGCCGAGGGGTTGGCGGAAAGGGTGGTACAGGGCAACGTACCCGAGGTCTTAAGAGACCGGCGCGTTTTAGCCCTAGATATGGGCTCGCTCGTAGCTGGGACGAAGTTACGAGGTGAGTTCGAGGAACGGCTGAAGGGCGTCATAGACGAGGTTAAGGGTTCTGAGCAGGTCATCCTCTTTATCGACGAACTGCACAATATCGCTGGGGCCGGTGCCGCTGAGGGGGCGATGGACGCGGGGGACATCCTCAAACCCGCGCTGGCTCGGGGCGAGATGCAGGTCATTGGGGCGACGACCATCGACGAGTACCGCAAGCTGATAGAGCCGGACGCGGCTCTGGAACGCCGCTTCCAGCCTATCGTAGTCGACGAGCCGACAGAGGAGGAGACGATGGAGATCCTCCGGGGCTTAAGGGATAAATACGAGGCTCATCACCGGGTTGAGATAAAGGACGAAGCGCTCGAGGCCGCCGCTGGGTTGGCGCACCGCTACATAGCAGACCGGTTTCTGCCGGACAAGGCCATAGATCTTTTAGATGAGGCCGCCAGCCGGGTACGCATCGAAACCACCATGATGCCTGACGAATTACGAAAGATCGAGATGCGGCTGCAAGAGCTCGCTCGGGAGGGCGCTGCGGCCGTTCAGGAAAGGGATTACGAACATGCCGCCCAGTTGCGGGACGAGGCAGACGAAGTCCAAACCCGCTATCAGGAGGCCAGGGACCGTTGGATACAGGAGAGCGGGGTCAGAGATGCTACTGTGGGCCGGGAGGAGATAGCTCAGGTTGTGAGCGCCTGGACCGGTATCCCGGTAACGAAGATGCTCAAAGACGAGGCCGAACGGCTACTCTCTATAGAAGATTCATTGCATGAGCGAATCATTGGACAGGACAATGCGGTCACGGCGGTTTCGGAAGCTATCTGGCGGACGCGAGCCGGCATCAAGGACCCGAATCGTCCGATTGGTAGCTTTATCTTCTTGGGCCCCACAGGGGTGGGGAAAACCGAGTTAGCCCGTGCTCTGGCCGAGTACCTTTTCGACGACGAGAACGCTATGATCCGGCTCGACATGTCCGAGTATATGGAGCGCCACGCAGCGAGCCGCCTGGTAGGTGCCCCGCCAGGCTATGTGGGCTACGAGGAGGGCGGCCAGCTCACCGAGGCCTTAAGGCGTCGCCCGTACTCTGTTGTCCTCTTAGACGAGATAGAGAAGGCCCACCCCGACGTTTTCAACATGTTGCTACAAATCCTTGAGGACGGCCGTCTGACAGACAATAAAGGCCGGACGGTCTCCTTTGAGAATGCCGTTATAATCATGACCAGCAACGTTGGCGCACAACTCATCCCCGGCTCCCAGGAGATGCGGGACCGCTACGAGGAGATCCATACCCTCCTGATGCGAGAGCTACAGATGGTCTTCCGACCAGAGTTCCTGAATCGGGTGGACGAGGTTATCGTCTTCCATGCCCTGGGAGACGAAGAGCTTGTGCAGATAGCAGACCTTCTCCTCAATCGCGTTCGTCGGCTGGCCGCCGCTCAAGACATAACGCTAGAAATCACTGAAGCCGTAAAGCGGCATGTCGCGCATGAAGGGTTCGATTCCAACTTTGGAGCTAGACCACTGCGTCGGGCGATCCAAAAGCTGCTAGAAACCCCCATCAGCAAGGAAATCATCTCCGGAAAATTCGGTCCCGGAGATACAGTGCGGGTAGATCTTGACCCCAACGGGAAGTTGACCTTTGCCCTCGCCGAAGCCATCCCGAGTTAGGAACAGGGTCGCTAGAAGCTGACTCGTACAAATGATTACTGAGGTTTCGTGGTATGCGAAGGGCTACAAGTAGCAGTTGTTCGCCTTTTCTAGATCGGTTCGGCTCTAACACATAGCCCCTTGCATCGCCATTGTACGATTGAGATGAATTATAGTGACATTCTTAATGTAGCTAGTAGTAAGGAGGAGATTATCTGTGTACGTAGCCATACGCCGCTACAAGATAAACCCCGGGTCCAATCCTGAGATTGCACGGGTGGCTACTGAAGGATATTTGCCCATTATCAGCACAGTGCCCGGTTTCATCGCTTATTACGGTATCGAAGCAGCGGACGACGAGTATGTAGCCGTCGCCGTCTTTCAGGATCGAACTGGGGCGGAAGAATCTATCAGGGTGGCTGCGGATTTTATAAGGGAGAATCTGACGCCGCTTCTCCCGACCCCACCTGACATTACAGAGGGTACGGTCAATGTGCATCAGGCAGGTGGGACGACATCTGGTGTAAGGACAGAAGAAGGCACACCACGGGAGCAGGAAGCCTCACCGACAGAGCAAGAGAGGTATGGGGGGAGGGGGGCGTGGGAAGAAGAAGGTAGGAAACTGGTAGAGGAGGTCATCGACAGAATCTCTCAAAGATTCCTAGAAGGCGGCCAAAGAGATCAGGGAAGAGAAGAATCTGGGAGAGGAAGACCACCACGAGAACCGCGGGGAGATGAGCCTCCTAGATGAGCTGAACGCCTTATGGAGGGTCATGGAGACGGAGTACCTAGTCGTTACTGAGGGGGCAGAGCCGACGCTGGGGGCTACGGAAGGGGTTCGAGGTGAGCCTCCCGGCCCCTATAGATGGAAGCGTTGGGTTTCGTTTGGGAGAGGAGGTGCAGACTACATGCCTCGCAGGTGCTCTGAATGCGATCACGAGAACTTGAGGGAGATCAACTCTGCGCTCTCTTTAACGAGCCGTTACGGGACATAGCAGACCGCTGGTCTGTTTCGAAGACAGACTTGATGCGCCACCGCAACAGACACCTCCCTGTTTCGCTGATCGGGGCCAAAGAAGCTGAAGAAGAGGCTCGGGCTGATAACCTTCTCAATTCAGCGAGGTATGTAGAGGCCTTCTTTACGCAGATCCTAACCTTTTAGCATGCCCGAGCCACGTAGTACTGACCCACGTATCGCCACCATTTAGGTCAGTTTTGCTAAGGGCAAAAATAGTATGACTGCGACGAAAATCAGTATGGGCAAAACCAACGCGCTGATCGCCAGCTGCATACCTCCCCGGCCAAGGTGGAAGTAACTTGATGTTACGCTACTACGTCGATCGGGTTGTCTTCTGCCGGACCGCTCCTGCATGTCGCTACACCTTCGTCGTTAGCCCCAAGACCTTCTCTTAGAACGTATCGTGCTAAAGATAATGAGCAGCCGGATAAGATTATACGAGGAGGTCGTGTGAGTTTATAATGCGATCCGCAGGGTAAACAATATAAGTGACAATCGAAAAAGGGGAAAGGAAAAGCAGTATGACGGAAAAGGGCAGGGAAGCGATAGACAAGGCAAAGGAGCTGGCCAAGAAAGTCGCCGGGGCCGTGACCCCGGGCAGCGGGGGAGATAGGGAGTACTTTAGTAACCTCCTAAAGGAAACCAACGAGAGAAGCGTCAAGGGTCCGCTCCGCGAATACTTTAGGAATCGCATAAAGCAGACCGACAAGAGAAGTGCGCAAAGTCTAATCCGACGTCATCGCACAACCAAGATCAAGGACCTTCTTACCGAGACCATTAGCCAGGCGCGCGAGGGTGTGGATGAAGTGGACGATCCTAAGGCTCAGGCCTTGTACGAAACCACGGCTGAGACCCTTAAGGGCTTGCTCACTGCCTATGAGCACTACGAGCGTGGGGCAGAGGAGGCTTGGCAGCCTAATTCGGAGGCTCTAAAGGCATAAGCGAGACGTGCACCCTGCGCCTAGCGTCCGCTACCCGTTTCCTTGCTCGAGCTTACACCTGGCTTCTACTACCCACCGTGATGGGCATAGAGATTGGTTGTTTCATCTACGCGCCCGTCGACGTTGCTCTTCTATGGTCCCACGCTGCTTATCCAGCTTGTCTTGCCTACGCTCCTCTGCCGCCTGCCTGCGCTCCTCTGCTGCCTGCCGGCGCTGTTCTTCTCGCTCGTATACCTGCTCGCGCTTCTCTTCTATCCGTTGGCGCTGCTCTTCTGTCATTCCACAAGTTCCCTTTCTTCACGCTTACCAGAATTTTTACCTACCGAGAAAAATGTACCCTCAACCAAAGCCTTCGAAACAAAAAGGCTAAAGAGCTTGCGCCAGTGAAGTAACGTTGCCTCAAATCAGGGTTCTCCAAACCTTTGTCGCGCCTATGGAGGAGTTGGTCTAAGCGGCCCAGCCCTTTCGTGATAACTTGGCAGTATTGAAAGTAGTTTGACAGTAGCCTAGAAGGATAGCCTAAAACATCTGGCAGCCTGAGACAGGAGAATCTGGCTAAATAAGCAGTATCTAGAACCTCTAGAAACCTACGGAAACATATTTCACCTGAACGAGAACCATGGTGTCCCGGTGCGAGTCCGGGTCTCCCCACTTCTTTTCATAGCGATTTGCCTAGAAAAACAACCTGTAACATCGAGCAACTTACGAGGTGAGAGTTGGTACACGGCATCCATCATATACATTAGCCCATAGTAGATGGTAAAGACGTTGGTCTACGATGTGGCTGATAAGCGCACATTCGCAGTACCTCTACGAGAGAGCACTGATGCCTCGTACCCCCTGTAGGTCCAATGATTATGAATGCCACTGTAGATAAACGATTTTTAAGGCCACAAAGGTAGGTGCAAGTCCTTGGGCCGCGCTTTCTAACGCGTTTTCCTTTAGCGTGTCGAAAGACACCTTAACAGTTGGCTAGTAGGAATAATGCCACAATAAACGCGCCGATAAAAATATGGGATGTGAAATAAGAGGGGCGCCTTTAGCAAAAAGGTTATTCCCAGGATTTCCAAGACTGCCTCCGCAAAGACTGGCCAGTATCAGAGCATAACGGCCCTCATCTACACCTTATTTCTCTAGTCGAAACTCATATTACGAAACAGCTTCTAACTATTCTCTATCTTTCCGCTGAGGCAGGACTCTGCTCCCTCTCAGTTAGAAAGCTTGCGGCTAGCTAGAGGGAACATAGTACCTAATCGATTATGGCAAGGATCAGTAGGACTATGATCAGGATGACCAAGGCTACCCCCAAGAGGTACCCCAGAGAGAACATTGAGCGACGACCATTGCGACCCCTTCGCACGGCTCCTCCTTCCTTACAGCGTATCCTTATACAGGATACACCTTCTTATGCGAGGGTGTCGTTACCCCGACGAAGGCGGTAGCTAGCCCAGCGTGCAAATTTCTTTGAGGAGCTGAGGAAAAGCTGAGCCCCCCGCTACACTTGGTGGTGCCCCAAACTATCTAGTGTAAAGGAGGTCTCGGCTAGAGTAGACCTTACACCTTTATCGTCGCCGTTTTCTGTGTACCCAACGACTGAACCGAAGGGAGAAAATTGCATCAGCACACTCCTGTAGCTAGTCTATCGGACTCCGAAGTTTCGGCTATCGAGCGCGTAGGCGAGTTCCTCGAGATAGACACCGTGAAGGGTCTCTGTGTCTACTTAAGGCGTCACACTACACGGAGCAGTGGTTCTCCCGGCCCTTCACCAAGGTACACCGTACCATCTTCTGCTACCAAGCGGCCAAGCTGTGGGCCGTGAAGGAGAAGCTCTCTGGAAGCACTTGCTTGGCCGAATCGGCTTCGACTCCAAGAAGCTCTCCTTGATCGAATTTTCTGGTGCCGGTATGACGCTCCGCTTAGGCCTACCGCTGCCGAGGTCTGGCCGAGGTATAGACTTTCGGCCACGATGACGAGATAGCCAAGCAGACCTTTCATGGGCTTAGGGCACACTCTAGGGCATGCTCACAGGCTAGGAGTGATCGCCGAGTTGGACCTGGCGTCTGCCGACGGCCAAGACCTAGCAGCACGACGGAGGAACTACCGCAGCTTGAACAAAGAGGGTGAGCCTTGGGCGACAGGCACTATTGGAGCAGAGAGATCGCTGAGCGGCTCAGCAAACGCAACCTCTCCTTGCTGAGCCCCTTCAAATCTAGGGACAACCTGGAGGGTTAGTCCAGCTAAGCGCTGAGTGGGTAGCGTGAGCCATGGGCCGGACTACTATCGGCGGGTTGTCCTAGGCATAGACACCTCAGAGAGCCTGATAGCCAGCCACCAGGAAGGTCCGACTTGCACCTACGCCTTCTTGGGCAGCTGGGGCCTTCAAGGACGATTAAGAAGTTGGGGCCTGAACGTAACAACCCTCATGTAGTTACAGGAGACCTGGTAGAACTACTGCACATCTTCCGAGTACGATGTAGCAGCTAATAGGATAGACTTTTCGAGTTAGCTATAACATCCTCTTAGTACTTGACGGACTTTTCTACCACCTTCCCCACGGCAGTTGGGCGGAGTTGTCGATTACCGCTGATACCTGCTTCTCGCGAGAGACTTCCTTATGATACTCCTCATTTGCCGACGACCGTAGATCAAGTAGAAAAAGATGAAAAGAGTTAAGGCAATCTAGAGATCGATAGAAGCAGGACACTCACCGTTTGCGTTCCTTATCGTATTCCCGTGGGAATGCCTTCACAAATTCCTTTGCTGCATGTACTGCAGCACGGGATACTGCACGCCCCACCGCGCGAATCTCTTCGTGCTCTTGTAGCTTGGTCAAATTCCTGGTGGGCTTCTTTATTCGTTCTATCATTGCTCTCCTCTTTGATTATATCGTAGCTAGGCCCCTATCCTGTCTCTCTCACTCATATTATATGCTGCAGTAAGCGCCTTATCCTCGTCGGGTGCATAGATCCTTGAGTTAGCTAGGCTGCTCGTCTTCGCGTGCGAGTCGCAGGGAGTCTACACGGTGCCACGGATAGAACAACACCGTCTCTGTCGGTTCGCCGCCTCCCTCGTCGAGTGGAATCGCCAAGCTGATACCCAGTTCGTTAGTCCCCAGAAGGCGTCCGATTACCCGGGCTACCTGCTCGCCGGAGACGATTACTGCCACGTTCTGTTCGAGCCACTCCTCGGGCGAATGTCCTGCCGCCATAATTCTCCTTCCTTTCGTCGGTCCTCCGCCAGTATCCTACAATATAGCTCCTGGCGCCGCTGAAAGAGAAGTCTTCTTCGCTCTGAAGAGAGCTCGCGCCTGTAGGGGGCAGGTTGCCTGTAGTGGCAATCTCTGCAGTGGCTACATCTGAGAGCCGATTTATATATGACGCAGAAGCGTAACAGGAGATGAATCGAGTACAGAATCCTAAAAGAGGGCAGAGTAGCTCTGCCCCTTTGTGCTGTTTAGGCTCGCAAATGCCCTCGCGCTACCCGTCAAGCAACCACCAAGGCAAGTACGACCGAAGCCGCTGTCGCTCCTGCTCTTAGAGAGGCCTTAAAACGTCGTCTTTGAGGCCTCTCTGTTCAGTAACAAGATCTTGTTCTACGAACCGATCGGTCAGTAGTAGGTGGCTCAGACCTATACCTATTGCTGTCACAAGGAGGGTTTCTAACCGCTGCTGCGTTCCCATCGTCCACGTGTACTTCTCCTTTCCTCAATCTACTTCTTGCCCGCTTATAGCCTTAAAGTGCAACGAGGCAAAACCGGAGATAGGGGGGTACTCTAAACTCTATGAGAGTTACAGCTTACGAGGTGAATTTATAAAAGGTTGATCGGGTAAATAAAGCACCAGCATTAAAAACATTCCACCAGAAAAGGAGGCGTGCCAGTGGAATACGTAGAGCCCAACCTCGTTAGGCTAAGCAACTCGGACTTGCACCTCGAAGAGTCTTGGCAGGACATCTGCGGGTTCGAGGTCTACGACAGTAACGACGAGAAGATAGGGACAGTAGAAGACTTCTACATCGATCGGGAAGCATACGTTACGCGCTTCTTAGATGTGAACGCCGGGGGTTTCCTCGGGATGGGGAAGAAGCATTTTCTAATCCCGGTGGAGGAGGTTACTCGCAACTTCGGCAAAGAAGAAGAGCGGGTGACGGTGAACCACGAGCGAGACAAGGTGCTGGACTCGCCGGACTTCGACCCCGAGCTCGTGCCCGAGCTAGCCTTCCAGCGTGCCATCTACGACTACTATGGACGTCCTATCCCGGAGGGAAGCAGTACAACGAAGATCACTAGAGAACAGCTGGTAGCCGCAAAGAAGAAGAGCAGCGAGACGAAGGAGGAGGTAGAGGAGAGCCGTGAGGAAGAGGGCGAGGGAGTGATAGCTGCCGTGGCGAAGAAAGCGGCAAAAGGGGCGACAAAAGGAGCTGTGAAAGGGGCGGCAAAAGAGCTGTGGAAGTAGCTGTCATGGCTTCTAGCGAAGATGCTAAAGATGCTAGAAGCTCTGGCCTTTTTAAATCGTGTATGAAGAGCAGTTTATAGGTGGAAACAAATAAAGCAGGTAAGAGGTTAGGAGGGGGTAAAAGCCTCTGGATGAGGGTCTTACAGGTGTCCTGTTTCTCCAAGGGCTTATAGTCGCCGCCTTTAAGAGAAGGATAGAGGGGTGGAGATAAAAGCGTTGAGTTTCGCTTGGGAGAGGAGGTGCAGACTATATGCCTCGCAGGTGTGCTGTATGCGATCACGAAAACTTGGCAGAGATCAACTCTGCGCTAGTCTTTAACGAGCCGTTACGGGACATAGCAGACCGCTGGTCTGTTTCGAAGACGGACTTGATGCGCCACCGCAACAGACATATCTCTGTTCGGGAGATCGAGGCCATAGAAGCTGAAGAGGAGGCCAAAGAAGCTGATGAAGAGGCTCGTGCTAATAACCTTCTCGATCAGGTACGCGATCTTCAGGAACGTGCCCTGGATACCCTTGATAAGGGCGAAGAGGCTGAAGAGCTTAGCGCCGCTTTAGAGGCTATAAGGGAGGCGAGGGACGAGCTAGAACGTTCGGTGGAGCTCTTAGACGAACTCGACGAACGCCCACAGACCAACACGTAATAACCTCGACCGCAACGAGCCGCGATTCTGGAAGCCCCAGCGTCGTACCCGGAGCGGAGGCTTGCCGTGGCTACCGCCCTATAGCAGGTTGCGACGAGGTTGGCCCGTCCGCTCTATCAGGGTGCTAAGGCTGGTGAGCAGGGCTTCGCCAAGTAAGGATCTCAGGCACCGATGGTGCGATGTGGCTCAAGGACACTGCAAACCGTTATAGGCGAGCTTAGATTTAATCATCCCAGGGCTTCGTTTTGTTTATGGCTTCGAGTTACACGCTCCAGTACTTCACGTCTCTTTGCGAGACCGTTCATTTTGCGCTCAGTATGTAGGTGCAAGTACACCCATTAACGTCTTCCTGGTCCTCTGGGGCCTTCAGGTCTACGGCTAGGCCCTGAGGGACCTTGAGGTCTACGGCTAGGCCCTGAGGGACCTTGAGGTCTACGGCTAGGCCCTGAGGGACCTCGGGGGCCACTTCTTGGCTCATCAGGGCTTGGTTCACTGGGATCTTCAACCTGTCGCTCTGGGCGCTCACGAGTGCTTCTTCTCTGACTTGGCTCCTCGAGTTCGCCCACCTTGATCGCTACGATGGAGTTCCAGGGGTAGAAAGCGATGACTTCCTCGTTCTCTGCAACAACGACCCCTGCGTCATCCATAAGCTCGAGCACACCAATAGCCTTGGGTTCGCTGCTTGCCCTTATATCAAGGTGCACTGATACCTGGTGTCCTACCCATGTCTCGGGTTCCACCTCTACTCCTCCTCCTTCCCCAGCTGTTGCTTTGTACTCTTGAATTTTGGTACCGAGCGGAGCCTGGTGCAACACCTCTTAGCCTGCGGCTATTAAAGAGCGGTAGCCCCTTCACTCTATCCCCGGAGGCTTGACTCACTCACTTGTGGCTTGTAGGTTACTCTGCTCTATTAGTCCCCCCATCCCTTCTTCCTCTACGCCCGCCTCGCGTAGTTCGGCTTCGTACCGCCTGCGCCTAGATTCCGCTACTCGTTCCCTCGCTTTGATCCTCTTTTCAAGCTCCTTAGCCCTAAGCTCAGCTTCTCGTTCCCTCGCCTGTATTCTCCGTTCGATATCCATACGCTGCTTCCCCTTTCTCCTCCGAACGTCGCCTAAGCCAGCCGCTAGAGGGCGAGGGGGAGCTAGGCGTCGAAGGCAGCGAGCCTTCTCTCAGACTAGGCAGTGAGCGCGGCTGAACGTCGCCTACTTCGATTCTCCTCCTAACCTCTTCCGCTCCTGCTCACGTACGCTGATGCTGTGTCCCTTTTAGCTTCTTATTAACCCCAACCTACCGCTCAT
>Ga0126307_10001413_pt1 | contig 15861 bp, 15 predicted proteins | sample Plot28_FD_89955 | JGI IMG/M metagenome (GOLD analysis project Ga0126307, IMG submission 89955) | Serpentine soil microbial communities from UC McLaughlin Reserve, CA, USA - Plot28 | ecosystem: Environmental > Terrestrial > Soil > Grasslands | place: USA: UC McLaughlin Reserve, Lake County... | reverse complement strand
CAGGAGCTCCACGTACCCGATGACGTAGCCGAGCGAGGTGTCCTTGAGCAGCACGACAAGCTGGGCCACGAGCACCGGAAGCATGAACCGGATCGCCTGTGGCAGCTGGATGAGCCGGAGCACGTCCCCCTTGCGGAGGCCGAGCGCGTACGCCGCCTCGGCCTGGCCGCGCGGCACCGCCAGCACGCCGGCGCGGACGATCTCGGCGATGACCGATCCGTTGTAGAGGGTCAGCCCGACGACGAGCGCGGTGAAGGCGCTGACCGCGACCCCGAACAGCGGGAACGAGCCGAAGAAGACGAAGAAGATCAGCACCAGCAGCGGGATGGCGCGGAAGAGCTCGACGATGGCGCCTGCCGGCATCCGGATCCACCAGTGGTCCGACATCCGCCCGAGGCCGAGCAGCGTGCCCAGAACCAGCGCCAGCAATCCGGCGACCACGGCGGCCCTGATCGTGCCCCACAGTCCCGGCAGGATGATGTTGCGCCAGACGTCGCCGCGGGTCAGCGGCTCCCACTTCGCCGCCGCCCATTGGCCCTTCTCGTCGAACTTCACGTAGACGAACCACGCGAGCCCCAGCAGTGCCAGCCCGAAGAGGACGCTGAGCAGCAGGTTGCGACGGCGGGCCCGCGCCCCCGGGACGTCGTAGAGGACCGAGCTCACCGCAGCACCGCCACCCTCCGCGCGGCCCAACCGAACGCGAGCCCCATCGGCAGCGTCAGCACCACGAAGCCGACCGCGACGCCGGCGAAGATCCAGAAGACCTCGCTCTCGAACTCGATCAGGTCCCGCATGACGCCGGCCGCCTCGCCGACGCCGATGGTGGCCGCGATCGTGGTGTTCTTGGTCAGGGCGATGAAGACGCTGCCCAGCGGCGCGATCACGGACCGGAACGCCTGCGGCAGCACCACGATCCCCAGCGACTGGCTGAAGGTCAGCCCGATGGAGCGGGCCGCCTCGGCCTGGCCGAGCGGCACCGTGTTGATGCCCGACCGGATGGCCTCGCAGACGAAGGCCGACGTGTACGCCACCAGGCCGACTACGGACAGCCAGAAGATGTTGGTCGCGATGGTGTCGGAGAACTCCAGGCCCAGGTTGGCGCCCAGCCCGGCCGCGCAGAAGTAGATCACGAGGGCGAGCGGCGTGTTGCGAACCAGTGTCACATACGTCCCACCCGCCGACCGCAGCACCGGCACGGGGGAGACCCGCATCGCCGCCAGCACCGTTCCGAGCAGCAGCGAGCCGATACCGCTGACGACGGCGAGCTTGATCGTCAGCCAGAAGCCGGCCAGCAGCGCGTCAAGGTTGTCCAGTAGCGCCTGCATAGCGCCCCTTCACCGCGCGAGGCACGGTGCCGACCGCGGCGCCCGAGCAAGGCGCCGCGGTCGGACCGGCGGTCAGTACTTCTCGAGGGTGGGCGGAGACGGCAGCGCGTAGCCCGACGGGCCGACGGTCTTCTCGAACGCGGCCTTCCAGGAGCCGTCCGAGATGGCCTTCTCGATCGCCGCGTTCACCGCGTCCCGGCCGGCCTTGTCGTCCTTCTTCAGGCCGACGCCGTACTTCTCCGTGCTGAACGGCTTGCCGACGACCTTGAGCTTGCCCTGGTTGGCCGCCGCGAAGCCGGCGAGGATGATGTCGTCGGTGGTGACTGCGTCCACCTGACTGCCGAGCAGCGCATCGACGCACTTCGAGTAGCTGTCGTACTCCTGCAGCTGCACGTCCTTCGCGTACTCCTCCTTGATCTTCTTCGCCGGGGTGGAGCCCTTGACCGAACACAGCTTCTTGTTGTTGTTCAGCGACTCGGCGCCGGTGATGTCGGTGTTGTCGGCGCGGACCAGCAGGCTCTGACCGGCCACGAAGTAGGGCCCCGCGAAGGACACCTTCTCCTTGCGGGCGTCGGTGATCGAGTAGGTCGCGACGACCATGTCGACCTGGCCCTGCTGGAGGAACGGCTCCCGGTTGGCGGAGACCGTCTCCTTCCACTCGATGCCGGACTCCTCGACGCCGAGCTCCTTGGCGATGTATTTCGCCATCTCCACGTCGAAGCCGCTGAACGAGCCGTCGGCGCTGCGCAGGCCAAGCCCGGGCTGGTCGAACTTGATGCCGATGACCAGCTTCTTGTCGTTCTTCGCCTTGTCGACGATGGAGGCGGCCTCGCCGCCGCCGCCACCACCGCCGTCGTCGCCGCAGGCGGTGAGGGCCAGCGCGAGCGCGGCCATCCCCGCGGCCAGGGTGCGCAGTCGCATCGGGGGGATCCTTTCGTGCGTCAGTGGGTGAGAATCTTGGACAGGAAGTCCTGGGCGCGCTCGCTCTTGGGGGCGCTGAAGAACTCCTCCGGCGGTGCCTGCTCGACCAGCTTGCCGTCCGCCATGAAGATCACGCGGTCGGCCGCCCGGCGGGCGAAGCCCATCTCGTGGGTGACCACCATCATCGTCATGCCCTCGCGCGCCAGGGAGGTCATGACGTCGAGCACCTCGTTGATCATCTCCGGGTCGAGCGCCGAGGTGGGCTCGTCGAAAAGCATCAGCTTGGGCTCCATCGCCAGCGCGCGGGCGATCGCGGCCCGCTGCTGCTGGCCGCCGGACAGCTGCGCCGGCAGCTTGCTCGCCTGGTTGGCGATGCCGACCCGCTCCAGCAGCTCCATCGCCCGCCGCTGCGCGTCGCCCTTGGACCTGCCGCGGACCTTGATCGGGCCGAGCGTGACGTTTTGCAGGATCGTCTTGTGCGCGAAGAGGTTGAACGACTGGAAGACCATGCCGACGTCGGCGCGCAGCCGGGCCAGCGCCTTGCCCTCCTCCGGCAGCGGCTGGCCGTCCACCACGATCCGGCCCGAGTCGATCGGCTCCAGCCGGTTGATCGCGCGGCAGAGCGTGGACTTGCCCGACCCGGACGGGCCGATCACCACGACGACCTCGCCGCGGCCGACGGTGGTGTTGACGTCCTGCAGCACGTGCAGCGGCCCGAAGTGCTTGTTGACTTCCTCCAGCAAGACGAGCGGGTCGGCGCCCGGAGCGCCCCGGGTCCTCCCCGCGACGGCACCGTCGTCTGTCATGGGCCGCACCATAGCGGGACCGGGGGACAGTCTCGTCCCCGCGCCCGCCGCAGCTGTCGTTCGTAGCCGGACCGATACCTGCCGGACCCGGATCCGATCCCACCGGCGTCCCGGCGCTGACCTGCACGGTCACGGCCGGGGGCCGGCCGGGGACCCCGGCCCCGGGGACAGGTGTCCCGGGCCGACCGGGCAGATCGCCCGGGTCCGCCGGGCGCCGGGTCCCGGCCGGATGAGATCGTGGCGTCATGGCCCGCACGTACGAGGTCCGCACCTACGGCTGCCAGATGAACGTGCACGACTCCGAGCGGCTGGCCGGCCTGCTGGAGGAGGCGGGATACCGGCGCGCGGACGCCGGGGCCAGCCCGGACGTCGTCGTCCTCAACACCTGTGCCGTCCGGGAGAACGCGGACAACCGGCTCTACGGCAACCTCGGCCACCTGCGGCCGGTGAAGGCCGCCCGGCCGGGCATGCAGATCGCCGTCGGCGGCTGCCTGGCGCAGAAGGACCGCGGCGAGATCACCCGCCGCGCCCCCTGGGTGGACGTCGTCTTCGGCACCCACAACATCGGCTCGCTGCCGGTGCTGCTGGAGCGGGCGCGGGTCGAGCAGGAGGCGCAGGTCGAGATCCGGGAGTCGCTGGAGACCTTCCCGTCCGTGCTGCCGTCCCGGCGCGACTCGGCGTACGCGGCCTGGGTGTCGATCTCGGTCGGCTGCGACAACACCTGCACCTTCTGCATCGTGCCGGCACTGCGCGGCCGCGAGAAGGACCGGCGGCCCGGGGACGTCCTCGCCGAGGTGGAGGCGCTGGTCGCCCAGGGCGTGCTCGAGGTGACGCTGCTGGGGCAGAACGTCAACTCCTACGGGCGGGAGTTCGGCGACCGGTACGCGTTCGGCGCGCTGCTGCGCACGGTCGGCGCGGTGGACGGGCTGGAGCGGGTCCGCTTCACCTCGCCGCACCCGCGCGACTTCACCGACGACGTGATCGCCGCGATGGCGGAGACCCCGGCGGTCTGCCACTCGCTGCACATGCCGCTGCAGTCCGGCTCGGACGCGGTGCTGCGGGCGATGCGCCGGTCCTACCGGCGGGACCGCTACCTCGCCATCCTGGCCCGGGTGCGGGAGGCGATGCCGGACGCGGCGATCACCACCGACGTCATCGTCGGCTTCCCGGGGGAGACCGAGGCGGACTTCGCCGATACCCTCGACCTGGTCGCCGAGGCGCGCTTCGCCGGGGCGTTCACCTTCCAGTACTCGCCGCGTCCCGGCACCCCGGCCGCGACGATGGGCGGGCAGGTGCCGCGGGAGGTCGTGCAGGAGCGGTACGAGCGGCTTGTCGCCCTGCAGGACTCGGTCTCGCTGGCGGCCAACCAGGCCCTGGTCGGGTCCACTGTGGAGGTCCTGGTCGCCGAGGGGGAGGGGCGCAAGGACGCGGCCACCGGGCGGCGGTCCGGGCGGGCGCGGGACGGGCGGCTGGTGCACTTCGGCTGTGACGTCGCCGCGGTGCGGCCCGGCGACGTCGTGACGACCGCGGTGACGTACGGGGCGCCGCACCACCTGGTCGCCGACGGCGCTCCGCTCTCCCACCGGCGCACCCGGGCCGGGGACGCGTGCGAGGCCGGCCGGGAGCCGGCGACCCCTGGCGTGCTGCTCGGCCTGCCGACCGTCCGGCGCTGAGAATCCCGTCGGTGGTGCCGGCTAGCGTCGCGGTCGTGACGACGCCGAAGGACGACCGGACCCAGCCACCCCACGTGGCCGGCGCGACGACACGTTCACCAGCCGGCGCGGCGCGACGATCTCGGTCCGCTGGCTCTACCTGCACATGATCGAGGAGTACGCCCAGCACAACGGGCACGCCGACCTGATCCGCGAGCGGATCGACGGGGTCACCGGCGCATGACGCTGCTGACCGTCGGGCACGGCACGGCCTCGCAGGACGCGCTGACCGCACTGCTGGTCGGTGCGGGTGTCGAGCTGGTCGTCGACGTGCGGACCGCGCCCGGCAGCCGTCGGCACCCGCATGTGGCGCGGGCCGAGCTGGAGCGGTGGCTGCCGGCGGCGGGGGTCGGCTACCGGTGGTCCCCGGACCTCGGCGGCTTCCGCAAGCCGCCGCCGGAGTCGCCGGACGTAGCGTGGCGGGAGCCGATGTTCCGCGGCTACGCGGCGTGGATGCGGACGGCCCCGTTCCGGGCGGCGCTGGCGCAGGTGCTCGGCGAGGCGGCGGAGCGGCGGACGGCGGTGCTGTGCAGCGAAGCGGTGTGGTGGCGCTGCCACCGGCGGCTGGTGGCCGACGCGGTCGTGCTGCTGCACGGCGTGCCGGTGCGGCACCTCATGCACGACGGCCGGCTGGCGCCGCACTCGCCGTCTCCGGGCGCGCGGGCGGCCGACGGCCAGCTGGTGTACGACGCGGGCGCGCTGCCCGGTTAGTGGCCGGGGCGCTGGCCGGCTGGACGCCGGTGCGGGCGGCCTGCCGGGTCGGCGGCCGGGCGGGAGCGCGGCCCGCTAGCGCCCGAGGATCTTGATGTTGAAGTGGTTGTGCCCGGCGGCCATCCGGACCGCGACCCAGAAGAGCACGTAGAACTCCAGGCCACGGGCGGCCGTCAGCCCGCCGAGGTCGACGACGGCGGTGGCCGGCCAGCCGAGGTCGCCGAGCAGCGCGGTGACCGTCGCCTTCGCCTCGGCGTCGTCGCCGGCCACGAAGACGTCGTGCTCGCCGGCGACCAGCGCCGGGTTGGCCATCACGTCGCCGTTCATGGTGTTGAGCGTCTTCACCACCCGGGCGTCCGGGTGTGCCCGCTGGATCTGCTCGGCGAGGCTGTCGCCCTGCGGTACCGCCAGCGTCGGCGGCATCCCGCGGGAGGCGTCGAGCGCGTTGGCGACGTCGGCGATCACCATGCCGCCGAGGTCACCGGCGGCGGCGAGCGCGGCCAGCGACCCGGCGCCGGCGGTGGCGTTGACGACCACCTCGGCACCGGCGGCCGCGGCGGCGAAGTCGCCGGCCCGGGCCCGGTCGCCGGCACCGGCCGCCCATTCCCGAGCCCGGGGGTTGTCCGGGTCGCGGGAGCCCATCGTCACCTCGTGCCCGGCCTCCACCAGCCGGGTCGCGAGCGCCTGTCCCACCGGGCCGGTGCCGAGCACGCCGATTCGCACCGGCGTAGTAGACGGACCGCCGGTCGCGGCGGTCAACCCGGCTTCGCCGTCGGCGGACGGACCGGTCAGCCGAAGTCGGCGGTGATCTCCCCGCCGCGGTCGCCGACCCGGCGAAGTCGATCCGCCCGAACGATGGCCGGCAGCTCCGCCACGGGCACCGGCGAGGTCGGCGTGGGCCGCGGTTCGCCAGTCCGGGCCGCCGAGGTCGCCGGTGCCTCGGTGGTCCGGACGACCCGGGCCCGTCAGCTCCGCACCGGCCACCGCCGCGGCGACCAGCACGATCCAGTACCGGCCGCCGCAGCACTGGCCGCCGGATCACCGGCGGCCGGTCTGCAGCTCCGCCAGTCGCATCCTCATCAGCTCTCCCAGCAGTTCCGTGGGACGCTCACCCAACCCGATGCGCTCGACACGATCCAGCCAGGGCTCGGCCCGGTCCGCGATCTGGTCGAGCATCCGGGTGACGGCGCGCTCCGGCAGGCCGAGTCGCGCGCCCGACTCGACGAGGTGGCGGCGGTCGAAGCGGTTCGCCCGGCCGTACAGGTCCAGGGCCATCGGATCCCGCCAGCCGAGGTACGGCTGCGTGGAGACGAGGTCGTACGCGGGGCTCAGCTCCCAGATGCCGGACGGTGCCATCCGGGCGGAGAAGTTCTTTCCGTGCAGGTCCCCGTTCCCGATCAGGTAGCTGAAGGTGACCAGCTCGAAGCTCCGGCGCAGTGCCACCGGCCCGGAGCCGAGACCGGACTCCACGACGTCGGCGAGGGTCCGGGCCACTGTCTCGGTGCGCAGCCGGTACTTCGCGGCCGGGTACGCACCGAGCAGCTGGCACGCGTCCTCCTGCGCGAGGCGGCGGAAGCCGCCCTGCACGGGCGACCGGTCGAACCGGGCCACCAGGAGGCCGGTGCTCCCGGCCCGGTCGACGACCAGCCGGTGCTGGGGCACGACGAGACCGCAGTCCGCCGCCATCGTCAGGAAGAAGTCCTCGTTCTCCACCAGCCTCGGGTAGCCGCGGTCGGGGTTGAGCTTGAGGATCGCGGGGCCCGCCGTGGTGCTGATCGGCGTCGACACCATCGCCGCCGAGACCTTGGCCTGCACGCCGGGGAGCGCGATCCGCTCGAGGTCCACCGGATCCGGCGTGACGGCGCGCGCGAAGACCTCGGCGAGACCGAGCGTGGGGATCCGGTCCTCGGCGACGGTCGTCGGTGGATCGACGGGCCGGACGCCGGCCGGGACCACGCGAACGTCGCCGACCATGTCCGCTCCGACGGCGATGAGCAGGGTGAGGTGGTCGTCCTCGCTCGTCCGCGTCCCGGCGACGACGGCGCGCAGCCGGATCCCCTCCGGCAGCAGTCCGGCGAAGAACGCCGGCACCGCACCGGCCGGCGTCCGCAGCACCTCGTCGGTCTTCGGCAGCGTCCAGGCGACCGCCGATGCATCCGCGTCGGACAGGTAGTCCGGGCGGTAGGAGAACAGGACCTCCCCGCCCTGCCGCCTGAGCCGGGCGGCCAGCCGCTCGCCCTTGTAGACGTCTGCGGCGTCGACCCGGCGGAGCTCGTCCAGCGGCACCTCCGCCGGTGGGTCAGTCATGGCCGGTGATCGGGGAGTCGGCCTCGGTGGGCAGCAGGACGGCGTCGGACAGCTGCCGCGCCTGCCGTACCGGGACGGCGACGAGCGCCCAGCCGACCGCACGCAGGATCCGGTGCACCGAGTCGACCCGGACGGCGACCCGGCCGGCCTCGAGCGCCTGCACGGTGCTGAACGACACGGCGGCGAGATCGGCCAGCTCCCGCTGGGTCAGCCCCATCTCCCGGCGGCGGCGCGCGACCTCCTGACCGAAACTTCCCCATGGGCCTGGCTGGCGGGAGCCGCGCTGCCGTGGGCTCGAGGTCATCGAGAGGCTCCAAAGAGTCAAAGCCGGTCCGGGCCGGCTTAAGCGTGCTGACGAGGTACGGGGCTGCCGCCGGAGCGCTTAAACATTGTCAAGCAAGCTTAGAGCCGCCCGGACCGGTCCGACCGGAGCGACACGATCCTTAAACTGCTTTCGGCAGGTCTAGGCATGTCCGGCGAACCTTCGGCGACGAGAGCCAACGCGCACCGCCGGGCTCAGCGCACCGCCGGGCTCAGCGGCGGACGGAGCGCTCGGCCTCGGCGAGCCACTCCCGCCGGGCCGCGACGGCCGCCTCGGCCTCGGCAACCCGGCCGGCGTCGCCGCTGGCCCGCGCCTTCGCCAGCTGCGCCTCAGCCTTGGCCACGGTGTCCCGGAGCTGGTCGAGCAGCGGGTTGCTGCTCACCGCGCCGCGCCGCCACTCGGTGTCCACCGCGTCCCGGACCCGCTGCTCGGCTGCGCGCATCCGGGCGTCCAGCGTCCGCATCGCCTCCCGCGGCACGTGCCCGACCGCGTCGTACTGCTCCTGGATCTCCCGCAGCCGCGCCTGCGCGGCCTTGAGGTCGGCGCCCGGGTCGAGCGCCTCGGCCTCGGCGATCAGCGCCTCCTTGGTGCGCTGGTTGGCCAGCTGCTCGGCGTCCCGCTCGCTGAAGGTCTCCGCCCGCCGGGCGAAGAACCGGTCCTGCGCGGCCCGGAAGCGGTTCCACAGCTGCTCCTCGGCCTCCTTCGAGGCCCGGCCGGCTGCCTTCCAGTCCGCCATCAGCGCCTTGAGCCGGCTCGCGGTCGGTCCCCAGTCGGTGGAGTCGGCGAGCTCCTCGGCCTCGGCGACAAGCTGTTCCTTGCGGACCCGGGCTGCCCCGCGCTGCTCGTCCAGGGCCGCGAAGTGGCTGCCGCGCCGCCGGGTGAAGGTGTCCCGGGCCGTCGCGAACCGTTTCCACAGCTGCTCGTCGACCTTGCGGTCGACGCCGCGGACGGTCTTCCACTCCTCGACGATCGCCCGGAACCGGTCGCCAGTGGCCTTCCACTGTGAGCTCTGCGCGAGTTCCTCGGCTTCCAGGACCAGCTTCTCCTTGGCCGCGGCGGCGGCCGCCCGGGCCGCCGCCCGTGCCGCGCCGGCCTGCTCCACCTTGCCCTGGGCGGTCTCCACCAGCGCGGCGAGCCGGGTGTCCAGGGCCGCCAGGTCGCCGATCACCGCAGCGGTCTCCAGCGAGCCCCGCAGCGCCGTGGCCTGGGTCAGCGTGGCCTTCGGCTCGCCGGCGCCGGAGTGCAGCCGACTCTCCAGCAGCGACACCTCGGTGGCCAGGTCCTCGTACCGGCGGGCGTAGTGGGCGAGGCCCTCCTCCGCTGTCCCGGCATACCAGGAGCCGATCGCCCGCTCACCCGCAGCGGTGCGGACGTACACCGTGCCGTCGGTGTCGACCCGCCCCCACTCGTTGCTGGCAGTCATCGCCCAACTCCTCCTTGCGCGTCCGCGCTGGAAGCATCCTCTCAGCACCGCGGCATCGCCCGGCACCCCCTCCAGCCGGCCCGGACGTCCTACCCTCCCCGGAGTGCTCGCCGCTCTCGCCTTCTGCCCCGCGCCGCCGCTGCTGGTGCCGGAGCTGGCAGCCGGTGCCGCGGGCGAGCTGGACCGCCTGCGGGCAGCCTGCCGGAAGGCGGTCCGCCGGCTGCTCGGCACCGGGCCCGACCGGGTGGTCGTCCTCGGTCCCGGCCCGGCCACAGCCGCGTACCGGCCGGGGTCGACGGGGACGCTGGCCGGGTACGGCGTGCCGGTGGTCGCCGCCCTCGGTGAGCCGACCGGCCCGCCGGTGCTGCCGCCGGCGCTGACGCTGGGCGCCTGGCTGCTGGACGGCGCCGGCCCGACCGAGGCGCTCGCGGTCGGGCCGGACGCCGATCCGGCCGACGTGGCCGCCGGGCTGGCCGGTGCCGACCGGCTCGCGCTGCTGGTCATGGGCGACGGCTCGGCCCGGCGGTCGGAGCGGGCCCCCGGGCACGTCGACCCGCGGGCGGCCGGCTTCGACGCCGCGGTCGCGGCGGCGCTCGCCGCCGGGGACGCGGCCGCGCTGCGCGCTCTCGACCCGGTGCTCGGGGCCGAGCTGCTCGCCGCCGGCGTACCGGCCTGGCGGGTCGCCGGGCACGCCGCCGCCGGACTCGACGTCGCCGCGGAGCTGCTGCACGACACCGCCCCGTACGGGGTCGGCTACCTCGTCGCGGTCTGGACCGTCCGGTGAGCCGTGTCCTCGCCGTGGTCGGCCCGACGGCGACAGGCAAGTCGGAGCTCGGACTCACGCTCGCCGAGCGGCTCGGCGGCGAGGTCGTCAACGCCGACTCGATGCAGCTCTACCGCGGCATGGACATCGGCACGGCCAAGCCCGGCCCGGCCGAGCGCCGCGGCCTGCCGCACCACCTGCTCGACGTCTGGGAGGTCACCGAACGGGCCAGCGTCGCGGAGTACCAGCGGCTGGCCCGGGCCGCGATCGACGCCGTGCTCGGCCGCGGCCGGCTGCCGGTGCTGGTCGGCGGCTCCGGGCTGTACGTCCGGGCCGCGCTGGACGACCTCGACTTCCCCGGCACCGACCCGGCGCTGCGGGCCCGGCTGGAGGCGGAGCTGGCCGCCGCCGGCCCGGCCGCCCTCCACGCGCGACTGTCGCAGGTGGACCCCGCGGCGGCTCGCGAGATCCTGCCCTCGAACGGGCGGCGGCTGGTCCGCGCGCTGGAGGTGGTCGAGCTGACCGGCCGACCGTTCGCGGCGATCCTGCCGGCTCCGGCCCCGGTGTACGACGCCGTCCAGGTCGGCCTGGACCGGTCCGATGTGGATGGCCGAGTCGGCATCAGGGTCAACCGGATGTGGGCGGCCGGCTTCGTCGGCGAGGTGCGGGCACTGGCCGAGCGCGGGCTGCGGGAGGGCCCGACGGCGAGCCGGGCGCTCGGCTACCAGCAGGTCCTCGCCGCCCTCGACGGCCGCTACGACGAGGCGACCGCGCGCGCGGAGACCGTCCGGGCCACGCGGCGGTTCGTCCGCCGGCAGCGCTCCTGGTTCCGCCGGGACCCGCGGGTGCGGTGGGTGGACGCCGCCCGGCCGGACCTGGCCGACGCCGTGCTCGGGCTGCTCGGCCGTACCCTGCCCCGGTGAGCCTGCTCCGCTTCGTCAAGGGTCACGGCACGGAGAACGACTTCGTGCTGCTGCCCGACGCCGACGTGGCGCTGACCCCGGAGCTGGTCCGCGGGCTCTGCGACCGACGGGCCGGGATCGGGGCAGACGGCGTGCTCCGGGTGGAGCGCCGGGCGGACGGATGGTTCATGGACTACCGCAACGCCGACGGCTCGATCGCCGAGATGTGCGGCAACGGGATCCGGGTGTTCGGTCGGCACCTGGTCGACGCCGGCCTGGCCGAACCCGGCACACTGCCCATCCTGACCCGTGCCGGCGTGCGCACCGTGCAGGTCCCGCCGAGCGGGGACGTGACGGTGGAGATGGGCGTGCCGGCCGCGGTGGAGGAGCTGGGAGCGCAGCCGGAGGTCGACGGCCGGCCCGGGACCGCGGTCAGCATGGGCAACCCGCACGTCGTGGTCGAGCTGGCCGGCCTCGGCGAGCTCGCCGGGCTGGACCTGACCCGGCCCCCGTCCGTCCGGCCCGGGCTGCCGGGCGGGCAGAACGTCGAGTACGTCGTGCGGCGCCGGCCGCAGCTGCTGGCGATGCGGGTGCACGAGCGGGGCGTGGGGGAGACCCGGTCCTGCGGGACCGGCGTGTGCGCGGCCGTGGTCGCCGCCGTCGCCTGGTCCGGCGGTGCGGGCCTGGACGACCCGTGGACCGTCGACGTGCCCGGCGGCCGGCTCTCGGTGACCTGGCTGTCCGCCGGGCCGGTGTTGCTGTCCGGGCCGGCGGTCCTGGTGGCGCGCGGCGAGGTGGATCCCGCGGCGTTGCCGGTCAGCCCGGGGTGAGCCGCCAGCTCTGGTTGCCGTAGCCGGCCTCGGTGGCCGCGTCCCGGCACTCGAACTGCTGGATCGGCGCGCCCTCGTCCCGGGACTGCCCGGCCACGTCCAGGCACTTGCCGCTGTGCTCGGCGACGATCTGCACGTAGCCGTCCGAGCCCGGCAGCTCGCGCAGCTCGAAGACCTGGTTGTCGCCGCCGTGGCAGGGCCACTGCACCACCGCCACACCGTCGCCGTCCGCGCCGCCGAAGACGTCCGCGCACTTGCCGGTTCCCGCGTCGACCAGCGAGAAGGCGTCCGACCGGCCCGGCTTGGCGACCAGGTGGAAGCCGGTGGCCGGGTCCGTGCCGCAGGTCCGCTGGACCAGCTGGGCCCCGTCGTCGGTACGGCCGGGCGGGGCGGCCAGGCACAAGCCGGTGTGCCTGGCGGCGAACTGGCCGCCGGCCGGCGGCGCCGGGCTGGCCGACGCCGTCGGGCTCCTCGGCGCGGTCGGGCTCGGGTCCGGCCCGGCCGTCCCGGTGCTGGGTGCGGCCGGCGCGGGCGCCGCCGCCGCCCCGGACGCGTCGTCGGCGGTCAGCCGGGCGAGGACGATCAGCACGGCGATGATCAGCAGCACCATCCCGACGACCGCGCCGATCGCGAGCATCGCGGTCCGCTCGTCGCCGCGCAGCGCGGCGAGCCGAGCGGCCAGCCGGCGGATGGTGGCGACCAGGCGCTGGCCGGCAGTGGCTGGTGCCGGCTGGTGCACCAGGTGCGGGACCGGCGCGGGCGGTGGCTCGGCGCCGCCGCCGAGGCCGGTGAGCAGCACCCGGGTGAAGGTGCCGGTCGAGTCGTCCAGCCCGGGATGCGGCGGGACCGGCGGGGGGTACGACACCGGCTGAGCCGGCATCGGCGAGCCGGGCGGCCCCGGTCCGCCCGGCCCGTACGCCGGCGGCAGGTGGTGGCGGCCGCCGAGCGGGTCGGCCGCTGGTGGCACCGCCCCGGACCCGGGCGCAGGCCACGCCGCCGGCGGGCCGGCCCGGCCCGGAGCACCGCCGATGGGGGCGTCCTGTCCCGCCGGGGCTCCGTACCGGCCGGTGACGGTGCTGTCGCCGGCGGGCGTGCCCGGCCATCCCGGCGGGGCGGCGCCGCTGTTCGCTGGCCCCGGGCCGGCGCGGTCGCCGCCAGCCGGCGGGCTGCCCGGGCGGGCCGGCCGCTGGGGCAGCTGGTACGTCGCCGGGGCGACCGCCCAGGGCTGCGGTGCCGGCCCGGCCCGGCCGGCGGGCGGGCGCTCCACGCCCTGGGTGGGCTGCTCCAGGCCGTCCGATGCCTCGGTCCCGGCGGGGTCGCTGCCCACCGTCTCCGGTGCCCGGTGCCGTGCCACGAGGAACCATGGTGCCCCATGGCAGACCGGGGCCCAAAGGACGCGGTCTACCCGCCGATGCGGGCCGCCTGCTCCGGGTCGTACGAGCTGGGCAGCTCGCGCATCGTCCGCAGCGGCGACAGGAAGGCCGGGAGGAAGGCGAGCGCCATGCCGATCGCACCCACCCACATGGTCGGCCTGACGCCGATCGTCGACCCGAGCACGCCGCCGATGAAGCCGCCGAGCGGCATGGTGCCCCACACCAGGAAACGGATCGTCGCGTTCATCCGGCCGAGCAGCCGCTCCGGGCACAGCCCCTGCCGGAACGAGACCTGGGTGATGTTGTAGACGACGACCAAGAAGCCGTTGACCGCCCAGCACGCGGCGACCGCCCACAGCGTCCAGTCCCGCTGCACCAGCGGCGTCACCAGTACGAACGGCGCGCCGGCGAGGATGGACAGCCAGATCGTCGGACCCTGCCCGAGCGTCCGCGCGACCCGCGCGGCGCCGACCGCCCCGAGCAGCCCCCCGATGCTGCCGATGGTGAAGACGAGCCCGATCGTGCCCGCAGACAGGTCGAGCTGCGCCTGGTCGGCGAGCACGATGATGAACGCGGTGTTGAGGATCGAGGAGAAGAGGTTGGAGGTGCCGGTCGTCGCGGTGATCGCCCGCAGCAGCCGGTGCCCCAGCACGAAGCGCAGCCCCTCCCGGATCTCCCGTCCGAGGTGCCGGTCCGGTGCCCGCTCCGGCTTCGGCTCGCGGTTCCTGATCGCGGCCACCCACACCGCCGACCAGAGGTAGGACGCCGCGTCGACGAGCACCGCGTACGGCGCGGTCAGCCACTGCACCAGCACGCCGCCGACGCTCGGGCCGGCGATCTGGGCGACCGCGCGGCTCGCTTCCAGCTTCGCGTTGCCCTCGACCAGGTGGCCCCGGCCGACCAGGCTCGGCAGGTACGACTGGTACGCCACGTCGAAGAAGACCGTGAGTACGCCCGTGAACAGCGCCACCGCGTACAGCTGGGCCAGCGTGAGCAGGTCGAGGTACCAGGCCAGCGGCAGCGAGCCGAGCAGCACGGCCCGGCCGATGTCGCCGACGATGAGCACGTTGCGCCGGCGCACGCGGTCCACCCAGGCGCCGGCGGGCAGCCCGACGAGCAGGAACGCCGCCGTCTCGGCCGTGGTCAGCAGCCCCACCTCGAACGGAGTGGCGTCGAGCACCTTGATCGCCAGCAGCGGCAGCGCGATGAGGCTGACCATCGTGCCGATCTGGCTGATCGAGTCGCCGGTCCACAGCCGGATGAAGTCGCGGTGGTGCCAGAGCGACTGGCGCGGCGCGGTCATGGCCGGAAGGGTGATGCCAGTGATTGGCAGATGTCAATCACTTATGCTGACGGCGTGACCGTACAGCGGCGGGCTGCCACCGACGAGGAGGCACGCGCGATGGGGTCCCCGTTGCGGCTGCGCATACTGAGACTTTGCCTCGACACGCCCCTGACGAACAAGCAGATCGCACAGGCGCTGGGCCGGGACCCGGCGAGCGTGCTCTATCACGTCCGCCGGCTGGTCCAGACCGGGTTCCTGGTCCCCGGCGAGGCGCGGCGCGGCGCCCGCGGCGCCCGGGAGGTGCCGTACCAGGCCACCGGGAAGTCCTACACACTCGACGTGGTTGACCCCAGGCAGGAACGGGCGGGGGCGGCCGCGCTGGTCGAGGTCTTCCTCGACGACGTGCGGCGCGTCGGTCCGGAAAACGTCGAGGGAGCCCGGCTGGGTATCCGGCTCACGGCGGCCGAGCACGAGGAGCTCAAGCGACGTCTCGGTGAGGTGCTGGACGACTTCGCCACCCGCAAGTCCGACGGCGAGCCGTGGTCGCTCTTCGTCGGCCTGCACCGGGACGACCGGCCGGTCCCTCCCGGGTAACCAGCTGCCGCCGGGCACTGTCCGTGACACCATCGGAGGACGATGACCACCCCATTCCCACCCCTGTCCGACCTCGACTGCGCCGCCCCGACGCCGGCATCGACTCGCGAGCAGTACGAGTCGTACGACCTCGAGGACCGCCAGGCGCTGCGGCGGGTCCCCGGGCTCGCGACCGAGCTCGTCGACGTCACCGAGGTCGAGTACCGCCAGCTCCGGCTCGAGCGCGTCGTGCTCGTCGGAGTGTGGACCTCCGGCACCGCGACCGACGCCGAGAACTCGCTGGCCGAGCTCGGCCGCCTCGCCGAGACGGCCGGCTCCCACGTCCTCGAAGCGGTGATCCAGCGGCGCGACCGGCCCGACCCGGCCACCTACCTCGGCTCGGGCAAGGCCAAGGAGCTGCGCGACCTGGTGGTCGCCACCGGCGCCGACACTGTCATCTGCGACGGCGAGCTGACCCCCGGTCAGCTGCGCAAGCTGGAGGAGATCGTCAAGGTCAAGGTCATCGACCGGACCGCGCTGATCCTCGACATCTTCGCCCAGCACGCCCGCAGCCGGGAGGGCAAGGCGCAGGTCGAGCTGGCGCAGCT
>Ga0126307_10001412_pt1 | contig 15863 bp, 12 predicted proteins | sample Plot28_FD_89955 | JGI IMG/M metagenome (GOLD analysis project Ga0126307, IMG submission 89955) | Serpentine soil microbial communities from UC McLaughlin Reserve, CA, USA - Plot28 | ecosystem: Environmental > Terrestrial > Soil > Grasslands | place: USA: UC McLaughlin Reserve, Lake County... | reverse complement strand
TCGAGATCCTCTCCGACTACCAGGTGTCGATCCCCGAGCTGGGCACGGTGGCGGCCAAGCAGATCCCCCTCGTGTTCCTCACGTCGAACAACACCCGCGAGCTGTCCGAGGCGCTGAAGCGGCGCTGCCTGTTCCTCCACGTCGACTACCCGGATCTGGACCGTGAGCGCGAGATCGTGCTCACGAAGGTTCCCGGCGTCACCGACGCCCTGGCCGACCAGGTGGCCCGCATCGTGCGCTCGATCCGGCAGCTCGAGCTGAAGAAGCCGCCCTCGGTGTCCGAGACGATCGACTGGGCGCGCACGCTCCTGTTGCTCGGCGTCGAGCAGGTCGACGCAGCGACGGCGACGGGCACCGCGAACATCCTGCTCAAGTACCAGAGCGACATCGCGAAGGCGACCAAGGAGCTCGAGCAGGACGCCTCGCTCGGCGGCGAGCCGGCAACGACCTCGCGACCGTGGCGCAATGGCTGACCCCGGTCCGCCGGGATCGCCCGACGAGACTCCCGACGAGACGCCGCGCGGGTCGCCCGGCGAGGGCGGGGGAACTGCGGCCGGCAACGGCAACGATGCCGGCATCACGGCGGGCCGTCGCGGGTCCGCCCCGGGGTGGGCCGCATCGAGCCAGTCCGGCGCAGCCGCCGGTGCCCCCGGTGGCCCCGGGGCGGCCGGTGGCACCGCGGCTGCGGGCGCCAACGGCAACGGCGTGGCGCGCGGCCCCGATCGCGGCATGGGCTCCCCCCGGGGCGCGGCCGGCGTCGAGGCAGCGTCGACCCGCCTCGCCGAGCTGGGCGCCGGCGTGGCGCTCACCGAGCTGCTGGGCGGGTTCATCGCCGAGCTACGGGTGGCGGGGCTGCCCGTCAGCTTGACCGAGAACCTCGACGCCATGGCGGCGGTGCAGCACATCCCGCTCGAGGACCGGGAGGCGTTCAAGTACGCGCTCGCGGCCACGCTCGTGAAGAACGCCAGCCATTGGCGGGTGTTCGAGACCGTGTTCGAGGTGTTTTTCTCCTTGCGGGGCCGCGAGTACGCGCTGACCGACGAGCAGTCCGAGGCCATGGGCGACCTCGACGAGATGATGAACGAGGCGCAGGGCGAGGGGGACCAGCGCGGCGCCGGCGGCATGGGCGACGCCATGACGCCCGAAGAGCTCGCCGAGATGCTGTTCAAGGCGCTCCAGCAGGGCAACGACGCCATGATGAAGGCGCTGGCCCGCCAGGCGGTGCGGCGGTACGCCGGCATGGAGCCCGGGCGCCCCGTGGGCGGGACGTACTACCTGTACCGCACGCTGCGGAACCTGGACCTCGACCACGTCCTCGAGCGGCTGATGCAGCAGACACGCGAGGAGGCGCCCGAGGCGCTGTCCCCGCTCGAGGAGCGGCTGGAGCGCGACGAGTACGAGGCCCGGACGGACCGCCTGCGCAAGGAGATCGAGGCGGAGATCCGCAGGCGGCTCGTGGCGGACCGCGGGGTCGAGGCCATGGCCCGGACGCTCCGCAAGCCGCTGCCGGAGGACGTCGACTTCATGCACGCCTCCCGCGAGGAGATGGCGTCGCTCCGCAAGGCGATCTACCCGTTGACCCGCAAGCTCGCGGTGCGGCTCGCCCGCAAGCGCCGGCACGGGCGGAAGGGCCCGCTCGACTTCCGCTCGACCGTGCGCCACTCGCTGTCGACCGGTGGTGTGCCCGTCGAGCCCCGGTTCCGCTACCCCCGGCCGGCGAAGCCCGAGATCTTCGTGGTGGCCGACATCTCCGGGTCGGTGGCGGCCTTCGCCCGCTTCACGCTGCACCTGGTGTACGCCATCTCGAACCAGTTCTCGAAGGTGCGGTCGTTCGTCTTCATCGACGGCATCGACGAGGTGACGCGCCTGTTCGAGGGCGTGGAAGACATCGGCGAGGCCGTGCACCGGGTCAACACCGAGGCCGACGTGATCTGGGTGGACGGCCACTCGGACTACGGCCACGCGTTCGAGGCGTTCTGGCAGCGCTGGGGCAAGGAGATCGGCCCGAAGACCACCGTCCTGCTGCTCGGCGACGCGCGGAACAACTACCACGCGTCGCAGAGCTGGGTGGTCAAGGAGATGCAGCACCGGGCCCGCCACGTGCACTGGCTCAACCCCGAGCCCCGCAGCTACTGGGACACCGGCGACTCGATCATCGGCGAGTACGCCACCCACTGCGACGGCGTCTTCGAGTGCCGCAACCTGCGCCAGCTCGAACGCTTCGTCGACAACCTCGTCTGAGCCTCGCCTGACGCGAAACATCGCTGCGTCGTCGACGCGTCGGCGCATCGACCCGTCATCGCCGACGCATCGGCGCATCGACTCGTCGAACCATCGCCGACGCATCGACGGCGTGGCGACCATACACGTCCACCGTGGACGGGTGCATTGCAACGGTCCCCCACGCCGACGGGCACGTCCGTTACATTGTCCGCCGCTGTTGACACACGGTGCACAACGGGAAACCTCATGTTGTTGAATCCGCTTCCGTTGACAAGGCGTGGGTGCGGGCTTACGTTGCCGGCAGTAGGTGTGGAAGCGCTTCCATCGCATGGGTAGAGCGAGCGCCAGCCACCGGAGGGGCCTTACATGAAGGGGGGCGAGTGGTCACGATCGCCGATGTGGCTGCCCGCGCCGGCGTGGGGGCCGGCACGGTGTCGCGGGTGCTGAACAACAGCCCCCGCGTCCGTGCTGCGACCCGGTCACGCGTGCTCGCCGCCATCGACGCCCTCGACTACCGGCCCAACCCGCTCGCCCAGGGCCTGTCCCGGGGCCGCTGCCAGACGCTGGGCGCCGTCGTCCCGTTCTTCACCCATGCTTCGGCCGTCGAGCGCCTGCGGGGCGTGGTCGCCGGTCTCGACGGCAGCCGCTACGACCTCGTGCTGTTCAACGTCGAGTCGCCCGTCCACCGTGACGAGCACTTGGCGTCGCTCACCCGGCGCGACCGGGCCGACGGCCTGTTGATCGTGTCGCTCGTCCCGCGGCCCGCCGACCTCGAGCGGCTCGCCGGCGCCGGGGTGCCCGTCGTGCTGCTGGACACGCGGGGCCCCGGCGTGCCGGCGGTCGTGACCGACGACGCCGAGGGCGGCCGCATCGCCATGCGCCACCTCCTCTCGCTCGGTCACGAGCGCATCGCCTTCATCGGCGACGATCCGGACAACCCCCTCGGCTTCATGTCGAGCGTCCACCGGGAGCAGGGGTACCGCCAGTCGCTCGCCGAGGCCGGCATCGATGTCTCCGATGGCTACGTCGCCCACGGCCCCCACGTCCGCGACGTCGCCCGACGACTGACCGAGCGGCTGCTCGCCCGGCGCGACCGGCCCACCGCCATCTTCACGGCGTCCGATACCCAGGCCCTGGGCGTGCTCGAGGGGGCCCGGGCCACCGGCCTGCGGGTGCCCGACGACCTCTCGGTCGTGGGGTTCGACGACGTGGAGGTGTCGAGCTACGCCGGCCTGACCACCGTGCGCCAGCCCCTGTTCGAGAGCGGTCGCCGAGCGGTCGCCCTGCTGCTCCAGGCGCTGGGCGACGAGGAGCCACCGGCGGCAGACACCCACCAGCTCGACCTCGAGCTCGTGGTGCGGTCGACCACCGCACCTCCGCCCGTGCCACCGCGCCAGCTACGGCCGACCTCGCGGCGCCTGTCCCGACCGCCCGCGGACACTCGCGAGCAGCGGCGACAACTCCTCGACGGTCAGAGTGCCCAGCGCCGCCCCGCCGGCGGTGGCGGTGGCGGAGGTGCCGGCCAGGCCGCGACTCGGGGCTCGTTGGCGCTCGCCTTGAACCACGGGCACCTCGGGCCCTTCCCCACCCCGCTAGTTGCGACGAACAGCCGCAGAGCCGATTTCACCCCTCGAGGGAGCGACAGAGATGGCGCAGATCGTTCTTGACGACGTTTGGAAGGTGTTCCCGGACGGGACGGAGGCGGTCAGGAGCTTCGACCTCGACATCGCCGACGGCGAGTTCATGGTCCTCGTCGGACCCTCCGGGTGCGGGAAGACCACGGTCCTCCGGATGGTCGCGGGGCTGGAGGGAATCTCGAAGGGGGAGGTTCGCATCGCGGACCAAGTCGTCAACGACGTCCCCCCGAAGGAGCGCGACATCGCCATGGTGTTCCAGAACTACGCGCTCTACCCGCACATGACCGTCTTCGACAACATGGCTTTCGGCCTGAAGCTCCAGCACGTGCCGAAAGACGAGATCGACGCGCGGGTGCGAGATGCCGCGCGGATCCTCGGGCTCGACGACTTCCTCAACCGGAAGCCGGCGGCGCTTTCGGGCGGGCAACGCCAGCGGGTGGCCATGGGCCGGGCCATCGTGCGCCACCCACGCGCCTTCCTCATGGACGAGCCCCTCTCCAACCTCGACGCCAAGCTGCGAGTGCAGACACGCGCCGAGATCGCCCGGCTGCAGCACGACCTGGGCGTCACGACGATCTACGTGACCCACGACCAGGTCGAGGCCATGACCATGGGCGACCGCGTGGCGGTCATGCGCAAGGGTGTGCTGCAGCAGGCGGACACGCCGCAGACCCTCTACGAGCACCCCATCAACCTGTTCGTCGCCGGGTTCATCGGCTCACCGGCCATGAACCTGCTCGAGGCGAGCCTCGTCCCGTCCGACGGGTCGCTGGTGGTCGAGATGGGCCGCCACCGGCTGCCGATACCCGACGAGGTGATGGCCGCGCGCCCGGCGCTGCGGCACTACGAGGGCCGTAAGGTCGTCGTCGGCATCCGTCCCGAGGACATGGAGGACGCCTCCCTCGTCGCCGAGGCGCCGCCCGACCACCGCATCTCGTCGACCGTGGACCTGGTCGAGGCGCTCGGTTCGGACCTCGTCGTACATTTCACGATCGAGGCGCCGCCGGCCATCACCGAGGACGTGAAGGAGCTCGCCGTCGATGTCGATCCCCACGCCGTCAGCAGGGTCGAGGCGACTGCCGAGGAGAGCCGGACGAACGCCATCGCCCGGCTGAACCCCCGTTCGCGGGTGCGGCAAGGCGGCGAGATGGAGTTGGTCGTCGATACGCATCGTCTGCATTTCTTCGACCCTGACGACGGGGCCGGAATCTATGGGGGGCAGGAGGGCTGATCGCTCGAACGCCTCTGCAGCAACTGTGCTCAAACGAAAAACGTGTTTACAAGGAGGGTGCAATGCGATTTCGCCGGTTGATGGCGATACCGATCGCCGTGGTGTTGGTCGCCGCTGCCTGCGGTGGTGACGACGACGACGACGGCGGCGGCGCCGCCGAAGGCGGTGGTGGAGGGGAGAACACCGGTTCCGTGAACGTGTTGTCGGCCATGGAGCCGGAGGAGGCCGACGTCGTCCAGTCGGTCCTGGACGACACCGTCAACTCGGGTGGCGACTACACAGCCGAGATCGAGGCCTCTGGCAGCTTCGAGGAGCAGTTCCAGATCCGCGCGGAGGGCGGCACCTTGGACATCGCGCTGCTGCCCCAGCCGGGTCAGGTTGCGGACGCGGTCGACCAGGGCGCGGTCTCCCTGGAGGACCTCGGGTTCGACATCGCCGACTTGGAGGACCAGTTCGGTGGCGACTACCTGCTGTCGCTCGTCGAGGTCGACGGAGAGCACTACGGCATGCCGACCAACATCAACCTCAAGAGCATGGTCTGGTACCCGAAGGACGACTTCGACGAGGCGGGCTACGAGGTGCCGGAGACATTCGACGATCTGATCGCCCTGAGCGACCAGATCGTCGACGACGGCGGCACGCCCTGGTGCGTCGGCTTCGAGTCCGAGGGGTCGACCGGATGGCCGGCCACCGACTGGATGGAAGACATCATGCTGCGGACCGCCGGTCCCGACGTCTACGACGAGTGGGTGAGCCACGAGATCCCGTTCAACGACGAAGCCGTCCAGAACGCGGCCGAGGTCTTCGGGCAGATCATGTTCACCGACAACTATGTGCTCGGCGGCGCGGACCAGACGCCGTCGATCGCCTTCGGCGATGCGCCGACGCCGATGTTCGATGACCCGCCCGGCTGCTGGCTGCACCGCCAGGCCAGCTTCATAAACGCCTTCTTCCCCGAGGACGCGGAAGCGGGCGTCGACTACGACTGGTTCCCGTTCCCGCCCATCGACGAGGAGGGCGTGCTGTTCGCCGGGGAGTTCGCGGTCGCCTTCCGCGACGCTCCCGAGGTCCGGGACTTCCTCGAGCAGTTCGCCGGCGAGGACGTGCAGTGCGCCATGGGCGGCGAGACGGGATCCTCCCGTCTGTCCCCCAACGTCAACGTCGGCGCCGACTGCTACGCCAACGACATCCTCGCTGACTCGTCGGGGGTCGTGACCGAGGCGCTCGAGGCGGGTACCGGCCGGTTCGACGCCTCCGACCAGATGCCGCCCCAGGTCGGCAGCGGCAGCTTCTGGAGCGAGATGATGGCCTACGTGCAAGGAGGACCCGACTCGGCGACCACCGCCCTCGACAAGATCGAGTCCACCTGGCCGCAATAGTGTGATCGCTCGGCCCTGCCGATCGATCGCCGGCGGGGAGCGGCCGCGCTGCGGCCGCTCCCCGCGACCTCGCACGAGAGGGGAAGGCGTGACGTGACGACAGCGATTGAGAAGCCCCCGGCGGGGCCCGAACCGGAACATGAACGTCGGGGTGCAGGCGAGGAGGGGCGTCCGCTGGCTCAGGCCGTGTGGGTCTCCGCCCTGCGGCTGGTCGGCGCGCTCGTCATCCCCATCGTGGCGTTCGCCCTTCTGTGGCTGACGTTCGACTTCCTGCGCGACGCCGATGCCAACCGCTTCGTACTGGTCGGCGTGGCGATCGTCGTCGGAGTCGGTGGCGTCTTCTTCCTGTACTGGGGGATGAACCGCGCGGTGGACTGGCTGCCCGAGCGCTTCCGCGAGGGAGTGCGGCCCTACGTGTTCGTGGGGCCGGCCCTCGTCACCCTCGCCGTCTTCCTCGTCTATCCCGTCATCAACACGCTCTTCATCAGCTTCGGCGACAGCCAGGGCCAGGGCTTCGTCGGCCTGGACAACTACGAGTTCGTGTTCACCGACGACGCCATGTTGCGAGCGATTCGTAACACGGCGGGCTGGATCGTTTTCGTGCCGCTCGTCGGCGTCTCGATCGGGTTGGCGTTCGCCACCCTGGCCGACCGGCTGCGCCGGGGTGAGGCGGTCGCCAAGTCCCTTATCTTCCTCCCGATGGCCATCTCCTTCGTCGGGGCCGCCGTCGTGTGGCGGCTTATCTACAGCTACCGACCCGAGGGCTTCGGCAGCAACATCGGCCTCCTCAACGGCATCAAGCAGGGGCTCGGGTGGAGCCCGACGCCGTGGCTCCAGGAACGGCCGTGGAACAACCTGCTGCTGATGGTGATCATGGTCTGGATCCAGACGGGCTTCGCCATGGTGGTGCTGTCGGCCGCCATCAAGGCCATCCCCGACGAGATCATCGAGGCCGCCCGCATCGACGGCGCGTCGGAGTTCCAGGTCTTTCGCCGCATCATCGTGCCGAGCATCGCTCCGACCATCGCGGTGGTCACCACCTACATGCTCATCAACTCCATGAAAGTCTTCGACATCGTGTTCGTGATCGGGGGCGCAGAGACGAACCACACCGAGGTCATCGCCGAGCGCATGATCCGGTGGTTCTTCATCAGCAACCACGACGGAAGGGGCGCGGCCATAGCCGTGATCCTCTTCCTGGCGGTCATACCCATCATGATCTGGAACGTCCGCCGCTTCCGCGAGCAGGAGGCACTCCGATGACCACCGCGCCCCCCCTCGAACCGATCGAAGCGGTCCCGGCCGCCCAGGGCAGGCCCCTCGACAGCGAGGCGCCGGGTGCGAGCCGCGGTGGGTGGTTCGTCCGCATCACCGTCCTGGTGATCGTCGCCCTCTGGCTCGTGCCGACCGTGGGCGTGCTGGTCACGTCGTTCCGCCCGGAGGCGCTCGCCGACACGACGGGATGGTGGACTGCATTCGGTCACGTCTTCGACTCGGGCCAGTGGACGCTGGAGAACTACCGGCAGGCGCTCGACGCCGGGGGGTTCGACAACGCGTTCCTCAACAGTCTGGCGGTGACGGTCCCCGCCACGGTCATCCCGATCACGATCGCCGCGTTCGCTGCCTACGCCTTCTCGTGGATGGAGTTCCGCGGGCGCTACGTGCTGTTCGTCGTGGTCGTGGGGCTCATGGTCGTGCCGCTGCAGATGGCGCTGATCCCGATCCTGCGCCTCTTCACGCAGGGTGCCAGCATCGGCGGGACGACGATCTTCCCCGACCTCGAGCTCACCGGTACGTACCTCGGCGTGTGGCTGGCGCACACGGCCTTCGGGTTGCCGCTCGCGGTGTACCTGCTCCGTAACTACATCGGCGCGCTGCCGTCGTCGATCATCGAGTCGGCGAGGATGGACGGCGCCGATCACTTCACGATCTTCTGGCGGCTCGTCGTGCCGCTGTCGGTCCCGGCGCTCGCTGCATTCGCGATCTTCCAGTTCCTGTGGGTGTGGAACGACCTGCTGATCGCCTACATCTTCCTCGGGGGCACCCGCGAGACGCGGGTGCTCACGATCGCGCTGGCGAACCTCGTCGGGTCACGGGGCGAGAACTGGCACCTGCTGACGTCCGCGGCCTTCATCTCTATGGCGCTGCCGCTCATCGTGTTCTTCTCCCTCCAGCGATACTTCATCCGGGGCCTCACCGCCGGTGCGGTCAAGGGCTGATGCGTGGCGGGCCGCTCTAGCGCCATGGCGACGCGTCACGTGCGGCGTCGGCGTTCCGGGTTCGGCGGCCTGGAACCGCTGTCACCCCAGAGGAAGTGGCGCGCCATCCTGGTGGCGACGCTGCTGGAGGTCCCGGCCTTCTGGTCGCTGCTGGCCGGACTGGTCGCCGATGCCACCGACGAGCCGGGCGGCCCCAACCCTGCCGCGGCCCTGGCGTTCGGGCTGGCGCTCATCCCGTTCGTGTTCCTCGTGCTCGCCGTGATGTCCGAGCACCCGCGCGTTCCGGGCGCCGTCCTGCGGGCGATGGGGCTGGCTCTCCTCGTCGGGATCCCGGTCTTCGCGGTGGTCGGCGACGCGGTCACCGGCGTGGTCGCCGGTCTCGGCGCCGGCGGGATCAGCGCCCTACGGATGGATGCGCACCACAACTGGCGGGCCCGCGCCTGGGCCGTGGTCGTCGCCTGCCTCTACACGATCTTCCTCGTCGCGGTCGCGGGCGCGCTGGTGCTGCTGCCCGCACCGATCTTCCCGTTCACGGCGCTCGGCATCGCCGACCATCTGTCCGAGCGCCGAGCGGAGAAGGCGGCATCGGCCGTCTGACGTCGTGCGGGCCGGTCGTCACCTGGACCGCCGGCACTCGCAGTCAGTAGGCCATCAGCGGTGTCATCGTGGTGTCCGGCGCCCGGCGGGCCGGCTCACGGCGGCCGAGCGCGGCGTCGATGGCGGGGGCGAGGCGCTCGAGCTTCGCCTCGTGGCGGCCCTCGTCGCGCTCGGCGAACTCGGGCATGACGACGTGCGCGAAGAGCTCGAGCGACTCGCAGATGTCCTCGTGGCGGTTCCTGCCGGCCTGGGACACGAAGATGACCTGGTCGATGCCGGCCTGCTCGTAGCCGCGCAGCAGGAGGCGAACCTGTTCGGGCGTGCCGATCGCGCCGCGCAGGGCGCCGAGTCCCTGCTCGTAGAGCTGGGCGCCGAGGACCTGGCCCGTCTGCGCGGCCACGCCGCGCCGGAAGCCGAACTGGTCCCGCTTATCGTGGAACTCCTGCCAGACGTCGGTGACACCCGGCTTGTGCGCCCCGAACGCGTAGTAGTGGCCGAGGCTGAAGCCGAAGAAGTGGGCGCCGTCGAGCCCCCGTTCGATGGCCGTCTCCTCGTCGGGGTGGCACATCAGCGGCAGAACGACCGCCACGTTGGGGTTCACGGCGAACCCGCCGGCCACGCACTGCTCTGACGCGATCGTGGCGTAGTAGTCGTCGACCCAGGCCTTGGCCTCGGACGGCTCGATGAAGCTGAAGCTCAGGGCCCCGATGCCCTTCGTGGCCGCCAGGTGAATCGTCTCCCGCCGGCTGCACGCCACCCACAGCGGTGGATGCGGTTTCTGCAGTGGTTTGGGCACCACGTTGCGGACCGGCATGTCGAAGAACCGGCCGGCGTAGCCGGCGAACGGGGTCTCGACGAACATGCGCGTCACCGCGTCGAGGGCCTCGGTCCACTGGTCGCGCTTCGTGGCTCGGTCGACCAGGAAGCCGCCCAGCTCCGCCTCGGAGGAGGCCTCGCCGGTGCCGAACTCGACCCGTCCGTCCGAGACGAGGTCGAGGGTTGCCACCCGCTCGGCAGTGCGCGCCGTGTGGTTGAAGTTGAACGGCAGCTGCACGATGCCGTGGCCCAGCCGGATGCGGCTCGTGCGCTGGCTGGCGGCGGCGAGGAACACCTCGGGGGCCGAGGAGTGGGAGTACTCCTCGAGGAAGTGGTGCTCGACCTCCCACACGTAGTCGATGCCCAGCCGGTCGGCCAGCTCCACCTGGTCGAGCGCGTCCTTGAGCAGCCTGTGCTCGCCGTCGTCGCCCCAGGGCCGGGGCAGCTGGTGCTCGTAGAAGATGCCGAACCTCATGGAGTCTCCCTCTCCTCGCCCACGTTCACAACGTCTCCATCAGGTCGTCGAACGCCCGGAACAGCGCCCGTCGGTCCTCTGCACCCCGCAGCCGCATGGCCCGGACGCGGCTGGCCACGAGCAGCGCCCGCGCGGCGGCGCCCGGCCACGGCTGCGGGAGCAGATCGGGAGGGAGCAGCGGGTCGGCCTCGAAGCAGTCGGCGAACGCCAGGCCCATGGCCAGGGCGCCCGGAAGGAACGCCCAGTCGGGTAGCGACTCGTGCCGGGCAGCCATCGCGTCGAGCTGATCGGGCACCAGCCCCCACCGGTCGAGGAAGGCCCGGTAGCGCGCGGCCAGCACGTCGACCGGCCACAGCCGGCGGGCCAGCGCCGCGGGATCGGTGACGCCGCCCACCACGAGCGTGTCGCTGGCGGCGAGCGTCACGTGCTGGGTCACGCCGAGGTGCTCGGCCGCGGCGGCGACCTCCTTCTCCCAGGGGTGGGGACTGACGTAGAGGCCGTTGTGCACGGCCGCGCCGCCCAGCCGGCCGAGCCGACCGCGGAGCTCGTCGCGGGCGCCGCGCCGGGCCTCGGGCACGGCGAACGCCGCGAGGTGCCAGCGCCCGTCCCAGGTGGCGCCTTCCCGGTCCTGGGCGATGGCGAGGCGGGTGCGTTCGGCGGCGGCCCCCAGCACGGCGAGCCCGGCCTCGGTGGCCCGGTAGACGGCGCCTTGGCCGACGCCCTCGCGCCGGAACAGGCCCTCGGAAACCAGGCGGCGCAGGCACGAGCGCACCTGCTCCGCGGAGCGGGCGCACGCCTCCGCCACGGGGAACAGCTCGGCCGCTCGGATGGTGCCGTCGCTGCGGGCCACGCCGAGGACGAGCATGCGGGTGGGGAGGTCCCCGTCGTCGAGGGCCGGCCCGGCGCCGAGCACGTCGGTCGCGGCGTCACCGGTCGTTCTTGTCACGACCGCTAGTCAAGGTGACCGGCGAGCCGGGTGTCAACGTGCGACGCCGCAGCGACTCTCCTGAGGACCGGACGCGGGTCGCGGCGTCGCGGGTGCGTTCCGTGGTCCTACGATCCCGGCGTGGCCACCAGCAGGCGCTCCTCGACCCCCCTCTCCCGTGAGCGCATCCTCGATGCCGCCCAGGCGATCGTGCTCGCCGAAGGGGCCTCCGCCTTGAGCATGCGCCGCGTCGCGGCCGAGCTCGGCACCGGGGCCATGTCGCTCTACAACCACGTGCGCGACAAGGAGGCGCTGCAGGTCGGCCTGGCCGAGCGGGTCCTGGCCCAGGTCGAGGTGCCCGTGGGCGCGAGCCGGCACGAGCTGTGCGCCACCTGGACCCGCTCCGTGCGCCGCACCCTCCTGGCGAACCAGCCGATCCTGCCGATCATCCTGTCGGTGCCCCGCCGCTCGGCCCTCGGCGAGATCGGCCGCCTGCTCGGGGGCGCCCTCATGGCGACGGGCATGGCCGAGCGCGACGCCCGCGACATCACCGCCGTGCTCGGACGCTACATCGCCGGGTCGCTGGTCTTCGAGGGGGCCGCCAGCCGCCGGGGCGACGTGGACGCCGACGAGCTGGACCGGACGTTCGAGCTGGGTCTCGACGCCTTGCTCGGCGGCCTCGAGGCCGTACTCACCCGAGAACCCGAGCCGGCGCCGACCGAGGCCTGAGAGACCGGCCATCCGACGGGCCGGCTCCGCCGCGCGGCCGACCCGGGGGTGGTGCCGGGCCGGCCGCCGGGCGGTCAGCGGAGGGTCACCCGTGGATGCCGCACTCCGTCTTGCCCCGGCCGGCCCAGCGCCCCGAGCGGGCGTCGCCGGGATCTGTCGGCAGCTGGGTGCAGGGCTGGCACCCGATCGAGGTGTAGCCCTGGTAGAGCAGCGGGTTGACCGGCACGTCGTGGTCGGCGATGTACCCCTCGACGTCGAGGTCGGTCCAGTTGGCGATCGGGTTGACCTTGACCAGGCCGCGCAGGTCACGGGTGACGATCGGGGCCGTCGCCCGGGTGGCCGCCTCGCTGCGCCTGAGGCCGCTCATCCACGCCGCCTTGCCCGCGAGGGCCCGATCGAGCTGACCGACCTTGACCGCCGAACAGCAGTTCTCGGGGTCGACCTTCCACAGCTCCTCGTCGTGGGCCGCCACGGTCATCATCCGCAGGTTGAGGCCGTAGCGCTTGCGGACGGCCTCGACGGTCTCGAGCGTCTCGGGGAAGTGGTAGCCGGTGTCGATGAACACGACCTCGATGGCGGGGTCGACCTTGGTGGCCAGGTCGATGAGGACGGCGTCCTGCATCGAAGCGGCGAGGCAGAGGTGGGGCGAGAACGTGTCGACGGCCCACTGGATGATCTTCGGGGCGGGCAGCCGCTCGAACTCGCGGTTGAGCTCGGCCAGCTCCTCGTCGTGGAGGGCGGGCACGGGCAGGGCGGGGGGATCGACGAGGAAGGTCACGTCGCGCACTCGCTCTGGCCGACCTCGGCCGCGTACGGACCGGTCTCGTCGTAGTCGACGTAGAAGTCCGGCGCCTCGTCGGGCGGTGGGAAAACGTCGAGCTCCTTGAGCCCTGCCGCCACCGACTTGGCCCCGCCGGCGTGCTCGAGCCACTCGCGGAACGTCTGGCCGGCCACCCGCTCCTCCGCGAAGCGCCGCACGACCCGCACGGCGGCCTCCGGGGCGTTCTTCGCCGGCAGGCGCAGCGCCTTGTCGCCGAAGTGGATGCGCTCCTGGCCGACGTAGCCGCCGAGCAGCATCTGGTAGCCGGGAGCGGGCTGGCCGTGGGCCCGGCGCTCGGCGCCGAAGAATCCGATGTCGGAGATGTGGTGCTGACCGCAGCTGTTCGTGCAGCCGGAGATGTTGATGCGCAGCCCGCCGACCTCGGCCAGCCCCTCCTCCTCGAGGCGGTCGCCGATCGCGGCGCCTAGGCCCCGACTCTGGGTGACGGCGAGGTTGCACGTGTCGGCGCCCGGGCAGGTCACCACGTCGCGCGACAGCTCGGCCCCGGGCTCGTCCATGCCGATGGCGGCGAGGCGCAGGTGCAGCTCCGGTAGCTGCTCCTCCGTGAGACCCCGGAAGGCGACGTTCTGGCGGTTCGTGAGGCGCACCTCGAGGCCGAGGTCGCGCTGGATGGCGGCGAGCGCGCGCAGCTGGGGGCTGGTCACGTCGCCGAGGCGGGCATAGGCGATGGCGGAGACCGTGCCCTTTGCGGCGCCGCGGATGACGTTGGCGCCGTCCCAGGCCGCGAACGAGCGGGTGCGACCGATCTGGACCGGCGTGCCGTGGCCGATCGGGGTGGGTGTCACGCCCTCGGCCAGCCCGGCCCGGGCGTCGCCGGCCTTCTCGACCTCCTCGGGGATGCCACCGGGCCACGACGACGAGCCGAGCAGCAGGCGGCGCTCCTTGATGACGCGCTCCTGCACCTCTTCCCAGCCCATCGTGTCGACGAGCCACTTCATGCGGGCCCGCAACTTGTTGTCGCGATTGCCGTGGTTGTTGAAGACGCGCAGCGCCGCCTCGATCGTGGGCAACAGGTCCTCGCGGGAGGTGAACTCCTCGAGCGCCTGGGCAGGGTGAGGATTGGCGCCGAGGCCGCCGGCGAGGAACACCCGGAAGCCCGGCTCGACCGAACCGTCCTCGCGGGTGCGGGTGGTGCCGACCACGCCGATGTCGTTGAACATGGCCTGGCCGCAGTCGGTGGCGCAGCCGGAGAAGTTGATCTTGAACTTGCGGGGCAGCCGCTGGCTCAGCGGGTTGCGCACGAAGTGGCGGTAGGTGGCGTCGGCCCACGGGCTGATGTCGATCGCCTCGTAGGGGCAGGCGCCGGCGAGGTGGCAGCCCATCACGTTGCGCACGGTGTCGCCGCAGGCCTCGCGGCTCGTGAGCCCCACCGTGGCCATGAGGCGCATCAGCTCGGGGACCTTCTCGAGCTGCACGAAGTGGAACTGCACGTTCTGGCGGGTGGTGATGTGGCCCCACCCCCGCGAGTACCCGTCCGCGATGTCGGCCATCAGGTCCAGCTGGTCGGGCAGCAGGCCCCCGTAGGGCACCTTGACGCGGACCATCTGGTTGTGGCCGCCCTGGCGCTGGCCGTAGATGCCGTTGTTGAGGCGGACCACCCGGAAGGCGTCCTCTTCGATCTCACCGGCGAGGTACTGGCCGAGGATGGTCTCGAACTTCTCGGCGTCGGCGAGCTGAGCGGCGTCTATCTCGCGCTGAGCAGCCATGCAGTGCTCCCTCTCCTGGTGGCGACGCAAAACCCGACAAATCGGATCAGCGTTTGCGAGTCTAGTGAAGGTAAACCCGACTGGCCACGTCAACTATTCCGGCGACGTGGGAGAGCCGCTCGCCGGCGAGTTCGCGGTCAGCGGCGGTCGAGCAGCTCGGCGACCTGGAAGGCGAGGTCGATCGCCTGGCGGCCGTTGAGCCGCGGGTCGCACATCGTCTCGTAGCGGTCGTCGAGATCGGCGTGGCTGAGGGCGTCGCCGCCGCCCAGGCACTCGGTGACGTCCTCGCCGGTGAGCTCGATGTGCACGCCGCCGGGCCAGGTCCCCTCCGCCCAGTGAGCGGCGAAGAAGCCGGCGATCTCGGATAGCACGGCGTCGAAGTCGCGGGTCTTCCGCCCGGTGTCGGAGGTGAACGTGTTGCCGTGCATGGGGTCGCACGCCCAGACGACCGGTTGGCCGGCGTCACGGACGGCGGCGAGGATCGGCGGCAGGCCGGCCGCCACCTTGGCGGCGCCCATGCGGACGATGAGGGTGAGGCGGCCGGGGACGCGCCCGGGGTTGAGCGCCTCGCACAGGGCAAGCACCTCCTCGGGCGTGGCCGTCGGGCCGATCTTGCAGCCGAGCGGGTTGCCGACGCCGCGGAGGAACTCGACGTGGGCGCCGTCGAGCTGGCGGGTGCGGTCGCCGATCCACAGCATGTGGGCCGAGCAGTCGTACCACCCGCCGGTGAGCGAGTCCTGACGGGCGAGCGCCTCCTCGTAGCCGAGGATGAGCGCCTCGTGGCTCGTGTAGAAGTCGACCTGGTGCAGGCTGGGCTGGTTGCCGGTGTTGATGCCGCACGCGGCCATGAACCGCATGGCGCGGCCGATGTCGTCGGCGACGCGGTCGTAGCGGCGCCCCTCGGGGCTCGACGCCACGAACTGCTGATTCCACAGGTGCACCTGTGACAGGTCGGCGAAGCCGCCCTTCGTAAAGGCGCGAAGCAGGTTCAGCGTGGCCGCCGACTGGTGGTACGCCTGCACGAGGCGGTCGGGATCGGGCACGCGGGCCGCCGGGTTCGGGGCCACGTCGTTGACCATGTGACC
>Ga0126307_10001411_pt1 | contig 15863 bp, 16 predicted proteins | sample Plot28_FD_89955 | JGI IMG/M metagenome (GOLD analysis project Ga0126307, IMG submission 89955) | Serpentine soil microbial communities from UC McLaughlin Reserve, CA, USA - Plot28 | ecosystem: Environmental > Terrestrial > Soil > Grasslands | place: USA: UC McLaughlin Reserve, Lake County... | reverse complement strand
TCGGGCTCGGTCGCGAGGTAGTTGAGGAACGTCGTCATCGCCTGCTCGCTCTCGAGCAGGTCTGCGTCCATGTTGACGTCGATGATGTTCGCTCCGCCGCGGACCTGCTCGAGCGCAACGTCGACACTGCCTGCGAAGTCCCCGCCCTCGACGAGCCGGCGGAACCTCGCCGAGCCCGTGACGTTGGTCCGCTCGCCGATCATCACGAAGCCCGTGTCGGCGCCGATCTCGAACGGCTCGAGGCCGCTGAACGTGGGGTTTCGGCGCGGGTTCGGCAACGCGCGGGGCGGCACGTCGCGAACGGCGTCGACGATCGAACGCACGTGGTCGGGCGTCGTACCGCAGCAGCCGCCAACGAGGTTGACGAGGCCGGCGCGCGCGAACTCGCCGAGCTCACGGCTCGTGTCCGCCGGCTGCTCGTCGTGAAGCCCCATCTCGTTCGGCAGTCCCGCATTCGGATGGCAGGCGACCCACGTCGGGGCGACGCGGGACAGGTCCTCGACGAAGGCCCGCATCTCCCTCGCGCCGAGCGAGCAGTTGACGCCGACGACCAACGGGTGCGCGTGCTCGACCGAAGTCCAGAACGCCTCGACCGTCTGGCCGGAAAGGTTCCGCCCGCTCATGTCGACGGCTGTGAACGACAGCCACAGCGGCACGTCCGGCGCGGCTTCCTGTGCGGCGAAGATCGCAGCCTTCGCGTTCAGCGTGTCGAAGATCGTCTCGATCAGCAGCACGTCGACGCCGCCTTCGGCGAGCGCGGCCATCTGCTCCGCATACGCCTCGACCACGGTCTCGAACCCGACTGCGCGGTACGACGGATCGTCGACCTTCGGCGAGAGCGAGAGCGTGATGTTCAGCGGCCCGACCGACCCGGCGACGAACCCGCCGAACTCGTCCGCGGCCTCGCGTGCCAGACGCGCGCCCTCGACGTTCAGCTCACGCACCCACGGCTCGAGCCCGTAGTCGGCCTGGCCGATCGACGTCGCGGTGAACGTGTTCGTCGTCGCGACATCGGCGCCGGCTTCGAAGTACCGCCGGTGGATGTCGCGGATGACCTCCGGTCGCGTGATGTTGAGCAGGTCGGGGTTGCCCGCGACGTCGCGCGGATGGTCACGGAAGCGGTCGCCGCGGTACGCCTCCTCGCCGAGGACCTCGCGCTGGATCAGGACGCCCCACGAGCCGTCGAGGACGACGATCCTGTCGCGGAGGAGATGTTCCAGCCTGTCGCGCGCGTCGCTCACGTTCACTCCAGAGCCTAGAGAGACGCGGCGCGACGGGCGCCTGCGGGCTCTTTAGGCGTTTGGTATCCCGGTCGCCAAGCTGCCTGTCAAAGCTTTCCGGGCCTGCGCACCCAATGTAGCTGAGCGAACGTCAGGCGAACACGCGCGCGGCGGCCGCATCGCGACGATCTCCTCGAGCCGCTCGCGAACCATGCTGCCTCGGCCGCCGGGGCGTTTGCTTGCGAGCGCGGCGGTGGGCGGGCGGTGCTACCGCCCGACCACCGAGAGCTGGTTCTCCGCGTGCTTGATGCGTTGCTCGAGCTGCCATCGGTCTGCCTTCGACTCTCCGCGCTCGACGCGCTCCAGCTCGGCGCGCGATTCGTCGAGCTGCGCGCGCGCCCGCGCATCGTCGATCTCGCGTGCGTTCACAGCGTCGTCGACGAGCGCGATCGCGCGGTCGAGCTCGACCTTGAAGAACCCCGGCCCGGTTGCGAACTCGCGGACGTCGCCGTCCGCGACGTGGACGCGCGTCGAGCCCGCCTTCAGCGTCGCGATCAACGGCGCGTGGCGCGCCAGGACGCCGATTTCGCCGTCGGCGCCCGGCACGATGAGCATGACGGCCTCGCCCTCGAACGCGGCCCCGTCCGGCGTGACCAGCGAAACCGAGAAGGACTTGTCCGGCACTGCTCGGCGCCGCTACGCCGGCGCGCCGGCCGGTTCCGGCTGGGTCTCCGCGCGCGCGACGTTCGGATCCTCCGGCTGCTCCTCCTCGGCGGCGGCCGCAGGCTCCTCGCCCGCCAGCTTGCGACCCTTCTCGACCGCCATCTCGATCGTGCCGACCATGTAGAACGCCTGCTCCGGGAGCTCGTCGTGCTTGCCCTCGAGGATCTCGCGGAAGCCCTTGATCGTGTCCTCGAGCTTGACGTACTCACCCGGCGTCCCGGTGAACTGCTCGGCGACGAAGTTCGGCTGCGACAGGAACCGCTGGATCCTCCGCGCGCGCGCGACCGTCAGCCGGTCCTCGTCGGACAGCTCCTCGATGCCGAGGATCGCGATGATGTCCTGGAGCTCCTTGTAGCGCTGGAGCACGCGCTGCACCTGCGTCGCCACCTCGTAGTGCTCCTCCGAGACGATTCCGGGCTGAAGAGCACGCGAGACCGAGTCGAGCGGGTCGACGGCGGGGTAGATGCCCTGCTCGACGAGCGAGCGCGTGAGCACGGTCGTCGAATCCAGGTGCGCGAACGTATTCGCCGGCGCCGGGTCGGTGAGGTCGTCGGCCGGGACGTAGATCGCCTGCACCGAAGTGACCGAGCCGGTCCGGGTCGAGGTGATTCGCTCCTGGAGCTGGCCCATCTCCGTCGCCAGCGTCGGCTGGTAGCCGACCGCGCTCGGCATGCGGCCGAGCAGCGCGGAGACCTCCGAGCCCGCCTGCGTGAAGCGGAAGATGTTGTCGATGAAGAGCAGGACGTCCTGGCCCTGGTCGCGGAAGTACTCGGCCATCGTCAGGCCGGACAGGCCGACGCGCAGGCGCGCGCCCGGCGGCTCGTTCATCTGTCCGTAGACGAGGGCCACCTTGTCGAGCACCTTCGACTCCGTCATCTCGAGCAGCAGGTCGTTGCCCTCGCGCGTCCGCTCCCCCACGCCCGAGAAGACGGAGACACCGCCGTGCTGCTGCGCGACGTTGTGGATCAGCTCCTGGATGAGAACGGTCTTGCCGACGCCCGCGCCGCCGAAGAGGCCAACCTTGCCGCCTCGCACGTAGGGCGCGATCAGGTCGATCACCTTGATCCCGGTCTCGAAGATCTCCGTCGTCGGGGACAGCTCCTGGAACGTCGGCGGGTCGCGGTGGATCGGCCAGCGCTCGACGTCCTCGCCCGCCGGCTCCTTGCCGTCGACCGGGTCGCCGAGGACGTTCCAGACGCGGCCGAGCGTCGCGTCGCCGACGGGAACCGAGATCGGCTCGCCCGTGTCGACGACGTCCGCGCCGCGTGACAGGCCGTCGGTCGTGTCCATCGCGACCGCGCGCACGCGATCGTCTCCGAGGTGCTGCTGAACCTCCGCGATCAGTCCGCGCGCCTCCGCGCCGCCGCTTGCGGGAATCTCGATCCGCAGGGCCGAGTAGATCCCGGGCAACTGCCCCGTGAAGACGGCATCGATGACGACGCCTTTGATCTCGACAACCTTGCCGACGTTGTTCGATCCGTTCTCAGCCATTGGACTCCTGGAGAGGGATTGCTGGGCGTGGACGCGGCGTCCGAAGCCGCCGCCCGAGGATCCTGATCCTAGCCAAGCGACCGGGAACGAGGGCCTGGTAGCCGTTGCGCCGCAGCTCCTGCTCCTCCAGTGCCGCCGCCACACGGGCGGCGTGGTCGAGGCTTCAGCAGTGTGAGGTGATCGGTGAAGCGAAGACGGTCACGTCGAGAGCGTAGTCGCACGCCGCCGCGAGGCGTTACGAAATGCGCCGGGATTCACCGCTAGATGTCGACGATGCCGATGCCGCGCTGCATGCCGACGCCCTTCTCGGCGTTGATCATCGCGAGCCGCGGCGCGCGGAGCAGCGTGTCCTCCGCGACGTTTTCGGTGCGCGCGCCCCTCGAGACGCTGGTGCTGTCCGAGCCGGGCGAGGAGGCGCCGAGCTGCGAGCCGATCCCGACCGCCGCCGCGAGGATGGCTGCAACCCCGGCGACCTGGTACACCCGGGAAGCGAGCGCCGGCCGGCGGCGGGCCGGCAGCGCGAGCGCCGCGCCCAGCGAAGCGAGCGGTGCGTCACGCAGCGCCTTCGTGGTGCGCTCGACGTCCGCGGCGTACGCGGAGCAGGCCGCACACGCAGCGAGATGCGAGCTCACGCGCGCGTGCCCGAGCTCCGAGAGCTCGCCGTCGAGTGCAAGCGAAACCCATTCGCGAGCGCGCTCGCAGGTGCGGGACTGGTGACCGAAGGGGGTCATTGCAAGGTTCTAGACGAACTCGCGGACGAGGAGTTAGCAGTGTCCGGACGGGCTCAGACGAGGCTGTACCGCGCGTCCGCGGCGACGCCGAGCGCAATCAGGGCGATCCCGAGGGCGACGAAGACGAGCGACAGCGACATCGACTCGACCTGCTCGGCGCCGGACGCCCAGCGGAGCCGGCGGTCCTTGAAGATGCCGAACATCCCGAAGCCGGGATCGCCCTTCACGCGCACCGGGCCGCGGTTGCCGACGAAGAAGCCCGAAATGAGCAGAAACGACCCGACGAGGTAGAAGCCGAGGGAGACGCCGCGGCTGACGCTCGCTCCGAGCGCGAGCCCGATCAGGAGCGAGCAGATTGCCGTTCCGAAGACGACGAGCACCAGGATGACCATGAACCTCCGGGCGGCCGAGCCGAGCAGCCGCGCCCGGGAGCGCGCGGCGACGGGGTCCTCGGGCGTCGCCACTACTCCGCGGCGGCGGCTTGCTGCGGCTGCTGCTGCGGAGGCGGCGGCGGACTCATCGGCACGCCCGTCGGCCTGCGGATCTCCTCGTCGGTCAGCGGCCAGCGCTCGAGCGGATAGTGGCACGCGGCGACGTGGTCGGCGCCGAACGAGTAGAGCGGCGGCGTCTCGACGTCGCAATGTCCCTCGCGGAAGCGCGGGCAGCGGGGATGGAACCAGCACGCCGCCGGCGGGTTGAGCGGGCTCGGGACGTCACCCTCGAGGACGATCTGCTTTCGCGCGCGCCCGAGCTTGGGGTTCGGGATCGGAACCGCGGACAGGAGCGCGCCGGTGTACGGGTGCTTCGGCGCCTCGTACAGTGTCGCGCGGTCGGCGATCTCGACCGCGTGGCCGAGGTACATCACCATCACGCGGTCAGAGATGTGCCGGACGACGTTGAGGTCGTGCGCGATGAAGATGTACGTCAGGCCGAAGTCGTCCTGGAGGTCCTTCAGCAGGTTGAGGATCTGCGCCTGGACCGAGACGTCGAGCGCCGACACCGGCTCGTCGCAGACGATCAGCTTCGGGTTGACGGCGAGCGCGCGCGCGACACCGATCCGCTGGCGCTGGCCGCCTGAGAACTCGTGCGGGAACCGGTTGTAGTGCTCGGGGTTGAGGCCGACGACCTCGAGCAGCTCCTGCACTCGTCGCTTGATCTCCGCGTCGGTGCCGAGCTTGTGCACCTCGAGGGCCTCGGCGATGATGAAGCCGACGCGCTTGCGCGGGTTCAGCGACGCGTACGGGTCCTGGAAGATCATCATCAGCTCGCGGCGGATCGGGCGCATATCCGCCCGGCCGAGGTGCGTGATGTCGCGGCCGTCGAAGACGACGCGGCCGCCCGTCGGATCGAGCAGCCGCATGATGCAGCGCGCCATCGTCGACTTCCCGCAGCCGGACTCGCCGACGACCCCGAGCGTCTCGCCCTTCCGAACCGTGAACGTGACGCCGTCCACGGCCTTTACGGACGCGACCTCCTTCTGAAAGATGATCCCGCGCGTGACGGGGAAGTGCTTGACCAGGTTGTCGACGACGAGCAGGTCGTCGCCCGAGCCGTTCGTCGCCATCTCCTGTGGGCGTGTCTCCGTCGTCGCCATCTCCGTCAGGCGGCGACCATGCCGCTCAGGAGCTTCGCGGCCTCGCGATCCTTGGTCTCCTCGTCGAGGTGGCAACGCTGGAGGTGGCCGGGATCCGTCGAGATCTGCGCGAGTGGCGGCTGGTCGGTCTTGCAGACCTCCATCACGTACGGGCAGCGCGGATGGAAGCGGCACCCCCGCGGCGGGTTGAGCAGCGACGGCGGCTGACCCTGAATCTGCGTCAGGCGCTCGACATCCGCGTCGAGGCGCGGCAGCGAGCCCAGCAGCCCCCACGTGTACGGATGGTGAGGCCGGCTGAAGAGGTTCGTGACGGGCGCGCGCTCGACCACCTGGGCGGCGTACATGACGACGACGTCGTCCGCCGCCTCCGCGATCACGCCGAGGTCGTGCGTGATGATGATGATCGCGCTGCCGAAGTCCTTCTGGAGCTTCAGCATCAGGTTGATGATCTGCGCCTGCGTCGTCACGTCGAGCGCCGTCGTCGGCTCGTCGGCGATCAGAAGGTCTGGGTCGTTGATCAGCGCCATCGCGATCATCACGCGCTGGCGCATTCCGCCCGAGAACTGGTGCGGGTAGTCGTCGATCCTCCGGTCGGCGCGCGGGATCCCGACCGCCTTCAGGAGCTCGACGGCGCGCGCGCGGGCCGCCTTCTTCGAGACGTCGCGGTGGAGGAGGACCGCCTCGACGAGCTGCGCCCCGATGTTCTTCACCGGGTTGAGCGACGTCATCGGATCCTGGAAGATCATCGCGATCTCGTCGCCGCGGATGCTCCGGAGCTGCCTCGAGGACATCCGGAGCAGGTCCTTCCCCTTCCAGACCGCCTCGCCGGAGGTGAGCGTGCTCGCCTTCGGGTTGAGGCCCATGATCGTCAGGCAGGTCACGCTCTTGCCCGATCCCGACTCGCCGACGATCCCGAACGTCTGCCCCTTCTCGACCTTGAAGCTGACGCCGTCGACCGCTTTCACGATCCCGTCGTCGGTTCGGAAATGCGTCTTGAGATCATTGACCTCGAGGAGCGCCACCTACCGTCTCGCTTTCTCTAGCTCAGTCTGATTCGCGGGTCGATCGCCGCATAGAGCAGATCGACGATGAGGTTGAACATGATGATCGAAAGCGTGCCGAAAATGACGATGCCCTGCGTCACCGGGAGGTCGAACTGCTGGATCGACAGGATCGCCTCGTTCCCGAGACCGGGCAGCGAGAAGATCGTCTCCGTGAAGATCGCGCCTCCGAGCGCCGCACCGATGTCCATCCCGAGCATCGTGACGACGGGAAGCATGGCGTTCCGGAGGATGTGGCCGCGCAGCACCTGGTGCTCGGGTGCGCCCTTCGCCCTCGCGGTCCGCACGTAGTCCTCGTTCGACGCCTCCATCACGTTCGCGCGGATCATGCGCACGTAGAGCGCGCAGAAGAGGATCATGAAAGTGATCCACGGGAGGATCATGTGGTGGAACCACTGCACGGGTCCACCCTCGCCCGTCGAAGGGTTGAAGAAGTCGGCGTACCCGGTGATCGGCGTCCAGCCGAGCTTGTACCCGATGATGTACGACAGGATCAGCCCGATCCAGACGGGGTGCGCCGAGATCCCGACCAGGACGCCGACCATCGAGACCCTGTCTAACAGGGATCGCGGCCGCAGGGCCGACAGGATCCCGATCGGCAAGGCGACGAGCATCCAGAGGATCGCGCCGCCGAACACGAGCCCGGCGGTCACCGGCGCCGCGTCCAGGACCGTCTTACTCACGGGCTGGCGCGTGACGTACGAGTTTCCGAGATCCTGGTGGAGCACGAGCTTCTTCATGAAGAGCCCGTACTGCGTGTAGAGCGGCTCGTCGAGCCCCAGCCGCTTCGTTGCAAGGCTGATGCAGGTCTCGGTCGCGCGCTGGCCGCAGGCCTGCTTCGCCGGATCGACCGGAATGATGAAGAAGATCACGAACGTCACCATCGTGATCACGACGAAGAGAACCGCGGCCCAGATGAGGCGACGAATCAGATACCGAAACACGGTGCGGGAACTCTAACGAAAGGCGTTGTGAATTCGAGATTAAGCGGCTGAGGCAGCAACTGCCGACGTAGAAAGGCGGTCGGGGCGCCCTCGCGGGCGCCCCGATCGATCGAACGGTGGCTCGTCAGTTAGCCCCTGACGCAGAGCGCGCCGAGCATCGAGCCGTATGCCTGCTGGTACACGTAGCAGCCCACGCGCTTCGACGCGAAGATGCGGGCGTTGGTGTTGATGTAAGGCGCCAGCGGAGCCGGGCCCTTCATCAGGTCGCGGTCGAGGGCGGCGTACGCGGCGTACCGCTTCTGGCCGCTCATCCTCGAAGCCGCCGCCATCCGTGTGTTCCACTTCGGAGAGTTGAAGTAGGACAGGTTGACGTTGTTCTCGGGCAGGATGCTCGTGCCCGAGAGCAGGATGTTGATGAAGTCGTACGGATCCGGGTAGTCCTCGCCCCAACCGTTCAGCAGAAGGTCGTACTGCGCACCCTTCACGCCGCCCTTCGTCGTCTGGACGACGCGGTCGAGCGGCGTGATGTTGCAGTTGAGGTTGATCTGCTTGAGGTTGAACTGCACGACCTGGGCCACCGTCGGGCCGAACGACGTGTTGAACGTCCAGAACTCACACTTCCCGCCGCGGGTCGCGCCTGACGCCTGCTGCTTTGCCTTGGCGACGCTTGCACCCTTGAGCGAGTAGAGGTTCCAGTTCTTGAAGCCCGGGAAGCCGACCGGCAGGATCTGGTCGGTCCGGGTGCCGCCGAGAGCACCGTGCTGGCGGACCATCTGCGGGCGGTCGATCGCGTGATTGACCGCGCGGCGCAGCCTGTCGTTGTTCTTGAACAACGGCTGGTCGTTGTTCATGTTGAGGTACCAGAACACCGGGTTCGTCCGGACGAAGAAGCTCGGGGACGAGCCCGTATGCGACTTGTTCACGCCGTACCGGTCGCGGATCTCAGCCGCGGCCGCCGGCGGGAAGCCGCCCAGGTCCGTGTCGTTGTTCTCGACGCGGAGGCGCTGGGCCGCGGTCGCGATACCGATGTTGAACTCGAGCGCGTCCGGGTTGGCCGGATGGCCATTCTTGTAGAACGGGTTCCGCACCAGCCGGGCCGTGCGCTTCTGCTCCCAGTTGGCGACGTAGTACGGGCCGCACGAGGTGCCCTTGTTCGGAGCAGCAATGCCGTCGGCGGTGACCGGAGTGTTCGTCCGGATTGCGGAGAAGAACGGCATCGTGACGCGGGCCAGGAAGTCCGGCGCCACCTTGGTCAGCGCGATCCGCAGCTTCCACTTGCCGATCGCCCTGATGCCAGATGCGCGCGCCGCCTTCCCGTCGAGCACCGCCTTCGCACCGACGACGTCCTCGATGAAGGTCGTCGCGGGCGAGCTCATCTTCGGCTGCAGGTCACGGTTGAACGCCGCAACGAAGTTCGCAGCAGTGACCGCCGAGCCGTCTGCGAACTTGAAGTTCTTCCGCAGCGTGAACGTGTAGATCTTGCCGTTCCGCGAAACGGCAGGCAGGCCGACAGCGACCTCAGGCGTCAAACGCGTACCGCCCGCCCGCGCTTCTTTCGGCGGGAACGTGAGCAGCTTGCAGGACGTCTGGTAAAGCAGGTTCCACGAGTGCGAGAAGTAGGCGAGTGCCGGGTCGATGAAGTCGAAATCCGACGACAGATCGACGCGCAGCGTGCCTCCCCTGTTCGCGCTCGAGGTATTGGCCTTGGACGAACCACCCTGTGCCGGGGAAGCAAAACCCGCGGCGACGAGCAGCCCGACGCCGATCGCCAGCGTGACGATCGAGAGCCAAAGCCTCTTGTGCATGGGACTCCTTTCGATGGATCTGAAGCCGGCAGCAACCGGCCTCGGGGACAGCATCCTCAGGCGCTTAGACGCAGACGCTTCGCCGTTTGTTAGCGCGACCGATGCGTGATTTCGCGACTGCTTCTAAGCGACGGGGCACAGTAGCGCAGCTTCGCCGCGACCGCGTCTCGCGCGCAGGCTTTCCCGCAACGTGCGTCGCGGCGGAGGCAACGGACGACTGCTTGCGCGCGCGGCGCGCGACGCCGTCGGCGCGACGTTCCTGCCTCTAGCCGGCCGGCAGCGTTACTTCTGGCCGGCGGCGCGAGGATCGAACGCGTCGCGCAGGCCGTCGCCGAGGAGATTGAAGGCGAGCGTCGTGAGCAGGACCGCCAGACCCGGCCACACCATCAGCCACGGTTGCGACGTGTAGAACTCGGGCGCGGTCGCGAGCAGGTTGCCCCAACTCGGTGTCGGAAGCTTCACACCGAGCCCGAGGAACGAGAGGCCCGCCTCGGCGAGGACGTAGCTGGCGACGGCGAGCGTCGCGACGACGATCACCGGCGCGACGAGGTGCGGCAGGATGTGCGAGCGCATGATGCGCCAGTCGCTCGCGCCGACCATCCGCGCAGCCTCGACGAACTCCTTCTCGCGGAGCGAGAGCACCTGCGAGCGCACGATCCTGGCGGGATAGAACCACCCGAAGACGCAGAACACGAGGATCAGCGTCACGACGCCTTGGCCGAAGATCCCGAAGGTCACGCTGTTGAGCCGGTTCCCGACCGTCGCGGCGAGCGCGATGATGAAGAGCAGCGCCGGGAATGCCATCGTGACCTCGATGATCCGCGAGATCACGGTGTCGATCCAGCCGCGGAAGTAGCCCGCGATCGTGCCGAGCGTGACGCCGATGATCATCACGCCGATCGTCGAGAGGACGGCGACCTCGAGCGACACCCGCGCGCCGTACAGGATGCGCAGGAACTCGTCGCGACCGAGGAGCGAGTCGGCGCCGAGGACGAAGAGCGTCGTGCCTCCCGTCTCAGGATCGAGCACGTGCGTCCACGGCCCGACCGGAAGCAGCGTGTTCGAGTCGACGCCGCTGAAGAAGATGTCGTTCGGGCCGTGACCGAGCAGCGTCGCTGCGATCGGCCCTCCGACCACCGCGACGAAGAACAGGAACAGCACGAAGATTCCGCTCGCGACGGCGACGCGGTCGCGGCTCAAGCGGATCCAGACCTGCTCCCAGTACCCGCGTGCGCGAACGGGCTCGAGGCGCTCGCCGAGCTCGGGCCCCGACTCGACGGCGACGGCAGCCGCGAGTCCGGCCTGTGCCGAAACGAGCTCTCTCTCGCGCTCTGGCATTTGCCGGGACTGTAGACGAGCCGCCGAGCGCGCTGTCCATTAAGCGAGCGTTAACGGAGCAGCGGCAGCGGCCAGCGCGTCACGCGCGGGGATCGTCGCGGCGCGCCATGCTCACGGCGTCGCGGCCGCGCTTGCGCACGATCAGATGCTCGGGCAGCGTCTCGACCACGTCCTCGACGTCGTCCAACTGGTGCCCCGGGACGACGGCGAACGTCGCGGGGTCGCTTCGCAGCTCCTCGTATTCCGGCAGCGACATCGAGATGCGCTCGGCGCATTCGACGTCGCCGCACTCGCAGACGAACTCAGACCGGTCGCTCAGCACGTTGAACGTCTCCTGCATCTCGTTCAACCGCTCGTTGATCTCGCGGAAGAGGATCTCGTTTCGCGCGATGCGCACCTCGCGGGACCCGCTCAACTCGCCGTCTCCTCGGCGACCTCGCCGCCCGTCCCGGACTTCTCGACGAGGACGTACTCGATCCTCTCTTCGACGACGCTGTCCCGGCGCTGGTGACCGCGGTAGACGATGAAGCGGCGCGGCTCCGACCGCGCGTGCTCGTACTCCGACGGCGTCAGGCGCACGAGGTTCGTGCAGGTCTCGTCCTCACACTCGCAAAGGAACGGCGTCGCAAGCTCGAGCCCGAGCTCGCGCCGTTTGCCGTCGATCTGCTCATTCGCATCCCGAAACGCGGCTTCGTTCCGCGCGGCGCGCTCCTCGCTCCGTTCCATCGCCTCCTCGTTCCGAAGAACGCGCTCGGCAAACGCGCTCGACGCTCAGGACTGGGTCAGCGCGTCCGCGCCGGCGACGACCTCGAGGATCTCCTGCGTGATCTCGGCCTGGCGAGCGCGGTTCCGCGCGAGCGTCAGGTTCTCGATCAGCTCGCCCGCCGACTTCGTCGCGTTCCGCATCGCGGTCATCCGCGCGCCCTGCTCCGACGCAGCCGACTCGAGCAGCGCGCGGTACAGCTCCGTCTCGAGGTAGACCGGCAGCAGCCGCTCGAGGATCTGCTCCGGCTCGGGCTCGAAGATGAAATCGCCCGCGAGACGGTCGCGCTCGCGCTCCTCGTCGTCGGTCTCGAGCATCTCTTCGGAGATCGGCAGGACGTCGGTCAGCGTCACCTTCTGCGTCAGCGCCGACACGAACGCGTTGTAGACGACGACCACGCGGTCGACCTCGCCCTCGACGTACAGCTCCGTGAGCCGGTGCGCGATCGCCTGCGCATCCGAGTACGACGGGTTGTCGCTGAAACCGCCCCACTGGCTGTCGAGCTCGAAGCGCGAGAAGCGCAGCGTCGAGATCCCCTTTCGCCCGACCGGGAGCCAGCGCACCTCGATCCCCCGCCCCTGGAGCTCGCGGTACAGCGCGACCGTTCGACGCAGCACCTGCGCGTTGAACGCGCCGGCGAGGCCTCGGTCGCCCGTGACCGGCACGAGCGCAACCCGTCGAACCTCGCGGCGCTGGAGCAGCGGCAGCGAACGGACGGACGCGCTCGCCCTCGCAGTACCGGCCATCAGCTCGAGCATCCGGTCCGCAAACGGCCTCATGGCCTCGATCCGTTCCTGCGCCCGCCGCAGCCGCGCGGACGCGACCAGCTCCATCGCCTTCGTCAGCTTCCGGGTGTTCGTCACCGCGCGGACGCGGCGGCCGAGTTCCTGAACCGTCGCCATCTACGAGCCGCGGGGCGTCACGAGACGAGCGCGCCTTCCTCTTCGACGCTGAACGAGTTCGAGAAGCGGTCGATCTCGGAGCGGATCTGCTGCTCCGTCTCCTCGGAGAGCTCGCCCGTCTCGCGGATCGCCTTGTAGAGCTCGCCCTGCGCGCGGAGATGCTCCCGCAGCTCGTCCTGGAAGCGAGGCACCTGCCCGGCCGGGATCTTGTCGAGGTAGCCCTCGTTCCCGGCCCACAGCGCGACGACCTGCTCCTCCATCGGCCACGGCTGGTACTGCGGCTGGTTCAGCGTCGCGACCATCCGCTCGCCGCGTGCGAGCGCCTGCTGCGTCGCCTTGTCGAGCTCCGAGCCGAACTGCGCGAACGCCTCCAGCTCGCGGTACTGCGCCAGGTCGAGGCGGAGCCGCCCTGCCACCTTCTTCATCGCCTTCGTCTGCGCCGTCGCGCCCACGCGGGACACGGAGGTGCCGACGTTGACGGCCGGCCGGACGCCGGAGAAGAAGAGGTCGGCCTGCAGGAAGATCTGGCCGTCGGTGATCGAGATCACGTTCGTCGGGATGTACGCGGCGATGTCGCCGGCCTGCGTCTCGATCACGGGCAACGCTGTCAGCGACCCGCCGTCGAGCGCGTCGTTGAGCTTGCACGCGCGCTCGAGCAGGCGCGAGTGGAGGTAGAAGACGTCGCCGGGGAAGGCCTCGCGGCCGGGCGGGCGGCGCAGCAGCAGCGAGAGCTGGCGGTAGGCGTCGGCGTGCTTCGTGAGGTCGTCGTAGCAGACGAGGGCGTGGTCGCCGTTGTAGAGGAAGTACTCGCCCATCGCGCAGCCGGCGAACGGCGCCATCCACTTGACGGGCGCGGCCTCGTGGGCGGGTGCGGTCACGATCGTCGTGTACTCCATCGCGCCCGCTTCCTTCAGCCGCTCGTACACCTGCGCGACGGTCGACGCCTTCTGGCCGATCGCGACGTAGATGCACTTCACGCCCTGGTCGTGCTGGTTGAGGATCGTGTCGACGAGGATCGCGGTCTTGCCCGTCGAGCGGTCGCCGATGATCAGCTCGCGCTGGCCGCGGCCGATGTTCGTCAGTGCGTCGATCGCCTTGATGCCCGTCTGCAGCGGCTCCTTCACCGGCTGGCGCTCGATCACTCCAGGCGCCTTGAACTCGAGCGAGCGCGTCTCGGAGGTCTCCACGGGGCCGCCGCCGTCGAGCGGGTTCCCGAGCGGATCGACGACGCGGCCCAGGAGCGCCTCGCCGACGGGCACGCTCGCCACGCGTCCCGTCCGCCGCACCGTGTCGCCCTCCTTGACGTGCTGCCACTCGCCGAAGAGCGCGGCACCGACATCGTCCTCCTCCAGATTGAACGCGAGCCCGACGACGTCCTGGCCGAGCTCGAGCATCTCCATCGCGACGGCGTTCTCGAGCCCGTAGATGCGGGCGATGCCGTCGCCGATCTGCAGCACCGTCCCGACCTCGGACAGGTCCGTCTGCACGTCGTACTGCTCGATCCTCGACTTGAGGATCTGCGTGATCTCTTCGGGGCGTAGCTGCACGGTCTCTCCTTCTTCTCTCGTTCTTATCTGGAAGCGGTCAGTTCTCTGCGAAGTCGTTCGAGCCGCCCGCGCACGCTCGCGTCGACGCGCATCGAGCCGGCCTGAAGCACGATGCCGCCGATCAGATTCGGGTCGACGGACCGCGTCGCGTCGACCGTTCGTCCGGACGCGCGCTCGATCTGGTCGAGGATCTGGCGCGCCTCGGCGTCCGAGAGCTCGTACGCCGTGGTCAGCTCGACGCTGAGCCGCCGCTCGAGCTGCGCGACGAGCCGCTCGAACTCGCGATGGATCTCGCGGAGCTGGCCCGCACGGTTCTTCTCGATCGTCACGAGGAGGAAGTTTCGGACGAGCTCGTGGGTGCCGCCGAGGATCGCCTGCACCGCCCCGGCCTTCGCGCGCGGGTCGATCTGCGGGTTCCGCAGGAGTGCGTCGAGCTCCGGAACCTGCTCGACCATCTCGATGAACTCGCGAAAGTCGTCGCGCACCTTCTCGAGCTGGCCGCGCTCCTGCGCCGCCTCGAAGAGCGCGCGCGCGTACGTGCGGTGCGCGACGCTCATCGCCGCGCCTTTCGCCGATGAGCGTGTGGAGGGAGTGTGGGAGAACCGGGAGGTTCGCCCACAGAAGACAGGACGGGGGTCCGTGGGGCCAACACGCTTTCGCCCGCGCGAGCGAGCGCAGGCCGCGCAATCGGAGACGCGGCGCGCTCTGGGGAGCGAGCGACGCTCACGTCGTCTGCTGTTCCAGGCGCGAGAAGTCGAGCGAGTCGATCGCCTCGTCGATCAGCCGCCGCTGGTCGGCGTCGGTCAGCACCTTGCCGGTCACCTTCGACGTCGCGATCAGCGTCAGGTCCGCGACCTCGGCCCGAATCGCGCCGAGCGCCCGCTGCGTCTCCGCCTCGATCTGGCGCTTCGTCTCCTCGAGCCGGCGGCGGCGGTCCTCCTCGAGCTCCTCGCGGGCGCGTTCGCGAAGCGCCTCCGCGTCGCGGCGGACGTCCTGCCGGATTCCCTCCGCCTCCGTCCGCGCCTGCGCGATCAGCTGGCGGTGCTCCTCGAGCAGCTTGCGCGCCTCCTCGCGGGCGCGATCGGCCTCGGTGAGCGACTCGCGGATCCGCTGACGGCGCTCGTCGATCATCTTCTGGATCGGGCCGAACGCGAACCGCTTGAGGACGAAGAACGTCACGAGGAAGCAGACGATCGTCCAGATCATCAGGCCGGGGACGACCTCGATCAGCGCGTTGGCGCCCAGCAGGCCCATCAGACGAGAACGAAGGCGAGCAGTCCGCCGATCAGGCCGTAGAACACCACGGCCTCGGTGAGCGCGAAGCCGAGCCACATGATCCCCTGCAGCTCGCCGCGCAGCTCGGGCTGGCGGGCGACCGACTGGATCATCGACCCGAAGATGTTGCCGATCCCGACGCCCGCGCCGAGCGAACCGAGACCGATGCCGAGCGCGAGCGCGACGGCCTTGCCCGCGTCGACGCCGTCATCGGCGGCGGCGAGCAGCATTGCTCCCACGGTCATGCGTTCCTCCTTAGTGCTCGGGCTCGATCGCCGAGCCGATGTAGATGGCGGAGAGTGCGGCGAAGATGAAGGCCTGAATCGAGACGACGATCACGACCTCGAAGAGGTAGAACGCCGTCGCGGCCGGGACCGCGAGAACCGCGAGCCCCAGGTTCCCGATCACGAAGATCAGGCCGATGAAGGTCAGGATCAGCATGTGGCCGGCGAGCATGTTCGCGTAGAGG
>Ga0126307_10001410_pt1 | contig 15867 bp, 13 predicted proteins | sample Plot28_FD_89955 | JGI IMG/M metagenome (GOLD analysis project Ga0126307, IMG submission 89955) | Serpentine soil microbial communities from UC McLaughlin Reserve, CA, USA - Plot28 | ecosystem: Environmental > Terrestrial > Soil > Grasslands | place: USA: UC McLaughlin Reserve, Lake County... | reverse complement strand
TTCGCACCAGTAGGCCGTGGCAAGTAGTCGATCTTCGGCGAAGAGGGCACCAACGAGCTGTATGCCTAAGGGAAGTCCGCTCCGGTCGAGTCCGGACGGCACGTTGATCGCCGGAACGCCGGCGAAGGTCCACGGAATCTGGAAGCGACGATCTCCGGTCGCGCTCAGGCCGCTGGGGGCCGTGGTCGGGGTAGTCGGGGTGAGGAGCGCGTCCATCCCGCGGAGGGTTTCCCCAAGTCTGCGTCCGAAGCGACGCCGGAGCCGCTGTGCCTGGATGTAGGACACCGCGGGGGTTACCTGCCCGAGCTCTATGAGTTGGCGTAGCTTGGGGCCGTAGTCCTCGGGCCGCTGCCGGAACGTCTCCTGATGGTACGCAGCGCACTCCGAGAAGACCACAGCCCGATGGGCACCATACACCAACCCGAGATCCTCCGGCGGCTCCACCTCCTCAATGCGGGCCCCCGCACTACGCAGCAATTCCACCACGCGGTCGGTGTGCTCTCGCACCTCTTCGCCAGCGTGATCATAGAAGTAGCGGCGGAGCAGGCCCAGCGTGGGAGGATCGCTCCAGCCTCGAACGGCGCCGGAATAATCGGAAACCGGGCGAGTCGAAGAGCTCTGATCCTCAGGATCGTGGCCGGCGAGCACCCCGAGCGCGAGGGCTACGTCTTCGACGCTCCGCGCCATAACGCCGCTGGTGTCGAGGCTCCAAGCCACGGGCACCACGCCGTGACGGCTGATCCGGCCGTAGCTCGGCTTCAGCCCCACCACACCGCAATACGCCGCCGGACGCAAGACGTCACCCGCCGTCTGGGTGTCCAGGGTAACGAAGCACGTGCGTGCTGCCACAGCCACCGCCGAACCGCTGCTCGATCCTCCCGGAGTATGGTCTAGATTCCAGGGGTTGCGGGAGGGCGCCGGATCGTTGGCGGCGAATTCGGTGCACTCCGTTTTGCCGAGGACGATCGCGCCCGCGCTCTCCAGACGCTGCACGGCCGTTGCGCTGTACTCGGGAACGAAGTCCTCCAAGAGCTTCGATCCTGCGCTCGTCTTCGCGCCGGCAGTGTAATAGACGTCTTTGACGCCTACCGGTATCCCGTGGAGGGGACTGCACAGCCCTCCCTCCTCCAGTTCTCGCTCCAGCCCCCGGGCCGTATCGAGTGCCGCTCGCCGGTCGACCGTGGCCCACGCTCGGAGCTTGTCGTCTAGGGCCTCGATCCGCCGGAGGCAGATCTCCACCAGGTTCACTGGGGAGGCTCTCCCCGAGCGGATCCGGGCCGCCGTCTCGGCAACACCCGGATAAGACCACTGCGTCATAAGCTAGCCCAACCGCTACGGAAAGAACATGACGGCCGGCTCGTCTTCCCTGTCGAGTGGCGCCTGGTCGAGGAGCCACAGTTGCTCCGCCCGCTCCTCGAGGCTTGAGCGCAACTCTTCGGTACGTTCCTCCCCAAAGAGTGCCATCGCCTGCCGGATGAGCACATTGGTGAACTCCTCTTTGGTCGCTCCTGCCATCCTCGGAGCACCTCTTCTGTCGGGTTATAAGCACGCGCGTTCTGTACGCGCTCTGGCTGAGTCTAACGAACCTCAATGGCCATCACAATCGTGGTGCGACCCTCCAGCACGAATGTTCTCTGCATTTGGTTGCGGAGACTACTTTGCACAAATGACGCCGTGTGCAAACATCATAAGTTCCGGTGCGGCGCGTACAATTGGTTAGATGGCAAGTGCCAAGGGAGCGTGGCATGGACGACTTGAACAACGCGGTTGGTAGTAACGGAGACCTGGACATCGGTCCGCTGGACAACGTGCCCCCTTACATTCCCTTACGCGTAGCCGTGTTCCTCGAGTTAAAGAAAGCCATATTGGAAGGCTCGCTCAAACCGGGGCAGCCGATAAGCGAGAACAAGATTGCCAGCAAATTGTCCGTCAGTCGTACGCCCGTGCGTGAGGCCATTCGCATCCTGGAGAAGGACAACTTGGTTAGCCTACTGCCAGGGCGCAAGGTCATTGTGTCCGTTCCTTCCCAACGAGACATCGAAGAGGTCTACGAGATCCGGGCAATCGTGGAGACGGAGGCGCTGCGGAGGATTACCCCGGAGAGCACGGAACTGATCCGGAACCTGGAGCGATGTGTAGAAGAAGCGGAGGGGTTGCGAATGGAGGACAACCTCCGGGAGATGGCGAAGGCCAACAACCGCTTCCACCTGACGATCATATCCGCCCTGGAGAACCAGAGGTTGCACCGGTTCATGGACTCCCTGAACGACACTATCTCTCGGTTCCTCTACTACTCGCTGGCGTCCAAAGGGACGTTGGAGTTCCAGGAGGAGCACAAGCAGATCATCTCGAACCTTAAGGCCGGGAACACGGATAAGGCCGTCTCCTTGCTGCGTCACCACCTGATGAAGCCCAAGCATATGTTGATCGAGCAGTTTTCGAAAGAAGGCACTGCTCAGAGAACCGAATAAAGGCTACGGCATCTTCGAGTACGAATCGATGTTTCGACCTTCCTCGCTTCTATAGTCGTCGAAGTTAGCAACCCATGTTCCAATTTTGGCGGCGTGTTCCTGACGTGCCTACTCAGCCTTCGGAAAGCTGCTGTGCCCGGTCCTTCTGACGTCACGTCTCTATCGACTTGAAGGCTACTGGCTGCTAGAGATCAGCAGAATTTTTTGGTAAACAGAGCGCAGCATTCAACGCAAGAGTCGTCGGTTTGACAACGGTAAGCAAGCCGATAGAATTTTTGGATACAAGTATACAAGCTAGAGCTTGGGGGAAGAGGGCCATCTTTCGGGCAACCTGCTATCAGGGGAAGTGGGAGGGAACAAAAGAGGGCCTTATGGAGCAGAGCCACGACAATGTGAAGCGCTTTCACCTAGGTCTAGGGTATCTGTCAGCGGTAAATCTGTTGTTTGCCAGGCTTCATAAGTTGGCGGTCGGTTTGGGTGCAGCTCGTGATGGGAAGGTTGCCGCACCGACGATTTGTTAAGAACTCTACCAGCAAGGGTAAAAGGTCAAAACAGGGGTAGGGAGTTCGCTAATCGAACAGGAGGAGGTTCAGTAACCGATGGCTGATCGCATGACTGAGAATGGCCGCACGGCCGAAGCCCGGGTGCCGAGTACCTTCATAGAATATGTGCGGGCTTTGGGCCCCGGTGTTCTAGTGGCCATGGCCTGGCTTAGTGCCGGCGACCTGGTCTCCGCCTCGGTGTCGGGTTCGACCTACGGGTATGCGCTGATGTGGGCGCTCGTCCTTGCGCTGTTCGCGCGCTATTTCTTTGTGTCGGCAATCGGAAAATACGTGCTGTGCAACAATCAAGGCGATAACTCGATCCTCGCCGGGTTCGGACGCCTCTGGAGAGGTCTACCGGCATTGATCGGCGTAATCGCCTTCATCCTTGGCTTCACCTACCAGACCTACATAATCAAGGGAGCTGCAACGGCACTCTGGCACCTGTTCGGTGGAATCGGCAACGAAGAGTGGGGTATCTTCATTTTCGCCGTATTGCTGGTAGGTGTAACCACGCTTATGCTCATAAGAGGCAGCCAGTACAAGACGTTGGAGACGATAGCGCGCGTTTCCGTGGGGATCCTCCTGCTAACGTTCTTAATAGCCGTAGCAATCCATGGATTCGACCCTATTGCGCTCCTACGCGGCTTGATCTTTAGCGTACCGGCTGATACGGGCGCGTTCGGTGCGGTGCTGGTCTTGGCTGCCATTATAGGTGCCGTCGGTGGCTCGGCTGCCAACCTCTTGTACCCATACTTCATGCAGGACAAGGGTTGGGATAGACCGGCCTACCGCAAGCTCCAGATCTTCGATCTCCTCACCGGAATACTGGCGATGATCTTTATCAACCTGGCCGTGTGGATCGTTGCGGCCGAGGTACTGGCCGGTGGCGGTGGTCTGGCTATAGAAGACCCGGAGGATCTGGCCACTATGATGGGCAGGGGCGTTGGTTTACTAGGCCCGCTCCTTCTCTGGATCGGCCTGTTCTTCGTGACGTTCACTTCTTTCCCGGCTTTCTCCTTCGGGTTCACCAAGGTACTCTTGGATGGCGTGCAACGCTCCTTTTCGGGGCGGGTCGAAACGTATGAGAACCCCGAGGATCATCGGGCGTTTAAATGGATCCAGATCGGGCTCCTTCTCGTCCTGCCGCTCATTTTCTCCCTGCCTATGGCCCCGAGCTTCATAGCGCTGACGATCGCGGGCAACGCGCTGGGAGCCATTACCGGTCCGATCATAATCGTGGGAATAATTGTGCTCACGACCAGCAAGAAATTCATGCTGCCGGAATATGTCAATAAGTGGTGGGAGACGGTTGCCCTCCTCATCGTCGGAGGCATAGGCCTCTGGGCGACCTACGGGGTGGTCGCGGGATTGTTGTCATAGTAAAGGGATCGGGCTATGACCGACCCTATGGAGGGAGCGAGGGCTGCGAAGGATGATCAGAGAATCCGCCTCGAGTACAGGCCAGGGTCACGACAAAGGCGTCTTGATCGACTGCGACGTGCACAACGCCCTTCCTTCCATAGAGGTGCTCTACCCGCACCTCTCGGATCATTGGCGCGACTACATTGTCGAACGTGGCGTCGGAAACCTCGAGCCGAACTACTACCCGGCTGGCGCGCCCTTATCGGCTCGGCCTGGTGCTGTGCCCCCCTCGGGTGGCCCGCCGGGTTCGGATCTTGACCTCCTGCGGGGGCAACTCCTCGATTCGTGGGACGTCGAGTACGCCATCCTCAACTGCCTATACGGCGTCCAGCTGGTCCACAACGAGGACTGGGCCGCGGCCATGGCTCGGGCCGTGAACGACTGGCAGGTCGCAGAGTGGCTCGATAAGGAGCCCAGGCTGCGTGCCTCCATTGTCGTGCCTACCCAGAATCCCGAGATGGCTGCGGAAGAGATCGAACGGCTTGGCGACCATCCCGGCTTCGTACAGGCGCTCCTTCTGGTGCGTACCGAGATGCCTCTCGGCAAGCGCCACTACTGGCCGATCTACGAGGTGGCCGAGCGCCACAACTTGGTGATCGGAATCCATGCCGGCGGCTCACCCGGCAACCCGATAACCCCGGTCGGCTGGCCCTCTCACTATCTGGAGGACTACGTCAGCCTCGCCCAGGCGTTTCAATCCCAGCTCGTCAGCCTCGTGAGCGAGGGCGTCTTCGCCAAGTTTCCCGGTCTTCGGGCCGTACTCATCGAGGGCGGCTTCACCTGGCTGCCGTCGCTCATGTGGAGGTTCGACAAGAACTGGAAGGGCCTCCGGGGAGAGGTGGCGTGGGTCGATCGCCTGCCGTCGGAGATCATCCACGAGCACGTGCGTCTGACGATACAGCCGGTCGACGAGCCGCCCAACCAGGAGTATCTGCTGCAAACCATGGAGCAGATCGGCTCCGAAGAGATGCTGTTGTTCTCGACCGACTATCCGCACTGGCACTTCGACGAGCGCGAAGACGCCCTGCCGGTCGAGTTGCCTCCGGAGTTGGAGCGGAAGATACTCGTGGAGAACGCTCGCGCCCTCTACGGGATCTGATCTGTCGTTTGGAGAGTACCGGCATTGAGGAGGAATTATGGTCGAAAGAGTTGCTCAAAGAGAGGCCCGGAAGAAGACCAAAACCAGCTTCATCGACTGCGACATCCACAACATCGTGCCTTCGGTGGACGTTCTTGAGCCCTACCTTCCGGCGCGTTGGCGCAAGCACGTGGAGACCTTCGGGATGCGGCAACACCATGGCTTCGCCAGTGGCATTCCTTACCCCAAGGCAAGCCCGGGCGGCGGCTCACGGGTAGATGCCTGGCCGCCGTCCGGGCTGCCGCCTGGCGCGGACCTTGACTTCATGCGGGAGCAGCACCTCGACGTCCAAAACATCGAGTACGGCATCCTCAACTGCCTGTACCCCAAGGTCGGCGAGTTGCTCAACGAGGAGCTCGGCGCTGCGCTTGCCCGTGCGACGAACGACTGGCAGATCGTAGAGTGGCTCGAGAAGGAGCCTAGGCTGCGCGCCTCCATCGTCGTTCCATACGAGAACGCAGAGTTCTCTGCCGCGGAGATCGATCGCGTCGCCGACCACCCGGCCTTCGTGCAAGTGGTGTTGCTGCCCCGTACCAAGGAGCCGTTGGGCAAGCGGAGGTACTGGAAGATCTACGAGGCCGCCGAACGCCACGGTCTGCCGATTGGGATACATTTCGCCGGTCTAGGCGGCAATCCGATCACGTCCTCCGGTTGGCCCTCGTTCTACATCGAGGACCACACTGTCATGGCCCAAGCCTTCCAGTCGCAGGTTATCAGCCTGGTGTACGAGGGAATCTTCGAGCGATTCCCCGACTTGCGGGTCGTGCTCATGGAGGGCGGATTTGCCTGGTTACCTTCGCTCATGTGGCGGCTCGACAAGCACTGGAAGCGGTTGCGCGAGGAAGTGCCGTTCCTCAAGCGGCCGCCGTCGGAGTACATCCGGAAGCACATGTGGGCGACGACCCAACCGATGGAGGAACCGACGAATCCCAAGCACCTTCTTCAGGTCATCGAACACCTCGGTTCCGACGACATGCTGATGTTCTCCACGGACTACCCGCATTGGGACTACGACAACCCCGACCGGGCTTTCCCGGTCAGGTTGCCGGACGCTCTGAAGCGCAAGATCTTCTCCGAGAACGCCCGCGCCTTGTACCGGTTCGAAGGAGAGACTCGCGTAAGTGGCTAAGCACGTGGTGGCAAAAACCGACGAGATCCCGCCCGGCGGACGCAAGATAGTCGAAGTAGCCGGGCGCTCGATCGGCGTTTTCAACATAGGAGGCGAGTTTTTCGCTCTCTTGAACTACTGTCCTCACGAGGGCGGTCCGCTCTGCGAAGGCGTTTTGTCAGGGTTAGTCCGATCGCGGATACCGGGCGAGTACACCTATGTTCGGAGAGGGGAGATCATCCGGTGCCCGTGGCACCAGTGGGAGTTCGACGTGAGGACTGGCCAATCCTGGTTCGATCCGGCCAAGACGCGAACCCGGAGCTACGAAGCCGCAGTCGAGCCGGGAAGCGTCTTATCTGAGAGCGAAAGAGAACTCGCCGGAGCCGGGCTCGAGAAGGGTCCTTTCAGCGTCGAAACCTATCCTGTTTCGGTCGACGAACAGTATGTCGTGCTCGAGACTTAGATCGACCATGTACCGAGGAGGTTAGCCAACGATGGCGGAACTAGACTACGACGTACTGGTAATCGGCGGGGGTGTCACGGGCATCGCTGCTGCGACCGCCGCCGCGAAAACCGGGGCAAGGACCGCCCTCGTGGAGATCAAGCCGTTCGTTGGAGGAAACGCCACGACGGGGCTCTGCCTGCACAACTACATCACTAAGAATGACCGCCAGGTCGTCTTCGGGCTCGCTCAGGAGATCGTGGATCGCCTGATAGATATGGGAGGGGCGGTAGGGCACGTCCCGTTCCACGGCTTCGTAAGTGCGGTTACCCCCGTGGACGGGGAGCTGTTTCGGATCCTTGTGACCGAGATGCTCGCGGAAGCCGGCGTGACGGTCATGTACGGCGTGAACGTCGTCGGGGTGGAGGCCGAGGGGGGCCACGTAGAGGGAATCCAGTGCGCGGTTAAGGGGGGGCTGAGGACCATCCGTGCGAAGACGTACGTGGATTCGAGCGGCGACGCAGACGTGGCGGTATTTGCAGGGGCGAACTTCTGGAAGGGAGAAAAGGAGACCGGCAAGATGCAGCCTGTCTCCATGCTGCTGCGCTGCTACGGCACGGACAACAAGCGCATCGCTGAGGAGATGGCGGTCAGCGAACCCGCCATGGCCACGCGTCCCGACCACCCGGAGCCCTTCCCGGTCTACTTCAACGGGTCGTTCAGCAAGTGGAACGACGTCATCCTCGAGCAAGGCATATTCCCCAACGAGGACCACAAGGTGTTCTTCAACACCGTCTGGCCCAACCACATCAACGTGAACACCTCAGCGGTGTTCGGCATCGACGGGACGGATCCGCTCTCCCTCTCCCGCGCCGCGGTCGCCTTGACGCGGCAGGTAGCGAATGCTGGCCAGTTTTTGAAGGAGTACGTACCCGGTTTCAAAGACGCTTACTTTGTCCCTGCGGCTTTCCCGGGCGTCAGAGAGACACGCCACATCGAAGGCTTGTACGAGATCTCCGACGAGGACGCCGACACCGGAAGAAAGTTCGAAGACACGATCGGTCAGGTCTGTTTCCCGGTGGACATCCACGATCCCGATACTGGACAGGCCACCTTCTACCAGATCGGCGGCGACGGGGCGTTCGACATTCCCTACCGTGCGCTGGTGCCGAAGGGATTGGGGAACGTCCTCGTAGCGGGCCGTTGCATCTCGGTAAGTTCATACGCTCACGGGGCGACCAGGAACATGGCACCGTGCCTGGTTATGGGCGAAAGTGCCGGTGTGGCAACCGCGTTGGCAGCTCAGCAAAACGTGAGCATGCCGGGGTTGGATGTGAACCGCCTGCAGGATATTCTGGAGGAACGCGGAGTTTTCCTCGGAGATCGCGGCAAGAGTCAAAACCAGGAGGCTTTGAGCCCAGCGAGTAGGGGCAGCTAAAGATGCGCTCAAGGTTATTGAAGAAAGGTTGACTGGCGCTCTCGTCAAGTGGGGTTTTGCGGTTCTCCGCAGTCAAGTGCGGACTGATTGATCGCTTGGCCATTTGGCTGCCAACGTTACCATGGCAAGCGAAATGGGCAGCACCTTTCGGCTCAGCATCATACGTAGAGGAGAAGGCGCAAGCGTATCGCGGCAGAACAATTCGTCGAAGGCTTACAATGCCTTGAGTTCACGAGAAGAAGTCCACAATGCGAGCGAAGTTAACACCCCTGACGCAGCGAATAAGATATGCTGGCGAGGACTCCGAATACTCTGATCCACAAGGTGCGTTAACGAGTAATTCTCGGCATCCCGATCTGAATATGCTAGATTCGATAGCGGAGAAGCTGATAGGAACATGAAGCCTAACTCAGCGGCGCATCTGTTCAGGGCTGCCTATCCTGGTTTAACGCGTGGTGCAGCTTCTCGGAGACGGTCCCGGCGGGAGAGCTTGGCGTCAGGTGTAGGGAGAAGGTTATGCCGATATACAGAGGTTCCTGTCATTGCGGGCGCGTCACGTTTGAGGTTGAAGCCGAAATCAAGTCGGTCACAGAGTGTAACTGCTCGATGTGTAAGCGAAAGGGGGCACTCTACCAGAAGTCGGAGGTAGAACAGTTTAAGATCACCTCTGGCGAGGACGCATTGACCTCCTATCAATTCAACACCAAGACTGCGACACACTACTTCTGTCGATACTGCGGGATCCATCCGTTTCACCGGCCGCGACTCGCGCCGGAGCGATGGACAGTCAACGTACGCTGCCTGGATGACCTCGATCTCTCGGCGCCTGAAGTTTATCTCTTTGACGGCCAGAATTGGGAAGCAGCCGCGGCGAGGAGCCAATAGGGACAAATACGTAGCTTTTCCGAGAGAGATCCTTTGGGTTGTGGACGGCTACAAGGACACGGCTCTGACCACCGGGCGGCCATCGAGCAATCCCGAATTCGGTCCATAGGGTGCGACGATTCGAGGCGTAATAGCGCAACGGCGAAATCCTCTCAACTGACTCTGATCGTCAGTCAGGATTCGGCAGCTACATTAAGTTATTGCTATCGATCTGGGGTACGGTACTGTCAAGGATGCCACCAGACACTGGAGAGCTCTTCCCGTCGATTGACCCGCTCGTAGGCAGTTGGAGAGCGGGCCGACTATGGCCAGGACAGCGAGAACGCCCAGTTCTGCGCTGGCGAGGGGGAGACGTACAACGCTCCCATCGACGTGACGGACATCAGGCACGCCAAGAGTTGGTACCGGAAGGCAGCTATACCACCATTGCCGTAAAGGCAAAGAGTCCGGCGGACCTGCTCAACGCGGTGAGGTATCGTAATTATTCATTACGAAGACTTCGACATAGTGCTCAAGTGGCGGATAAGCATCCACCTGCCAGCAAGGATAGCAGCTACTGCGACCAGGGCAGCGGCAGCGGCACTCAGCCAGGCTGTGCCATACGAGGCGCTCTCCACTATGACGCCGAAAAGGAACGGTCCTATTGCGGATCCAGCTGCTGCACCGGTCTGCGTAATCCCTGTCGCCGCAGCCGGGGCGTTACGGTTGTACTTTACGACCGCAAAGTTAAACAGCCCGTGCCATCCCCACCCGGCTCCGAAGGCTAGCACCGTACCAAGTACGAAGAGCCAGTTCATCCCGGTGGCAAGGAGGACGAAACCGGCCGTCCCGACGATGAGCATGGCGGCGACGATCCGCAAGTGTCCTGCCGACCGGCGATCCGCTAGCCAACCCAGTGCCAGGCGCACGACTATACCGACGACCCCACCTACTGCTAATAGCAGACCCGCAAACTCTACCTGGAGACCGGCGGCCACCCCTGACTCAACGGTGAAAGCACCCAGCGGGACAGCTGCCGCAGATCCCAACCCGATGCCAAGCGCGAGGAGGATGAGGGGCATGGGGCGCATATCATCGCTGTGTTCGTTCGTGTGGTGCCGGACTTGACCTTCGGTCGTCTTTGGTACTGTGCAGGCAATAGCAAAGGCTCCGAGGGCGCAGCCGGTGAACGCCCACCGCCAACCGATGGTGGTACCGACGAGCGGCACAGCGAGCCCGCTCAGTAGGGTCGCGGCCGGTATCGCCGCCTGTTTCATACCAAAGGCGAGCCCCTGGCGCTCGGTCCGGACCCCACGGGCAAGAGCGAGATTCGCCGCGACTTGCGCAACCGCGTTCGCGAGGCCGCCGAGAACCAGGAAGCCAAACAAGCCATTCCGGGAACTGGCAAAGAGTGCGATACAAAGGAGTGATACGGTGCTTCCCAGGGCGGCCGCCTGCATACCGCGTCGGGAGCCGATGCGCTCGACTATCCGGCCAAAGGGCGCCGAGGAAAGCGCCTGCGTAGTGAAGAAGAGAGAAACCGCTATGCCGAGCGCCGCTGCACCGAAACCAAGGTCGGTCCGAATCTGTACCGCGAGCCCCCCAGTCAGAAAAACAGGGAGTACCCCGCACGTGGCGACCGCGATAGCCCAGAGAACAGTCTGCCGCCCAGTCAGACTGCCTCCATAGCGGGCCACACGCAAGTATCAGGCGATGTTGACGGCTACGTTGTACGATCTGACCGCATCGTTATGCCGTGACGCAGGTTCTCGGCTTCGACTAAACATTCCGAAAATCTTACCACCGTCGGATTATTCACTGAGGCTAAACTGCGTTGCTCAGGGAGACCCCGCAGGTGCTCACGGTCCGGCGCAAAGGCGCATGGCGGGCTAAGCCCACCGAGGGGGGCCGACCCGTGGATACGTGCCGTCAGGCGGTCGGACTGGAACTGGCACGGACATCTCCACGATGCCTGCTATGTAGCCTGGCGACCGGACGGTCCGGTGAGCACTAGCCGCGCGCCGAAGGCGGCGCCTGTCGGGACGCGAAGTGTTCCCTCGCTTGCCCCCTCCGGTTCGATGCCGGCTTGGGCGAGTACCTCGACAGCGACCTCAGGGTCGGCGACCTCGACCGTGACCTTGAGCGGTCCTTCTCCATCCTTTTCGAGCGCTTGCTGGACGAGCCCGTCACCGCTGGGCGAGAGAAGGTCGATGGTGAAGCCGCGGATATCGAAGGCGGCGTGTTCCGCCGCGAGGCCTGCAATCTCACCCCTGCTTAGCGGCCTCGCGTCGAACAGGATGGAATACAGGCTCACCGCCTCCTCAAGATCGCGAACGGCGACGGCGACCTCCGTTACTGTCCTCGCGCCGTTGGGATGCGCGCCCACTCCCTCCACGGAGAGGCGCTCCTCGTCCGGGTCGTCCCACTGGATAAAGAACGGCCACCGCCGGCGCCAGGGCACGTCCACCGGTACCAGCAGGCGCCAGGTTAGCGCCCGGCCGTCGGGCCTCTCCCTCCTCATCTCGAAGGGACCGACCACCTCGAGCCCCGCCTCCCGCATGCGAGCAGCCTCCGCCTCGATGTCGTCGGTGGCGTAGCAGTGACCCACCAAGCCGCCTTCCCGGTCGCGCACGAACTCCGCCAGCGTCCTTCCGTTGAGCCCACTGTGGACGGCCTTGTCCGGGTCGTAGACGCCGAGCAACTCTATGTAGTCGATGCCACCGAAGCGGATGAGGGCGTTGTGGGTGCCGCGGTGCTCGTGACGGCCGCCGGGGAAGACGTCGAAACCTAAAGAGCCGTAGGCCTCGATGGCTCGCCCCAGGTTGGAGACGGCGATTACGGCGTGGTCGAAGCGCGTTATCATCGGTGCTGTTTTCCTGCGGGACTCACGCCAGGGCGGACTGGAGGGCGGGCAGCACCTCACCCGTGACCCGCTCGAACTGGCTTTTCTGGTCGTAGGCGGCCATCCGGAGGGTGACGGTCGTCGCGCCGGCGTCGATGAAGGCCCGGATCTGCTCGACGCACTCCTCGGGCGAGCCGTAGGCGACCCACCTCTTGAGGCGCTCCCGGTCGTAGTCGGTGTAGTAGTAGGCGTCGAGGAACCTCTTGGCCTCGTCCAACGCCGCCTCGCGGTCCTCGCTCACGTTGATGTTGTAGTAGAGGCACGCCTCGAAATCCTCCCCAAGGTCGCGGCCCTCCTCCTCGGCGTAGCTTCGGATGAGCGAGAGGTGTTCCTCGAAGCTCCGCGGGTTGTTCCATGTGCTCTGCCAGCCGTCGCCGTAGCGGGCGACGCGTCTCAAGGCAGTTTCGACGTTGCGCTTCTTTGCCGGGTCCGGGTTGGCGACGAGCCAGATCGGCACGGGCTGCTGGACGGGGCGCGGCAGCACGGTTACGTTCTCGAAGGAGTTGTACTCGCCCGCGTAGCTGGCGTTCTCCTCGGAGGTGAGGAGGCGCATGATCTCGACCGCCTCCTCCATGCGCCGCATCCTCGAGGAGGGATCCACGCCGAAGGCGGCGAACTCCTCGGCGAAGTTGCCCCCGCGTCCGGCGGTCGCCTGGCCCTGGCAGGCCACGAAGATCGTGCGCCCGCCGGACATGTAGTCGAGGCTCGCCCACTGGTAGGCGAGCAGCAGCGCGTTCCTCAGGGGCGTGCTGGCGAAGCAGGCTGGTCCGAGCTTTACCCTCTCGGTCCTTACCGCCAAAGCGCCGAGCAGCGCGATGGCGTCGAGACGGGGCTTGGCGAGGATGGAGTCGCCTACCCACACTGAGTCCCAGGCCGGCTGGTTGTCGGCCATCTCGGCGAGCTGGAGCATCTCGTCCATGGTAGTCGCGCCGGTTATGACCCCGCGGTTCGGTAGCGTAAGACCGAACTTGACATTGTTCATCGAACTTTTTCCTCCTGTCGAATCCCCGAAAGTTCCCGCAGACCCACACGGTACAACCGCTTTCTCATTATGCCAGATGGTACCCTGCTGCCCTCTACTGGGACGACGAGTTCGCCCCGAGGTTTAAGATCGAGACTAGCTCCTGGAGCTCCTATCCTGTGGTTCCGGGCGTTCTTGTCCGAGGCTCTTGGCCAGCACCTCAACCGTTTCCCGGAGGAGGCGCTCCCGGTTCGGGGTTTCGAAGATCATGTCCGCAAGCGGGCTTGCGTCCACGAATCGGAATACTTCAGCGGCGCCTTGGTGTATTTTGGGCGTCAACCCCAGGTGCGAGAACGTACGTGCTATTTCCTCCATCTCTCCCGCCCAGCGGTGAGCGGTCTTGGGCACGGCTGGCACCGCTCGCACCATATTTCTGTAGCCCTCTGGTTGACTGTGCTGCAGCTCTTCGACCAGCGTATCGTAGAGACCCATGGCATGCGCAGCAGTAAGAAGCTCGGTTGAGAGCGCTGTGGCGCCCTTGGTGAACGCTGCATAAGCCATCTTGAGGCCCGATGCCTGGCCGATGTGCCTACCGAGAAGGAATATATCGAGACCGAAATCGCTCAACTCGGCGAATACCTCTGCGTGCTGACCGGAAGCGTAGAATCTTGTTGTGTCCTCCCTGCGAGGTGGCGGCCCTATGATCGAAGCATCTACGAAGCGACTGCCGGCGGCACTTATTTCCTTCGCGATATCCCCGACAGTCGCCGGAGAAACAGCGTTGCAGTCCACAAATGTCGTCCTGGCGCCGGTGCTTTCCAGGGCCCGGACGATGTTCCGGGCTGCGTTCTGGGCCTCGGCGGGCACTAAGATGGAGAGAATCAGATCCGTCCTGCGGATTAGCTCCTCATAGCTTAGGACGTCTTCAACTCCTGCCGATCGCGCCAAAGCTCGAGTGCGTTCGCTTCTATCCGACAGGTTCGTGAGAACCGGCATGCCCTTCTCCTGCAGCACCTTCGCGACGGTGTGCCCCATATCTCCAGGGCTCAGAAGTCCAACAGCTCTCACAATTCCTCCTTTGGTAAAGAACAGTAAAGTCCGGACCAGTCTGCCTATTAATCCTCCTTCTTGGTCTTTGGTTGTGTACCGCCTGGATGTATTAGCGACAACCCTCGATTAATGATCGACTTCAATTCAGCCTTGTGAGTCTCAGAAGGGTTGATCAGTGGAGTACGATCTGACCCCATAGCCCTACCCATAACATTCAGGCCGGCTTTGATCAACGAAACGTTGTATCCTTCTTTCTGATCCCTCAGTTGGCAGAAGCTCTGGATCAAGTCGTCGTGCCGAACGGCGTCCTTGCTGGTCAGTGCTTTATAGAAGGCTTACGAGATCTCGGGAACAAAGGTGAAGACCGCCGAGACCCTCTTGACCCACTTCCTGGCGACCATCTTCATTGGCTGGTCCGAAAACATCACCCGCAGTGTAATAATTGCGGCGACGGCCGTGTTCGCGGGCGTGGCCGTTATCGCGCTCTCGTGATGTTGGCCGAGCCAGATCGGGCAAGGAGGATCCATTGAGTCGCTCGCCGTTGCGGGGCGGTCGAGTAGTGATCATCGGCGGCGGCGTGGTCGGCCTGTCGATCGCCTACCACCTGACCGTTCGCGGCTATCGAGACGTTGTGTTGGTCGAGCGCCGGATGCTGGGATCGGGCGCGACCTCCAAAGGCACCGGCGGCATTCGCCAGCAGTTCTCGTCGGAGATAAACATGGCCCTGTCGAGCCGCGCGGTCAACTACTTCGCTGGCTTCCGCGATCGCGTCGGTGAGTCGGTCCGCTTCCGCCAACACGGCTACCTGTTTCTTCTCACTCAGGCGGAGCAACTGGAAGTCTTCAGGAGGAGCGCCGCCAAGCAACTTGAGGCGGGTGTGCCGGTCCAGCTACTCGAGCCGGAGGAGATCCCGGAGGTAATGCCACACGTCAACGTCGACGGATTGCTCGGAGCGAGTTATTGTCACACGGACGGTTCCGCGTCTCCGGAGGCTGTCGTCAAGGCCTTTGCCCAGGGAGCACGCGCGCACGGCGCAAGGTTTATGGAGGACATCACGATCACCGCCATAGAACGCGACGCACACGGGGCCGTCCGTGCCGTAAACACGACCGACGGTAGGCTGGAGGCGGAAGCGGTGGTGAACGCCGCCGGACCATGGGCGGCGGAGGTGGGACACCTGCTTGGTGTCGACCTCCCCATCGCTCCCCATCGGCGCCAGGCCTTTGGAATTTCGCCGATGCCGTGGCTAGGCGCCGACCTGCCGCTGACGGTGGATCTTGCTAGCGGCGCCTACGTGCACCCGAGGCCGGACGGTAGCGTGATCGGTGGCAACGACCGCAACGTTCGGGCAGGCTTTGACGAAGAGGTAGACTGGGGCCTTGTCCCTACGCTCCGGGAGGCGCTAGCTCGCCGGATCCCCCGTATGGCTGAGGCCGAGATCATCCGAGGATGGGCCGGACTACGCGACATGACCCCCGACGAGCATGCGATCGTCGGTCCCGTCGTAGCGGTCCCAGGGGTCTGGA
>Ga0126307_10001408_pt1 | contig 15878 bp, 16 predicted proteins | sample Plot28_FD_89955 | JGI IMG/M metagenome (GOLD analysis project Ga0126307, IMG submission 89955) | Serpentine soil microbial communities from UC McLaughlin Reserve, CA, USA - Plot28 | ecosystem: Environmental > Terrestrial > Soil > Grasslands | place: USA: UC McLaughlin Reserve, Lake County... | reverse complement strand
TCGCGCGCTCGTCGCCACGCTCGATCGCCTTCGCGAGCACGACCTCCTCGTGCGCCGTCAGCAGCTTGTGCCGGCCGACGTCGGCGAGAAAGAGCTGCAGGCTGTCGCCCGCGCCGTGTGTCTCTGCCGCCTCGAGATTGAGCTGCGGCTCTGGCTCCTTGGCCTTGCCTTCCTCGACCGGACGGCCGATCTCGAGCCCGATCGTCTGCAGCTCGACCGCGAGGAGATCGACCTCTTCGTCTGCGAGGTCGTGTTCCAGCGCGAAAGCCTCCAGCTCGGCAGGCTCGACGAAGCCACGCTCCTCGGCGTTCTCCACGAGGGAGCGGGCACTCTCGCTCTCAAGCAGTTCGTGAAGCTGGTTCTGCGTCAACTTCGGGGTCACGATCCTTTCAGTCTCGTCTCGGGTTTTCGAAGCTGCGGCCTTCGCACTCTAGGAGCGTTTCCCTGGTTTTTCTAGGCCAACCCTCAAGAGCTCGAGGATGGCCCTCGGTTTGGGGAAACGAACCCGGTCCCTCACCTATTCCACGCAGAGGCGGTGGCGGTTCACCCCCTCTGAGAAAAGAGACGCAAACATCGGGAAAAGGTTTGTCACGAGCGGGGGCTCGAGCGCTTCGTGCGGCGCGGCTTCGCCGGCCCCTTGGCCCGGCGCTCAGCGAGCAGCTCGACCGCGCGTTCGAGCGTGACGCTCTCCGGATCGTCGGAACGGCGCAGGCTCGCGTTCGTCTCGCCGTCGGTCACGTACGGGCCGAAGCGCCCGCTGCGGACGGTGATCGGCTTTTCGGAGACCGGATCCGTCCCGAGGGTCCGAATCGGCTCTGCGGCGCGCCCACGCCGTCGCTCCTTTGGCTGCGCGAGCAGTGCCAGCGCCTGATCGAGCGTGATCTCGAGGAGCTGCTCCTCGGACGCGAGGCTCCGTGTCTCCTTTCCTTTCTGTATGTACGGGCCGAACCGACCGTTTTGGGCCGTTACTTCCTCGCCGTCGGGCGCCGCGCCGAGCGTGCGCGGGAGCGAGAGGAGGCGGAGAGCGTCCTCGAGCGTCACCGAATCGAGCGACATCGACTTGAAGAGCGACGACGTTCTGGGCTTTTCGCCGTCTGCGTCCTCGCCGAGGACCTCCGCGACGTACGGGCCGTAGCGCCCCGAGCGGGCGACCACGCGCCGCCCCGTCGCAGCGTCTACGCCGAGCTCGCGCTCGTCACCGCCGGCCTTCGCCAGCAGCTCGTGCGCCTTTTCGACCGTCAGCTCGTCCGGGGCGAGATCCTCCGGAACCGAGACGCGTTCGCCGTCCCGTTCCAGGAACGGCCCGTACCGCCCGACCCGGAGCTGGATGCCGTCGCCGATCTCGATCGTGTTGATGTCGCGCGCGTCGATCTCGCCGAGCTGGTGAGTGACGAGATCGCGCAGGCCTTCGTCGCCGTCGGAGCCGAAGTAGAAACGGCGCAGCCACTCGACCCGCTCCTCGTCGCCGTCGGCGATCCGATCGAGATCGTCCTCCATCCGGGCGGTGAAGTCGTAATCGACCAGCTGCGAGAAGTGGCGCTCGAGTAACTCGACCACTGCGAACGCGAGGAAGGCAGGCACGAGCGCGGTCCCTTTCTTGAAGACGTAGCCGCGATCGAGGATCGTGCCGATGATCGACGCATACGTGGACGGCCGGCCGATGCCCCGCTCCTCGAGCGCGCGGACGAGCGTCGCCTCGGTGTAGCGCGGCGGCGGGCTCGTCGAGTGGTCTTCCGGACGGAGCTCCTCCGCCGTCACCTCGTCGCCCTCCGCCAGCGGCGGCAGACGGTTCTCTTCGTCGTCCGGACGCTCAACGACCTCGTCGCGGCCCTCCTCGTACGCGGCGAGGAAGCCGCGGAACGTGATCACCGTGCCGGCGGCGCCGAACTCGGCGTCTTGGCCGTCGCGCGAGCGGGCGCCGAGCCGGACGGAGACCGTGCGGCCGACGGCGTCCTTCATCTGCGAAGCGATCGTGCGCTTCCAGATCAGGTCGTACAGCGCGAACTCGTCGCGGGAAAGCTGCGCCTTCACGTCCTGCGGCGTGCGGAAGCGGTCGCCGGCCGGACGAATCGCCTCGTGCGCCTCCTGCGCGTTCTTCACCTTGCGGTCGTAGCGCCGCGGCGCATCCGCCACGTACTCCGGGCCGTAGAGCTCGCGAGCCTGGCCGCGCGCCGCGGCGAGCGCGGACTCCGACAGCGTCGTCGAGTCCGTGCGCATGTACGTGATGTAGCCGTTCTCGTACAGGCGCTGCGCGATGCGCATCGTCGTCTGCGCCGTGTAGCGCAACTTGCGCGAAGCCTCCTGCTGCAGCGACGACGTCATGAACGGCGCTGCGGGCCGACGCGAGTACGGCTTCTCCTCGACGCTGCGGACGGTGAACGGCTGCCCCGTGAGACCTTCCGCGAGCGCCCGCGCACCCTGCTCGTCGAGCGTGAAGACGTCGCCGTCGCGGAGCGTGCCTTCGCGCGTGAAGTCGCGACCTTGCGCAATCCGTTTGCCATCGACCTGTACGAGTCGTGCGGTGAAGGAGCCCGGCGCGAAGATTCCGAGGATGTCCCAGTACTCGGCCGCGACGAACTTCATCCGCTCCCGCTCGCGCTCGACGACGAGACGCGTCGCGACGGATTGGACGCGGCCGGCCGACAGCCCTTGCGTGATCTTCTTCCAGAGCACCGGCGACACCTCGTAGCCGTACAGGCGGTCGAGGATCCTCCGCGTCTCCTGCGCGTCCACGAGCCGATCGTCGATCCCCCGCGTGTCGTCGAGCGCGCGCTCGATCGCATCCCGGGTGATCTCGTGGAAGACCATCCTGCGCACCGGAACCTTGGGCTTCAGGACCTCGCAGAGGTGCCACGCAATCGCCTCGCCCTCCCGATCCTCGTCGGTCGCGAGGTAGAGCTCGTCGGCCTGCTTCAGCTTCCGCTTCAGCTCGTCGACCCGGTCCTTCTTGTCGCGGTCGAGGACGTACAGCGGCTCGAAGTCGTGCTCGACGTTGACCCCGAGGCGCGCCCACGGCTCCTTCTTGTACTTGGCGGGGACGTCCGCGGCGCGTTCCGGGAGGTCGCGAATATGGCCCACGCTCGACGCGACGTCGAAGCCGGAGCCGAGATAGCCCGCGATCGTCTTCGCCTTTGCGGGCGACTCGACGATGACGAGCCGGCGCCTCTCAGCGGCCTTGGCCATCGCCGGAGGGTAGCGCCACGGGATACTCCGTCCAATGGCTCGGCCTTCCGTGGCGTACTCGGCGTTCGCCGTGCTCAGCCAGCCGCTGCGGCTCCTCTACCGGATGGAGGCGACGGGAAAGGAGAACCTTCCGAGCGACAGCGGGTTCGTCCTCGCCGCGAATCACACGTCGAATTTCGACCCGTGGCCGCTGGGCCTGCCCCTCTACCCCCACCGTTTTCTGCGCTTCATGGGCAAGGCGGAGCTCTTCTGGTGGCCGCTCGGGCCGCTGATCGAGGCCGGCGGCGCCTTCAAGGTCAACCGCGGCCACGGCGACCTCGAGGCGATCGCCACCGCGGTCGCGCTCGTCGAGGCCGGCGAGATCGTGGTCATGTTCCCGGAAGGAACACGCCGGAAGAAGGGGCTCGTGAAGAAGCACCAGCCGCGCGCGCACACGGGAGCGGCGCGGATCGCGCGCGACGCGGGTGCACCGCTCGTACCCGCTGCGATCAAGGGAACCGACCGGCTGGCCCGCCTCGCGAAGCTGCGGGTCGCGTACGGAAGGCCGATCGAGCAGTCCGACGATGTGAACGAGACGACGGAACGCTTGATGGCGGAAATCGACAGGCTCTACGGCATGCTGTGACTGCGGCGCCGCTGCTGGCCGTCGACGGCGACTCGTTCGCGCATCGGGCCTACCACGCCCTCCCGAAGTCGATCCGCCTGAACGCAGTCGTTGGATTCACGAACATGCTGATCCGGCTCTGGGAGTCCGAGCAGCCGCGGGCCGTGCTTGTCGGCTGGGGCTCGATCGGCAGCCCGACCTACCGCAGCGAGCGCTTTCCGGGCTACCAGGGCGGACGGGAGTTCGACGACTCGATCCTCCAGCAGGTCGACCTCCTGCCGCGGCTCGTCACCGCGCTGGGTTTCGTCGCGGCCAAGGGCGCCGGTTACGAGGCCGACGACTTCCTCGCCGCGGCCGTGGCCGCCGAGGAGGCCCGCGGCGGCACCTCCGTCGTCGCCACCGGCGACCGCGACGCGTTCCAGCTCGCCAGCGACCGGACCGTGATCCTGTTCCCGACCAAAGGCGTCTCCGAGATCACGCGGGTGGGGCCGGCCGAGGTCCGCGAGCGCTACGACGTCGAGCCGGCGCAAGTGCCGGACTTCATCGCCCTGCGCGGCGATCCCTCCGACCGGCTGCCGGGAGCGCGCGGCGTCGGCCCCAAGACCGCGGCCGACGTGCTGCGTCAGTACGGGTCGCTCGAGGCGGCTCTCGACGCGGGTCGGTTCGCGGCGGAAGCAGACGCCCTGCGGATCTTCCGGCGCATTGCGGCGATGGACGCCACCGCGCCGATTCCCGAGATCCCCGACGAACAGCCGGACTGGGAGTCGGGCGCAAAACTCGCGGGCGAGTGGCGGCTCGAGCAGCTCGCGCGCCGACTCGAGCAGCGGGCCGCAGGCGACACGCAATAGAGCTCTTCAGCCACCACGACTTCGCGCGGTTGCACCCGACCTTCGGGCACCCGGAGTCGACCGAGCGGGCGCGCGTCCTGCTCGAGGCGTTCCCGGCGTTCGTCGAGGGACGTCCCGCGACGGAGGACGAGGCGCTGCGCGTGCACCGCCGCGAGCTGCTCGAGCTCCTCGGATCGATCGACCGCCCCGTCCAGCTCGAGCCCAACACCGTTGCGTCGGAAACGAGCCTCGAGGCGGCGCTGCTCGCAGCGGGAACGGCGATCGAGGCGGCGTCGAACGGCGGCTTTGCCCTCGTCCGCCCGCCGGGGCACCACGCGCCCCCCCGGGCGGCATACGGCTTCTGCCTGCTCAACAACATCGCGATCGCCGCGCGGGCGCTCCAGGAAAGCGGAGCCGAGCGGATCGCGATCGTCGACTTCGACGTCCATCACGGGAACGGCACGCAGGACGTCTTCTGGGACGACGACACCGTCTTCTTCGCCTCGATGCACCAGTTCGGCATCTTCCCCGGCACCGGCAGCGCCGACGAGCAGCGTGAAACGACGCTGAACGTTCCACTACGCGCGGGCCTCGGTGACGCGGAGTGGCTGGGAGCGTTCGACACGTACGTCGCGCCGGCGGTCAGGGAGTTCGTGCCCGAGGTGCTGCTCGTCTCGGCGGGATTCGATGCGCACGAGGAGGAGGATCTGTACCTCGTCGACCAGCGCGTCACCGACGACGGCTTCCGCGAGCTCGCCCGCCGGTGTCGGGCGCTCGCGCCGCGCATCGCTGCGGTCCTCGAGGGCGGTTATGCGCTCGAGGCCCTCCCCCGCGCGGTCGCGGCGGCGCATGCCGGCTTCCGCGAGTAGTCAGCGTAGCTCGTCGAGCCAGCGATGGCCGGGATGCACGAGCTCCAGCGAGCTCACCAGCCACCGCCGCGCATCCCCGTCGAGCAGCGGCAGCACCGCGGCGAAGTCGGCGTCGTCCTTCGGCCGCGAATGCTTCGCCTTGTAGAGCAGAACGATCTCGGGCCGCCCGAACGGGACGCCCTCCGGCGTCCGCGCGATTACGTCGTCGTACGGGAGCCGGATGCTCGAGTCTCGGCGAGAGATCCACGTGTCCGTGTCGGACGGCTCGCGGAAGATGTCGAACCGCCACACGCCCTCGCGCGGATCGCGCACCCACGTCTGGTGCGTCTGCTCGAGCAGGTGGCGCGCCTGCGCGAGCGGGCGCACGATCTCCCGCTCCGGGCCGACGACGAAGACCTCGAGGTCGCGGAGCGCGTCGACGACCTCTTGAAGCCGTTCGCCGGGGATCGCGATCTCGAGGTCCTCGTGCTCCCGCCGTTGGCCGCCGAGGAAGAGGTCGATTGCCCACCCTGCGGCGACATACCAGGGCACCTCGACTGCGGCGAGCAGCGCAGCAACGTGCTCTGGTCGCCAGGCGTCCCACTCGTAGACGTCGGCGTGGATCGCTCCGTCTGCGGCCATTTCCCAACGATGGCGACTGCGGACGACTCGCGCCACATCGCCTGTGGGTCCAACGCCGAACTGCGGGCGCGCGCGACGCCCGCATCCGGCGCACGGCCCGCGTCAGGAAACGCGGTAGAGGATGCCGTTGGTGTTGTCGGTGATCCAGACGCGTCCGTTTGCCGCGACGAGCCCGTGTACGTCCACGCGACCTGTCGGACGAGCGACCGTCGTGATCGCTCCGGAGGAAGCGGCGACATGCTTCAGCGCGTCCATCGTGGGGAAGCCGCGAACGTCGACGGCCGCGCTTCGTGTCGGTATCCAGAGGGCATCGCCGTCGGCGGCGACGTCGATGCCGCTCGCGCCGATCTCGATCGTGCGCTGGATCGCTCCGGTATCGGCGCTCACCTGCAGCAGGTCGGTGCCGCGCCCCGTGATCCACAGGCTGCCCCGCAGCCAGACCATCCGCTCCGGGGCGTCGCCGTCGATCGTCGCGAGCCGCCTCGAGCCGTTCGTGCCGAGGTCGATGCGCGTCAACTCTCCGTCGCGGTGGTTGATCACCCACCCGGCGGCGCCGCTGAACGCCATGTCGGACGGGCCGTCGCCTACTACGATCCGCGCGACGACGATGCCGGTGCGCGGCGAGACGCGAACGACGCGCGCCCCCTGGTCGTCCGCGACCCAGACCGAGCCGCCTCCGATCCAGATGTTGTACGCGGCTGCGAGCGAGAGCCTGATCGTCCGGGCGACTTTCGCCGACGACGCGTTCAGGCGATAGAGCGTCCCGCTCGAGTCGAGGGCCCAGATCGAGCCGAACCCGGACGCGACTGCGATCGCCGGCGCGCGCAAGCGGACAGAGCGCAAGGTCCTGCCGTTCGCGGCGTTCACGCGGATCACGCGCGACTGCTCCTTGCACGCGATCCAGGCAGTTCGCCCGTTGAGGGCGAGCGTCATCGTCGGCCAGTACGGGCCGGCGGCGGCGCAGACTCGGACGCCGCGCGCACCCGGCAGGCGGCCCGCATCGCCGGCCGCGCCCGCGACGGTGGCCACCGCGAGAGCGGCGATCGCCACCGTCGCACCGACAGATGCGCGGCTCAAACGGGCGGCTTCGGGTCGTACTGGATGTACCGGCGAACTTCGCGGGCGCGCTCGACCGAGTCGAGGCGTGCGACGAGGTGGAGTGCCATGTCGATTCCGGCCGAGACACCGGCGGCCGTGATCACCGAGCCCGTGTCGACGAAGCGTTCGTCCGGCAGCACTTCCACGTTCTCGTAGCCGCGCAACGTGTCGAGCGACCCCCAGTGCGTCGTCGCCTGCCTGCCTTCCAGGAGACCTGCGGCAGCCAGCACGAGGGCGCCGGTGCACACGCTCGTCATCAACGTGCCGCCGTCGGCGAGCGTTCGGAGACGACCGAGCATCCGCTCGTCGCTGGTCAGCGGCCGAGTGCCCCCGCCCGGGAGCAACAGCACGTCCACCCGGCCGACGTCGGCCCAAGTGGCGTCCGGAAGGACCTGCAGACCGTGCGCGCAGCGGACGAGATCGGCATCCTCGGCGACGGCGAGGACTCGAACATCGCGACCGTCCGCCGCGTTCGACCAGGCGGTGAGGACTTCGTACGGGCCGACGAAATCGAGCTCCTCGACCCCATTCCAGATTCCGAGTGCGATCGTCGTTTTGCTCATGCGACGACGATGCCGGTGCGCGGCGATGGCGTTCAGACGACTTTCGCTAGATTCCGGTCATGCACGTCATCGCGGCCGTGATCGACCAGGGGGCGTTGACATTCGACTTCGCGATCCCCTGCGAGGTCTTCGGGCTCGACCGGAGCGACATCGTCGACCCGTGGTACGAGTTCCTGGTTGTCGCCGCGCGAGAGCGCCGGGTACGCACCCAGACCGGCTTCGTGGTCGAGGCGCCGTTCGGCCTCGAGGAGCTCGAGCGCGCGGATACGATCGTCGTGCCCGGTTGGTCGGATCCTGAAGACGAGCCGTCGGACGCGCTGAAGGGGTCCCTCGTCGCCGCCCACGCCCGAGGCGCGCGAATCGTCTCGCTTTGCACGGGCGCGTTCGTGCTCGCGGCGGCGGGACTGCTCGACGACCGACGCGCGACGACGCATTGGATGTACGCGGAGCGGCTTCGGGACCGATACCCGCGCGTGCGCATCGACCCGAACGTTCTTTACGTCATCGACGACCGCGTGATGACGTCGGCAGGGACTGCGGCCGGGATCGACCTCTGCCTCCACCTCGTCGCGCTCGACCACGGCGTCGACGTCGCCGCGACCGTGGCACGGCGGCTCGTGATGCCGCTGTTCCGGGCCGGCGGCCAGGCGCAGTACCTCGAAACGCCGGTGGCCGCCGACTCGGGCGGCCTCAGCGCGCTGCTCGATTGGGGCCGGGCGAATCTCGACGCCGGCATCACCGTCGACGAGCTGGCGACGCGGGGCGCGATGAGCCCGCGCACGCTCACGCGCCGCTTTCGCGCCGCAGTCGGAATGCCCCCTGGGGAGTGGCTTCAGCGGGAGCGTCTGCGCCTTGCGCAGCGACTGCTCGAACGGACGGAGGAGCCTGTCGAGGCCGTCGCACGCCGCGCGGGCTACGAGTCCTCCGTCACGATGCGAGCGCAGTTCGCCGCGCGTCTCGACACGTCCCCGCGCGCCTACCGGCAGACGTTCCGCGGCCGGCCGCGCCTCGCGTAGAGCGCGGCGTCGGCTCGAAGGTTCGTTCCGTCCTTCCGTTGGCTTTGTAGACTCGCGCCGTGCCTGCGGCGCGCCTCGCCGACTCCGGCTCAGGCCTCGCGCCTGCGAGCGACGGCTGGTTCGTCGTAAACGTGCGGGACACGGCGTGGATCACATCCGACACGACGGGCTCGGCTTGCGTGTTCGAGAGCCAAGAGCACTCGTTCCCGCAGGTGGGCGTCAATCTGAGCGTCCTCGGTCCCGGCGAGCCGAGCGCCCTCTACCACGCCGAGTCACAGCAGGAGGCCTTCCTCGTGCTGTCCGGGGCGTGCAGGCTGCTTGTTGAGGGTGAGGAGCGGCTGCTCGGTCGATGGGATTTCTTTCACTGCCCGGCCGGGACCGAGCACATCTTCGTCGGCGCCGGCGACGGACCGTGCGTGATCCTGATGGTCGGGGCGAGGACGAAGGACGAGCAGCTGCGATACCCGGTATCGGAGCTCGCCGCGCGCTACGGCGCGAGCGCGGAGCAGGAGACGACGGACCCGAGGCAGGCATACGCGAAATTCGAGCGGGCGCGGCCAGGGCGACCGCCGTACTGGGGCCGTCTCCCCTGGAGCTCGCCCGGCTAGGCCTTCCGTCAGGCGCGGCGCATCGTCCTCTCCACGGCCGACGCGCGCGAAAAATCTGTCCCTTGCAATTTCGCTCGTACTTGCGGATTTGCTGTGGCAAGATGCGAAAGCGGTGGGGGAAGCTGCGGCAAGCGGCCCGCGGGCGACAGACGCCCTCGATGTCGAACTGGCGGAGGAAGGCGTCGCCGTCTATTCGCGCGGGCGATTCCTGACCCTGATGGGCGTCGGCGTCGCCGGTGTGACCGTCACGGGCGCTTTGTGGGCCGGCGGCGCGGACGCGGCCGCGAGCGCTCCCTCGGCCGCACAGGACCAGAAAATCCTCAACTTCGCGCTCTTCCTGGAGGATCTGAAGAGCGAGTTCTACGCGGACGCCTTGGCACGCGGGGGGTTGACCGGCGAAGTGAGGCAGTTCGCGCAGGTTGCCGGCGACCATGAACAGGCACACGCGAGGTTCCTCCGGAAGGCGCTCGGCCCGCACGCGCGGACGCGGCAGACGTTTCGCTTCGGCCAGCTGACGCGAGACCGCGCGAAGTTCATCCCAGCGGCGGCCGAGCTCGAGGAGCTCGCCGTGGCCGCGTACAACGGCCAGGCGGGAAACCTGACGAAGGCGGCGCTCGGCGCCGCGATCAAGATCGTGTCCGTCGAGGGGCGACACGCGGCGTGGATCGCTGCGATCGCCGCCGAAGAGCCCGCGCCGCGCGCGGCCGACCCGGGCGCGGACGTTCCCGAGATCACGGCCGCCCTGAAGAGGCTGCAGATCAGATGACGATCGACGAGGAGCTCGAGCTCGCGCAGATCCTCAGGGAGATCGACTGCGACGGCGCGCTCGAAGAGACCGCGGCGGCGGCTCTTCCGCGGACGCGTCGCGATCTCCTCAAGGCCGTCGTCGGCGCGGGAACCGCGGCCGTCGGCGCGATGGTGGGCGCGCGAGGCGCGCAAGCGGCTCCCACAACCTCCCGCGGCGATACCGCGATCCTGCGGTTCGACCTCGTGCTCGAGTACCTACAGGCCGGCCTCTATACCGAGGCGGAGCGAATCGGTGCGCTGACGCCGAAGACGCTTGCGTGGGCGCGGGTCGTGGGAGCACATGAGCGCGCTCACGTGCAGGCAATCAAGGGGCTGCTCGGATCGAAGGCCGTTCCCTCGCCGTCGTTCAACTTCCGGGGCGTCACAGAGGTCGAGCAGCCGTTCATCAAGACCGCCGTCGCGTTCGAGGAGCTGACCGGAGCGCTCCTGAAATGGCAGGCGGTGCGGCTCGACTCGCGGGAGATCATCGCCGCGGTCGCGACCCTCCATTCTGTCGAGACGCGTCACGCCGCGTGGATCAGGCGCATCATCGGCCTGCAGCCCGCCACGAAGGCGTTCGACCAGCCGGCGCCACAACGGCAGATGGCGCGGCTGATCGCCTCGACGCATTTCATCGCCCGGCGGCCGAAGATGACGCGGAAGGCGCGCCCTCGATACACCGGATGAGACGCGCGCGCCGCCCCCGGGTCCGGGCGGTCGTCGTCCGCCGCGTCGTGATGACGCTCGGGGTCGCCGCTCTCGTCGCCGCAGTCGCCGCGGTGGTCGGCGGCATTGGTTCGGGAGGTGCGGCGCGGCGTGCGGCCGAGCCGGCCTCGCAGCTCGCTCTCGCGCTGCCCGCGCTTCCGCAATCGCCGCGTCCGGCGTTCACACCGCACGCGCCTGTCCTTCTTCAACGCTCGCGCACCGAGGCTCGTTGGGCGCCGGTGGCGCGCTCCGCGGTCGCGCGCCACAGCCCTCGCGCCGACGCGGCCACGGTGACGGCACTCTCGCCGACGACGCCCGACGGCACGACGAACATCGTCGCCGTCTTGCGCGAGCAGGCGTCCGCGCGCGGTCTCTGGGCACTGGTGCGGTTGCCGGTGCTGCCGAACGGGAGCGTCGGGTGGGTGCCCCGCAGCGCGCTCGGCGGGTACGGGTTCACGCGGACGCGGCTCTTCATCGACCGCGCGCACTTCGACGCAACCCTGTTTCGCAACGGTCGCGTGATCTTTCGCGCCCCCGTGGGCGTGGGCAAGCTCGACTCGCCGACGCCTCCCGGCGAGTTCTACATTCGCGAGCGGCTCACGACTCTCGAGAGCCCGTTCTACGGCCCGATCGCGTTCGGGACGAACGCGCGCTCCGAGCAGCTGACCGACTGGCCCGGCGGCGGCTTCATCGGCATCCACGGCACGAACGAGCCCGAGCTGCTGCCCGGCCGCGTGTCGCACGGCTGCGTTCGCCTTCGCAACGACGACCTCCTGCGCCTTGCGCGGCTGCTGCCGGTGGGGACGCCGGTCACGATCAGATGAGTGGATCGACTCGGCCGCGGACAGCTACCGATCCGTTGATAGTGGGCTGCGCGTCGCTCGCCGCGGTCGCGGCAGCGGCGCTGGCGCCGTCCGCAACGGCCCATGCGGGAGCGCCGAACTGGTCGGTTCCGCGGGTGATGTCGCGCATCGACGGCGCGCGCGTCGCGATCGGCGGATGGTCGCGGCGCGTGCAGACCGAGTCCACCCTCTGCAGCGGCGACGGGCAGGCAAGACGGTGGTCAGGCGTGCGGCACTGGAAGCACTTCGTGTGCACATGGACCGTCTTCGACAGCGGAGGCGTCGACCGCGACGTCACGTTCCGAGTACACACGCTGACGGCGCGGCGTTTTTTGATCACGGATCCCCACTTCGGTTCGTCATGACCTGGGTCGGGGGGCGCCAGCGGCGAGCAGCCGCCTCGAGGTTCGGTCGGAGGCGGGGTCGGCGTGGGCTCGTTCTGCTCTGCACCGTCGTGGCAGCGACTGCTCCCGTGCCGGCGAACGCCGCCGACGCGCCGCCCCGTGATCAGCCTGCGCCGAGCCTCGAGCCGCTCTGGCAGACGTTTCCGCTTCGCGAGGGACGCGAGCGTGCAGCACGCCCACCGAGCGAGCGCCCGCCCGCGCAGCGTCGGACTCCGCCGCCGCCTGCGGCTCGGCGTGCGGAGACGACGCCTCTGCCACGACCAGCCACCACGGCGCCACGCTCGGCTGCGCCAACGCCACGCCCGGCGACGACGACGCCACGCCCGGCAGGCACGACGCGACGCCCGGCAGGCACGACGCCACGCCCGGCAGGCACGACGCCTCGGCCGGCAACGACGACGCCACACGTCACGACCGCGCCGGCCGAGACAAAAGGCGCGCCTCCGACGCCTCCCCCGCGCAGGGTTACTACGACGCCCAGCACGACGAGCACGACGGCCGGGAACCGGACGGCATCCCCACCGCCGCTCGCGCCGGAGCCCGGTGGCTCCGGCGGCCTGCCACTCCCGCTCGTCGGGATCGTCGGGGCTTCGCTACTGGCGCTCGCCGGTCTCCTGGCGCTGGCCTGGCGATTCGTCTGGGCCGACGGGTTCGCCCGCGGTCTCGAGAGCAGAGTCGGGGAGATCGGAGTCCAGGTCCTGGTGGCGATCCTCGTCAGCGCGGTCGTCGGCTGGCTCATCGCCACGCGCTTCCCCGTCTGACAACGCTCCGCCGCGGCGAGGCGCTCTACGCGCTACCGGCGATCGGCCGTGTAAGCGGACTTGTCTCTGGGCGGCGTCGCGGCGACGACGATGCCGTTCTGCCCCTCGGCAGGCGGTCCGCCCGCCCGGCCTTTCTTGCCGTTCGTCGCGGCCCCGCGCCTACTCACACCCGAATGCTGCGACTGCTTCCGCGCCGTCGCATCGTCACCGGTCACGACGAACCCGAGCTTCGCCGCCGGCGACGACGTGAGCACACGGCCGAGGTCGTCGAGCGCGCTCCGGGGCAGCGCGTTCAGCCGGACAACCAGAATCATCGCGTCGACATGGGCGCTCAGCGCGACGGTGTCGCCGGTCGGGAGGATCGGTCCCGCGTCGATGAGGACATAGTCCGCAGCGTCTCTCAGACTCTCGACGATCCGCGCCCCGACGATCTCCGTCCCCACGCGATCGGGATCATTGAGCATCGTCCCGAGAGGCAGAACCTGGATGCTCCCGTGCGCCTGATACGGGATCTTGCCGTCGCCGTTCACGTCGGACAGCGGGATCGACACAAGTGCGTTCTCGAGGCCCGCGTCGAAGAGGGTCACGTCGATCAAACCGGGCGTAGCGTCAAGGCCAAAGAGGGTGTGAAGACCCGGCTTTCTAAGATCGAGGTCGACGAGCACGACGCGACGGCCCGAGCGTGCCAGCGCCACTCCGAGGTTCGCAGCCGTCGTTGACTTCCCCTCACCGCCGACACCGCTCGTGACCATGATCGTCTTTGCGCCGACGTCGGCAGCCGCGAACTCGAAGTTCGCTCGCAGCACGCGGAACTGCTCCGCGTCGAGGCTCATCGGAGCGTCCAACATCACCAGGCGATGGCTCTTGCGCAATGCGCGCGGTGGCGTCGGGAGGCGGCCGAGCAGGGGCAGACGCTGAAGCGCGTTCCGAACCGTGTCGGCGGAGCGGACGCGCGTATCGAGCACATCCCAGAGGAACGCCAGCGACAACCCGAGCACGATGCCGAGGACGAACGCGATTCCTCCGTTTCGCTTCACCCGCGGTGCAACCTGGACCGGTCCGTACGCACCATGGAGAACGGCGAGCTTCGGGATCGGCAAGGCGTCCAACGCGGCGATTTGATCCACGACGCTCTTGTGCGCCGAGCTCCTGCCGAGGCCCTGGGCCTCGAGGGCTTGCATCTGCTTCTCGGCGTTCGCCCGAGCATTCGCGATCACCTTTGCCTCGCGCTCGTATTGGTACGCCACGAACGCTTCCGCGTACACCTCTACCAAGTGCTCGGCGCGGTCTGGATCCGAATCCGTCACGGAGAAGGTGAGGAAGTCGCTACCGGGCGTTGCCTGGACCGACGACTGGGTCAGCAACTTCGCCGTGGTGAGCCCGGGTACGTCCGCATTGGCCACCGTGTCGCTGGCGACTTCCATCACTCGCGCCAGGTCAGCCTGCGTCTGTGCGACCCGCGCCGGGTCGGCAAATGATCCGGCCGCCACACCCGGGAGGTCCTGCTGCGTGAGGAGGACCTTGACGGATGCCTGGTAGGCAGGTGGGCTCCTGAGCGAGAGGATTACCGCGACGGCCGGCACGAGGATGACGGTGCCGAGGAACACCCATCTCCTTCGCCGGAGGAGGCTCAGGTAATCAGCAAGGCTGACCGGGGTCCGGCCATCGTCGACCGACACGCTAGTTCGTACCTACCTTCCGCAGTTGTTCATCGAGTGCCGTGACGCAGAATATCTTTCGTATCACACTGCAGGCGGTTTCCAAAATCGAGCAGTTTACGGCAGAACTCCGCGGGCCGCCTTCGCGCCGACCTCCGTCTAGACTTTGGCCGCGGGAGACTGGGGAGGCGCTGGAGAAGGTGCTGAATCTACGAGTCGGAGAGGTTGTCGAGGTCCGGTCGGCGGAGGAGATCCTCGCGACTCTCGACGAGCGCGGCGCGTACGAGTCGCTGCCGTTCATGCCCGAGATGCTGAGATTCTGCGGACAGCGATTTCGCGTCTATCGCCGCGCCGACAAAGCATGCGACACGATCGACTGGGGCGTGCTTCGGCGGATGGAGAACGCGGTCCACCTCGACGGCCTCCGGTGCGACGGGTCGGCCCACGGCGGCTGCCAGGCCGGCTGTCTCATCTACTGGAAGGAGGCGTGGCTGAAGCGCGTCACGCCGAGCGCGGCCGAGGGCGCCGTCGGGCCGGCGCCCGCGGCGGCACCGGGTGCGCCCGTGCGGACTGGCGCGACGCTCGAGACGCTGTCGCGCGCAACGGAGAAAGGCGAGCTGAACGGCAAGACGCTGTACTCCTGCCAGGCGACCGAGCTCGTGAACGCGACGGCGGAAGAGCTGCCCTGGTGGCTGCCCGGCCAATACATCCAGGACATCCGCTCCGGCAACGCGACTTCGCGCCGCGTTGTTCGAGGGCTCCTGATCGGCCTCCTGAACAAGTTTCAGAAGGCGAACAGGCGCTTCGCGCCGCGGTTTACGCTGATCCACGGCGGCAACGAGTACCCGTTCCTTCGCGGTCGAGCAAACGGCGGCCCCCGCGAGGAGCGCCTGAACCTCCAGCCGGGCGAGCTCGTCGAGGTCAAGTCGAAGGAGGAGATCCTCGACACGCTCGACGAAGGGGACAAGACGCGCGGCCTCCGCTTCGACCGCGAGATGCTGCAGTACTGCGGAAGGCGTGGCCGCGTCCTGCGGCGCGTCGAGCACATCATCGACGAGAAGACGGGCAGGATGCTCACGATCAAGGCGGACTGCATCATCATCGAAGGGTTCATCTGCACCGGCGACTATCACCGCATGTGTCCGCGCAGCATCTTTCCGTACTGGCGCGAGAGCTGGCTCCGGCGTATCGACGCCCCGCCACAGCCTGCGGCGCCCGCGCACGCGACTAGTTGACAGTTTCTCAAACCTGCTCAATAGTGATAGTGGAGATGGGGGCCTGCGGAAGAATCAGGTGCGCAACGGCCTGCGCACAATCGAGCGCGCGCGGCGCG
>Ga0126307_10001406_pt1 | contig 15883 bp, 16 predicted proteins | sample Plot28_FD_89955 | JGI IMG/M metagenome (GOLD analysis project Ga0126307, IMG submission 89955) | Serpentine soil microbial communities from UC McLaughlin Reserve, CA, USA - Plot28 | ecosystem: Environmental > Terrestrial > Soil > Grasslands | place: USA: UC McLaughlin Reserve, Lake County... | reverse complement strand
TACGTAAGCGAGCCCGTCTCCGGATCGTGCACGGCCAGGAGCACGGTTGCAAAGTCGCCGCCCAGGTTCTCGTCGATGACGCGGCCGGCGACCTGCAGGGCCACGCGCGGCTCGAGGCCAGCCTCGAGGTAGGCGCGCAGGGTGTAGCGCATGAAGGCTGTACGGGCGAGCGCGCCGCGGCCGTGGCCGGACACGTCGCCGAGGATGAAGCCGACGCGCCCGCCCGGCAGGGGCAGCACGTCGTAGAAGTCTCCGCCCGCTCCGGGGCCGTCGGCCGGCCGATACGCGACCGAAGTCTTGAGGCCACCGACGCGGTCGGGCACCGGCGGAAGCAGCGCGCTCTGAAGGAGGCCGACCTCCTGGAGCAGGTCGCGACGCTGACGGGCCAGCGCCCGGTTGCGCATCGTCGTGACGAAGCCGGCGAGCGCCAGAAGAATTGAGAGGACACCGGTGACCGCGAGCGCGTACTTCAGCGCGGACGGCGCGTGGTTCACGAACCGCGGGATCTCGCGGATGATCGGCGGGCCCTGCTTGGTGGCCTGCACCTTGTCTTCGGGACGGGCGCGGCGATCCGTCGGGTTCGCGCTGCCGTCGCCGCCGTTGCGCGCGCGGCCAACCTGGTCAAAGGCGCCGGCGCCCGCTGCCGGTGCCGGCTGGAACTGGGCCTCGGTGCCGCCCACTCCGGCTACCTGTCCCGGGTTGGGGATGAAGGTCTGGCTGCTGCCGGTGCCGCGCTGAAGGCTGAGTTGGTTGTTCGTGCGGGGCCGGGTGGCGTCACCCGTGTCGCCGGGGTCCTCGCTAAGTGGCTGCGACACCAGCGGAGTGGATGTGTCAGGCGGCGGCGTCCCGCCGTTGTCGATCGGAGTTTCCGTCGCGGAAGGCGTCTCGGCGTTGCCCGTCGGAGCGGGGTCCGGGTCGGCCGTGTTGCCCTTCCCCCCGGCGCCCGTCTGCTCGGGAGTGTCGTTGCCACTGCCGGGCTTGCCGTTGCCGTTCCCATTGCCGCTGTTGCCCGTTGGAGCCGGATCGGGCTCAGGAGTCGGTGCGGGCGTCGTGCTCGATGGCGGCGCGACCGGCTCCGCTGGATCCGGCGGGTCCCACTTGCCTCCGCCACCGCCGTTGCCCCACGCGTTGCCGTTGCCATTTCCGTTGCCATTGCCACTGCCGTTGCCGTTGCCGTTGCCGTTGCCCTGGGGGTCGGAAGCGGCGGCGTTCTGCGCGGCTCCGTTGTCGCCGCCGCGCCAGCCGCCGTCCTTCTGTGCCTCGGCGTTTGCGATCGGCCCCGCGCTGCCCGCCAGAAGCACGACAGCGATCGTGCAGAAAACGGCAAGCGCAGCCAGCGCGCGGGCTGCGAGTGCCCGCGCCTCATAGGGAAGCGGGTGGAAGGGGGCCACGTGTTCTACTTCGGCAGGGTCAGGCTTCAGCTTGAGCCGTCTTTGACGACCGTCTCAAACGTTTGTCCATCTGGATGGCCATGGCGTGGATCGGCACAGGCTCCGCCACTCCTTTCAGTGCAAACCTACCCCTGGGTTCGAGTCTTTGCGAACCATTTGTGAGGAGGCAGCGAGTCGCCTCGGTCAGAAGCACTATGTCGCCCGTCTCCCGGGTGAGGCGTTCCACGCGCGCGGCGACGTTCACGGGATCGCCGATCACCGCGAATTCGAGGCGGCCGCCGCCACCCACCGAGCCCACCACGACGGGCCCGGAGTCGATCCCAATGCCGAACTGGACCTCGTGGCCGAAGCGCTCCGCGAGCTGCCGGCAGATGTCGCCCGCCGCCGCGACGGCGCGGTCGGCGTGGTCCGGGAGGCGGTCCGGCGCGCCGAACACGGCGAGGAGGCCGTCGCCTAGGAACTTGTTCGCGTGGCCGCCGTGCTCGGCCACGCACGGGACCACGATGCCGAAGAGGTCGTTGAGGAAGCTCACGGTCTCGCGCGCGCTCGAGTGCTGCGCGAACTCGGTGAAGTCGCACACGTCGAGGATCATCACGGTGACCTCGCGCTCCTGCCCCTCGATCAGCTCGCCGCCGTGCTCTAGCACGCGCTGCGCCACCTCCGGGTCCACGTATGCGCCGAAGGCCTCGCGCAGCGCCTCGCGCTCAGAGAGCCCCTGCATCATCTCGTTGAAGCTCCCGGCAAGCTGGCCCATCTCGTCACCGGAGGTGATCGGCACGCGCGCGTCGAGGTCTCCGTGCTTCACCGCCTCGGTCGCCTCGAGCAACGAGTCCACCGGCTGGGTCACGGAGCGCGTGACGAGCAGCGTCAGCTCGAGTGAAATCGTGAACGCCACGAGGACCGCCACCGTCGCATCCCACCCGAGGTCCTCCAGCTGCGCACTTCCGTCGGTGGAGAGGCCGCTCACCACCACACCCGTATCACGTTGATAAGCGGCAGCGCGCCGAGCAGCTTCCACCGAAGCGGCACGCCCGCCGGGCGGCCAGCGAAGTCGGGAGGAAGCTCGTCGGCGATGTCTTCCACGACCGGGCGCAGGAACTGCTCATACGAGAAGAAATGCAGTAGAAACGGCGAGCCGAAGCTCAGTCCTTCAGCAGCCTTGTCCGCTCCTGAAGAGCGCGTAGGGATATCAGGTCGCCGCGCGTTCGCCAGGCGCCGCGACGGCGGAAGCGGATGATGTCGCGACCCTTGACCTTCGTCGTGTAGTCGCTGATCGCCGGAACGTCGTCCCACGACATGCCTCTCGCGAGGGCGACGGTCCAGTCTGCAGCGAACTCGACCAAGACGAGGTAGTCGAAGTCTCGTGCTTCGTAGTTTCGGATCGAGATGTGGTTGTAGTAGTGCGCGGCGACGCTGCGGCTCTTCACGGAGATCCTGCGCCCACCGCCGGCCACGACATCGAAGCCGGGGTTGTTGCGCTCCGATAGCTGACCATCCGAATGCGCAGCCACCAGATACTCCGCGTAGTCGCCGGAAACCTGCTTCGGAGCGGTCCCTCGGATCACACCCGATTCAAGGAGTGTGTCGATGTCGCCCGGGGTGCCGGACCGAAGAAGCGCGAGTACGTCGATACGGAGCGCCACAGAGCGCGTATCGGCCTCGGTCGAGTCGTCCTTGAGCGCCTAGCTCCACGTGAACGCGGGTGCGCCGGGATGACCAGTGGCGCTCCGTGTTACGCCAGCCTTGTGAGTGCACAGAGCCCCAGCCGACGACCTTCTCGACGCGGCCGCTCAGCGCAACGCTCGCCATTGGCAAAGCCTAGATCGAACGGGGTTACTGGCCGCGATCCGCTTCGGGGCTAAGCGCAAGGTCGATCGCCTCTTCGAGACTGAGCTGGCTGCCGGCTGTATATGCCTCGCTCCAGCGCCGTTCGCCGTAGCGCTGCCGAGCGGGCTCGAAGAACTGTTGCTGGAGCGCGGCCCCCACGTCGGCGTCGGCGTCCCACGGGCCGATGCTGGTCGCAGCTCCGAGCAGTCGTGCCGCGTGCTCCGTGTCGCCGCGCCGGGCGGCGAGCGCGGCCATGCCCGAGAGTCCCTCTGCGGCGACCCAGAGGACGTGCTCTCGACTGATCCGAAGCTGTTCGTCAAAGGCGGCGCATGCCCGGTCGAGATCGCCGCTGAAGAGCGCCCCTATGCCGAGGTTGCCGCACACGAAGGCCAGCTGCATGGGGTCTCCTAGCCTGCGAGCGAGCGCCATCGCCTGGTCGAGGAAGGGCGACGCCCGCTCGGGCTTGCCGTCCTTAATCGCGGTGTAGGCGGTGTCGGAGTACAGGAGCATGAGCTGTCGAGTACTGCCGATCTTGCGCAGCGCGGCCACGGCGGCGTCGAGGTCTGCGGTCCCTTCTGCCGTTGAGACCGTGACTGACAGCTGCATCAAGGCAAACGCGACGAGCCGCTCGTCACCGCATTCCTGGGCGAGGACCAGGGCCTCCTCGGCCAGCGCCCGGCGCCGCCGCTGCGGGAGACTTTCGGCCGCCTCTAAATCCGCTAGGCCGAGCAGGGCCTCCGCGATACCTGCGGGCGCGGCAGCTTGGCGGGAGAGCGCGAGCGCCTCGATCCCCGTGACCCGCGCGCTCTCCTTTGAGCCCTGCCAGTCATACGCCGATCCCTTCCCCGCCAATAGAAACACCTGCGCTCGGCAGGCGCGGGCCCGATCCCCGATCGCTGCAGCGTCGCCCGCGGCCTCCAAGGCCGCCCCGAGCCATTCGAGGCCCTCGTCGTACATGTCTCGGATTTCCCAGAACCACATGAGTAGGCCAGCGAGGCGCAAGGCGAGCGCCGGCTCGCGCCGGACGCTCCAGTCGAGCGCGGCGCGGAGGTTGTCGATCTCGGCGTCGAGCGTTGCCAGCCCCTGCGCCTCCCCCCCGGTCCACAGCTCGGGCTCCACGCGTTCGGCGAGCGCGAGGTAGTGCCGGCAGTGGACGCGGTGGATCGCCGCGCCGTTCTCGTCGGCGTCGAGCCGCTCCTTGGCGTATTCGCGGACGGTCTCGAGCATCAGCAGACGGGTGTTGGCGCCCGAGCCGTCGCGGCGCAAGAGCTGCTTGTCGACCAGCCGCTCGAGCGCGTCGAGGTTGGCGCCCGTGACCTGCTGGGCGGCCTCGATCGTGGCCCCGCCGGCGAAGACAGCGAAGGCGCCGAATGCCTCCGCCTCGCCCGTGCTCAGGAGCCGGTGGCTCCATTCGATCGTGGCGCGCAGCGTGCGCTGCCGGTCAGGGGCATCGAGCGGGCCGCTGCCCAGCACGTCCAGCGCCTGGCGCAATCGGGCATTCAGCTCGTCGGCGCCGAGCAGTGTGGTGCGGGCGGCTGCGAGTTCGATCGCGAGCGGTAGCCCGTCGAGCCGGCGGCAGATTTCGCCGATCGCGCCGGCGTTGCCCTCGGTCACCTTGAAGCGTCGGTCGTGGCTGCGCGCGCGCTCGACGAACAGCGCACCGGCCGCGGCTCGCTCGATTGCGGCTGGCTCGGCGGCGGCTGGGGTCTGCAGCGGCTCTACGGCGTAGCGCCGCTCGGCTCGCAGATGCAGCGGCTCGCGGCTGGTCGCCAACACCGTCAGCGTGCCGCAGGCGGTCAGGAGATCGCTGACCAGCGGAGCCGCCGGCAGGAGGTGCTCGAAGTTGTCGAGCACGAGCAAGCCTCGCTTCGCCGCCAGGAAGCGCTCGAGAGCCGCCTTCGGGGTCTCACCCTGCGACGGAGTAACGGCCAGACCCTGCGCGATCGCGCTCGGCACGCGCTCCACACTTGCGGTTGACGCGAGTGACACGAACCAGGCCCCGTCGCGCAGCTCGGACTCGAGCGCAAACGCGACCTCGAGCGCGAGCCGCGTCTTACCCACTCCGCCAGGCCCGGTCAACGTCACCAAGCGCACCTCCTCGTCGCGCAGCAGCTCGGACACCGCCTTCAGCTCGTCGTGACGGCCGATCGTGCGCGTCGACGGCGAAGGCAGGTCAGCGCGCGCCCGCGGCGGCGCCGACGGTAACGGCGGCGACTCCGGGGTCGCTAGCTCGGCGTCCTGGGCGAGTATCGCCCGCTCGAGCTCACGCAGGCGCAGGCCCGGCTCAATCCCAAGCTCCTCGACTAGCGTCCTGCGCGCATTCTGGTAGGCCTGCAGTGCGTCGGCCTGGCGGTCGCAGCGGTAGAGCGCCAGCATCAGCTGTGCGTGTAGGCGTTCTCGATACGGGTGCAGCTCGACGAGCCTCTCGAGCTCGCCGATCAGATGCGCGTGGCGTCCAAGCGCGAGCTCGGCATCGATCCGCTGCTCGATCGCGGTCAGACGGAGCTCTTCGAGGCGGGCGATCTCCCCCTGCGCGAACGACTGGTATGCGAACTCGGCGAGCGGCGGGCCGCGCCACAACGCGAGCGCCTCGCGCAACAGCTCCAGCGCCCGCTCCGGCGCCCCCTCGGCAAGCGCACCGCTGCCCTCCTCGATCAGACGCTCGACGCGCTCCAGGTCGAGCTCGCCGGGCCCGACGCGCACCAGATAGCCACCACCACGCGTCACGACGACGCTGTCCGCGCCGTTTCCACCGTCGCGCTCGAGCGCGTGCCGCAGCCGCGAAACGTGCACCTGCAAGCTCTTCGCCACGCTCGCCGGCGGCTGCTCGCCCCACAGCTCCTCGATCAAACGGTCGCTCGAGACGACCTCATTCGCGTGCAAGAGCAGGATCGCCAGCAGCGCGCGCTGCTTGCCACCTGCAATTACAGGCTCGCGCCCTTGGTCAGTGACCTCGAGCGGGCCGAGGATGCGGAAGTCCACCGTGTCAGCCAGTCCTTCGAGGCGACCGTAACACGAGCCACCGGGCCGGTAAAGCCACTTCGCTCCCCGGTGCAACCGCGCGCGCAAGGGCCTAGCGGCAACTTGCGCCAACCCTCCACGGTCGGCGCGGGATACTGGGCGCGCAATGTCGGAGAACGCTGACGTGATCCGTCGCGTATATGCCGTCATGGGCGCTGGCGATGTCCAGCGCGTGGCGGATTCGGTGGACACGAACGCGGAATGGATTCCTGACCGTAGCGTGGGTGAGGCTCCGAGACGTGGCCGCGACAGCGTGCTCGAGTTCTTCCGCGACAGGGCTTCGATGTTCGGGGAATTCGAGGCCGAGGTCGAGCAGCTGTTCGAGCAGGACAATCAGGTGCTCGCGTTCATTCGGTTGACGGGCAGCGGAGCAGCAAGTGGCGCGCCATTCGAGATCCGCATCGCTCACTTGTGGACGCTTCGGAACGGCAGGATCGTTCGCGGCGAGGGATACCGCGACCGCGGCGAAGCCCTCGAAGCCATCGGGCTGCGGGAGTAGGCCGTACCCGTCTTGAAGAGTTCGGTGGGGCGCGGGGAGGCGGCTGACGCCACTCCCCGCAGCCCACCAGGGCAAGAAGAAGCCGCTACCGCCGCGTATGCCACCGCCACAGCGGTGCCCGCGAAGATGATGAAGGCGCCGTATGGCTCGAGGCCCGCCTCGACCGTGGCGAAGATGGAGACCGGAACTCCGATCAGCAGGAAGGGCTGCCACCCGACTCGCACCGTCAGCTGGCGCGGAACCTCCACAGCCGCGTGCCACGCCTCGAGCGCATCGCCGTGGCCCTCGATCCAGTTGATGATCGGCCGGACCCGCTTCGCGCCGTTCCAAAGCATGAACGCGGTGCTGAGCGCCACGCACACCTCGGCAAATGCGGCGATCGTCCAGAACCTCGAGCCTGAGAGGTCCGTGTACAGCGCGAACAGGCCCACCGTTGCGAGGCAGACGATGAACGCCGAAACGAACTCGAACGCCACGTACAGCAGGAAGTAGTTCTTCCCGAGCCGCCTGTAGGCCCTGCCGAAGAGGAACGGCATGCCGGAATTGTCCCCGTTTCTAGTCGTTCGGGTCCGCGTCCCGCCCCAGGCGGGTTTCCGGCGTTCCCGCGCGGCGACGGGCGCAGGGCGCCACGGCCTTGTGCGGCTCGTTACTCGGGGTCTGGGCGCTTCTCGCCGGGCCAGGTGCCGGTCGTGCGGTAGAAGGCGCGCCGCGACGCGTGATCGGTGGCTTCCTTCACGGCGCGAAAGATCGCTCCCTGGATGGCGCCAGCCAAGAGCAACCGGCCCCAGCTGATGTCGCGGTGCTTCGAGTCGGGCGGCTCTTCATCGTCGAAGAGGCCCCAGAGTTGGTTGAACGTCTTCTTCCCCACCACGCCAGCGATCAGCCCGGCGGCGATTGACACTGGGATGAAGAGCAGCTTCGCCATTCGGGCTGTATACCCGGGGCGTCGCTCCTATGTCAGCTGCCCTGCGCCAGGTAGGTGGCTTCGATGGTCACCTGCAGGCTCCGCGGCGCGAAGCAGCGCCGAACGCGCCGCCTTCGCACCACACGTCGCGACCCCGTCTCTGGATCGCGCCGGATGATCCCGCGCGTGACCGTTCCGCAGAAGACGCCTGGCGCGAACGCGCCCAGGAGGGTGTAGCCGTACGGGCTCGCCTGCTCGACGATCGAGAACGGCTGGCCGAGCGTGAGCCCCGATCCCTGCGCCGCGAGCTCGACGTTTATGCGCGCTTCCTCTGCCGCGTCTGGCGTGGCCGCGTCCCGCGCCGTGAAGAGCGCGTGTCGGATCGCCGGGCTGGTCCTTCGCTTGGCGCCAACCAGCGCGGAGCCGCTCCCCGATGCGCTCAGCTCCCGCGCTCCCTCGTCCGAGGCAGCGCCTCCAGCTATCTCGAAGGTCACCGTCGCGGATGCGGATGCGAACGCTGGCACGACGCAGCGAAGCTCCTGCGTGCGACGTGAGCGGCGACATGGCTCGCGCTCGCGGAAGCCGGGGTTGAGCTCGACCGCGTCCGTGGAGCCGAGCGAGATGCCCACCGCGGTGGCGACGCGTTCGGAACGCCGGCGCGCGTCCGCCACAGCGCGCGAGACCGCCTTGCGCCGTGCCGCGTCCACCGCCTGCCGGACCGAGTCCTCGGTGACCTGCGACGGGGCCTTGACGCGCGCGAGTCCGGCACCGGCCACGGTCACGCCCGGGCCGTAGTCCTCCTGCTGGAGGCCGAAGGGCCCGTAGTACCCGCCCTGCGCGAGCGCCTGGCCCGGAACCGCGGCGAAGACGACGGCCGCCAAGAAGGCGCCGCGTGCGATGGTCATCGAGCCAGACATGGGTCCTCCAGACCTCTACGCCTTCCAAGACCTATACGTCCTGCAGACCTATTACGTCACGAGTGTCCCTGACGGTCCCGTCAGCTGCAAACTTCTCACCTGACCGGCGGTAGGTGCCCGGGGTGGGATTCGAACCCACACGCCCTCTCGGGCAATCGGGTTTAAGCCGATCGCGTCTGACCGAGTTCCGCCACCCGGGCACCACAAGTATGTCCATAGACTGCGGGTGTGAGCCCACCTCGCCCGAGCCTCCACGTGGTGGGACGCCGGCTGGATCCCGAGGACCACCGCCTGCGTGACTTTCTCACACGCATCGCGCAGCCGCACGAGTTCCACGAGGCCGGCATGCCCGACGCGGACGCGGTGCTCGCCCATGCCGGCGCTCTCGACGCGCCGCTGCCCGTGGTGGTGGACGGTCAAACCGTCCACACCCAGGCGACCGTCGAGAGCCTCGCGGGTGCTTGGCAGGTGCACGCGCGGCCGCGCATGTCGCACTACGACCTGATGATCGTCGGCGCCGGCCCGGCGGGGCTTGCGGCCGCGGTGTACGGTGCCTCCGACGGCCTCTCCACGGCGGTTGCCGAGGAGGACGTGCCGGGCGGCCAGGCCTCGCACACGTCGATGATCGAGAACTTCTTCGGGTTTGTCGACGGGATCGGCGGGGCGGAGCTGGCGCGGCTCGCTGGGAGGCAGGCGGAGCGCTTCGGTGCTGAGCTGCTGATCCTGAACGGCATGGTGGGCAGCCACTTCGCGCCCGGTGAGCCGGCGCGGGGGAGGCTCTCGAGCGGCGACGAGGTCACCGCGGACATCGTGCTGGTGGCGTGCGGGATGCAGTGGCGGCGGCTCGAGCTGGACGGCGTCGAGGAGCTGCTCGACCACGGGGTCTACTACGGCGCCGGGCGCAGCGAGGCAGTGCAGTGCTCGGGCGAGGACGTTATGGTCGTGGGCGCCGGCAACTCCGCGGGGCAGGCGGTGATGAACCTGGCGACGGCAGGCGCGCGTGTATCCATGGTGGTGCGTGGCGACAGCCTCTCGAAGTCGATGTCCGCTTACCTGGTCGAGCGGGTCGAGAAGCACCCGAACATCGACGTCCGGCTCGGCACGCGGGTGGCCGAACTGCACGACGCGGGCGGGCGCCTCAGGGCCGTAACGATCGAGAGCACCGAAGGCGGGCGCGAGAGCATGCCGGTCACGTCGCTGTTCCTGTGTATCGGCGGCGTCCCGCGAACGCAGTGGGCGGCGAGCAGACACGTGCGCACCGACAAGGCCGGATTCATCCTCACGGGCCCCGATTTGCTCGAGGGCGGCAAACGCCCGGGGGGCTGGCCGCTCGACCGCGATCCCCTTGCGCTCGAGACGAGCGTCCCTGGCCTGTTCGCGGCTGGAGACGTCCGCCATGGCTCCACGAAGCGGGTTGCGGGGGCGGTTGGAGAGGGCGCGATGGCGGTCACACTCGCCTACCGGCGCTTGGAAGAGCTCCACCGCGGCGCCTGAGTCGCGCAACTTTGGCACTGCTACGGTGTCTTCGAGGCGGGACACGTCGTGCCCCCGGCTGACCTTTGGAAGCCTCTGCACTCAGACAGTCCGCGGCATTGCCGGCTCTGGCCGGGCGCTCTCCGCTTCTGCGGCTGCAGAGTGACGAACGTCTCATTGCTCTTACGCGCCGCGGTCACAACGGCGCGTTCGAGGCGCTCGTGCAGCGCTACCAGCCGCGGCTGCTCGCCTTCTGTCGGCACATGCTCGGCTCGCAGGAGGATGCCGAGGACGTACTCCAAGAGGTCTTCACCGCGGCCTTCAACGCGATGGGCGCGGACAACCGCCCGATCAACGCGCGCCCGTGGCTCTACCGGATCGCGCGCAACCGCTCGCTGAACCACCTGCGGCGCCCGCGGCCGTCCGGGCAGGATTCGATGGACATCTTCGAGCGGGACGCCGGCGCGAGCACCGCGGATACCGTGCACAAGCGCGAGGAGTTCCGCCAGATCGTGGCGGACGTGCACGAGCTGCCGGAGACCCAGCGCACCGCTCTCCTCCTGCGCGAGATCGACGCGCTCTCGTACGACCAGATCGCGGAGGCGATGGACACCACCATCCCGAGCGTGAAGTCGCTGCTCGTGCGCGCGCGCGTTTCGCTGGCCGAGGCTGCGGAGTCGCGGCTGCTCACATGCGAGGAGGTCCGGCTGGAGCTCGGGCAGGTGGCCGAGGGGCTCGCCCGGACGACCGCGCCGGTGCGCCGTCACCTCAAGGCGTGCGACCGCTGCCGCAGCTTCCGCGGCGAGCTTCGCAAGACCACGAAGGCACTGGCGGCGGTCTATCCGATCGGGCCGCTCGTGCTGCTGAAGAAGCTGTGGGTGGCGAAGGCGAGTGTCGGTGGCGCTGGCGCCGCCGGGGCGGCCACCTCGGGCGGAGCCGCTAGTGGTAGCGGCGTGGCGGGAGTCGCGATGACCGCAGCTGGAGGCATCACCGCCAGCGGCGCCGTCTCCGCGGGCGTGTCGACGCTAGCCTCGAAGGCTGCGGCCGGAATGGCTGCGGCGGTGATCGTGACCGCCGGCGCCGTCGAGGTGAAGCACGTGAGCGAGCGCCACTTCGCCGCGCCCACTCCGGAGGTGGCCGCGGCACCGGCACCGAGGGACACTCCGGAACCTCCACGACCGGTGGCCCGTCCCGCCGAGGCCGGGGCGGAGCCGGTCCAGGCAGAGGTACAGCCGCTGGTCGAGACCGTTGCCGCCGAGCCGGTGTCGGTGGCGCCGGTGGCGCCTGCTGCCGAGCCCACGGCGCCCGCGCCGGCTCCCGCGCCCGTCCAGGAGGACAGCTCCACCGTGACGCTTCCGCCCCGCGAGGAGGAGCTTGTGGACTCGACCAGGCCGCCCGGCGAGCCCAGCGATTCCGCCACCGAGCCCGGTGCGGAGGGCACGCCCACCGATGCCCCGCCGCCCGCGCCGCCCGCCGGCGAGCCCGACGGCATGAGCCAGCCCCTGCCTCCACCCCCGCCGGCGCCCTAGCGCCGCCGACTCCCGAGCACCGCCCCGCAGCTACGCTGCGCCGCCGTGATCGACTTCGACGACTTCATGAAGGTCGACATCCGCGTCGGCCGGGTGGCCCGCGTCGAGGACTTCCCCGAGGCCCGCAAGCCGGCATGGAAGCTGTTCATCGACTTCGGCCCCGAAATCGGCGAGAAGCGGTCGTCGGCCCAGATCAAGAACTACTCGCGCGAGGAGCTCGAGGGCACCCTCGTGGTGGCGGTCGTGAACTTCCCGCCTCGCCAGATCGGCCCGTTCATGTCGGAGGTCTTGACCCTCGGCGTGCCCGACGAAGACGGCAACGTGATCCTGCTGCGCCCGACGGCCGACGTACCCGTCGGCGGCCGCATGTTCTAGGCCACGGGCGCCAGCCCGATCACCTTCAGCCGGCGCTCCAGCGCCTTCGCTGCGAATGCTCGCGTCTCGTCGAGGTCGGCGCCGAGGAGCTGTGTCTCGCCCTCCACGTACCACTTGGGCTGCAGGACGGCGTCCGCAATCGGGGCCACCTCGGCGAGCGTGCGGGTGATCGCCTCGGCGTAACGGCTGTCCTCCTGAGCCATCTCGCGCAGGAAGCGAGCGCCGAACGCCACGTGGCGGTGCTCGTCACGGGCGATTTTGTTGAAGCCCTCGACGAAGCCGGGGAGCGTGCCCTGCTCCTCGTTGTACTGGAGGATGAAGTGCTGGCCGGTGAGGGCGAGCATGCCCTCGATGACCATGTGGTAGAGCGTGACCGCCTCAACCAGCTTCTCGAGATCCCCGGGCCGGCGAGCGAGATGGTCCACGCGGCTCTTCAGCATCTCGTCGAAGAGCTCGTTGAACTCGGGGTTCACGTGGTCGTTCGTCTCGGCGAGGCGGCCCTGGAGCGAGTCGGCCTCGAGGACTCCCACCTCCTCGTAGAAGCGGTTGAAGAACTGCACGTGGCGGGCCTCGTCGGCGATCTGGGTGCACAGGAAGACGCGCATCCCCTCGGTGGGGGCCGCGCGCATCATCGGCCCGAGCTCCTCCGCGACCTTCTGCTCCCCGATGAAGAACGAGCTGAGCCCGTACATACGCTGGAAGCGCTCCTCCGCCTCGATGCGCTCGTGCCAGTCGATCCGGTCCTGCGTGAAGTCGATGTCCTGGGTCGCCCACTGCTGGCGCTCCCAAAGCAGGTAGAGCTCCTGGTAGCTGAGGAGGTTGACCTCACCACGGTCGGCGGACTCCATCAGGCCGGGATCGCTCGTGGCCTGGAAGTCCGCGCGCAGGGTCCGATCGGTCGCTGATTCGCTCATGGACCGCCAGATTACTCCATGGTTGGCTGGCCAGCCAATGTGCGCTCGACGAGGATCACTCACGCCACTGCCCATCGAGCCGGCCGTGTCGCTCGTGCGTCCCGACGACCCGAAATCCGCAGCGAGCAACGAGCCGCATGCTCGGCTCGTTGGTGGCGAAGAGCTTGCCGAGCAGCTTGTGCATGCCCGCCCGCCGCGCTTCCGCGGCTAGCGCCTCCAGAAGCTGCGTACCGAGGCCGCGGCCGCGCAGCTCGGAGTCCACGTACACGCTGCACTCCGCGATTCCGGCGTACGCCTCGCGGTCGCTGTACGGCGAAGTCGCCGCGAAGCCCGCCACGCCGCCGTCGGCCTCGCCCACGAGGAATACGGTCTCTGAGGCGATCCGACCTGCTATCTCAGCCGGCTCGCGCTCGCGCGTCTCAAATGTCGAGCTGCGCTCGCGGATGCCAGCGTTGTAGATCGCAGCCGACCGCTGCGGCGTCGTCGGCTCGGGCCGCCCGGACCATCGCCCTACGGGCCTGGCTCGGCCGTCGCCTCGATGCGCACTCGGTTGCCGGGGCCCTCAGGCGTTCCGACGATCGCCTTGCCGGGCCGCAGGCCGTCGATCGTCGTGGACGCCGAGCTGAGGCCACCGCCGGCCGTGATTCTCACGTCGCCGAAGCGCATGCGGTAGTTCGCGCCGTCCGCCGAGCGCAGCTGCACCTCGATCGAGATGAACGCCGGCACGCGGACCACCCGCGGCGCGATGCGGCCCTCCTTCGCCGTGAAGAGCGCGAGGGTCCGCGCGGGCTCCTCGTCACCGGCACCGCCCGGCTCGTCCTCAGGTGACTCGGCGGGCACGCTCTCCATCTCACCTTCGGCCGCCTCCGGCTCCGTCTCCGTGGGTGCGTCGATCGTTGCGGTCTCGGTCGAGGTGGGCGCCGTGGCGGGCGCCGGCGAGGGCTCCTCATCGTCCCCGGCGCAGCCTGAAATCGCAAAAGCCAGCGTCAGGACCAGCGCGGTACCCACCTTTCCACTGAATTTCCAACCGGAAATGCCGATTAGGCGTAGTGCGGAGTCACACAATGCAGACGCCATGGACACACGGTAATCGTCTTCTCGGTTACGACCCGATGCGGCGGCGCGTCTGGATCTGCGGCCAGCGGGTCCACCACGGTGCCACCGGAATCCTGCTCGCGGCCCTCGGCGCGGCGCTCGTGGCGCACGACTGGAAGGACCGGCCGGTTTGGTTCGCGCGCGGCGCCCAGGACGTCGCTAAAGGCTGAACGTCCCGCCTGGGTCGAGCAGCTCGACTGTCGTCTTGCCTCCGGTGCGCTGCTCCACGTCCGCCTTGAACGCCTGAGCGTCCGTCTCGATCGGCGGGAACGTGCCGTAGTGGCACGGAATCACCACCGGCGCGCCGATCCACTCGCACGAGATCGCGGCGTCGTGGCGGTCCATCGTGTAGTGCCCGCCGATGCACACGATCGCCGCGTCGAGGTCGTCGCGCTCGCCGGCGAGCCGGATGTCTGAGAAGAGCGCGGTGTCCCCCGAGTGGTAGACGGTCCTGCCACGCAAACTGATCACTAGCCCGGCGGGCGTGTGCACGGTCCCGTTTGGCGACGTGCTCGTATGCCAAGCCGGCGTGAGGCGCACCCAGCCGCCGTCGAACTCGACGGTCCCGCCGATGTTCGGGTCCGCGACGTTCTCGAGGCCCTGCTCCCCCAGTTCGTCAGCCAGCTCCTTAATCGCCACCACCTGTGCGCCGGTGCGCTTGCCGATGTCGATCACATCCCCGTAGTGGTCCTGGTGGCCGTGCGTGAGGAAGATGTGGGTGGGCTCGAGCTCGGACGCCTCCACCGCGGCCTTCGGGTTGCCGCTCAGGAAGGGATCCACGAGCACGCGTGTGTCGCCGTCGGTCAGCTCGAAGCTTGCGTGACCTAGAAAGCGGATGTCCATTCAAACTCCTCCGGGTTCTTTGGTGTCTCGGAGCTCGCGCGCCAGCTCCCAGCCGACGGCCACTCCGACCATCATGCCCAGGCGCGTCTCCTCGGCCAGAAGGGTCTCTACCCGGGTCGCCCGCGTGGCCTCATCGGGCTCGGCGACGGCGGAGCGTACCTCCGACTCGTGCGCGGGGCCGAACCAGCCGCCCTGGTTCAGGGCGTGCGCGAGCACCCGATGGAGCTGTGGCGCGGCGGCCGTCACGAGCCGCTCCGCGTCGGCGAAGCGCTCGGGGTCAGATAGCGCGCGAACCGCGGCCTCCACCTGCTCGTCCGAGAACATCAAGCCTTCCGGCTGACCCTTGGGAGGAGCAGCCCCATCACGGCACCGACCAGAGCCCCGCCCACCGCCGCCGAGATGTTCGCCTCCTCGGTGGTGAGCGACAGGAGCACGAGCACCGCGGCGATCACGTAGACGCCCAGGAGATCGTTCTCGCGGTCGTCGCCGCGGCGTGTCGCGACCCTGTCGTCCACGAGCCAGGCCACCAACACGCCGAGCGCCGCGCCGTTGGCGCCCACCACCGTCCACAACGGAGCGTCGGAGAGCAGCGGCGGGGTCTCCAGCAGCACGGCGAGGCCCGCACCCGCGGCGCCGGCCAGGATGAAGGTCGCCACTACCGCGACGGCCCCGAAGCGGCGCTCGAGTAGCGTCCCGAAAATCCCGACGGCCACGAGCGCAACGAATGCGTATCCGAGCTGGTCCCCGTGCAGGAACGGCGTGACGAACCAGCGCCAGACCTCGTCGTCCGCAAGGCCCGGCGCGTCGGGCACAATCGTCAGGTAGCCGAGGTCGAGCTGAGGGTCGGCGGCGTACAGCAGCATCCCGACCACGCAGGCGACGATCAGGCCGAGTGTCGCGTACGGCCTGGTATCCGGCGCGATGCCGGCGATCTCCTCGGCGCGCAGGCGGGGCAGCTTGCGCTGGCGCCTGCGGCGCTTCGGCTCCGGCTCGCCGCTCGAGCGGTCGAGCTTCGGCGCGCGCTTTCGGACCCGCTGCCCGCAGTATGGGCACTCGGTCACGTACGGGCTCACTTCGGAGCCGCAGTTCTTGCAG
>Ga0126307_10001403_pt1 | contig 15893 bp, 16 predicted proteins | sample Plot28_FD_89955 | JGI IMG/M metagenome (GOLD analysis project Ga0126307, IMG submission 89955) | Serpentine soil microbial communities from UC McLaughlin Reserve, CA, USA - Plot28 | ecosystem: Environmental > Terrestrial > Soil > Grasslands | place: USA: UC McLaughlin Reserve, Lake County... | reverse complement strand
TCGCCGTACTTCTCGCCGAAGAGCATCATCGTGCCCAGCTTCCGCGCTTCCTCGATCGGCGTCACGAATGCATGCACGGGCAGGTTCTCGAAGACCGTCTCGTTGACGATCTTCTCCACGGCCTCGCGCTCTTCCGTCGTGAGCGCCTGCGGGTGCGTGAAATCAAAGCGCAGCTTGTCCGGCCGCACGGCGGAGCCCGCCTGGCGCACGTGGTCGCCGAGGACGTCCTGGAGCGCCTTGTGCAGGAGGTGCGTGGCCGTGTGGTTGGCCATCGTCGGGAAGCGGTGCTTCCACGGGACCACGGCGCGCACGCGCTGCCCCCCGGCGAAGCCGTCGCCGCGGAAGGTCAGGAACTGGTCGTCGCCGACGAGCCGCGTCGCGCGCACGAGCTCGGCGCGCGCGCCCGTCTCCTCGTTCTCGATCCAACCCGTATCGCTCACCTGGCCGCCGCCCTCGGGGTAGAAGGGCGACTCCTCCAGCCGCGCCTGGAACTCGCCGTCGGCGACGTCCGCGTAGTCGATGATCGCCGTCAGGACGTCGGTCTTCTCGTATCCGACGAAGCGCGACGGCCGCGTTCCCGTGAGCCGCACGCTGCCGTCCGCGCCCAAGCCGGCGCGGGAGATCTCACGGTGCTCCTCCATCAGCTCGCGGGCGCGGTCCTCGTCCACGGGCATGCCGCGCTCGCGACCGAGCTCGGTTGTCAGCTCCAGCGGGAAACCGTACGTCGCCTGCAGCGTGAAGGCGTCGTCGCCGCTGATCTGGCCGCGCGACGCCGCCTCTTCGAACAGCTTCATGCCGCGCTCGAGCGTCTCCGAGAAGCGCTCTTCCTCCGCGGTGAGGACGCGGTGGATCTCATCGCGGTGCTGCGCGACATCCGGATAGGCCTGGCCGGTTTGCTCGATGACGGTCTCCGCGAGCCCGGAGAGGAACGGCGCCTGCATCCCGATCCGCAACCCGTGCTGCACGGCACGTCGGATGATCCGGCGCAACACGTAGCCGCGGCCCTCGTTCGAGGGCACAACCCCGTCGGCCACGATGAAGGTCATCCCGCGGCCGTGATCGGCGAGGACGCGGTGCGCCTTGGTCGCATCCGCGGAGTCGCCGTATGCCACGCCGGACTGGTCGGCGATCCAGGCCATGATCGTCTGGTAGGCGTCGATGTCGTACACGGAGGGAACCTGCTGGACGATCCGCGCGATCCGCTCGAGGCCGAGGCCGGTGTCGATATTCTGCTCGGGGAGCGGCGTAAGGGTCCCGTCCGGGTGGAGCTCGTACGCCATGAAGACGAGGTTCCAAAACTCGAGGAAGCGCTCACAGCGCGTGCAGCCGGGCGCGCAGTCTGGCTCGCCGCAGCCGGTCTCCTCGCCCCAGTCGTAGTAGATCTCCGAGTCCGGGCCGCACGGGCCAGGCCCGCCGACCGACCAGAAGTTCTCCGACGAGGGAAGCGGCGTGATCCGCTCCGGCGGTATCCCGGCCTGCTCCCATAGGTGGATCGCCTCTTCGTCGGGGCCGAGGCCAAGCTCAGGATCGCCGGCATGAACGCTCGGCCAGATCCGGTCCCAGTCGAGCTTCAGCCGGTCCTGGATGAACTCGGTCGCGTACTCGATCGCGCCCTCCTTGAAGTACCGGCCGAACGACCAGCTTCCGAGCATCTCGAAGAAGGTCAGGTGGGACGTGTCGAGGCCGACGTCGTCGATGTCCCCCGTGCGGAACACCTTCTGGACGTTCGCCACCAGAGGTGCCGGCGGCTCCTCGCGCTTCAGGAAGTACGGCATGAGCGGCTGCATCCCGGCGGAGATGAACAGCGTGCTGTGGTCGTCGGCGCGCGGGATCAGCGACGCAGAGGGCTGTCTGACGTGTCCCTTCTCCTCGAAGAAGGAAAGAAACTCCTCGCGCAGCTCAGCGGTCGTCGGCATAGCTCGTCTCCTCGACCTGGATCTCCTCGCGGATCTTCTCGAGCGCGCGCCGGATCAGCCGGGAGACGTGCATCTGCGAGATTCCGACGTGCTGCGCGATCTGGGACTGCGTGAGCCCGTCGAAGAACCTCAGGTGGAGAATCATCCGCTCGCGGTCGTCGAGCACCCGCAGGCCCGGCTCGAGGACGGCCCACTCCTCCGAGATCTGGTAGCCCGGCTCCTCGGTGCCGATCATCTCCAGGGGATCGAGCTCGTCCTCGTCGTCGCCGCCGCCGAGGCCGGTGGAGAGCGAGACGGAGCTGTACGCGCGTCCGCTCTCGAGCGCCTCGAGGACGAGCTCCTCCTCCGCTCCCGAGGCCTTCGCAAGCTCCGGAATCGTGGGTGAGCGGCCGAGCTGCACGGTCAGCTCCTCGACCAGGCGCGAAAGCTTGACGTTCAGCTCCTGCAGGCCGCGCGGGACGCGCACCGACCAGCCCTTGTCGCGGAAGTGCCGCTTGATCTCGCCGATGATGTTCGGCGTCGCGTACGTGGTCAACTCGACGCCGCGGTTGATGTCGAAGCGGTCGATCGCCTTGATCAGCCCGATGCTGCCGATCTGGACGAGATCCTCGAGCTGCTCGCCCCGGTACGCGTAGCGGCGTGCGAGAGAACGCACGAGCGAGAGATAGCGCTCGATCAGCTGCTCGCGCGCGGCCAGGTCGCCGCTGACGTGGTAGCGGCGGAGGAGTTCCTTGTCGCTCAGGTCGGGGCTCATTCGCCGGAGCCGTCCACCTGCTTTGTGAGCGTGACCCAGGTCGTGCCGTCGCGCTCGGACAGGCGCACGCCGTCGGAGACCGCGTAGAGGATGCGCCGCAGTCCGACGCCAGTGCTTGCCACCTCGCCCAGCGCTTCGGTCACGGCGGGTGCCAGCGGGCCGATCTCGGTCTCGATCGCGCCGTCGAGGATGCGAATCCGCAGCGTGACGTCCTCGTTCCCGTCCTCCTGCGCGAGCAGGCTGTCCAGCCCCAGCTGGAGGTCCTCGAGGTGCTCCAGCGTGAGGTTCAGGCGGCTGCCGAGCCCTCCGAGCACGAGGTGGGCGACGCCGTAGAACGGGCGCTCGTGCGGAATGGTGAGGACGATCTCGTCCATGCCAGGCATCGTAGTTGCGGAAGTCAGCGCTCGATGATTCCCGCGCCGACGACCGCATCGTCCTCGTACAGGACGGCGGCCTGTCCCGGCGCGACGCCGTACGCGGGCTCGTCGAGGTCGAGCCGGAAGCCGTCCGTCTCCGTGTGCACGGCGGCCGCGACGGCCGGCGAGCGGTAGCGCAGCTTCACCTCAGCGCGTTCGACGGGGCAGAAGATCCTGCCGCGAGCGCGGACTTCGGTGCGCGCGAGCGCCGAGCGGCCCCCGACGACGACGCGGTTGTGCACGGGATCAGTGCGGAGGACGTGCAACGGCTTTCCCGCCGCCACGCCGATCCCGCGGCGCTGGCCGGGGGTGAAGCCCCAGTGGCCGTGATGCGTGCCGAGGCGGTTGCCGTCCTCGTCCACGATCTCGCCTTCCTCCGCGCCGAGACCGGCCCGGGTGAGGAAGTCCCGATAGTCGCCGCCGGCGAGGAAGCACGCCTCCTGGCTCTCGGGGCGGCCGGCAGCCTCGAGCCCGGCGCGCGCGGCCTCCTCCCGCGTCTCCTCCTTCGTCTGCTCGCCGAGTGGGAACCACACGCGGTCGAGGTGCGCGGGATCGAGACCGGCGAGCATGTAGGACTGGTCCTTCCGCTCGTCGCGGGCGCGGGCGAGGAGTGTGCGGCCGCGGTGGTCGACCGTACGCGCGTAGTGGCCTGTCGCAAGACTCGCGGCACCGGCTCGGTGCGCGAAGGCGAGCAACTCGGCGAAGCGGAAGCTCCCGTTGCAGCGGATGCATGGATTGGGCGTCTCACCGTTCGCGTAGCCGGCGACGAAGGCCTCGACGACGCCGGCGCGGAACTCGCTTCTGAGATCGAGCGTGACGTGCGGCACGCCGAGCCGGTGGCAGGTCTCCCGTGCCCCCAGCACCGCCTCGGGCGAGCAGCATGCGCGCTCCGCATCGGGCCCGGCGGGGTCGAGCCAGAGGCGCAACGTGACGCCGATCGCGTCCTCTCCTGCGCGCAGCAGCGTCACCGCGCTGTCGACTCCGCCGCTCATCGCCACGGCCACACGCTCCGGCGAGCGCGGAGCCCGGAACACCGGCCCGATCGCGTTCGCGAGCGCGTCGACCGGAAGCGTCTCACCACCGACGGCAGCGGCCTCGAGTAGCGTCAGTCCCTCGAGCGGCAGCGCGAGCCCGTCCGCGTCCGCCTCGACGATCCTGTCGCGGTCGAGGCGCAGGCGAACACAGGCCCAGTCGCCGTTCCGCGACGAGTCCCCGAAAACCTCGACCATGCCAGCGAGAATAGCCCGCATGGATCCCAGCGAATGGGATTGGAGCCGGATCGTGGTCCACCACCTCCCCGCGACGACGGGCCTGCACCTGTGCTTCCACGCGCGCTCGCGGGAGCAGGTCGACCCCTTTCACCAGGCCGGAGTTGATGCTGGCTTCGAGTCGAATGGACCACCCGGCTACCGGGACTATGGCCCGGGCTACTACGCCGCGTATCTCCTCGATCCCGACGGCAACAACATCGAAGCCTTGTACCGCGACGACATCGGAGGCTGATCCGTGAAGGAGCCGGGCTTTGCCCGGCGCAGCAAGGCAGCGCCGGCACGTCCGAGGCGCTTAAGAAGGGGGCCCATGGGGGAAACCTGGTTTCCCCCGTGCCTACTCCACCCTGCCGTGGCCTACGCCTGATGCGAACCTGGTGAACCAGGTGGGTGCCCTGCCGGGTTCGGCCTCTGGCCTAGCCGGACGCAGGCTCCCTGCGCATGTGTGTTGGTTCTACATGTACGGCGCAGGCCACGCACAGGGTCGAGCACAGGAAGCTTAGCGCGCGTACCTCCACTCGATGATCTGGCTCCCCCGCAGGCCGAGGTCACGGGCGAGCGCCGGCGTCAGCTCGAAATCGGCCTCTGTCGACGACGGCCCGCGTGCGATCACCTGCGTGAGCGCCTGCTTGTCGCCGAACTGGATGTAGACCTTGCTGTCGCACGGGAGCACGGGGTTCGCGACGCCGCGGCTGGAGGGACCGACGGTGTACCCGCAGGCCTGGTCGACGTGCTCGCTATCGAACGTCGCGCCGCGCGAGGTCGCGATCGCCTCAAACCACCCGCCGCCGGGGGCTGGGATCGATTCCGGCAGCGTGGGTACGCTCGCGCGCTGCTGTGAGCCGAGGCCGAGTGCGAGGATTCCGGCGAGAAGTGCGAGGCCGGCGAGCGCGATCTGCCGCTGCGCCAGCGCGCCGTTCACCGCGTAGAAGCCGACTCCAGAAGATCGCCGAACGACTCCCGAACGAGCTCGTCGAAGTCGGACGGAAGCGTTCCTTCGGGGTTCGCGTACTGGCGGAGGTTGAGCAGGAGCGCGTTCCACTCCTCGACACGAGCTGGATCAGTGGAGGCGGCATGTTCCCGGACCGCACGCGAGATCTCCCAGACGTTCCACTCCTTTCCGGCCGCCACCGGAATGCGCGGGGGCGGCGGGGGAGGTGGCGGAGGCGCAGGCGGCGCCGCCGACGGCTGCGTCGGCTGCATTGGCGTTGCGAGCACCGGCCGCTCCATCGTGTCCGGGGCGTCCGCGGCGGGCGCTTCCGGCTCGGGCTCCGGTTCCGGTTCGGGCTCTGGTTCTACGACCGGTTCGGGTTCTGGTTCGGGCTCTGCTTCCGGCTGCTCAGCCACTGGTTCGGGCTCCGGCGCCGGCTCGCCCGCGGCGACCGGCTCTACTTCTGGTTCCGGTTCCGGTTCCAGCTCCGGTTCCAGTTCCGGTTCTGGCTCCGGTGCGGCCTCGGCCACAGGTTGTGGCTCGGGCTCCGGCTCGGGAGCCGGCTCCGGCGTTGGCTCGGGCTCCGGCGCCGGCGGAGTCGGCGGCGGCGGCTCGGTGACGGCCTCGGCTTCGGGCGCAGCCGGTGGTTCGGCCTGGACGGCGTCCTCCTTGGGGCGGCGCTGCCAGAACCGGGTTTTGCTGGCCCGCGGCTTGAGCGGCTCGAGGCCGTACTTCATCCTCCGCTCCTCGGTCGCGTCGGCTGCTGCCGCTCCCGCAGCAGCGGCCGCTGCCGGCCCGATCCCAGGCTCCTCTGCCTCCGCCTGCGCAGCCTCGGGCTCGGGCGCGCGCGCAGGCTCGGGCTCAGGTTCAGGCTCCGGCGCGGGTTCCGGTTCCGGCGCCGCGGCCTCCGGCTCGGGCGCCGGCGGCTCGGCCTCCGCGGGCGGGGGCGGGGCCTCCTGAACGGGTTGCGGAGCCGGTTCCAGCATGTCCTCGGGAAGCGCCTCCGGCTCGGAGACGACAACGGGGGCGGCCGGAACGGCCGTGTCCTCCCAGCTGTCTACGGGTGCCGGCATGGCTGCAACAGGCTCCGCCTGCGCCTGCTGTCCGGGCCACGCCATACGCGGGATCGTCCAGCGCTCGCGCGTCGACGCGGCCCATTCCACCGCGGCCGTCAGCAGCCATGCACCTGCCATGACGACCACGATCCCCTCGGTGCTCAGGTCCGCGACCCCGACCGCAACCGCGACCGCGATCAGGAACAACGCCTCGATCGCGAACCTTGGGCCGAGTCGCGAGGGCACCGCCCTACCTCGGGGCTATCCGTTGGTGCTGTCGGAGGACGGGGGCTCCGGGGGCGGAGCGGACTCCTTGGTAGCCGACGACTTGCCGGACGACCTCTTCGAGCCTTCCTCGGGCTCCCCGGCGATCGACGTCACCACCCGGTCGAGCGCAGCTCCCCCCAGGCCGGCCGCGCTGAGCAGGTTCTCGGCGCCTTCGCGCGCGCGCCGGATGATGTCGGTGCCGTGCGTCCGTGCCCACTCGAGTGACTGGTCGATCTCAGCTCGGGCATTGTTCGTCAGCTCCGTCGCCTGGTGGCGCGCCTGCTCGAGTAGCCGTGCGCCGCGAGCCTCGGCCTCCTTCAGCTGCTGCTTCGCCTCGCGGTCGGCCTTGTCGCGGGTCTCCCGCGCCTCCTTCTCGGCGTCGGCAAGCAGCTCGGTGCGCTTCTGCTCGGCCTCGCGGCCATGACGCTCGATCTGCTGCCGCTCCTTCTGGAACTCACGCTGCTTGTCTGAGATCTCGCTCTCGGCGCGCCGGATGACGCGTGCGGCAGCCTCCTGCGCATCCTTCTCGAGCGAGTCGGCGAACTCCGCCGCGGCACGAACGAGATGGAGGGCGTCCATGCGGACCGCATGCCCCGTCGGCTCTCCCTCGCCGCTGCGTCCTGCTGCCTGCAGCACACGAAGCTGCGTCTGCAGCTGCGTGATGTGCCGCCGGAAAGTGTCGAATGCCTGGTTGACCTGCCCTTCGTCGAACCCGCCGCCGCCGGTTCGCGCCAGCTCGTCGACGCGCGGCAGAGCGGTCAGGCCTGATTCCTCACGGGTTCCGGGTTCTTGTGTCGCCATCAGTCACGCTCCTTTCGCGCCGAAGTATGCCGTTTCCTTCGCTCACGATCCATCTATCACGCGAATCCCGAGCTCCCGAAGCTGCTCCTCCGGTAATGAAGTAGGTGCGCCGGTCATCGGCTCCGAGCCGCTCGCGGCCTTGGGGAAGGCGATGACCTCGCGTATGTTCGGCTCGTCCGCGAGCAGCGCGAGGAAGCGGTCGACGCCGAACCCGAACCCACCGTGCGGCGGCGCGCCCATGCGCATGACCTCGAGCAGGAACCCGAAGCGCTGCTGTGCCTCTTCCTCCTCGATTCCCAGAACGCGGAACACGCGCTGCTGCACGTCCTGGCGATGGATTCGAATCGAGCCCGATCCGAGCTCCCAGCCGTTCCACACGAGGTCGTAGGACTGGCTGACCACCTTGGCGGGGTCGCTCTCGAGCAGATCCTCGTCGCCCGGACGCACGCCGGTGAAGGGATGGTGCTCGGACTGCCAGCGCTTCTCGTCCTCGTTCCACTCGAACAGTGGAAAGTCGGTCACCCACAGGAACTCGTCCCGGGAGTCGTCGATCAGGCCCAGCTCGCGGCCGAGATGGAGCCGAAGCGCACCGAGCACGCGCGCAACCATGTGCGGGTCGTCGGCCCCGAACAGGACGGTCGAGGCGGGATCGCCTCGGAAGACAGCGAGCTCGTCCTCCGACAGGAACTTCGCAATCGGCGAGCGGACCTCACCCTCTTCGTCGAAGACGAGGTACGCGAGCCCCTTCGCGCCCCACTCCTTGGCGAAAGCTTCCAGCCGGTCGAGCTCGGAGCGGGACAGCTCCTGCGGCACACGCACGAAGCGGACGCTGGGCGCGGTCGCGAAGACGCCGAATTGCGAGTCGCGCGTGATCTCGGTCGCGTCCTCGATCTCGAGGCCGAACCGGAGGTCGGGCTTGTCCGAGCCGTACCGGTCGTGCGCCTCCTGCCAGCTCATGCGGCGGAACGGCCGCTGCGGCGGCTGGCGGCCCAGCGCCTCGAACGACGCACAGACGGCGCCCTCGATCACGTCCCAGACGTGCTCGCGCACCGGAAACGCCATCTCGACGTCGAGCTGCCGGTGCTCGAACTGCCGGTCGGCACGGAGATCCTCGTCGCGCAGGCAGGTTGCGATCTGGTAGTAGCGGTCGAACCCGGCCACCATGAGGATCTGCTTGAACAGCTGCGGTGACTGCGGCAGCGCGAAGAACCGGCCAGGTTGAAGGCGGACGGGCACGACGAAATCGCGCGCTCCCTCCGGGGTCGCCTTCGTCAGCAGCGGCGTCCAGACGTCGAGGAAGCCCTGTGAGTCCATGAAGCGGCGAATCGCGCCGATCACCGTCCCGTTCAGGCGCAGGTTGCGCTGCATCCGATCGCGGCGGAGGTCGAGGTAGCGATAGCGCAGGCGCATCAGCTCGTCCACGCCCTCCTCGTCCAGCTGGAACGGAAGCGGCTCGCTGCGCGAGACGATCTCGAGCGTGTCCACCTGCAGCTCGACGTCGCCCGTCGGCAGCGCCGGGTTGACGGCCTCGGGGGCGCGCCGCACGAGCTCACCCTCGGCCTTGAGCACGAACTCGTTGCGGATCTGGTGCGCCACTTCGGCCGCTTCGGGCGAGCGCTCGGGATTGACCACGAGCTGGCAAAGGCCCGTGTGGTCGCGGAGGTCGACGAAGATGAGGCCCCCGTGGTCTCGCCGGCGGGCCGCCCAGCCGGCCAGCGTCAGCCGCTCGCCGACGCGTTCGGCCCGCGGCTCGCCGCACATCAGGTCGCGCCACTGGTTCACAGCTTCGACTCCAGCGCGTCCAGCGGAACGACCTCGTCCTCGGCGCCCGCCCGGCGCAGCACTGCGTCGCCGTCCCCAACGATGACCGTTGTCTCGGCGCCGAGGCGGCCCGCCTGGGTGAGCTGGCCCTTGAGAGAGCGTCCCGCGTAGTCCGTGTCGACGGAGCGGCCGCCGCGTCGGAGCTCGGCCATGAGCTTCACGATCTGCTCGCGTTGCGCGCCGTCCTCGAAGGCAAAGAACACATCCAGGCTGTCCGGCGCGGGCTCTCCCGACTCGCGTTCGACGGCGAGGAGCAGCCGCTCGAGCCCTGCGCCGAAGCCGATCCCGGGCGTAGGCGGGCCGCCGATCTGCTCGATGAGCCCGTCGTAGCGGCCGCCTCCGCAGATCGTCGAGTTGACGTTCTCGTCGGGCCCGATGAACTCGAACGTCGTACGCGAGTAGTAGTCCAATCCGCGCACGAGCACGGGATCGAGGACGTACCGCACGCCGTATGCGTCGAGATAACGCCGCACCGCCTCGAAGTGCTCGCGGCACGGGTCGCAGAGAGAATCGCCGATCGTGGGCGCTTCCAACAGGGCAGAACGGAGCCGCTCGTTCTTGAGATCGAAGACCTGCAGAGGACTTGTCGAGCGCTTGTGCGCCACCTCCTCGTCCACGAGCTCGGGGTGCGAGTCGAGCCAGGCGTTCAACCGCTCGACGTACTGCGGCCGGCACTTCGCGTCGCCGATCGAGTTGAGTCGCAGCTCCCAGTCGTTCACGCCGAGCCGGCCGAGGAGCTCGGCATAGAACTGAATGATCTCGGCGTCGATCGCGGGATCGCCGGAGCCGATTGCCTCGAGCGACAGCTGCCAGTGCTCGCGATGCCGGCCGCGGCCCGGGCGGCCGTAGCGGTACATCGGTGCAATCGTGTAGGCCTTGACCGGCTGAGGCTGCCGCGAGAGGCCGTGCTCGAGGTAGGCGCGTGCAATCGGGGCCGTGCCCTCCGGGCGAAGCGTCAAAGAGCGGTCGCTGCGATCTCGGAAGGTGTACATCTCCTTGTGCACGACGTCGGACGCCTCCCCGGAGGTGCGCTCGAAGAGGCCTGTCTCCTCGAAGCCCGGCGTGACGATCGGCCTCCATCCGTACAGGGCGGCCTGGCGCTGCATCGTGTGGATCAGGCTCCACCAACGCTCGTCGGACGGCAGCACGTCGTGCGTTCCGCGCGGTGCCTTGATCATGCGGTGCGGAGCTCGGCGAGGAACGGGTTGTGCTGCTGCTCGGCGCCGAGCGTCGTTTCCGGGCCATGGCCGGGATAGACGACAGTCTCAGGCGGAAAGCGATTGAACAGCGCCTGGATCGACGCGAGCAGGGTCTCCCAGTCGGAAAACGGCAGATCCGTGCGCCCGACGGAGCCGGCGAAGAGCAGGTCGCCGGAGAACAGGCAGCCGTCGGCGTAGTAGGCCAGATGACCCGGCGAATGGCCCGGGATCGAGACCGTTTCGAAGGAGATGCCGGCGACCTCGACCGTCTCCCCTCCGCCCACGCCCGTTGCGCCTTCGTAGGGCCGCAGCGGCACGTCGGGGAAGAACTCGCGCGGCTGCTCGAGCACCGCGAGCTCGAGCTGCGGCGCGTAGACGGGCGCGCCCGTGCCCTCGGCGAGGTCTGCCACTCCCATCAGGTGGTCCCAGTGGCAATGCGTGACGAGAATTCCGGCGCAGCGCGTGGCCATCCCCGCGAGCTCGAGGCGCAGCTGCGCCGCCCCCTCGCCGGGGTCGACGACGGCCGCTTCCGGAGCCCCGCGGTCCAGCCGGACGGCGTAGCAGTTCTCCTGCACGGCTCCGAGCACGAAACGATCGACGACGAGGGGCACCGTTAGGATCATGCCCGATGCAGAGCTGGGCCCTGAACGAGATCGAGACGCCCGGCGGCAGCCGCTCGCCGGTGGTGCTCTCTTCCGCCGACGAGGGACGCGCCGTCCTGATCGGGCTCGAGCCGGGACAGGAGCTCGGCGAGCACCAGGTCAAGGAGAAGGCGTTCCTCGTCGTGATCGACGGCCGCGTGCGGGTCGAAGCCGGGGGCGAGTCAGTGGATGCCGGGCCAGGGACGCTCCACGCATTCGAGCCCGACGAGCGCCACTCGGTCTCGAGCGAGGGCGGGGCGCGCCTCCTCATGCTCCTGGCGCCCTGGCCCGGCGAGGGCCATTACCGCGGCGACGACAGTCAGGCCCGGCGTTGACGCGCCGGCGGATCTTCGCCGATCTGCCGTAGATACCGGCGGTACATCATGCGGTCGATCATGTAGCTGAAGGGGACGAAGAGGACGAGCAACCAGAGCGTCTCGAGGATCCGCGCCGGCCAGCTCAACCCGCGGCCAAGGAGCGCAATCGCGAGCAGCATGAACGGGGCGAAGATGAGACCGCGCTTCATGACGCGTCTCCAGCTCGGCGGAGGGACGGGGCGGACGTTCGCTGCCGCCGCCGCCTTTCCCTTGGTGGTTCCCTTCTTCGCCGGCGTCGTCTTCGGCTTCGTCTGCGTCGTGGCCGTCGTCGCCGCCACGCGCGTGCGCTTGGCCGGCTTCTCCTCCTCGACTTCGTCTACCTCGGCGGCGTCGACCTCGTGGCCCTCGTCGTCGACGTAGACGTACTCGTAGTCGTGACGGCGTTCCTTCTCTCGCCGCTTGCGCTGCTTGCGTGACGGCATCCTCCGGCTAGCGTAACGCCAGCTCCATGAACGCCGTGCCGCCCACCGGGTTGAAGCGATACGGGGCGATCTCACGGAAGCCGAGCTCGGCGTACAACTTTCGCGCGGCCTTCATCTGGGGCAGCGTGTCGATGCGCATGCGCACATAGCCGAGCTCGCGCGCGGTGTCGATCGCCGCGAGAGCAAGACGCTTGCCGAGGCCTGCGCCGCGATGCCCCGGGCGTACGTACAGGCGCTTCATCTCGCAGGCCGCGTCCTCGAGCGGCCGGAGCGCGACGCACCCCGCGACGCCATCGGCGGTCACGGCGACGAGGATGCGCCCGCCCGGCGGCCCGTAGGCGGAGGCAAGGTCGGCGAGCTCCGCGTCCACCTCCTGGAACGAGAGGTCGATGCCGAGCGAGTGGACGTATTCCTCGATCAATGCCCGCACCGCGTCGAGCTCGGCCGGTCGCGCCTCCCTAATCGAGACGTCCACCGACGATCGTCTCCGCAACGAGCTCGCCGCCGAGGTGGTAGGCGAGGTAGCGCCAGTCCGGGGCGTCGAGCAGGACGATGTCCGCGTCGAAACCCGGCGCGAGCCGCCCTTTTCGTTCGGCGCGGCCGAGCACGTGCGCCGCGTTCACCGTGCAAGCGCTCAGCGCTTCCTCCACGCTCATCCCAAGCTGCGTCGCCGCCAGGGAGCAGACGAGCGGCAGGCTCTCGCAGAACGAGCTGCCGGGGTTGAAATCGGTCGCCAGCGCGACGATGGCGCCATCGTCGATGAAAGCGCGCGCCGGAGGCATCGGCCTCCCGAGGAACAGGGCGCACGCGGGCAGGAGGACGGCCGCGACGTCACTTCCTGCGATCGCGCGCGTGCCATCGTCCCTCGTCGCCTCGAGGTGGTCGACCGAGCGAGCGCCGAGCTCGACCGCGAGCGGGATCGCCCCGCTCTCCGTGAACTGGTCGCCGTGCAGGCGCAGGACGAGCCCCGCACCGGCGCACGCCTCGAGGTAACGACGGGCCTGGGCGGCGTCGAACGCGCCTCGCTCGAGGAAGACGTCCGCCGCTTCGGCGAGCGCGGCAGCCTCGGGGAGGACCTCCGCGAGCAGGAACTCGACGTACGCATCCGCGTCGTCGAACTCGGGCGGGACGGCATGGGCCCCGAGCCACGTCGGGACCGCGCCTTCAGCGCGAATGGCATGCAGGGAAGCGAGCTCGGTCTCACGGTCGAGCCCGTAGCCCGATTTGGCCTCGGCCGTCGTGGTGCCCGCGCGACGCATCCAGCTCAGGTGGCGCCGGACGGCGTCACGCAAGCGGTCCTCGCCGGCCGCGCGTGTAGCCCGGACGGTCGAGAGGATCCCGCCTCCCTCGGCGTGGAGCTCTTCGTACGTGGCGCCGCCCGCACGGAGGGAGAACTCGCCGACTCGATCGCCTGCGAAGCACGCGTGCGTGTGGCAGTCGACCAGGCCGGGAATTGCACACTTCCCCCGCCCGTCGACCTCGGCGACGTCGCCGTCAAGCCGGGCGAGATCGCGCATGCAGCCGACCGATGCGATGCGCCCGTTCTCGCACAGGACGTACGCGCCCTCGACGAGATCGACGCTGCCGAGATCGTCGCCGCGCAGCGGCGCGGCGGTTCCCGCCGGTGTCGCCAGCTGCTCCAGGTCGCGGATCAGCAGGCGGTCCGCGCCCGGCGCGACCGTCATTCGCCGCGGTCGGCGGGCGCGACGTCACCCATTGGGACGGTGAGACCCTGTTCGGCAGCGGCCTCTCGCGCTTCCGCGTAGCCGGCGTCCGTGTGCCGGAGGACACCCGTCGCCGGATCGGTGGTCAGCACGCGCTCGAGGCGCTCGGCCATCTCGTCGGTCCCATCCGCGACCACGACCATCCCGGCGTGGATCGAATTGCCGATCCCGACGCCGCCCCCATGGTGAACGCTCACCCACGTGGCGCCGGCCGCGACGTTGACGAGCGCGTTGAGGATCGGCCAGTCGGCGATGGCGTCCGAGCCGTCCTGCATCGCCTCCGTCTCGCGGAAGGGGGAGGCCACCGAGCCGGAGTCGAGGTGGTCGCGCCCGATCACCACTGGAGCCTTGACGCGACCCGAGCGCACGAGCTGGTTGATGGCCAGGCCCGCTACAGCCCGTTCGCCCGCCCCGAGCCAGCAGATCCGCGCGGGTAGCCCCTGGAACGCCACCCGCTCCGGTGCAAGCTCGAGCCAACGCTGCAGCGTCTCGTCCGCCGGAAAGAGGTCGCGCAGCGTGTCGTCGATCGCCTCGATGTCCGCAGTGTCGCCGGACAGCACAGCCCACCGGAAGGGCCCCACCCCGCGGCAGAAGAGCGGCCGGATATAGGCCGGGACGAATCCCGGGTATGTAAACGCCTCCTGAACGCCTGCCTCTAGGGCCTCCCCTCTGAGGTTGTTGCCATAATCGAAAACATAGCTGCCCATCCGGACGTACTCGAGCAGGCCTCCGACATGCCGCCCGATCGACTCGCGCGCCCTGCGGAGATACCCGTCGGGGTCGGCCGCACGAAGAACGGCGGCGTCCTCCACCGAGAGCCCGACCGGGACGTAGCCGTTCAGCGGGTCGTGCGCAGCCGTCTGGTCCGTGACGAGATCAAAGTGCTCGCCGCGGCGCGCGAGCTCGGGGAGGATCTCCGCGGCGTTGCCGAGCAAGCCGACCGAAAGGGCCCGTCCCTCCGCCGCAGCCGCCCGAACGCGCGAAACGGCATCGTCGAGAGAGTCCGTCCCTTCGTGAACGTACCGCGTCTCCAGCCGGCGCTCGATCCGCGACGGATCGACTTCGATACAGAGGACGGCAGCTCCGGCCATCGTGCCCGCGAGCGGCTGCGCGCCTCCCATCCCGCCGAGCCCGGCCGTCAGGATCGTCCGTCCACGCAGGTCAGCCGAGCCGAAATGCGTCTCGCCGGCCGCCGCGAAGGTCTGGTAGGTGCCCTGGAGGATGCCTTGGGTGCCGATGTAGATCCAGCTCCCGGCCGTCATCTGGCCAAACATCGTCAGGCCGAGCGCCTCGAGGCGGCGGAACTCGTCCCAGGTCGCCCAGCGAGGGACGAGCAGCGAGTTCGCGATGAGAACACGCGGCGCGCCGGGATGCGTACGGAGAACGCCGACGGGTTTGCCGCTCTGCACGAGCATTGTCTCGTCTTCGCCCAGCTCGAGCAGCGTCCGCACGAGCGCCCGCAGCGCGTCGTGATTCCGGGCCGCTTTGCCGGAGCCGCCGTACACGATCAGCTGCTGCGGGTGCTCGGCGACCTCCGGATCGAGGTTGTTCAGCAGCATGCGCAGCGGAGCCTCCGTCGACCACGACCGAGCATTCAGCTCCGTTCCGCGGGGTGCGCGGATACGCGAGAGATCGCCGCACAGCGCCTCGACCGCGGCGTCCAACGACCTGGCGACGGTCACCTTGACTCCTCGCGCGCGCGTTCCTCGACCTTGCCGCGGAACCGGTACCACGAGAACGCGGTCGCGACGACGAAGAAGCCGACCGCGATCAGAACCGCGCGCAGCATCCCGCCTCCCGTCCAGTAGGTCACGCCGAGCAGGATCGCGGAGAGCACACCGTAGAAGATCGCGCTGTCGCGATAGGGATGCGCCGGAAGCGGGATGGCGTCGGTCGCGCGCCGGATCTGCTTCTTCGTCGCGCGGCGACGGTCGAACCGCGTCATCGCAGCTCCCCCACCTCGGCCTCGATCTCGGCTAGCGCGGAGCCGTCGCGAATGGCCTCCGCGACGCGCTCGATGTCCCCGCCCAACGGCCGGTCGGCCTCGAGCCGCGGCGAGAGCGTCCGCACGAACGCGCGCACGGCGCGGCCGCCGACACCGGGTTGCAACGGCGCCAGAAACTCGACGCCCTGCGCGCCGGCCAGCAGCTCGATGGCGAGCGCCCGCTCGACGTTCCCGAGCACAGTCCAGGCCTTGAGCCCCGACGCGTTTCCCATCGAGACGTGATCCTCCTGGCCCGCACTGGTCGGGATCGAGTCCACCGACGCAGGGTGGGCCAGCACCTTGTTCTCGCTCACCAG
>Ga0126307_10001402_pt1 | contig 15901 bp, 11 predicted proteins | sample Plot28_FD_89955 | JGI IMG/M metagenome (GOLD analysis project Ga0126307, IMG submission 89955) | Serpentine soil microbial communities from UC McLaughlin Reserve, CA, USA - Plot28 | ecosystem: Environmental > Terrestrial > Soil > Grasslands | place: USA: UC McLaughlin Reserve, Lake County... | reverse complement strand
GGGCTCGTGGCCGCCGTCAGCTTCCTCGGCTTCGGCCTGCAGCCGCCGGCCGCCGACTGGGGCCTGATGATCTACGAGAACCGGCTCTCGATCACGGTGCAGACGTGGTCCGTGCTACTCCCGGTCCTGGCGATCGGGCTCCTCACCGTGGGCACCAACCTGATCACGGACGGCATCGCGCGGGCCGCGATCGGCATCGACCGGACGTCCGCACGATGAGCGCGACCGCCGTAGAGGTGCACGATCTCCGTATCGAGCTGGTCGGCCGCGACGTCGACGTCGTCGACGAGATCTCGCTCGAGATCCGGCCCGGCGAGGTGCTCGGCCTGGTCGGGGAGTCCGGCTCGGGCAAGACGACGGTCGGCATGGCGCTGCTGGGGCATGTCCGCCGTGGCGGCCGGGTCGGCGGTGGCGCCGTGATGATCGACGGCAACGACCTCGCCCACCTCGACAACGCCGGGCTGCGGAAGCTGCGCGGCGGCACGGTCGCCTACATACCGCAGGATCCCGGCACGTCGCTCAATCCCGCGCTGCGCCTGCGCGTGCAGTTGCGGGAGATGCTCGACGCCCACGCGGGCACGACCACCGAGGCGGAGCGCGACGCGCGCCTGCGCGAGTCGCTCGAGGAGGTGGCGCTGCCGTCCGACGACACGTTCCTGGCGCGCTACCCGCATCAGCTGTCGGGCGGCCAGCAGCAGCGCGTCGCGATCGCGATGGCGTTCGCCTGTCGGCCGAACGTGATCGTTTGCGACGAGCCGACGACCGGGCTCGACGTCACGACGCAGGCGCGCGTGCTGCAGACCGTGCGCGGGCTGTGCCAGAGCCACCAGGTGGCGGCGCTCTACGTCAGCCACGACCTCGCGGTGGTGGCCGAGCTGGCCGATCGTGTCGCCGTGATGTACGCCGGCCGGATCGTCGAGGCGGGCACGCGCGACCAGCTGTTCGGCGCGGCGCGCCATCCTTACACGCGGCGGCTGCTGCGGGCCGTGCCCGACCTCGAGGGCAAGCGCGCCGTCGTCGGCATCCCCGGCTTCGCGCCGCTGCCGGGCAGACGGCCGGAGTGGTGCTTCTTCGAGCCGCGCTGCCCGCTGGCGACCGACGTCTGCCGCAGCGCCTTCCCGCCCGCGTTCGAGTTCGAGCCCGGGCACCGCGCGCGCTGCTATCACGCCGACCAGGCGCCGCGCGAGGTGCCGGTGGAGGGAGCGACGGCCGTGAGCGTCGCGCACGAGCCGGAGCTTGCGCTCGCGATCCGGGGCCTCGACGCTCACTACGGCTCGCGCGCGACGCTGTTCGGGATCGACCTGGACGTCCATCGTCACGAGTGCCTGGCGCTGGTCGGCGAGTCGGGATCGGGCAAGACGACGCTCGCACGCTGCGTCGCGGGCCTCCACAAGGACTACACCGGCGCGGTGATGCTGCGCGACGAGGTGCTGCCGCCGGCCGCGCGCAGCCGCTCCGACGCCGCCCGCCAGCAGATCCAGTACGTGTTCCAGAACCCTTACGCCTCGCTGAACCCGCGCCGCACGGTCGGCCAGACGATCGCCCGCCAGCTCGAGCTGTTCTTCCCCGGTCGCAGGGACATGGGCGAGCGGGTGGGGGAGTGCCTGGAGCGCGTCGCGCTGTCGGCCTCGGCGGCCGCCGCCTATCCCGACGAGCTGTCGGGCGGCGAGCGCCAGCGCGTCGCGATCGCGCGCGCGCTCGCGGCCGAGCCGGCCGTGATGGTGTGCGACGAGATCACGTCGGCGCTCGACGTCTCGGTCCAGGCGGCGATCATCGACCTGCTGCGCGAGCTGCGCACGTCGATGGGCCTGAGCCTGCTGTTCATCACGCACAACCTCGCGCTGATCCGCACGATCGCCGACCGCGTCGCGGTCATGACCGAGGGGCGGATCGTCGAGCTCGGACCGACGGCGCAGGTGCTCGAGCACCCGAGTGCGCCGTACACGCAGCAGCTGCTGGCGAACACGCCGAGCATCGCGGCCGTCGGCTGAACCGTTGCCGGGTCCAAACGTCCTGCTGCTCATGGTCGACCAGCTGGCGGCCCGCTGGCTGCCGGCCTACGGGCACGACGTCGTCCGGTCGCCGACGCTCGACGCGCTTGCGGCGGAGGGCGTCGTATTCGAGAGCGCCTACTGCGCATCGCCGCTGTGCGCGCCGTCGCGCTCGTCGCTGCTCACCGGCCGGCTGCCTTCCGAGACCCGGGTGTACGACAACGCCGCCGAGCTGCGGGCGTCCGAGCCGACGGTGACGCACCGGCTGCGGGCGGCCGGCTACGACACGTGCCTGAGCGGCAAGATGCACTTCGTGGGGCCGGACCAGCTGCACGGCTTCGAGCAGCGGCTGACGACCGATGTCTATCCGGCCGACCTCGACTGGACGCCCGACTGGCGGATGCCCGCGAGCGAGCGGCTGCCCTGGTACCACACGATGGAGAGCGTGCTGACGCCGGGCGTGTGCACGGCGTCGATGCAGATGGACTACGACGACGAGGTCGCCTACCGGGCGGTCCGCAAGCTCCATGGCCTCGCACGCGACCGGAGCTCACGGCCCTTCTTCCTGTGCGTCTCGTTCACCAGTCCGCACGACCCGTGGGAGCTGCGGCCGCAGTACTGGGATCGCTACGACCGGGCCACGATCGACCTGCCGGCGGTCGGCCCGATCCCACGCTCGGAGGCCGATCCACACAGCCGGCGGCTGCGCGACATGTCGGGCATCGACGAGGTGGAGCTGACCGACGACCAGGTGCGGCGGGCGCGCCACGGCTACTACGCGGCGATCAGCTACGTCGACGAGCGGATCGGCGAGGTGCTCGCCGCGCTGACGGAGTCGGGGCTGGCCGGCGACACGATCGTGCTGTTCACGGCCGACCACGGGGAGATGCTGGGTGAGCGCGGGCTCTGGTACAAGATGGCGTTCTTCGAGCCGTCGGTGCAGGTGCCGCTGATCGTGTGGGCGCCGGGGCGGTTCGCTCCGCGGCGCGTCGCCGAGCCGGTGTCGCAGCTGGACGTCGCGCCGACGCTGCTCGACCTGTGCGGGCTGGAGCTCGACGGGCGCAGCCTCGCGCCGGCGCTGGGAGGCGCGCCGCTCGGTCCCGCCGACGTCGTTGCCGAGTACCTCGCCGAGGGCGTGCGCTCGCCGGCGCTGATGCTGCGGCGCGGGCGGCACAAGTACGTCTGGTGCGAGGACGACCCCGAGCAGCTGTACGACGTCGAGGCCGATCCGCACGAGCTGGTGAACCTCGCGGACGCCGAGACGCAGCTCCGGACCGAGCTCGGCGCCGACGTGCGGCGCCGCTGGGACCTGCACGGGCTCAACGAGGCCGTCCTGCGCAGCCAGGAGCAGCGCCGCGTCGTCGTCGCCGGACTGTGCCGCGGGCGGCCGCCGCGCTGGAGCTTCGTGCCCGACGCCGGCGACGGCTTCGTCGGCGGCAGCGACGACCTGTACGAGTTCCAGCGCCGCGCGCGGCTCGACGCCCCGGGTCGATAGCGCGGTCGGGTGTCAGCGCCGCGCGCGGTCGTGGAGGGGCGAGCGGATCAGCTCCTCCACGGCGTCTGCGGCGGCGCCGGCTCCTCCTGCCTTGCGATAGCTCTCGGCGATTCGACGAGCGCCTTCGTCGCGTCGGGATCGCCGCCTTGACCGCGGCTCGCAGCCGCTTGGGCGTCATGCGCTTGGCCGGAAGCCGGGTGCCCGCGCCTGCCACCTGGACGCGGCGGGCAACTTCGAACTGGTCGCGCCCGAACGGCACGACGCAGACCGGAACACCGCGCGCAAGCGCCTTCTGGGTGACGCCCATGCCGCCGTGGGTGATCGCGCAAGCGGCGCGATCCAGCATCGGGCCGTGAGGAACGAAGGAGAGCACCCGCGAATTGGGGGGAGCGTCGAAGCTCATCGGATCACCGGAGGGGAGCGTGGCCACGACGTGGAGCTGCTCGCCGGCCAGCGCCTCGAGCGCGCAGCGGACGAGCCGGCCGTCGTCCTGGAACTCCACGAGGTAGTGACGAGCACGATCGGCGTCTCGATCTCGTCGAGCCAGCCAGGGGGCTCGGCCGGCTGGTCCCAGTCGCACGGGCCGACTAGGCGCACACTCTGCGGCCAATCCGAGCGCGGGTACTCGAACGGCTCGGCGGTCAGATAGAGCAGGAGCGGAGGCGCCAGGAACAGGTCTGCCGCGCCGCTCATCGGCGGCACGCCGACGCGCTCGCGGACCTCGTTGACGCGCGGGGTGACAAGCCGCTCGAGCGAACCGAACACGATCGGAGTGAGCGCGGCATCCCGAAGCCGACCCAAAGGCCCGCGCGCCGGTCGCAATCCGGGACCGAACGGCGGCGCATCGCCCGACGGCAACGGAAGCGGATAAGGACACCAGGCCGCCCAGGCGCCGCCCCAGGCCTCGGCGACGGCGAGCGCCCCCCAGGCGTTGATGTCGACCAGCAGCGCGTCGGGTCCCACCTCGTCGATCGCGCGCCGCAGGTCGCCGGCGTCGCGCTCCGCCCGTGCGCAGAACACTCGCATGGCCCGCTTCTGGGCGCCGAGCGGGGTGCGAGCGCGGTAGTCGTCGTGCCCGATGCGCTCGATCGCAGGGTCGATCGGGGCCGCGTCGAAGCCGCGGGCTTGCATGAGCCCGACCTGCGAGGCGAGCGTCCGGAGCGCGACCTCATGCCCCCGTCTGAGAAGTTCGTCGAGGATCGCGGTGACCGGAAACAGGTGCCCTCGCGCGGGCGAGGTGTAGGCGAGCACGCGAGCCATCAGCCTCCCTCCAAGAGCGGTTCGAGGAGCTCGACGAGCGCAAGCTCCGTCTGGCGGCGGCTGAGGCCGGCGTCGCGGCGCAACAGCTTCCAGCTGTAGATGTCACAGATCGCCACGAGCTGGGCGAGCCGCCTGCGCCGCTGCACCCCCACGCGACCCTCCAGCGCGGGCGCGAAGACGCGGGCACACCAGTCGCGATGAAGGACCCGGTCCCGGTCCGCGATCGCGCGCAGGCTGGGAAGGCGCTCCTCATCGGCAAGCAGCCTCAACACCCGATCTCCCATGGCCTCGTAGTGGTCGACCAGCACGCGAACCGCCCCGCGAGGGTCGCCGACGGGCGCCTCGTCGCGCTGCCGGCCCACCCGCTCCAGCTCGCGCTCGGCGGCTGCCGCAAACAGCCCATCCCTGCCGCCGAAGCGACGAATCACCGTCTGGACGGCCACGCCAGCCCGCCGCGCCACCTCGTCCAAGGAGAGCTGTTCGCCCGGCAGCTCCCAAAACACATCGACCGCCGCGTCGAGGATGCGCTCGCCGGTCGCGGCGGCGGACTCCGCCCGGGCCACCATCCGGTACGGACGTCGCCACGCAGTGGCCGATTTCATGTCAGCCATACTAATACGAAATCGGTGCCCTGTCGAAGCGACCCGGATTGCCAACGTGCCGGCTAGCCGGCCTCGAGCCGCCTCAGGGCCAGCTTCACCACGTCCGCACGGGTGCGCGCGCCGTGATCGGCGGCGATGAAGTGGCTGCCGATCCACAGCGAGTAGAAGACCATGCAGCGGACCTCGACCTCGTCCTCGTCGGGGGACAAGTCGCCGAACAGCGAGCGCATGTAATCCATGCGCCGGTTGTCGACGCGTCGCAGGCGGCGGGCGACCGTCGTGTCGCGCCGAGCCCAGTCGCGGATGGCGAGGTCGATCCTCAGCGGGTCGATCCTCAACACCTCGGAGCTGGATGAGGCGATCGCGGACAGCCGCCGCAGCTTCGCCCTGGCGTCCCCGCCCTCGCCCTCGATGCGCTCGATCACCTCATCGACGCTCACGCGCTCCCAGGTGTCGAGCATCTCCTCGAGCAGCGCGCTGCGGCCGTCGAAGTGCCAGTAGAAGCCGCCCTTGGTAACACCGAGCGCCTGAGCCAGCGGCTCGATCCGGACAGCGTCCGGGCCTCCGGCGGCAAGGGCCCTTAGTCCCTCTTGGATCCAGCTGCTGCGAGGCGTGCGGGTCGGGGGGGCCATCGTCTGTCTCTATCGCATTCCGCGGCGTTTGACACCGCGCGCCGCATCTATACGCTATCGTATCTATACGTACCCGTATGGACGCCATCCCCCAACCATGACGCTCCCGAACACCGCGCACACCTCCCGGCCCTGGCGGATCCACGAGCTCACCCGCGACTTCCGACTCGAGGACGTTTGGGCGCTGCCGACGCGCGGCGGCCCAGACGACTTCCCTCGGCTGGTGCAGCGAATCGCCTCCGGCGACCCGTCGCGCGGCTCGTCCCGCGCCGCTCGCACGCTCTGGGCGATCCGGTGGAAGGTCGGCGAGCTGCTCGGTTGGGACGGCGCGGACGCGGGCCTCGGCTCCCGGGTGCCGACGCTACGCGACCGGTTGCCGGCGGACCTGCGCGACGGCCCATCCGGCCCGGACTTCGACGCGCTTCCCTTCAGCTCGCTGTACCTGCTCGACGACGAGTGGGCGGCGGAGGTAGCCAACCGGATCGTGCACGGGGTTATGCACATCGGCTGGGTCCCCGACGGAACCGGCGGCTACCGCGCCCAGATGGCCGTCCTCGTGAAGCCGAACGGCCTGCTCGGCTGCGCTTACATGCCCGCCATCAGGCCGTTCCGGCACCTAATCGTCTACCCGCCGATGCTGCGACAGATCGAACGGGAGTGGCGGGCGCGCTTCGCCGCTGGCGAACCCTTGGGATCTTCGACATCAGCGATGGGCTGATTGCGGAGGGCTGGCTGCTGCCGCTCGATCAGCAGCAGTGCGACGAGTCTGGGCCGGGCGACGAATTAGGGAGACGTTCACCGGGCTAGCTCGGAACGCGCCCACCTACAGGACGACGCGAGTCGCGGCCCGTACGGGGGCTGAGTTAGCGTGTCGCGCATGCAATCCGCGCGCGTGGCACTGGTGACCGGCGCGTCGCGTGGCCTGGGCGCCGCGATCGCGCAGCGCCTGGCTCGCGATGGTTTTCGCGTGGCGGTGAACTATCACCGCGGCGAGGAGCGAGCGAAAGCGCTGGTGGATGCGCTGCAGCAGGAGGGCGCGGTCGCGGAGGCGTTCGGAGCCGACGTGACGACGAGCGAGGGCGTCGAGGCGCTCGTCGCGGCGGTGACGGAGCGACTCGGCGATATCGATGTCGTGGTTCTCAACGCAACCGGTCCCCAGCCCGAGCGCGGGCTCGAGGAGACGGCATGGGAGCATCATCTGGCTCATCTCGACTTCTTCCTCAAGAGCCCGGTCTTGCTCGGGCGCGCCGTCCTTGCGGGGATGAAGGCGCGGTCGTTCGGCCGCATCGTGCATGTCGGCTCCGACGTGACGGCGCGGCCTCCTCCCGCGCAGTCGGCCTACGTCGCCGCCAAGAGTGCGCAACTCGGCCTGGCTCGAGCCTGGGCGCTGGAGCTGGCACCGTTCGGGATCACGGTCAACACGGTCGCGCCGGGATGGATCCCGGTCGAGCGGCACGGCGACGCGTCGGCCGCGACGCTCGAGAGCTACAGAGCGCTGATACCGACCGCGCGACTGGGCGAACCCGTCGACGTCGCGCACGCGGTGCGTTTCCTTGCATCGCCCGAAGCCGGCTTCCTCACCGGCCAACTGCTGTACGTCAACGGCGGACTGATCCTCGGGTAGCGCCGGCGTCCCAGGCGTTCCCCTTATCTGAACTGGGTCTCGTTGGGCCGCCGTCGGGGCGGGGCGGGAGCCGCGGAAGCAGGCGGAGCTGGCCGGAGGCGGACGACGACGTCGGCCCGGCTGCATGTGGACGCGACGACGGCCGCGTTCGACTCGTCGCTGCGGTGTACCCACGCGCGGGCGGCTTGCGGCGTCTTGCCGTATTCGACGTGGCGTTGAATGAGCCACCGCAGCCGCGTGGCCTCGTCGATCTCGGCGTACCAGCACTCGTCGAGGAGCGGGCGAACGCCGGCCCACGGCTCGTCCGGGACGAGCAGGTAGTTGCCTTCGGTGACGACGAGCGAGGCTTCCCGTGGGACGGCTATCGCGCCGGCGATCGGCTCTTCGATCTCGCGCCGGAACTCCGGCGCATAGACGACCTCCTCGGTGCGGTCGCGGAGCCGTCGGAGCAGCGCGATGTAGCCGAGCGCGTCAAACGTGTCGGGTGCGCCCATGCGGTGGCGCCGGCCGAGCCGCACGAGCTCGGCCTGCGCAATGTGGAAGCCATCCATCGGAACGAGGACCGCGGCGGAGCCGATCGCAGTCGCGACGGTCTGCGCGAGCGTCGACTTGCCGCCTCCCGGCGGGCCGACGATGCCGAGGATCGTCCGGCGCTGACCCCGCGCGAGCTCGCCAGCGCGTGACACCAGCGTCTCGACCTCGGTGACCATCCCGGACAAGCTACGCCGTCGAGTTCGCATGGGGCTCGACCTCGTCCTCGACGGCCTCGATGCCGCAGGGCTTCTCCCGGCGTCCGTTGGCTCTTCCCAAGCGAGGGCACGTGAGCCAAAATTGGGCCATCGCGATCGGCCAAGCAGTTCACACCCGGGCGCGGGCGCTTTGCCTGGCGCTCATCGTCTTCCTGACCGGTGCGGCTGGCTGTTTCGGCGGGAAGGACGGCGACGAAACGGTCGAGCCGCTCAGGCACCGGATCACGGTGTGGTCCCTGGAGTTCCAGCCCGATCGCCTCCGCGCCACGAAGGCGAACATCGCGGCCTTCACGCGCGCGACGCGCATCGGCGTCGATCTCGTCCCGATCGGGGACGACGAGCTTCCCAGCCGCATGGCTCGAGCCCGATCGACCGGGCACATGCCGGATGTCGCCCAGCTCCCGCTCGACAGCCTCCACACGTACGCCGGCGAGAACCTCCTCGACACCACGGTTCCGCAGGACGTCCTCGAGAGGCTCGGCGATGACACGTTCTCGCAGACCGCGCTCAGCCTCGCCAGCCAGGAGTCCCGGATCGTCGGTGTGCCGAGCGACGGCTGGGGGCAGCTGCTGATCTATCGCAGAGACCTGTTCCGCAGGGCCGGTCTGCAGCCGCCCACCACGCTGGAGGACATTCAGCGCGCGGCGCGACGGCTGGATCGAGGCCCGCTCGCCGGCATCGCGCTTCCGGATGCCCCCGACGAGAACTTCACGGCCGAGATCTTCGAGCACATTGCCCTTGCCGCTGGCTGCGAGCTCGTCGACGACCGCGGTCACGTCTCCCTCGACACGCGTCGCTGCCGCAGGGCGTTCCGGTACTACGTCGCGTTGGCCCGCGACGACGCTCGCCGCAGCGTCGGCCGCACGACACGCGACACGGCGCGCGATCGTTACTTCGCCGGGCGCACGGCGATGATGTTCTGGTCGCCGTTCGTGCTGGACGCCATGGCGGGCCTGACCGACGATGCCAAGCCGACCTGCCCCCAGTGCCGCCGTGACCCCGCCTTCCTGGCCCGCAACAGCGGCCTGGTGGGGCCCCTGTCGAGCGGGCACGGCACGCCGGCACAGTACGGCAGCATCTCGTCCTGGGGCGTCTTCAAGGGCGCCGACCTCGACGCCTCGCGGCGCTTCGTCCAGTACATGCTCTCGGACGGCTACGTGCGCTGGCTGGCGCTCTCACCGCAGGGCAAGTTTCCCGTGCGGCGGGGCGACGCGACGGATCCCGAGCGCTACTTCGTCGCCTGGAAGCGTCTGCGGAGCGGCGTGGAACGCAAGGCGCCGCTCCGCCGCTTCTACTCCAAGGAAGCGATCGACTCGCTCGGCGAGGGCGTCCAGGCCTTTCGGCGTTGGGGTTTCCCGCACGGGCAGGCCGCGCTCGCCGGTGCATTACGAGACTCGCAGCCGCTGAGCCGCGCGATCGCCGACGCTGTCGACGGGCACATCACGCCCGCAGGGGCAGCCACGCGCGTGAAAGCGGCCGTCGAGCGATTGCGCGCGCCAGGGGAGTGATCCGACCGCATCACGCGAGACCGCAAGCTTCTTCTGCTTGCTTGGCTCGGGACAGGAGGGCGGCGGGAAGGCCCCGGGCGCACCAGGGCGCGCGGCGAGATCGGAATCGACAGCGCGATTCAGCGTCGGCGCCGCTCGTCTACGCCGGCGGATGGCTCGCCGGTTCGAGCGGAGCCAGCAGGCGCACGTCGTCCTCGAACGCGAACAGGAGCAGGTCGACCATGCTGAACCGCGTCGCGTCGGGCCCCAGCGTGGGGCGCCAGCTGCGGTCGCGCACGATCGATGCCCGGCTCCCCTCGATCGCGCGGTGGAACGTCTCGGCCACGATCCGGGCGCCGACTCCGTTCAGCTTGCCGCCGTTGAGCTCCGCCTCGCGCAGGATGTAGAACCAGAGCGGCGTGTGCGCGGCGAGCTCCTCCGCCTGCTCCGGCCTCAGCTTGTGCAGGTTGGCGCCGTTGTCCCCGCCGAGGATCTGCTCGCGGTCGAGCCTGCGCAGAGACACGCCGCCCGGGTCGAGCAGGTCGGCCATCTGCTGGCCTGTGGCGAGCTTGACCATCCGCGCTCGGGCCAGGTTGCGGAACGCCAGGTTGGACTGCGGGTCGTCGGGCGGCACCTCGGGCTCGCCGAAGATCCCGGAAGGCAGGCCGGTCAGCCGCGCGGCGAGCCGCGTGTCGATGCGCAGCGCGCGATTGAACTTGTCCGCGCACACCGCGAATGCCGACCGGCCGGCCTCGGCGAAGTCGTACAACCGGCGGAAGTCCGCGACCATGTCGCTCCGCAGCCGCTCCCTGCCGCCGAGGCTCCCTCCCTTCGCCGAGTGCACGAACAACTGCTCGAGCGCGACGGTGTTGTCGTCGTGGCGGCGGTTCCAGCTGTAGAAGCTCCGGACCATCGAGTGGCCGAGCCGGAACGTTCCGATCGAGAACTCGATCGGCATCGTCGGAACGGCATCGATGCCCGCGGCCGGCTCGAACACCCTGCGGCCGTTCGTGAACACGTCGTCGACTACCGCGCTCGCGCAGATGCGATGGAGGTAGTCGGTCCGGATCATCCACTGGTAGTGCTTCGTGACGAGCTCGCGCGCGCGCACGAAGCACAGCGCCGGCGGAACGGAGGCGGGCAGCGTGTCGACGACCCGGTTGTGGAAGCGGATGAACGCCAGATGCGTCTGGGCGAGCGCCAGGTTCTCGTCGTTGCGCTCGTCGGCGATGACGGCCTTCCGGATGTCCGCCTCCGTGCTCCCGGCGCCCCGGGGCAGGTCGAAGCCGTCCCTCCCGCTGATGCCCAGGGCGTCGACCGTGGATCCCATCGTGAGGTGGACTCCATCCGGCTCGTAGAGCCCGGCCGATTCGGGATCCTGCGGCCCGGCGCCGTACAGCGAGTCGAGGTCGAGGCACGGGGACCTTCCCTGGAGCAGCCGGGCCGGTGAGACGTTCTCCCCGAGCGTGACGCAGGTGCGGTCGAAGCTCATGTCGTGCGCGATGAACTGGCCCAGATAGGTGAAGCCGGCGGGGACGTCCGACTGCTCGGCGCCGAAGCCGCCGCCATGGGTCATCGCGGCGCTCAGTCGCCTGATCGTCAGGTCGTCGAGCTGGCGACCTTCGGGCCCGATCCGCGAAAAGCGGAACGGCGGCGCTGCGTCCGTCGCGTCGGCGGCCATCCCGGGGCAGTCACGACGACCGCCGGCAGTCACCGCGAGTAGGCCCTCGCCCAGGACGTGATAGCTCTCGGAAGCGTGCCGTTCCACGATGTCGCCTGTCGCTGCGGGCGTTCGGCGCGACACTCTCACTCCAGCGCCCTAGCGTCAATCGCTCGCCGGCCGCGGCTTGCAGACGCCTCCGCCCCACGTGTAGCGTTGGACGCACCGCCGGCAACCCCACCCTCATGGACTTCCACATCCTCGGTCCGCTCGAGGTCCTCGACGAGGATCGGGCGGTTTCGCTTGGCGGGAGCAGGCAGCGAGCGCTGCTTGCGCTACTGCTGCTGCACGCCAACGAGACGCTCAGCACGGACCGGCTGATCGACCAGCTGTGGGGCGAGCGCGCGCCGCCGACGGCCGCCAAGCTCGTGCATGTCCAGATCTCGCGTCTGCGGAAGGCGCTCGCGGCCGGAGGAGCGAACGAGGACGCCGGCGCGGGCATGGTCGTGACGCGCGAGCGCGGCTACGAGCTGAGGCTCGAGCGCGGACAGCTCGACAGCCAGCGATTCGAGGACCTCGTGGCCGCGGGCGGCCACGAGCTCGCCGCAGGCCGCCCGGACCGCGCTTTGTCCGCGCTCGAACGGGCGCTGTCGCTGTGGCGCGGCGCGCCGCTCGCCGACGTGGCGTACGAGCGCTTCGCCCAGAGCGAGATCGCCCGTCTCGAGGAGCTGCGCGTCAGCGCGATCGAGCAACTGGTCGACGTGCAGCTCGCGCTCGGCCGCCACGCGGAGGTCGTCGGAAGGCTGCAGGCGCTGATCGGCGAGCACCCCTACCGCGAGCGCCTGCGGGCGCAGCTGATGCTCGCGCTCTACCGCTGCGACCGCCAGGCGGACGCGCTGCAGGCCTACCAGGACGCGCGGCGAGCGCTGGTCGAGGAGCTCGGCATCGAGCCGGGGGAGCGGCTGCGCGAGCTAGAGCGCGCCGTGCTCGCGCATGACCCCGCGCTCACGCCGCGCACCGCGGACGCGGTCCAGCCGCCGCCCCCGCGCGAAGCGCTGCGGCGCCCGGTGGCGCCCCAGGCGGACGCACGGAGGCTGGTCAGCGTCGTCTTCGCCGACCTCGCCGACTCGACGGCGCTGGCGGAGCGGCTCGATCCGGAGTCGCTGCACGGCGTCCTCGACCGCTGCTCGCGGGTCTCAGCCGACGTGCTCGAGCGGCATGGCGGGACGGTCGAGGAGTACGTCGGCGACGCCGTCGTAGGCGTCTTCGGGCTGCGCGAGCGGCACGAGGACGACCCGCTGCGGGCCGTGCGAGCCGCGCTCGAGTTGCGTGAGGCCGTTGCCGCGCTCGGCACCGAGCTGGAGCGCGACCACGGCATCCGCGTCGGGCTTCGCTTCGGCGTCACCTCCGGCGAGGTGTTCGTCGGCGCCGGAGCACGGCGCGGGACGCTCGCGAGGGGCGACGCGATGAACGTCGCCGCGGGGCTCGGTGAGGCCGCCGCGGAGGGCGAGATCCTGCTCGGCGAGCGGGCGTACGGGCTCGTAGCCGCCGACGTCCGCGCCGAGCCGGTGGAGCCGCTCGCGGTGCGTGGGCGTCAGGCGAAGGTGGCGGCCTGGCGGCTCCTCGGGCTGAAGACCGACGAGCCGCTGGCACTCGGCTCGTCCGCCACCCCGTTCCTCGCCCGTGCGAGCGAGCTGCGGGAGCTCCGGGCGGCGCTCGAACGCGCCACCGGCGAGCGGTCCTGCCGGCTCGTCACGGTCGTCGGTCCGCCCGGCATCGGCAAGTCGCGGCTTGCGCGGGAGCTGGTCGCCGAGGTCGGCGACGAAGCATCGGTCGTCGTCGGCCGCTGCCTCTCCTACGGCGACGGGATCACGTACCGCCCGCTCGCCGAGATCATCCGTCAGCGCGCGGGCGCCGACCCGGAGCGGTGTATAGCCGGACACGTGGCGGGGGACGACCGGGCCGACCTGATCGTCCGGCGGGTGCTCGGCGCGATCGGCCGCTCCGGCGAGTTGGCGCAGTCCGGTGAGACGTTCTGGGCGGTGCGCCGGCTGTCCGAGGCGGTCGCTCGCGACCGTCCGCTCGTCGTCGTCGTCGAGGACGCCCACTGGGCGGATTCGACTCTGCTGGACCTGCTCGAGTACGTCGTCGCGTTCTCGACCGGGTCGCCGATCATGCTGGTCTGCCTGGCGCGGCCAGAGCTGCTCGAACGCCGGGCCTCGTGGGCGGCGCCGCAGCCGAACAGCTCTCTGCTGGTGCTGGACGCGCTCGCGCGTACCGACGCGCTTGCGCTGGTGGAGACGCTGGGCGGAAACGCCTTGGAACCGCACGTCGCCGACCGGATCGTGGCGACGGCCGAGGGCAACCCGCTGTTCCTCGAGCAGCTCCTGGCGGTGCAGGCCGAGGGCGAGGCGACGACCCTGCCGCCGAGCATCGAGGCCGTGCTCGCGGCGCGCATCGATCAGCTCGAACCGCGCGAGCGCGACGTGCTGGTGCACGCATCCGTCGAGGGCCGCAGCTTCCACGCCGGCGCGGTCGCCGAGCTGATGGCGGACGCCGACCGGGACGCCGTCGCGACGGCGCTGATCGGCCTCGTGCACAAGCAGCTGCTCCGCCCCGACCGGCCCGAGTTCGCCGGCGAGGACGCGTTCCGCTTCGCGCACGCGCTGCTCCGCGACGTGGCGTACAGCGGCATGCCGAAGCGGCTGCGCGCCGCGCTGCACGAGCGCCTGGCGCGCTGGCTGAAGACCAAGCCCCGCGTCGTCGACGAGATCCTCGGCTACCACCTCGAGCAGGCGTGCCGCTACCGCGCGGAGCTCGGCCATGTCGACGAGCGCGATCGCGCGCTCGCCGGCGAGGCGGCGGAGCGGCTGGCGGCGGCCGCCCAGGCCGCGCTCATGCGCGGTGAGGCTGCCGCCGCGGCGCGCCTGCTGGAGCGGGCGGTGGCGCTCCTGGCGCAGGGCGATCCGGCGCGCTCGGCGCTGCTGCCGACGCTCGGCGCCACGCTCGTCGAGGCGGGCCGGCTGGCGGACGCCGACCGGTTCCTGGCCGAGGCGATCGAGCGCGCCGAGGCAGCGGACGACCCGCAGCTCGAGGCGCGCGCCCGCGTCGAGCAGCAGCTCGAGCGACTCCACGCGGGGACGGGCACCGGCGTCGATCCGGCACGGCGCGTCGCGGACGTCGCGCTGCGGGAGCTGGAGCGGCACGGGGACGACCTCGGCCGGTGCCGGGCGTGGCGCCTGCGCGCATGGATCGAGTGGATGGCGAGCCAGGCGGCCGCGGCCGACGACGCCTGGCGGCGCGCCGCCGAGCACGCCGGCCGCGCGGGCGACCAGCGTGAGCTGTTCGACATCCTCGGCTGGCGTGCGTCGGCGGCGGTCTTCGGGCCGACGCCGGTGCCGGAGGCGATCCGCCGCTGTGCGCGGATCCGTGAGCAGGTCCGGAGCAGCCCCGTGGCCGTGGCCGTGATCCTGCATCCGCTCGGGCTGCTGCACGCGATGACGGGCGACTTCGACCGCGCGCGCGGGCTCGTCCGCGAGGCGAACGAGATCCTCGACGAGCTGGGCCGGATGGAGGAGGCGGTCTCCCACCACGAAGCGCTCGTGGAGCTGCTCGCCGGCCGGCCCGCGGAGGCGGAGGCGCGGCTGCGCCCCGGCTACGAGAAGCTCGAGCGGATGGGCGAGCGGGCGTTGCTCGCGACGACCGCCGCGATGCTCGCCCAGGCCGTCTACGCCCAGCATCGCCTCGACGAGGCCGAGGAGCTGTGCCGGACGAGCGCACGGATCGCGGCTCCCGAGGACGTCGCGGCGCAGGCCCTGTGGCGCAGCGTGCGGGCGAAGATCCGCGCCCATCAGGGCGCGCTCGACGAGGCGGAGGCGCTCGGCGGCGAGGCGGTGCGGCTCGTGGAGCCGACCGACCTGCTGACGGACCGCGGCGACGCGCTGCTCGACCTCGCCGAGGTCTTGCGGCTCGGCGGGCGCCCGGCCGACGCCGAAGCCGCCGCACGACGGGCCCTCGAGCTGTACGAGCGCAAGGGCAATCGCGTCTCGGCCGCGCGGGCACGGTCCTGGCCGACCGTGACCGCTCCGGCCTGAGGCGGCACACCACCAGGAGGTGCAGCATGGCGTATTCCCGGTTCACGGCAGCGCAACTGGACACTGAGAGCGGCACGGTGTCGGTGAGCGGGCCGTTCGAGTTCGGGCCGAATGAACCGCGGACGGAGGTGGAGTTCTTCCACTTCGTGATCGTGCAGGGAGACGAGTTCGTCTCCGGCGACGGCCAGTCACGCGGCGACGGCAACTGGAGCGGGACCGCGGACGCGGGCAACCTCGACGACGGGCCCGCCCAGGGCTTCGGCGTGGCCGTGCTCGTGAGGCAGCCTCAGGAAACGCCTCCGCCCGG